>JACCDR010184981.1_pt1 | contig 12607 bp, 13 predicted proteins | sample 7446431 | NCBI WGS metagenome assembly JACCDR01 (sample SAMN15323443, study PRJNA562643) | freshwater metagenome | isolation source: river surface water | place: USA:Blue River Watershed | collected 2017-08-17
CCCGTCGCGGCACCGACACCCGCAGCCGCCCCGAGCGCGTCCCCAGCAGGGGTTGTAAGCAGTAGTTGTGAACGAAGCGCCCAGGTCATAGGCTATACGCTTACCACCGCCCAGTCGAAGTTCCGGCTCGTACCCGCCGTCTGCTTCAACGTGAAGGCAACACTATACGCGGACGCTACAGGCGGGGAGATCACGACGACCTCACCCTGGGCTGAACTCCCTGTCGTCGCGCCGTCTCCGGGGTCGCCTGCGTAATAAGCCTGGTAAGCCAGGTACGCCGAACCACCGGTAAGCACCTTCATATACGCGCGCAGCTCAAGCGTATCTCCCGCGACCATGTTGTGGATGTCCACAATCAGCTGGAACACTTTCGCACCAGTCTGGGTAGAAAGCGTGTGCTCAGTCCCAACAGACGCGCTCTGCGTGCCTGTAGCTTCCGCTGTTACCGTCATCCTTCTGCTCCGTATAAAATGAGGTAGTTAGAGGATGTCACACACTTCGCGGAAATCCGGCTTCCGGGAGGGACAACAAAAGGGAAGGTGTAAATTCTGGCGTTATTGTCACCCGCGCGTTTCGTACCAACAAAAGCGGAGAAGTCCACTTCTGAAGCTGCAGCGCCAATAGCCAGATAGCGCTCCATAGCCGCACTTCCATCCACAGTGGGCGCCCACGCCGCGTAAAGCTCCCTCAACGGGCGCGCTGTCGACGCCACCATCTCCACATACCCACTTCCGGCTGTGATCGTTGTCCCCAGGCTAGTCCCGGTGCTAGCCCCGTAGGCAACAATCGACCGAACTGGTTTTTGGGTGGTAAAGCGTTGTGGGAACAAACCCACCCTGAGGTATATGTTGTGACTTGAGGCGTTCGCCTGAGCCCGGCAGGAAATCCTCGCCCCGGCCGGTATGCACAGCGGGAAACTGTAAAACGTCCCCGATTTTTTATCGACTTGGTTCATTATGTTGCAGGCCATTAGGTTGGGGATAACAACGGTTTCGCTGGACGCGGCGCCGACACCAATATCAAAGAGGCTCCCCAAACTATTACTTCCGTGGTCTTCGATTGTCACCTCGATGTTGATCGCGGCTGTATCGAACGGGCATGAAGAAAAAATCTCCGCCCACGACCCTTTTGTATGGGTAGAAGAGCTGCTTGTCGCCGTTGCGTTCCCGAGGGCCGGGAACGCACTACCTCCAAGAATTGGCCAGTCACCCATACCCCTTCATCCTTCTCAATAGTTCGCCCACTCAGTAAGCGCGGGAGCACGTGTATCACGAGCATTCCCACCCAAGGGTATCCCGCGCACACGGGCCACTTCAGTCGCCAGACGCCGCTGCATGAACGCGTTGCTAAATCCAGGGGCGACCGCGAAAGCCGGGTTCTTCGAGTCGAACACCTGCATCTGCCGGGTCAGCTCGCGTGCACTCTCGGCGTCACCTTTTTCCAGTGCGTTCATCAGCTGGCGCCGGATCGTCCCCGCCATAGTCTCCAGGTCTGTCTTCCGCGTCAACTGCGAGTTACGCGCCTCGCGGTATTCCGACACTTCAGACGGAGTGAAGCCCATCGCCTGGACGGCCATGGAGCGGGTAGACGGCGGAGTGACCGGGAGCTGAGCCCCCTTCGAGTCCGTGTAACCTTGGGACCCCATCTTATACGCCAACAACGGGTTCCGCAGGGCGGTCGGGACAAGCTTGGTGATCCCCACCATATAATCCCCATGGTTGAAAATATCGTTCAACCCGGTCCACATGTTGATCGCGGTGCTCGCCCCCGCGCCAGCCGACCGCACCGTAAAGTCCTCAATGATGTCCTCAGCCTTGCGCCGGTCCGCGAGCAGCTTGCTGAACGGTAGGATATCCTGCTCGCCGATACGACCGGAAATATCAATACCCGCCGCCCGAGGCAGCCCACGCGCTGCGATCTCGCCCACCTCTTTCCCAAAGACATCCGCCAACCAGTTACGCCAGGCAGCCTTCACGTCGTAGGGCTCGTCACCCTCCTCCCCGGTCATGTCCACGATCTTATCCGTCAAACGGGCCAATACCGACACCATCGGCAGCGCCATCGTGCCACCCAGCACCGTCAACGCCGCTGCATGACCGGCCAGGAAGCGCCGCGCCTCTGACCTCTGCGCAGGGGTCTGGGCATGCCCCAGGAACGCGTTGCCGAACTCCCCGTAGAGTTTCTCGATCAGCATGCTCTGGAAGCGCAAAAACACCGAGGCCAGACCGGTTGCGGGGCCAAAAATACCTCGCCGAGAGTCCAGCATCCGTGACGCGTTACTCGGGTCAAAGTTGAACATCGAGTTCCGCACAACATCGTAGGTCAACCCATCCACGTTGGGTGCGTTCTTGGCAAGCTTATGCGTCGCGATCCCCATCAACAGCCGGGTAAACGCCTCGGCTCCGTAACCTGTGATATTCGCGTACTGCGCATACCGCCGCGCACGAGAGGACACATCCGCGTCCGCCAGCATCCCCAGCTCTTGCGACTGGGTGCCAAACTCGTAAGTGCCCATAGCAACCCCGCGCATAACAGCCTGCGCGAGCGTCGGGTTCACTTTAGCCTTAGCCAGCACTTCAGGTGTGATCAGCATATCCGCCGCACCATGAACCCCGCCAGCCTTCCAGCCGCTCCGCATGGCCTCCCGGAGAATAGAGAACGCCGGCCCTGCAGCTTCAGCCATGGCCTTCGCCGATGCCATGTACCCGAACCGCTTCCCCAACTCAGGGAGGCCGGTCACCATCAGTGAGGTCAGCTGCACGGCCGCATAGGCCGGGCTCATCGCGGTCAGCATGCTGTGTGTGCCGCTACGGGCAACATCTGCCCACTTATTACCTCCCACGGGGGGCGGGGCGCTCTGCCGACGGAAGAACTCGTTGTAGACAGCCTTCATATCCGCGAGCTGATTGATCGGCGCCTGGCCCGCGCGCTCAGCAGTTTTCACCTCCTGGTGCATCCGCCCAAGAGACTCGAAAATCTCCGGGGCGTAGTGCAGGTTCACAATATGGTTCACCCCCGCGCGGGCGCGGTTCGCCTGGCTGCGGGCGAAATCTCCACTAAACCCTTGCACTCCCTTCCGCCGCGCGGTCAGGCGGCCATACGAGTCGGCCGGCAACAACTCCAGCGCAGCCTCGCGCAACCCCCGGATCATCTCATCCCGGGCGAGCGTCACTTGGGCGGTGATCTCAGGGGTCTCCCCCGCGATCTCACGAAATTCCGGCCGATCCTTGAGCGCGGCGATAATCCGCTCGGTGTAATGCGGGGCCAGTTGAGAGAGATGCTCTCCCACCTCGGCTTCAGCTCCAGACCCCTTGAAGATCGGGTCCTTCTGAAAATGCCCCTGTTTCTGCAACGTACGCATCACGCGCTGCAGCGCCTCAGCCTGGGACTGAGTTTCCACCCGCACGAACATACTCGGATTATCGTTCCCGATAACCATCCGTACGTCGCCGAATCCCGCGCGGTCCAACGCGTCAGAAATGGCCTTGACCGACCGCTGATCCGCGCGGGTGACTTTCCCGTCCGCATCAGGGATACCGGTAATTTTACCTCCTACGAAATAATCCCCCGCCCGGCCGAGATGGACATAAGGTGTCACAGCAATTTTGGCGGAGGACCGACGAAGATTATCCACCATTGTCTCCAGAGCGGAGAACTGGTCGAGCATCTTGCGTTGGGCAGAGGTGTAGCTAACGGCCTTCCCCGCCTTGATCTGCGCAGCCTGGTCGTCCGTCAAAGTTGTGTTCAGTTCGGTGCGCAGACTTTCCGTGTGCCGCACCGCGTCCGCGATCGTAGCGTCTAGGGCGGCCTTGGCCCGCGTCTCGATCTCCGACAGACTCTTACCGGTGATACCCTCGACCTTCAGGTCGTTCAGCGCGTCCGTCTGGAACGACGGCATGTCCTGGTGGGGCACGGTCGGGTCGAGACGCATCATCCCGCGCAGCATCTCGTTCGCGCTCAGGTACCACTGCGAGCGGGACTGGGAGACCAGGTTGTCGATCACTGGCGCCACACCTTTTGTCTGGCGCAGCGAAGACCAGTCTTTGTTCAACTTCATCAGCTCCGCCCGCAGGTTCGCCGCGTTCGGGTCGTTGTGCAGGTCCGTGTGGAACGCCCAGTCTCGGCCAGGGGTCAGATTCAGTGTGGTGGCGGTGTTCAACGCGTCCCGCACACGATCACCCACCTTCGCCGGCAACTCCTGGAATGCCTGCAGAGGCGCCTCGTAAACACGGTTGAGCTGGCCGCGTTCCGAACCTTTCGCGACCTCAGCCCGACGGATAACATCCATCGCGGTCAGGCCCTCAGCATCCTTCGGAAACAGCGGGCCATAGGTCCGTGACAGATCATCCGGCGACGTGGTGTACATCCGCACCCGACGAGCGAGGTTCAGCCCGGTGTCCTTCATCACGGTCGCTGCTCGCTCGAACACGCTCTGCGTGGCCAGTTTGAACGACTCGTTAGTGTCTACCGGGTCCCTCGCGTGCGCGGCCTTGCTAAACACAGACTCCTGGTCGGGAGCTACTTCGTAGCCGGCCTGCACAGCCTTGCGCATGTTGCGCAGCATCACCGCCGTGTCCAAGGAAGTGAACCCGTCCATACGCCGGGCGAGGGCGGTCATCCCCACCCCCTCCAGAAACTTGATCAGTTGCTGCTTGATCTGCCCGGCCCAGGTCAACGCAGTAAGCTTGAGTGACCCGTCAGCCTTGCCGGTCGCCTGGGCGAGCATCTCGTCGAACACACGCGCCTTGTCCGCGTCCGTCAAGTCACCGTCCGGGAGATACTCACGCAGGGCCGTCTCAGCGTTGAACCGCCGGGCGATACGCATCACCCCCTCAAGCCCACCCGCCTTGTCGAACAGGCCGGTCATCTTGTCCTGGGTGCCCTCGCCAAGAAGTGTACGCGCGCCCTTGTGACCAAAAATCTCGTGGAGGGCGACCTCCTGCACATCCGCCTCACTGCGGACGTTATCCCTCACCAACCACCCCTGGCCGTCGTAATACGTGCCCCGGATGTCGCTGTCGGCCACCCCTTGCTCTTGGGCGGCCAGACGGACACGCTCGGGCAGCTCAGCCACCGACTGGACAACCCGCAAGCTATCCGCCGCCGGGCCAAGACGTGTACGCGCACGGGTAAGCGCGGCCTCAAACGGTACGTCCGCCAATGGGGTGAAGTCCGGAGTCGCGGCCCGCGCAGCGCTGAACACCGGGGTGTCCGGGGCGGGGGGAATGGGTGTCGGCTCAACCTGAGGCTCCGGAGCAACCTCAGGAGTCCTCCGCCGGTTCATCTCCTCAATCGCCGCCTTGCGGGTCTGCAATAGGCGCAGCTCCTGGTCGAGCGTTGCAACATCAAGGGTCCGGGACGGGTCCACGGCCGACTCGGCCAGCCACTGCCCCTTAGCAACATCAATCCGCTGCTGCACATCAGCAATCCGTGTGTCCAGGCTACCATCCAGGCCCACGGTCTCAGCGGCGTCCAGTGCCCACTTCGGGGCGCGGCGCTTGCTCGCAGCCTCCTCGATCAGCGCCAAAGCAGCCGGGAGGTCCGGGGCGTTCACGACCGAGGTGGGGAGTTTCTTGACCCCAACCGTCCTGAGAATCGTCTCAGGCAACGGGAGCTGGCCCGTGGGTTGCGGACGCGGGTCCGGCGCGGTCAAAGTATCTGGGTAGTCTGCCCCGCCTGTCAGGGGGAGTTCACGTTGTGCACGCGCAAGCGTACGTGCATCCCGTTCTTGCGCGCGCAGGTCCAGCTCGGCCCGCGCAGCCTGGTACACCGCCGTCTCAGCCGGGTCGAGCTGGGCGACCGCCCGCTTGTAGTCCGTGTTGGTGATCACCGCCTGCAACCGCGCCAAGGGCTCACGTGCGAGCGGACGCGCGGTCAAGTCCGGGGCGGAAGGGGCAGGCTGATCGGGGAGATTAAGTGGGGCTTCAATCTGGTAAGGCCGCGCGGGCTCAGGGAGGGCCAGCTGTACGTCGGGCGCAGCCGGCGGTCCGCCGAGGGAGATCACATCCCCACGAGCTTCCGGGAGGGCCGGACCGGCCGAGGGCCCCAACGGAATGACTTCACCCCGCGCCTCAGGCAGCGCCGGCTCGGTCGGAACCTCAGGTCCGGTCAGCAACTTCTGCTCGGTCGGCGGGGGTAAAGCGAGCTGACGGTCAACCACTTCAGCCAGCTCAGGACTGGCCACCTCGGCCGGGTTACGCGTCCGCATTTCTCGCAGACCACCCGCACCAGTGCCAAACACACCGCCCAAGGCAGCACCCGTCAACGCCGCGTCCACCACGGCCTGGGCACGTTGGCCCAGAGTCATATCCGGCCGGAAGGCCATCTCGATAGCTGCCTGGGCACCCTCGGTCGGAAGCTGGGCCAGGGCACCTTCGACGCCGGCCGCCGCCAGCCGCTTGGTCACACCGGTCGCCAAACCCGCCGGGTCACGTCCAAGAATACCGCGCAGAACCTGTGGCTGCAGAGCGCCCAGCGCGGCCGAGGGGAGACCAGCACCCAACGCCGCCGCAGCGGTCGAAGCGGTGACCTCTTCCCCAGTATTCTCAGCACTCTCTTTCGCGTTTCGGTAAATACTCCCTGCTGCTGGGAGATAGCCCGCAGCCACCGAACCAAGGACATTCCGCGCAAACCCAGCACCCGCAGCCTGGGCTGCCGCGCCAGTGAGGCCGGCACCACCACCCAGCCACGCGGGCACCATCGCGCCGGCACGCTCTGCAGCTGCCGGGACAGCCGCAGCCGGGAACAGCATCCCCCCACCAACCATCGAAGCCAGCGTCGGGAGAGCCTTGGCAGTCTGGTAAGTCAGCCAGGGGAGGACAGGTGCGCCGTCTTCACGCCAAGGGGCCGTCTCCAGGTCTGGCCGGCCGACCTCCTGGGCACGACGCGCGTTATTCGCAGCCGCCTCTGCGCCCCACTGCTCCAAACCAGTGAGCCCTGTGAGTCTCCCCACCGCCTCCAGTGCTGACCCACCAGCACTGCGCAGCTCGCGGATACCCGCGTTGAGCCCCCCACCAATCCACGAATTTGGAGCAGCCGGGGGCGCGGACGAAACATAGGGCAGACGCGCCAGAGCAGCCTGGAAGGTCTGCTCGTCAGGTCGCGAGAGGTAATCTTGCAGCCCCGCCACGAAAAGCCCCTCCTACCTGTCCAGGTAGCTGTAGGCGTGATTCGCACCCGACAACATCTGCATCAACGTCTGGAAGTTTTTCTGACCCTGGGCGATCTGCGCGTCGATCTCCGTCTGGGGCCTTTTCGCGAGTTTCATCTGCGCGATCGTGGCGTCCAGGCCCATAATCTGATTCTCCGCGAAGCCGAGAAGCCGACGCTGAGCCTCTTCCCTCGGTGTCGGGGGCTTCGCGACAGACAAGAACTTCAGCGCCTGGCTAATCGTCATCTCTCCCACAGGAGCGCCGCCATAAGTTATCGGCATCCGAGGCTGGACGGCCTTCTCGCCCTCCGCGACCTCGCGGGCTGGGGTCTGACGGGCAGAGGTCGGACGAGCGGGAGCACGAGGAGGGTCTGTGAACGACGCCGGCGAAGAGAAATAGTCTGCAATTGGCGCGAGGTACCCAAGACGAGGTCCGGACGCCTCAACAGGAGCAGCCGACCCACGCATGATATCAACCGGCACACGCCCACCCAACCATGACCGCACACGCGCAGACACCGGTGCACTCACAGACGCCGGTACATTCGGCGCCGGGTAGGACGGGTCCTGCGACATCACTTCAGCCAGTCGCGGGGCCTCAACAGGGACAGCCGCGCGCGGCGGACCCCGGAACCAGTCGGTCAAAGCGGCACCTACTGGTCGGTTAGTGATCCATGATTCGGACACTTCACGACTCCCAGCTAAACCCGTTGCGGCCAAAACCCCACTGCAGCGGGGTGAAGAACTTACGCATCATCGCGTCTCGGGCCTGCTTGACAGACGCGTCAAACGACGCCCGGAACTCGGCCGCGCGGGAGGGCATCCCGGCGTCCACATCAACGATACGTAGCGCCAAATACGCCGCCCAGTCCAACATTTCGAGATGGTGGTCCTCGGGTAACTCTGGCACCGCCTTCAGGTTGCTCAGAGTCAAAGTCTCAACCGGCAAGCGGATGACCCGCATATAGAGCTTCTGACCATTGTAGGTCGCCGTGGGTTCGGGATAAACGCGGAGCACCATCGCTCCCATCGACCCCTCGTTGTCTTCGCCGATCGTCTCATCGGTCGAATAAGCCAAGGGCTTCCCAGGCGGGAGCTGGTAAACCTGAGCTGGATCGAAGTAATACGTGTCTGGCTGGCGGTAGGTGTCAAAACCCGCATGGCCCGCGCGGGCCAGGTCACCTCGGTCGTCCTGGAGCTTAACCGACAAGAGAGCCAACACGGACTCGTGCAGGGTATAGGTCGTCACCCCTGTCTGCAGCGTCACCTGGGTGACGTCAGGGCTCGTGCCATCCCGGATGACCATAGCCAACCGGGCAAAGCGCCGTTGCGCCTCGTTGATATACCTCACCAAGGTCGCGTCGGACCAGAGCCGATCGGTTTCCCCTGAGACCCGGTCGCTTCGGTCGTGCAGGATATTCTCCCGCAGCTCAGTCAACAGGTCATCAAGGATCATGGTATACCCGGCTAGCTGAGAACCCGGTAAGGATACCTCAGCCGGTCACGCCAGCCAATCACTTGCTGCGTGCTCGGGTCCTGAGTAGGCACAGAAGTGATCGCGTTCTCCAGGATGTCCACGATCCCCTGAGGGACCAGGACCTCTTCACCCGGCCGGATCAGCCAACCCTTGCCGTTCAGCCCGACAAACAGCCCTGTCGGGGGGATATCGTCGTTCTCGGACAGGACCAGGCGCACCAACGGCGCGTTGTCCCTCGGCTTCCGGCCGCGCCGAACAGGCTGAGCCTCCTCGTCCCGCAACGCGGCCTCCAGATCATCACTCACGAATCGCTCTCCTCGTCCGCAGCCTTGTCGAAACTCGACGTGTAATCGTCCACCGGTAACGCCTTCTCCAGGTTACGGGAGAGGAACGCCACCACCTCACGAACAGTCTTGAACGCGTAGCTGATGTTCGGGTCGCGCCACTTATCCTTGCTCGACTGGTTCGCCTTGACGATCGCGGGATCGGTGATCTCCACCTCAAACCCGTTCGCCATACGCTCAATCCGGACGATACACGCGCTCACTGGATTAACCGCGACCTCACCACCACTCATCAGTTCTGCAGGACGAAAAACGCGATCTTAATCGTCCCATCCAGCGCCGCCGACGCGTGGATATTCTGCACGAGAATCACCACAGAACCGGAACCCGGGGTGACCCGAGTGACCACCGGGGAACCCGCTGTCGCCGTTCCGTAAGACACGGACGCGAAGACCTGGTCGGTCGCGCCGATCACCGAGTTGGTCAGCGTCAACGTGTAGACAGCGCCAGCAGCCGTGGTCAGGGCCTCGGACGTGATCACACCCGCCTGTTTGTTCAGCGTGGCAGCGCCCGCCGTCGCAGTGGCGGTCTTGGTCCCGGTATCGAGGGTCAGCGCGCCCAGCGTGGCTGCGTCCAGCATATCGTTGATCTTGGCAAGCGTCACACCGAAAGGCTCGTTGCCAGTGTGGTCGAGAACATGGCGGACCATACCTACCTCCTATATCAGCGAAAAGAACGAGAGGGCCGAAGCCCTCTCTATCAGCCCCAGGCCGCCCAGGAAATCGCCTTCGAGTTGCCCACCAGGGTCTGAGACAGCGTCAAAGTCCCGGCGCTGTTGATCAGGATGTCGCTGGCGGTCTCCACAGAAAGTGTGGTGGCGGTCACCTTAGTGCAGTTGGCGGCGGCCATACCCTCGATCTTCTCCCACACGATTGTGTCGGTGGAGTTGACCACCTTCACCGCACGAGCGACGAAGCCAAGGGTCACGGTCGTGGCCGTGTTGTCAGACGTGAATGAGCCGGTCGCGAAGTTAACGACGCCGGCGGACTGAGAGGTAGCGGTATCGGTGGCCATCGAATGTCTCCTGAATTTGACGGTGAGGGGCCGGTATTACCCGGCCCCTGCGTTATCCCGGTTACGCCGGGGCACCAACTTCCAGGCGGGCCATCCAGGCTTCCTGAAGGATGACGGTGCTGGTGTAGAGTTTCCAGCCCACCGTACCACGCTGCGCCAGGGGGTCACCAGGCGCCGGCTTCGGGTTCACCACCATGGGGGTCATGGCGGACTTGCCCTTCAGCGGCACAATCCCAAAAGCATCCCGAGCGAAGTAGAGGATCGGGTACACGTCACAGGCCGTATTCGCTGTGGTGTAGATCAGGTTGTTCGTCACCGCCGTACCGCCCGTATCCACCCAGGGGGCGATCACCGTCGAGCACAGATAGCGCACCTGCTCAACCGAACCGATCTCGCCTTCAAACGGCGTGGTGTGGGGGCCGTAGTCCGCCACCGCCTTGAACCCGGTCATGCCCCGGATCGCCGTCTCCAGGTCAGGATGGCACACAGCCATGTAGGCCGCTTCCACCGACTTGGTGTTAAAGTCCGCTGTGGAGGCGACCACCTGGGTGATCTTCTTCGCGTTCTGCCTGTTCAGAGCCGACGTCACACGCCGCTGATCAGCCAGGGCGATCGTGGTAATGATCGAGCTGCGACCGCCGACGTTGTTCGCGTAGAACACGTTGGTCCCGGCCTTCAGCGTGTTGAACCGGAGCGTCTCCACCGAAAGAGCCGCCTGCTCGCCCAGGATATCCGTGGCCTGCTGCAGCACAGGATCGGTGTGGGTGTCCATCACCACATCGGAGATGGTGACGAAGTCACCATACTGACCGAGCGTCACGGTGTAGTCCTGGTTGGCCAGCCGCGAGCCAGCGGGGGTCACACCCTCCACCAGCGGGGTCGTGGCAACCGGGATGTAGAACGCGCCAGAACCCGTGCCGGCCGCACCGGTCGCACCGCTCAGGAAGTAACGGCGGAACTTGGCGGTCTGGGTGCTGTTGGTCGGCAGCGCGTAGGTCTGGCCAAACTTCTCCAGGTGCATGTAGGGCATCGCCCGCTTGAGCATGCGGACAACGGAATACGCCGCCACCGCTGGGGAGATGTCGCCATAATTGGTCGTGGTAGCCATGGGTTCCTAGCTCCTACTCAGGTTCACTGTGCCTCAGCCGCCATCCGAAACGCCGAATCAAAATCCTCTGGGTCGACGCCCGCGACAACGGCCGAACGCTTGGAACTGACTGGGGCCAGCGCGGCCGCCGCTTGTTTGGCAGCCGGAGGCAGCTCAGCTTCCGCTTTTCTCGCAGGTGCCGCAGGTGCCCGTGGGGGCGGAGTCACTGCAACCCCTGTTTCTTTCCGCCAGCGGTCAATCAAGTCGGCGACCTCGTCGACCGTCCCCTGGTTGACCACCTGGGTGTACGCTGCTTTCAAGTATGCAGGCTGAGTCTCGACCCAGTCAACGACTTTGTCACGGATATCTTCGTAACCCGAGACACGCGTCTGCAAATCAGACAAATGCGTCCGTTGGGCAAGCGCGTCCACACGCTCCAGCAGCGGGCCAAGCGGCCCCGCGACCTCACGGAACATATAGCCCACCAACTCGCGGTACTCGCCCTTCCGGCGCAGCGTTTCCGCGCGGGCCACATCCGGCCACTCCTCCTCATACTTCGCCAGAAGGGCTTTCTCTTCGGCGCTATAAAGCTCCGGTTCCGGCTCAGGGGTGGGCGCAGCGGCCGGCGCCGGCCGGTCTTTCACCAAATCGGCCAGACGGTTGAGCACCTCGTCCGCAGCCGAGGGCTTCGGGGGCTCCTCAGCCTTGGGCTCCTCGGCCTTGGGCTCCTCGGCCAGGGGCTCTTCCGCCGTGGGTGTCTCAACCGGGGGCTCTTCGGCTTTGGGCTCCTCAGGCGGGGGTTCCTCAGCCTTGGGCTCTTCGACGGGCGCGGGGTCGGGCGTTACCGGCTCATCAGGGATGGGCTTGTCCCCCAGAGCTGCCAGACGCTCGAACGCCGCCGCGAAATTGTCGTCGTTAACTGTCTCACTCATTTAGCCGACCTCTCTGTTGGGGGAGATTACCGCGCGGTTTAGGAATTGTGTCAAGCGCTGATACGCTTTCGCCTCGCCCTGTAGCATCGCCACCGTCTCCATCGGGGCGGTCAACAGGGATGTCTTCACCTGATCAAGACGCAACTCCAGCAGCTGCGCCATAGCCTGGACCTCGATCGTAGCCTTGCGGTCCTGCAGCAGCCTAATCAGACGTTCCTGCTCCAGCTTCTTGTCCATCATTTCCTACCAACGCTTTTTCGAGGATATCCAGGGCGGCCTTGACCGACGTGGCGTCCGCCGCCGCGCTGTTCTTCTGCCCCTGAGAGATGTTCTTGAACGAGTCGGACAGAAGCTTCCGCACTTCAGCCTCGGCCAGCTGCTGCTGTTGCTCCTGCATCTTCACCGCCGCCTGCTGCGCCTGAGCCTGGCGGGCCTTGGCCTCGTCGGCCGGTACCAGCAACCCTGCCAGGTCTCGCACCGCGAACCGCGCCTCCACCAGCTTACGCTCATCCACGTGGGCCATTTCTTCAGGCCGCAGAGAGGTCGCAAGCTGATCCACCTGCATGCCCCTGATCTCCTTGGCGATCAGGCTCGTGGCACCCC
>JACCDR011850358.1_pt1 | contig 12604 bp, 9 predicted proteins | sample 7446431 | NCBI WGS metagenome assembly JACCDR01 (sample SAMN15323443, study PRJNA562643) | freshwater metagenome | isolation source: river surface water | place: USA:Blue River Watershed | collected 2017-08-17
CCCAGGCCCACCATCAGGCCGCTCTTGGTGGGCACGCCCGGCACCTGCTCCTTGAACTTCTTCAGCAGGTTCAGGCTGAAGGCGTAGTCCGAGCCCGGGCGCGCCTCCTTGTACAGGCGCGGCACGGTCTCGAGGTTGTGGTTCATCACGTCGGGCGGCGCGGCGCGCAGGATGCCCAAGGCGCGGTCGTCGCGGCCGCGGAAGTCGGGCACCAGGATCTCGATGCGCGTGGCCGGCGACAGCTCGCGCGTCTTCTCGATGCAGGCCACGAAGTGCGCGGCGCCGCCGTCGCGAAGATCATCGCGGTCGACGCTGGTGATGACCACGTAGTTCAGCTTGAGCGCCGCGATCGTCTTCGCCAGGTTCAGCGGCTCGTCGGCATCCAGCGGGTCGGGCCGGCCGTGGCCGACGTCGCAGAACGGGCAGCGCCGCGTGCACTTGTCGCCCATGATCATGAAGGTGGCCGTGCCCTTGCCGAAGCATTCGCCGATGTTCGGGCACGAGGCTTCCTCGCACACGGTGTGCAGCTTGTGCTCGCGCAGGATCTTCTTGATGTCGTAGAAGCGCGTGCTGGGGCTGCCGGCCTTGACGCGGATCCACGCCGGCTTCTTCAGCACCTCGCCGGCGGGCACGATCTTGATCGGGATGCGCGAGGTCTTGGCCTGCGACTTCTGCTTGGCGCCGGGGTCGTAGGCGGCGGGCGGGGCGGTGGTGTCGGCGGGGGGCGTGGGCAGGCTCATGACGGCGGGTTTCCACGGGGTTGCGTGGGGGCGGCCAGTGTAGCGGCCGACCCCTGGCGCATCCTGACGCGGGGTGACCCGCCGCGGCCGGGCCTGCCGCCGCGCAGGCATCATCGGCCGAGAGGATTCAGGAGTCGGCATGGAGGAACGCTTCGGCCTGGACGTGGCGCCGCACGATCGCCCGCCCGTGGCCTGGTACGAGCTCTCGGGGCTGCTGCGCGTGGCGCGCGAGCAGCTGTGGTCGCTGAACCTGCTGCGCAACCTCGACCGCCGCGAGTCCTTCGGCGGCCCCTTCGAGCCCATCGCGCTCGGCCACCTGGCCGGCGCGGACGGCGACTTCTGGATCGACTTCGTGGCCGACACCGGCGACGGCAGCAGCGCCACCACCGCCGTGGCGCAGGGCCTGCTGGCGCCGCGCCTGCAGCCGCAGTGGCCCGAGGCGCACGCCGAGGCCGGCCGCGCCCACGCCGACGGCCTGCCCACGGCGCGCCTGCTGGTGCTGGGCGGCGACCTGGCCTACCCCGGCGCCAGCCCCGACCACTACCAGGCCCGGCTCGTCGAGCCCTTCGAGCTGGCCCGGCCCGGCACGGCCCTCGACGCGGAGAAGATCGTCGTCGCCATCCCGCAGAACCACGACTGGATGGACAGCCTGTCCACCTTCTGCCGCTACTTCGTCAACGGGCCGCGGGCCGGCCTGCTCGGTGCCGAGGCGCCCCAGAAGCGCAGCTACTTCGCGCTCGCCCTGCCGCACGGCTGGACGATGCTGGGCCTGGACTTCGCGCTGGCCGGCGACATCGACCGCGCGCAGTTCGAGGCCTTCCGCGACCTGCTCGAGCACGGCCACATCAAGCCCGGATCACCCGTGCTGCTGCTCTACCCCGAGCCCTACTGGACACGTGTCATCGGCGACCGCAGCCACCCGGGCTACCCCAAGCGCTACCAGCGCCTGGAGGCGCTGCTCATGCGGCACGGCTGCGAGATCCGGCTGCGCCTGGCCGGCGACCTGCACCACTACGTGCGCGAGTCGCTGCACGCGCAGGCCCTGGGGTACGCCAGCGAACTGGTCACCTGCGGCAGCGGCGGCGCCTTCGGCCACCCCACCCACTCGCGCGAGGTGGAGGACCGCAAGTTCCTGCTGCACGGCATCGACCGGCACGCCGTGCAGGTGGACCTGCGCGAGCGGGTGTTCGTGGGCCGTGCGCCCGCGGGCCTGAAGGAGCCGCAGGCAGAGCCGCCGCTCGAGACCCTTCACGCCTTCGAGGCGAAGAAGGAGGCCTGGCCGACGCCGGAAGCCACCCGGCGCCGCGCCTGGGCCAACGTGCCCGCGCTGCTGCAATGGCGGCACCGCGGCTTCACGGGGACGATCGCGCTGCTGATGACGCTGGCCAGCATCCTGCCCGGCACGTGGTGGCCCCTGCTGGCGGGCAGCCTGCCGGGCGCGCTGGCCGCACTGACCGTGGCCACCGAGAACGACCCGCTGGGCGCGCGCTGGCGCGACCGTGCCTGGGCCCTGCCGCTGCTGGCGGGCGTGGCCGCGCTGATGCAGGGCCTGGTGTCGATGGACGCCTGGTGGTGGCGCCTGCCCGCCGCCTGGCTGGGCGTGGGCCTGCTGTTCGGCACCTACCTGGCGGTGATGAGCGCGGTCTTCGGCCGCCTGCCCAACAACGCCGCCAGCGCCCTGCAGGGCGAACGCGAGAAGGGCTTCCTGCGCCTGCGCGTGCACGCCGGGGGCATCGAGGCCTTCATGCTGGGCATCGACGAGGCCCCGCGCCGCTGGCAGCGCAACCCCGAGGGGTGGCCGCGCTGGCGGCCGCTGGGCGCGGCCCCGACCTGGAAGGTGGTCGACCGCTTCGAACTGCGGCGCTGAGCCCGCGCCGCTCAGGACGCGCTGCCGGCGGGCCGGAAGGTGTGCAGCTGGTCCTTGCGCAGCCGGTGCACGCCGTAGAACAGCCCTCCGGCCGAGGCCGGCTTGGAGGGGTCGCCATCGATGCGCACCAGCACCTTCTCGTCGTCTTCCTCGATGAGCTCGGCACCGCGCGCCACCACCACCGTGGGCGCCACGAGGCCACCGACCCGATGGCCCACGAGGTGCAGGCTGCCGATGTCGACGCGCCGCTTTCCGCCGCGCAGCTCGCCACGGGCCGCGCGTTCGACCAGGCCCCGCAGCACCGCCGAGCCTTCGCGCAGCTCGGCCTGCAGGGTCTGCCGCAGCGCGGGCGTGACGCGGTGAAAGGTCTCGCTGTCGTAGCTGGTGCGCAGGTGCACGGTGTAGCGGCCCATCCAGTCGCCGCGGCTGAGCTGGTGAACCAGCGCGACGCGGTAGCGGTCGTCCACGCAGGCCTGCAGGAAGGCGAAGGCCTGCAGCAGGTGGGCCTCGCCCGCGTCGCTGAGCAGCGCCGAGCCCTGCCAGGCCTTCTGCGCCAGTTCATGCGGATCGATGCCGGCGAGCTGCTCGGCCTCGGCCGCGGCTTCGCTGCGGTCCATCGCGCCGGCGATGGCGCCCGACAGGAAGGGCACGGGCACCAGCATGCCGGCGGCCGACTCGGCCGGCAGCAGCACCAGTTGCCGGCCCGGCAGCGGCTGCGCGCCACCGGGCAGCACGCCGGGCAGGCTGCGCTGCAGGCGGATGCCCGCGCCGAGCGACCCCGGGGCCAGCGCGGTGCTCTGCCGGGTCTGTGCGCAGCCGGCCATCAGCAGGCTCGCCGCGACGGTGGTGACGAGGTGGCGTCGCTTCAAGGGGGGCTTCTCCGGGCTTCGAGAGACGGCGCGCAGTGTGTCATGGCGCTGCACGGCATCGGCGTGCGATGGCGGCTTCGGTAAGCTCGCGGCGGGCCAACGAGGAGGAGCGCGCAGCGTGCGGACGAATCGACCGATGGGCTGGCGGCTGTGGCGACTCGGCGGCGCGGCACCGTGGGCGCTGCGCCTGCTGGCGCTGCTGTTCGGGCTGGGCGCCGCCGCGCTCGTGCCGGTGCCGGCGCAGGCGCAGGCCGACCTGGCGGGCGCGGCCGAAGGCGCCAGCCCGCAGGTGGCCAGGGCCTACCTGAACAACCGCCTGGTGGTGACCTTCCGTTCCAGCGATCCCGGCGGCGCGGCCGCCGAGAGGGCTGCGCTGGCGCAGCAGGCCATGACCGAGGCACTGGCCGCCGGCGGCCCCGGCGTGGTCACCCGCGCGGACGAGCCCCACGCGGTGCGCTTCGACCTCGATGGCCGGCAGGTGTTCTTCATCACCGCCAGCGACCTGGGCGCCCACCGCGGACCGGGCGCCCTGCCGGCCGTGGCTCACCAGGTGCAGCAGCGCCTGCAGCTGGCCGTGGCCGAGCACCACGAGATGCGCGACCCGCGCCGGTTCGGCATCGGCCTGGCGTACGCGCTGGCCGCCACCGCGCTGGCCTGGACGCTGCTGTGGCTGCTGCTGCGCGGCCAGCGCTGGGCGCGCGCGAAGCTGCTCGGTGCGGTCGAGCAGCACCAGGGCGCCCTGGCGCCCTACCTGCAGCACGCCCGTTCGGCGCTGCGCTGGGTGACCTCGGCCTTGGCCTGGGCCCTGGGCCTGCTGCTGGCCGAGCTCTGGCTGACCTTCGTGCTGCGCCAGTTCGCCTACACCCGCCCCTGGGGCGAACGCTCCACGACCTGGCTGCTGGAGGTGGCCGACAACTTCTTCGGCGCCATCGCCGAGGCCGTGCCGGGGCTGGCTGTCGCCGTGCTCATCTTCGGGCTGGCGCGCCTGGCCACGCGGGGCATCGCGGCGTTCCTCGAACGCGTGGCGCGGGGCGAGACCCACCTCGGCTGGCTCGACGCCGACACCGCGATGCCGACGCGCCGGCTCGTCAACGTGGTGATCTGGCTGTTTGCGCTGGCCATGGCCTACCCGTACCTGCCCGGCTCGCAGAGCGACGCGTTCAAGGGCGTGAGCGTGCTCGCCGGCCTGATGCTGTCGCTGGGCGCCTCGGGCGTGGTGGGGCAGGCCATGTCGGGCCTGTCGCTGATGTACTCGCGCTCGCTGCGCGTGGGCGAGTACGTGAAGATCGGCGAGACCGAGGGCACGGTGGTCGCGTTGGGGCTGTTCGCCACGCGCATCCACACCGGCATGGGCGAGGAAGTCAGCCTGCCCAACACCGTGATCTTCAGCCAGCCGGTGCGCAACTTCTCGCGCCTGGTGCGGGGCGGGCGCTTCGTGCTGCACACGGCCGTCACCATCGGCTACAACACCCCGTGGCGGCAGGTGCATGCCATGCTGCTGGAAGCGGCGCGCCGCACCCCGGGCGTGGCGCAGGAACCGCCGCCTTCGGTGGTGCAGACCGCGCTGTCGGACTTCTACGTCGAGTACCGGCTGTGCGCGCAGAGCAGCCAGGCCGCGGCCCAGCGCCGTGCCGAGGCCATCAGCGCACTGCACGCCAACGTGCTGGACGTGTTCAACGAGAACGGCGTGCAGATCATGTCGCCGCACTACCGCAGCGATCCTCCGCAGGCGCAGGTGGTGCCGCCGGACGACCCCTGGGCCGCGCGCGAGCCCCGGCCGCCGTTGACGCCCGACGCCTGAGCGCGGCGCGGGCCGCCGGCTTCAGCGCACGCCTTCGGTGGACGTGGCCCAGTGCCGGGTGCGTTCGTCCCTCGGCGAGGACAACCGGCGGGGCGTCGTCGACCGCCATCACGTTCGCACGCGGGAAGCGTGCCCGCGCCACCGTCTGCTGCGCCCGGTCGGTGGAGACCGCGATCTCTGCGCTGGGCCCTATGCATGCGTCCAGGCGGCGTTCCGCCGCCAGGGGCCGGCTGGCGAGGCAGCCCACGCCCTCGCCGACGGTCGGCTGCCTGAAGCCGGCCTGCAGGGCCCGCTCCACGTTCATCCACGGCCCGGTGATGACGACGTCGCTGCGGCGCGACTGCAGCTGCGGGACCTTCGGTTCAGCAGGACTCGACGAACCCCAGGCGGACATCCAGGTCGGTGACCAGGCGGCGCGCGACGTCGACGCTGAAGCCGACGTGGTGGTTGCTGCGATCCAGCAGCACCGTCGGCGGCCCCTGGACCATGCCCACGCGCCGCACGCGGCGCTGCCCGCGCTGGCCAGGGTGTCCATCTCCGGGGGGCGCGAGCGCGAGCGCGCAGGCCGGGCGTGGTGGTGGTGAAGCCAAGTGCCCGGTTCATGGGCATGTTCGGTGGCCGCCGCCGTCGCACCGACGGGCTCCGGTGCCGTCAGGACTGGCCCACCCTGCCCGCGCCAAGCAGGATCAGCGTGAACAGCAGCCAGTCGTTGACGATGTGCGCGCCGGTGGACACCCAGACGTTCTTCGTCATGATCCACGGCAGCGTCAGCACCAGGCGCGCGGTGCCGATGATGACGATGCACTGGAGCAGGTTCCAGTCGTAGGTCGGCAGGTGCATGGCGCCGAACACCAGCGACGAGATCAGCCAGGCCCCCACGATGGCGCCCTTGCGCCCGACGCCCAACCACCGCGGCAGCACGGTCAGCAGGGCCAGGAAGGGCAGCAGGGTGAGCAGTTCCTCGCCCAGCAGTTGCGGCAGGGTCTTGGCGAAGAAGACGATGCGCTCCGGGGTGTCCATGCTGCCGAGCAGCCCCGTGGCCGCGTTGGGGGTGACCTCGGCAAACGCGCGGACGACGAGGCCGACGCCCATGCTGACGACCACGTTCAGCAGCGCGAAGCCCAGCATCAGCCCGAGCTCGCGCAGGCCCACCCTGCCGAAGAGCACCTTCCAGTGGCCGGGCGCGACACGCGCGAGGGCAGCCAGCGGGATCGCCACGAACAGCAGCGCCGGGATCATGGCCCCGAGCGGCCCTCCGGGCCAGGTGATCGGCCACACCAGCACGACGAACCCGGCCACCACCGCGGCCATCACGAACAGCCACTGCCCGCCCGACAGCGACACCGGCCGGCCGTCGTGGAAGGGGAAGTCGGTGCCCGGGTCCTCCAGCCACCGGAATCGGTCGGGTGGCGCCGGAGCCGGCGGGTTGTCGATCGTCATGGTTCGCATCCTGGCACGGGGTGCGGGCGGTTCAGGCCCGCGCTGCCGGCCGGGCCGGCGCGCCGCCCGGGCACGCCGAACGCCACGAAGGGGCCGGCCGTCACCAGATGACCACCCGCTGCGCAGGCTCGCGCCACATCGCGTCGCCCGGCCGGGTGCCGAAGGCCTCGTGGAAGGCGTCCAGGTGCAGCAGCGGCGCCACCGCGCGCACCGACGCGATGGCGTGCACGTCGACCGAGACCAGGAAGCGCAGCCGCTCCGAACGTGCCTTGAAGGCCCACATCTGCGTCCAGGCCACGAAGCAGCGCTGGTCGGCGCTCAGGCCGTCCACCACCGGCAGCGGGTGGCGGGCCGCATGGCGCCGCAGAGCCGCGTGCGCCAGCGTGATGCCGCCCAGGTCGGCGGTGTTCTCGGTCACCGTCAGGGCGCCGTTGTGCATGAGACCGGGCAGGATCTCGTAGCGGCTGTACTGGTCGATGAGCACGTCGGTGCGCTGCTTGAAGCGGCGGTCGGCCTCGCCCGACCACCAGTTGCGCAGGTTGCCCTGGGGGTCGAACTGGCGGCCCAGGCTGTCGAAGCCATGGGTGATCTCGTGGCCGATCACCGCGCCGATGGCGCAGTAGTTCGCCGCGATGTCGCCGCCCGGCCTGTAGAACGGCGGCTGCAGGATCGCGGCCGTGATGTCGATGGTGTTGCTGGTGAAGTTGTAGGCCGAGTTCACCGAGATCGGCGTGGTCTTGGTGGCCACGGCGAAGCGGTTCCGGAGCACGGCCTTGCCGATCTGCGCCACCTCGCGCTGGAAGGCGAATCGCGCCGCGCGCTGCACGTTGCCGAAGTGGTCGTCGGGGCGGATGTCCAGCGCGCTGAAGTCCACCCAGCGGCCGGGATAGCCCACCTGGATGTCGATGCGGGCCAGCTTCTCCAGCGCCGCGCGGCGGGTGGCCTCGTCGAGCCAGGCGTTGCTGCGCAGCCGGGTGGCGAACTCGTCCCGGATGTGCCCCACCATCGTGGTGATCTCGCGGCGGGTGGTTTCCGGGAAATGGGCCTGCACGTACAGCTGCGACAGCGGGTGGTACAGCTGCGCGGCGATCTGCTGGGTCACCACGCGCTCGGCGTCGGGCGCCGCCTTCAGGCCCTTCCGGGCACGCGAGAACGCCTCCTCGAGCGTGCGGTAGGGCCGGCCCAGTTCGGACGCGCGGCTGGCCAGCGTGAACCAGCGCAGCAGCAGCTTCACGTCGTCGGCCGACTGCTCGGCGAGCAGCCGCTGCAGCGCCTTCAAGGCGTTGACGTCGATCACCTGCACGCGGGCGGGGGCCGCGATGCCCAGCGCCTCGAGGAAGGCACGCAGGTCGAGCGCCGGCACCAGGGCCTGGGCCTGCTCGAGCGGCATCAGGTTGTAGATGTTGTCCGGCTCGCGCATCTGCAGCGGCGACATCATGGCCGCCGCGAGGCGGGACTCCAGCGCCAGGATCCGCGCTGCGTGGCGGCTGGCGGCATCCGGCGCCTCGCCCGCCGCGCCCAGCAGGGCGACGATGTAGCGGCGGTAGGTCTCGCGCAGCCGCTGCGCTTCGGGCCTGGCGTATTCGTCCTGCTCGAGCAGTTGCGCGCCGGGCAGCAGCACCAGCACGACGGTGCCGCTGTCCTTGGCATCCGGCATCGCCAGCGCATTGATCAGCGGCGAGGCCCCGTAGGCATCCTGCAGCCGGCCGGCCAGGGCGCCGAGTTCGGCCGGCGTGCCGCGGGCGGACGCGATGCGCTGCAGGTCGGCGGCCAGCGGCTGCAGGCCCTGCGCGTCGCGGCGCGCGTGGTCCATGGCGGCCTTGTGGAAGTCGCCCACCTGCTGGCGCGGGCTGCCCTTGGGCCATCCGTTCCCGTCAGCGGCACTCCTGATCAGCGACAGCAGTTGCACGTCGAGCGCCTGGGCCAGCAGCGTGAAGCCGCCCACGTCGGGGTCGCTCGGCGCGATCTCGGTGTTGCGAAGCCAGTTGCCCGCGGCGTAGCGGTAGAAGTCCTGCCGCGGGTCGACCGACCGGTCCATGTTCTGCGGCGAATAGCCCAGGGTGGGCACGTCGGCGGCCTGGGTGCCAGACCACGCCGGCTGCCCGGCGCTGCCCAGGAGCAGCAGCGCCAAGGCCAGTGGGAGTGACTTCACGGATCCTCGCTCGTGCAGTTGGGCCGGGCCGCCGGATGCCCTCTGGGGAGGCGGACCGCGTCGCCGGCACGACGGGCCGTGTCGGCGATCGGCCGTGAGGACATGCCGGATCCTGAAGTACGGTGTCCGATCCTCGCATCCAAGTCAAGCCGCGCCCTGCGCAGGCGCGCTTGCGGCGGCCCGCCGTGCACCGCGGCGGCAGCGCAAAGGAAAACGGCCCGGGCTGCGCGCCCAGGCCGTTGTCCTGCTGGTTGAGTTGGTGGGCCCTGCAGGATTCGAACCTGCGACCAACGGATTAAGAGTCCGCTGCTCTACCAACTGAGCTAAGAGCCCTGAATACTCGCCGAACCGGCCCCACCTTGAATCACCCGGCGAACTGCCAGGGGGTGGTGGGTCGTGCAGGATTCGAACCTGCGACCAACGGATTAAAAGTCCGCTGCTCTACCGACTGAGCTAACGACCCGCTGTCCGCAGAGCCCGAGACTATAGCACGCCGCCGCGGCCACCCTGCCGGCTGTGGCGCTCGATCAACAGCCGCAGCAGCTCGCCCGCGGCCACGAAGCCGAAGGTCGCGGTCACGGTGACGCTCGAGCCGTAGCCATGGCAGTTGAGGCTGCCGTCGACATCGCAGGCCGCATCGGGCAAGGCCACCGGCTCGCGCGAGAACACCGTGCGCAGGCCGATCGCGCCCTGGCGCGGCGCGCTGCCCGCCTTGCGCAGGCGCTGGCGCAGGCTGGCCAGTAGCGGGTCGTGCGTGGCCGCGGCGAGGTCGTCCACCGCCACGGCCTCGGCCTGCCGCTTGCCACCCGCCGCACCCACGCACACCAGCGGCACGCCGCTCGCCAGGCTCCAGGTGGCCAGGTGCAGCTTGGCGGCCGACTGGTCGCAGGCGTCGATCACGGCGTCCACCGGTGCCGGCAGCAGCGCGGGCCAGTTGTCGGCGGCGACGAAGTCTTCCACCGGCAGCAGCTCGCAGCCGGGGTGGATGTCGGCGAAGCGCTGCACCAGCGCCTGCGCCTTGGCCTGGCCCAGCGTGGCGCCCAGGGCCTGCACCTGGCGGTTGACGTTGCTCTCGGCCACGTGGTCCAGGTCCACCAGCACCAGCCGCGCCACGCCGCTGCGCGCCAGCGCCTCGGCGGCCCAGGAACCGACGCCGCCCAGCCCCACCACCGCCACGCGCGCCGCGCGCACCGCGGTGTAGCCGGCGTCGCCGTACAGGCGGCGCAGGCCGCCGAAGCGGCGTTCGAGGTCGGGCTCGGCCGCGTGCGCGGGCAGCGCCGCCGTCACGCCATGCGCTCCAGCCGCCACATCTGGTAGCGCAGCGCCAGCACGGCCCCGGCGACGATGGCGCCGAAGGCGATGAAGCTGCCCAGCGCCAGCGTCGACAGCCCGCTCAGGCCCTGGCCGATGGTGCAGCCCATCGCGGTGACGCCGCCCACGCCCATCAGCACCGCGCCGACGACGTGGTTGGCCGTGTCCTCGGTGCCGGCGAAGCCCTCCCAGCGGAAGCTGCGCGTGGCCAGCGCCACCAGCGCCGAGCCCACCACCACGCCGGCCACGGCCACGATGCCCACCGTGAGCGTCTTGCTGGTGTCGCTGAAGAGGATCAGCCAGTCCACCGTGTAGGCGATGGGCGCCACGAAGGTGAGCGACTCCATGCGCTGCGTGTTCGTGGCCAGCCACACCTCCTCGAGCGTGGCCGGGTGTTCGGCCAGGTGGCCGAGCCGGCCCGTCACCCACCACACGCCGACGATCACCGCGCCCAGGCCGATGCCGCCGAGCAGCGTCTCGCCGCGGCGGCCATCGGGGTGCACCAGCGCCCACAGCAACAGCGCGCCACCGATCAGCGCGCCCAGGATCAGCGCCGCCGTCGGCGTGGCCAGGCCGCTGGCGTGGGCCAGCAGCGAAGGCAGGTCCTGGCCCGTGGGCAGCGTGAGCGCCACCTTGTCCACCGTGGCCACGCGGCCCACGGCGACGATGCCGCGCAGCGTGGCGTAGGACGCCACCGCCAGCACGAAGAACACCACCAGGCTCTTCAGGCTGCCGCCGCCGATGCGCACCAGCGTCTTGCTGCCGCAGCCCGAGGCCAGCACCATGCCGAAGCCGAACAGCAGCCCGCCCAGCAGGTACGACAGCCAGATCAGCCGCGGCCCCGCGTAAACGCTCTGCCCCGCTTGCACCCAGCCGAGCGCCACCATGCCGTTGAAGCCCAGCATGGCCACGCCGATGGCCAGCGCCCACATGCGCATGCGCGTCCAGTCGCCCATGTTCACGATGTCGGCCACGGCCCCCATCGTGCAGAAGTGGGTGCGCTGGGCGATGGCGCCGAACAGCACCGCCAGCACGAAGGCGGCGGCCAGCACTTGGGCGACGAGCCCCGGGAGATCGGATTCCTGCAGCATGGGGCCGCGATGCTAGGCCATCGCGACCGCGTTCGCCGGCGGGCCGCGCCGGCGCGCTACTTCGGCAGCGAGGCGAGCCGGTCCTTGCCGGCCTGCGCGGCTTCGGAGGAGGGGTACTCCTTCATCAGCTCCTCGATCGTGCGGCGGGCGCTGCGGCCGTCCTTCATCTCGGCCTGGCTGTTGGCCAGCGCCAGCAGCGCATCAGGTGCGCGCGGGTGCAGCGGCGCGCTCGTCACGAAGGCGCGGAACAGCTCGATCGACTGCTTGTAGTCGCGCCGCCCGTACTGCGCGTTGGCCAGCCAGAAGCGGGCCGTGTCGGCGTAGGGGCTGCCGGGATAACGGCGCAGGAAGCCGGTGAACAGCTGCACCGACTTGTCGAAGTCACCCGAGCGGATCGCCGCGAAGGCCTCGTCGTAGCCGCGGCGCTCCTCCTGCTCGACCATGAAGTCGCGGCCGTCGATGCTCACCTTGACCGGCTCGATCTTCTTCAGGCGATCGTCGAAGGCCTGGGTCAGGTCGCGCTGGCGGCGCTGCGCCTCGGCGAGCTCCTTCTGGAGCGTCTCGTCGTTGCCGCTGAGCCTGGCCAGTTCGCCACGCAGTGCGACGATCTGGTTGTTCAGCTCCAGCAGGCTGCGCCGCAGCGTGGCCACTTCCTCGGTGAGGCGGGCCTTCTCGGCCGCCGCCGCGGCCGTGATGTCGGCCTCGCGCTTGGCGGCGGCCTGCTCCATGGCCTCGACCTTCAGGCGCAGGTCGGCGATCGCCTTGCGCGCCTCCTCGTCGTTGAGGAAGGCCGACGCCGGGCCTGCCGCGAGCACGGCCAGCAGCGGTGACACCACGAGGCCGGCGCGCAGCTTCATCAGCGGTCCTTCAGCTCGGCGCGGCGGTTGCGCGACCAGGCCGATTCATCGCTGCCCTGGGCGGCCGGGCGCTCCTCGCCGAAGCTCACGGCCTCGAGCTGGCGCTCGGACACGCCCAGCAGCACCAGCGACCGCACCACCGCCTCGGCGCGCTTCTGGCCGAGCGCCAGGTTGTACTCGCGGCCGCCGCGCTCGTCGGTGTGGCCCTCGATGGTCATGCGCTTGCCGTTCTCGCGCGCCAGCACACGGGCATGGCCTTCGATCAGCGGCTTGAAGTCGTCGCGAATGACGAAGCTGTCGAAGTCGAAGTAGACGACGCGCTGGGCAGGGGCCGCCAGCGCGGCCACCGCCGCCGCCGGGGCTGCCGCGGTGGCACCGCCGGTTGCCGCCGGAACGGAGCGCGAAGCCGCCGCGTTGCGGGCGGCCAGGTCCACGGTGGAGACGCTGGACTGCGCGGCGCCCCCCGGCACCGCGAC
>JACCDR012692234.1_pt1 | contig 12598 bp, 17 predicted proteins | sample 7446431 | NCBI WGS metagenome assembly JACCDR01 (sample SAMN15323443, study PRJNA562643) | freshwater metagenome | isolation source: river surface water | place: USA:Blue River Watershed | collected 2017-08-17
AGTTCGACTCAACTCGCGTAACGGCTTTCAGCAACTCAGGAGTCATTCCCAAATCTTTATATTTAGCGGCTTCGCGTGCATAGATTTCGTCGTAGGTCGCTGGGCTGACCGGTTGGCCTGATACGGGTGCCGATTCTGTGGCCCCGGTGGCCATAGCTGCCACGCCAAGCGCTGGCCCAGCTCCTGATGCCCGTCCTATCTCACCGGCCCATGCTGCCCACGCCTGGCGCTCATCAATCACGCCTGCGAAGGTAGAAACAGCGGAGGAGAACAGGTTGATGTCGCGAGTGAATAACGCTTGAGCGTTGCGCGTGTCCTGGAATTGCTTGTCCTGTTCACGCATAGCGCGGTTAGACTGATCACCCTGGTCTTTGAGAATCTTATTGAGAATCGCTTCAGTACGCGCGGCGGTCTTCTCGTCAGCGGTCGCAAATGGGTGTTTCAAATCCCACATAAAACGTTCAACGAAATCGTCCCATCCATCAGACATCAAGTTGAAAATCTTCTGGATGTTTTCGATTTCGTTCGCAGTATTCGTGATAAGGTCTTCAACCATTGGCATGACGGTAGAACCGATAACCAGCTCAATTCGACGCCAGGATTCAGAAGTTCGTCCGAGGCTGCCGCGAATAGTTTCCAGCGCGACTTGCTGCTGCAACAGTTTCGCTTGCTCCGCGTCGGACATTTTGGTTGACTCGACCAGAGCGGAGGAGCGATTGCGGATTGCTTTTACTTCGTCCGCGCTGAAGCCTGCTAAGGCTCCTAAAGCGGTTGCCTGAGACTGACTCACTGAACGCATCTTAGCGCCCATTTCATCCAGAATCTGACTTGTCGCTTTGATGTTGCCGGATTTGTCGAAAGCGCCGGTGCCCAGACGTCCTAAGATAAGCGATTGACTGCTCATAACGTCAGGGTTGGTGTACGATTGGAAAGCAAGGTTAGACGTCTTTTGGATGATGTCGCGTGCACCCTGAGCGCCTACGGTGCCGCCAGACGCTTTACTGGCCTGACGCTGGAACTGCTCAATCTGGAGCGGAGCCATGCCGGAATCGTAAGCGAGTTTACGCTGCAGCTCATATTCCTTGCGGACGTCCAACACGGATTTGACGGCAACGGCGAGCGTCGCCATGATTGGAGCAAGCCACATAACGCGATAACCAATCCGGGCAATCGCGCTATCCAGAATGCTCATTTCACCGAACAAAGGCCGAATATCCGCTGCTATATCTTTGAACACGCCCTTTGTAGTCCCCAAATCCTTGGTGGCCTTGTTGGTGTTCTCAATACGTGATTGAAGTCTCTCAAGGCGGTCAACCGAATCTTTCAAGTCAACGCCGTACTCAATGACAAACTTCTCAACGGAATCGGTCATCTGTTATTCCTTTTTATTATCGTCTTTGCCCTTCATTAACGGGCCAAGCAACGTGATAGTTTGCTCAAGGAAGGCTGCGGCCATTTCGCCACCTGCCTGCGCCCAGTAATGTTCTTTCTCAGCGTGAGTCGCCGGGTCGATTCCGTTCTCAATGAGAACTGAGTTGAATACCTTTTGGATATTCTTCCAGTTGCCCAGGTGGTTTTCGATAAGAGCAGGAGAGGTGAGTGGCAGGATTGTTTCGCCGCGAATTACTTCGGCGTGCTCCAGCACTTCCATGGTATATGCAACACGGAAAGTTTTATCTTTCGACATTGCGAATTCGATGAACCGGCGTTGAACTTCCCAGCCTTCCATCGCGCCCATTTTATTAATGCCAACTTTACGCTCTTGTTTAGTGCCATCTTGACCGATGAACTCGATGTCAATAATTTGCTTTGCCATGATTAGAATCCTAGTTTTGAGGTCACGTTATTATAAAAGTTGCTAACGGTATTCGTCAAGGACTCTGGCGCTTTAGTTGTTATTCCAAGTGTGTCTCTGTCTGCAGCTTGTTTCGGGTCGAAATTGGACAGGTTGGATTCGGCTGTCTGTTCAAAACTGAGCGTGCCGACTATCGCCGACATATTATTTCTTGACTGGTTAAATTCGACCTTAACCAATGCCATTGCTTGGGAGATAATAGAGCGTGAAGTAATAGTGTAAGTTGACTCTTTATCTTTCCATGCCTGAATAATGCTTTCTGCGGTTGAAACGTCGGTCACTAAGCAATGGAGCGTCAAAGCTGCTGGCATCAATACTTTAACGGCCTGCATGTTATTAAGGATTACGTTTTCATAAACGCCAATCGCTTGAATCGGAGTTGCCGCCATAGGCTGATCAGTGACGGTTGACGCAGCCGTAATATCAGCGGAAAGGGTGGTGAGACGGGGCCATTTAATAACACCGTTGTTTTCGTCTTTAATTGTCAGCGTGGAACTGCTGAATAACAGCTTTAATAAATCCATCAGAATAGCCCTGATAATGCTGAACTGGCTTTATCAATCGCCGTTCCTGCAAGTTGGGTAACGTTCTGCTTGGCTTCTTTTAAATATGAAATGCCCTTATCCACAATTGACGAATCAGCATCCTGCTTAGTGGCGGGATTATCGACGGCCTGAAGCATAACCTCTTTGAAGCTGAGACGGAATGGCGCGGCTGACAGCATATTCGGGCCAAGGCTCAATTGTTGGTTTTCGCACATCAGATTATTTATCGTGATGCCGCGCGCGATGATGGTGTATATTGTCGAACGGTCTTTTAATATCCGGTTGACTATTTCTGCGCCATCAACTGTAAGGATAATAACAGAGACGTCGAGCGTGATTGGCATGTTAATTTTGCCATCGACTACATATCCACCGTCTTCTTTCTGATTCTTGAATAATTTGCCGTCAAATACTATACTGTTTTCAATGACAGAAAGGCCAGTTAAAGTAACCGGCCCATTTCGAAAATCAATTAATCTGAAGTTGCTTGAGCCTAATAGACTCGACAGAATTGTGTTTGCCATTAAATCAATCCAAGAAGACTTTGAATAGTTCCGACGACCAGCTGGCGACTGCTCTGTGCGCCAGCGAACGCACCAAAGGCAAAGCGATATGTGTTGGACTTACGGCGACCAGTCGAAAGCACGGAGTCTGCCAGAGGGCCACTGACGATGGTTCCGTTGGAGAATACCACGCGGCCACGGTCTGGATAAGTAACGACCATCGTCGTCACGTCCTGAATTGGCAACCATTTGAAAGACGCCTTTCGGGATTGCAAAAGCAGCTTTAAGTTGATGTCATCTTCAGAATTAGGGATTACGGAGACGGCAACCAGAATTGGAGCAGCCTTATCATAAGCGACAAGGCTGCCAGCAAAGTCCATTTCATATCCAGAAGTTTCGGTGTCATCAATGAATAACGCATCAGCGTCATCGGCAAAAGACTCAATATCGAAACCCATCGGAAAAGTCTGAAGGGCGACAATATTTAATTTTAAACCGAATCCGCTGATGTTTACCATTTCTGATCCTTATTTCTTAGCTGCGGCTGAGTCAGCTTTAGCTTTTGCAGCTGCGTCGGCATCGGCTTTAGCTTTAGCGTCTGCGTCAGCTTTCGCTTTAGCGTCGGCATCGGCTTTAGCTTTAGCAGCTGCGGCATCAGCATCGGCTTTAGCTTTCGCGTCAGCTTCGGCCTTCTGTTTGGCCGCGAGTTCGTCAGCGTCCAGCTTAGCTTTAGCTGCAGCAGCGTCTTCATCCGCTTTTTTCTTAGCGGCATCGGCGTCAGCTTCGTTCTTCGCCTTCAGCGCGGCTTCATCTTCAGCCTGCTTCTTGGCGATTTCTTCAGCTTCCTTCGCTTTCGCTTCCGCGTCTGCGTCAGGATTCACCTCACCAGTGTCGGTGTCGGTAGGAGCGCCATTGGCGTCAAAGGCGTTTGGATCAGCCATCAGGCCATAATCGCGCTTTTCGGCTTCGGTAAGGTCTGAAGGACGGAGAGCATCGCCGCTGGCAACGCGCATTACGCCACCTGCAAAGCTCGTTACCTGGATACGGTCTTTTTTGTTGGTCATGATCAGCTTCCTACGGTTATGGGTTTATCACTGTAAATGGTGACGATTTGGGCTGTGAACTCCATCACGTCGCCGTCAAAGGATATATCCAAAGTTTCGATACTCTGAACATCATCCTTTTTCAGTATAGCGTTGGCGATTGATTGCCGCGCACCGTCAACATCCTTTGGAGAGCTAAAGATAGTCCCCAGATAATCGACGCCGTTTGACTGATCATATAAATCTTCGCCTTTACGCATTAAATGAGCGTGACGGATATTCTGGGACAGAGCATCCACACCGGAAATAATAGATAAATTCCTGCCATCCGGCAAGAATAAATCATTATTCTCATTAGTTAATAACGTTAACGATGCCATTTATATAGCCCCTGCTCGATAAGGTTATTGTATTCGGCAAACTCATCCGCTGTCAGGTAATTAAGAACAACTCCTGTTCCAAATAATTCCCAGTCAGCATCATCATTAAAAATGAAATTACCGAATACACCCTGAAGGTGTTTATATGGTATAAGAGGAGTCCCGCCGAAGCAACGGACGCCCTGAACCAGTGTTACACCATTACGCGTTATATCACAGCACATATGACTGATAGCTGAATAAATAAACAGCTTCCAGTATGCGCCATCAACGTTGAATGAGATGCGCTGGTTAGGCGTGTTGTTAAGCGGGACTCTATACATTATACGATTTCCTGCGACGCAATGCCGGTGGTAGTAACGTTCTCAAAGCGGAAACGGTACTGACGTGTCTTCAGACGACCTGCTGTCTGAACGCCCGGAATCATGTTGCCGGTAATGATACCGCCGCGACTCAGCGTTACAATCATGCCTGACGGATAGTTCAGCACGAGTGATACAACGTCACGAGCGGAGGTCTTACGCTTGCCGACACGGTTGGCCTGAGCCAAGATGTGCAGGTTAACGTCGGTCTGGCTGGTCGGGATCACGTTAATGCCCACTTCAAGCGGGTTAGCGCGGTTCCAGATTACCAGGTCACCGTTCAGGCCCATACCGGTATCAGAAATCGTCAAATCAGGAGTGTCAACCGTGTCTGCGTCGTCCGCAAACGAATCAAGTGTAACACCTTGTGGAAAGTTCACATTCGCAATGAGTCGAATGTCAAGACCATAACCGGAAATATTAATCATTGCCTTCTCCTGTTAAGTCAAGCCGCCAAACTTCTGGCGGCCATCAGATTAGATCATGACATCACGGCCATCGACGCGACGAATCGCATCATCTTTTGAGTAAATCAGCGTGTAAGTCGCGTAATACTCAATGCGATTGTCACTGGTGACTTCCGTTTCAAAGCCAACAGTGACCCAGTAGCCAATCGACTGCACCTGACGCCACGCGGTATCGTCGTTGGACTGCTGATTGATATACTGCTTCTGGATTTCGGTCAGAGGCTTACCGACAGAAATAACACCGTTGACTGTGGCGTTATCGATCACCGTCTGAATCATACCCAGAATCGTTGACTCACCAGATTCGTTTGCCGGCACGCGGCCAACGTTCAGGAAGAGTTGGAACAGACGGGTGGTGATAGACGACTTCATCCACATTTCGTTGGCATAAACGTTCATGTCAACTGCGTCGTTGGAGCCGCCCATCAGCACGCCGCGCTGGTAGAATGCCAGCTGACCGCCTGCCTGCTGAGTCACACCGATATAGTTTCCGCGATACATGTCGGCAAAATCAGCATCCTGGTCTTCACTGATAGTGATGTTGCGGTCGGGAAACTGGTAGTACATGAAGTTTTGAGTCGCATTCGGGCGATTGTAGTTGGTCGCCGCCAGAATTTCAGCTGGGCACTGATCAACATAATCGTTAGCGAGCGCGGTAGAACGGATGCCAACACCGGTGCCGGAGTAACCCTTGATAGCGTCCCATACGGCTTTCAGGTTGGTGAACGGAGTGCTGAACAGATACATATACATGTTGTTCTGCGCGTCGTTCCACTGAGCAACCGAAGTGATTTGATCAAGCGTTAAATCCGCACCTGCGAACAGGAAGGAGCCGAAGTTATTCGAAACCTTACCGCTACGTGAGATAGCCTGATCAGGCGCATCAGCGGCCTGCCCTGCCACAAACGTGGTGCCGGTAGTACCCCAGCCCAGCTCAGCTGAAATGTCGGTTGGGTCTTCGTTGGCAACGGTAGTCAAGCGACCGGAACCGATAGAAGACGCACCAGCAGTCAGCACGAACTGATTGGTGTTGGTGTTGTAGGTTACGGTTGCGTTGGTCAGAGCGGTAAGAGTCGCAGCTGTAGCAGCAGCGGTCAGCGCGGCCTGAACCTTAGTCGCAACATCGGTGAGTGAAGTTGAAGTGGAAAGGTCGATGCCGGTCACATTGAGTGGAGTGCCATCAAAGTCCAGTTTCAAACTGCCTGCGGTAAACGCGCGGAACGTCAGGAGCGTTTTGGCTTCTGCGTCGCCGACAATTGAAGCTGGAATTGAGGTGTTAACCCAACGACCAAAGCTCAACGTGTCCGGTGAGTTGATTTGTTTGCTGATGAAACCGAAGTATCGAACAGCACGTTTGTACTCTTCAGACGCCGCGCCAAAGAATGACATCACCGCATCGGGTGAGGCAAATTCCATAACGACGCCAGCCGGAATAAGGTTGTTGGCGGTCAGAATACGAAGCATTAATTTACGCTCCGCAACTGCCGCGCCAGCACCAACGCCGGAGATAATGCGAATATAACGGGATTGACTAATCACTGGGGATTCTCCTATTTAACAACCTTGCTGCTGACGGTTTGCCACATATGCCCGGTTTCGATTAAAGGTTTGTCAAAACCTTTTTTCTTAACAGTGTAAGGTGCGTTAGGTGCCCACGTACCTTGCTGAATAGAATCGACGATACAATTTTCCATCGCGATGCCTATTTGGCCAAGCGCCTGCTCAGCAGTTATTTTACCTGAAAACACACGTTTAGCAATTCTATTTTCAATGGACTTACGTGTTGAGGCAAATACCATGGAGGCATATCGCATAAATGGACGTGGTGGAACGTATGCTTTTACGGGGCCAATAGGAGTATCCATTGAAATAAAACCGCCTTCTTCAAGAAATGCGGCTCGCTTTGCAACTAATTCTCCTTCGCCCCCATTTTCTGAAGGGTATCTATCTGTTTCAAACCATCCTGCTTCAACCTTTGCGCCTTCTAATTCTTTAAGCGCATCAATCTGCTGCTGAATCATCTTCGACCGGGCCAAATTCACCTCCCACGCCGATTAACTTTCCTTCAACTCTATATACAGGATGAACGTCAGTTATTAAGGCGTTATTATGATTGACGGTTAAATCAAATGAAGGTCGCGCCTCATATTGAGACTGATCATCCTGGAATTTAGAATTGCGAACATCAGTGACACGGAATATTGAAATCCCAAGTCCTTTAAATATTCTGCGAGTAGCACGAGACGTCATCCAACGTTGTAAAAAGTTAGCCATATCGGATGCGGTCGGAATAGTAGTATCACCGGGAATCTGCGGCAATAATACGCTAATCTGGAATGGAGTATTATAGTTCTGGCTTTCGCTTTCCTGATAAATCTGCGTGCCTTCATACCATTTCAAAGTATTTTCTGTCCAGCCAATCGGCTTATCAAATAACTTTTCAATCCAGACTGAATTGCCAATCGGCACGCCCTGCTGATTAGGCTGGTAATTTTGGAGAACAGGAATGTTAGGGTATCCAGCCGCAGCTAATCCAGCTTCGATACGCGTCGCGATGGCGTCAATCAAATCGACATCAATCATTTGTCCTCTCCAAGCTGCTCCTGAATCGTAATCGGGAACGACTGTTGCACTTGAACCGCCAAGCAGGACACCCAGCCATCTTGCTCAAACCATGTCGTTTCGTCTTCCAACTTATATTTCTTTTTGGACTTACCGAAGACGAACATGTCACCGCCAGCGTCACGGTCGAGGTCGATTACATCACGGTCAACATAAATCTTGACGTAGTTCTTCTGGAACTCAAGACCCATGTCACCATACTTCTCGCGCGGAACGGCTTGGACAGAAGCCATAACCGGAGTAGCAGGTGCATAGGTGGAAACTAGGTTGCGTTGCTTATCCGGGAATCGTCCCAGATACATGTAATATTCGGTACGCTGCGGCTTGATCAGCCGCGACGCAATTCGATAGAGGTTAGCGCCAGGAATTCTCACCAGAACACCCCGCCGATTTTACGGAAGCCTTCACGCTCTGGCAGACCGCCATAGGACAGACCGCCCACCGCCAATAGCTTGAGGAGAGCCAACAGCGCGGAGCCATATTCCGAGCCGTTGAGCCACCATTCCCAGCCGTCTCCCGCAGGCGGCGCTAGTTTTGTCACGCTAATGTCGCCTATGGTGGCAGACGTAACGAAACCGCCGCCGTCACCACCCGCGCCTATGCCACCGGCGTCCGGGTTGTCCGGGTCGGTCTGGCCTGCGGATTGTGTGGCGATGTAAAGAAGGTGCGCTGTCATATACTGCAATGCCAGCGCCAATTGACTACCATGCAAAACCCTACAAGGACTGTCGGTGGAGTCAATAAAAACCTTCGCCGTGTCATAGAAAAGGGTGATCATCGCATCCGGGTACAAGTTGGTGTCCTTGAACGCCGGGAACCTGCCGCGAAATTGTCCCAAATCAAAATCTGCCATGGCGAAGTCTCCAAACTTTAGATGCGGTTTTCGTCGTCACCGAACGGGCCGGTGCCTGCTTTGACCTTACGCTTCATGATTTTTTCCAGCTTGTCTGCTGTCATAAGGCCAAACGGGTCTTTCGACATTCCGGCAGCTTCTTTCGCAACTGCCTTGTGGTTTTCGGTGACGTCGCGCTTCAGAACCTTAACACGGCCTTGACGCTCGTGCTTCTGGAAAACTGGGTTTTCTTTCAGCAGCTCATAATCGGCTTCGCTGATAGGAGTTACAACGCCGTCCGCAGTCCACAGTGGCTGTCCGTCGTGACTACGAGACATTTCACCGAAACCAGAACGAAGCGAAGGAATACCAGCGCCGCCGTGAATGTTGATTTTCTTTTTGCAAAGTGGAACGTCGCCGGTAACAGGATTGCGCTGAGTCGCGGCATTCGCATTACGGTTAACGTTTTCATAAAAGCAATAGCTGATTGGCATAGACATTGTAGAAAGGATATATACGCTCATGATTTTCAGTCCTAGTAATTTACGTGGGATATAAGCCCCTGAAGCCCTATCCCATCGGGTAATAAAAGAAATGGGCGCTATGGCCCATTCCCTGTGTTAAAACACCTGTTTTAGATACCGACCATGCGGACGACTGCGTAAGGACGTTTCAGCAGGACACCTGCTGTGGCGTTCGCGTAGTCTTCCACGTATGACTTGGCGCGTTTCTCAACGCCCAGGGTCATAAACTTGGTCTGTACCAGCTGCATGAAGGTGCCACCGTCATCGGTGGAGCCGTCAATGGTAGAGTCGATTTCTTCAGCGTACAGGTACGCCACGTTGTCGTACTCACCTGGGTTGTCGGCATCCGGCACCGCGCCCATCAGCTCTGGAGCAGAGACGATACGCAGATTTGGATAGGTGTTGCGAATCCAATCGCGCACGCTGATACCAAAGTCCGTGGTGATTGAGAAGAAGTCAATCACGTTGGTTGGCAGCGCCAGAACCAGTTGCAGGTCTTCAGGGTTAATCTGATCCTGCGAGTTAACACGCAGCTGCTGCACCATGATACGAATATCATTGATGATTTGCTGGAATGACGCGTTACGCCAGCCGTCAGCGGTAGTCGAGGTAATCGCCGCAGGCAGGTTTGGATCATTCAAGAAACCAAACGTGCGGTTTTTACCGTTATACCAGCCGTAGAAGCCGATTGCGTTACGCATTACTTCCAGACCAACAGCGGACTGCTGACGCTTAGTTTCGGCACTGTTCAGGCGCATAGCGGATGAACGCGCTTCTTCAAGCATACCAACCAGCATACCCAGCTCACCGCGAACGATGGTGCGACGCTCAAAGTTGGTGTTCCAGCTGGTCAGCGGAATATTGGTGAAGTCACCATATTCGGTCGCGGTGCCAGCAGGTTCCAGCATGCCCTGCACAATTTCCTGGTCTTCCCAGGAGCCGATGGTGGTGATACCAACCAGCTCATCGATTTTACGTGCGGCGGTCATTACCTTCACGAAGCCCGGAAGCCACTGTTGAAGGAACTGAATCGGCGTCGGGATAGACGGCGACGTCACCGGAGCGGTGAACGCAGCATCCATACCGCTGCCCTGGAAGCAGCCAGCAGCGTTAAGGCTGCTAATCTGCTCGCGCACCGTCTGGGCATCGAACACCAAGCCGATACGAGCCAGCTGAGACACCGCAGCGTCAGTCACCTGAGTCATATTGAACGGCTTGAGGTTACGTCCACTGATGCGTGAATGAACCTTAGAAGGAGTTGACATTGCCCACCTCTTACTGAGTCAGCTGAATGATAGTCCACGCGCCAACCAGAGCCGTTGGGCTGGAGGCTGCGAGGTCAATCGGGTTGGTGACCATGGAGTTCAGAATCGGCGTAATACCATCCGGTGCTGCGTCTCCAGTGTATGCTACGATGCCGCCCAACGGAACCTTGTTAGGGTTCTGCGCTGTGGTGGTCGCGGTAGACACATAACCCAGTTTAGCACCGTAAGGGATAGACTGAGCAGTTGCGCCAAGGTTGAATACTTCCGCAACCATACCGGTGACCATATCGAAGAACTCGCCTTCGAAGAACTGCGGCAAATCGTAAGAGGCCGACAGTGAGCCGTCCTGACCGCCGTACAGCACATAGTGCTTCGGATGGCCCAGAACACCGTAGAAGTTCGCGCCACCCAGTGTCACTTCATAGTTGAAGGCACCGAGCGTTTGCTGCTGGCCCTGCTGGCCAACATACGACTGATCAGAGTTGAAGCCAAACACACGACTAATGCGGTTAGTATTACCAGCCGTAAAATCGTTGGCATTAGCGATTCGGCCAGGCTTCGCACGTTTCGGGCCATCGCGAACAATATCGCCCGGAAAGCCGGTTGGGTAATTACGACGTACTGAGGATTGAAACATGATTACTCACCCTTGATCCAGGCGTCCAGTTCAGCTGATGTTGCTGCTGAGTCTGCCGCAGATTTAGTGGTAGTCTGCTGACGCATGGTGTTACCGCGTTCCAGACCGTTCAGATAAGCATCAAGCGCGTCAAACTCAGCGCCGTCCTTGCACTTAATGCCCAACTTTTTGACGCCGTATTTTGCTACGTCAGTTGATGCCATAGTTGCACTATCAAAGGCACCAGTAACTTTAGACAGGCGCTTGTAGAGAGCATCCTTACGAGCAATATCAGCGTAGATATTGCGAACCGCCGAATCGTTTGCCATCGTGTTTGAACCACCTTTTGGCCCTGGAGACGCCTTTTCGACTTTCGTCGGTTCGTCGTCCGTTTCGAGGTCGCTGCCAGGAGAGGAGTTTTCACCCTGCAGCCCTTCAGTGCGGTCACCCACTTCGACAGAAGATTCATCACCTGCAGTCGCTCCTGATTCCAGTTTCGACAGAACAGCTTCGACACGCTGGATCAGTGATGCAAGCTCATCGCCGCCACCATTGGGTTCACCTTCGCCTTCGTTGTTTTCGGTGTCCGGCTGCGCAGGTTCAACTTCTACATGCGCTTCACCTTCGCCTGACGCGGTTGGCTCGTGAGTTACTTCGACGGATTGACCGTTAGGCTGCTCGACTTCAGTGGACACTTCAGCAGCGCCACCTTGTTCTTGCATCGCCTGTTCCAGCGCGGGGATGAGAGCCTTCAGCTGCTCAATCGCGTTGTCACGTGCGGCTTTATCCATCCCTTTGCCTGTGATAGCAGGCTTAATGCTGCCAGGCTTTTTGCCTTTCGGGTTCATTGAGTCGTCCTCATTGGATGGTCTTACTGATAAACAAAGATGGTCAAAACAGCGACCATCCAGAACACGTGCACCTGGGACGCGACCGACGTCAACAAGCGCAATATGATTTCCGCGAAGGTCGATTTGAATAACTTCGTAGTCAATACCGTTAAATGTACCGGACTGAACAACAAAGTTACAATCGTAACCCAGGGACAAATCGACTTTACCTGAATCAATAGCGCGGCGCAACTTGCGGCTGAATACTTTTAAATCGCCGCGCATCCATGGCGCTTTGTAATAAACGTTCGAAGTCAATACGCCGTCAATTCCATATTCTTCTGGCGCTGTATTTTCTTCGTCACCTTCGAAACCAGAAAGCATTTCATGGTTGTCGATGAAAGGAACGTTTTTAAATGATTCGATTGCTTCAGGGTGATTAACTTCTGATTCGGGGCGATATACGTTGACAATGCGATTCGGGTCGCCGGGTAAACCGATTTGACCTGCTGAATACTCAAAGATGCCGAATGATGAGATTGGGCACGCTTTAATTGTCAGGAAACCGTTTTTATCGACTTCGCGTGAGGTGCCTTGCATTTCATTCACCGCCCATTATCAAGATATGTGCTATTATATATTAACGGGAATTCATTAAGCAAGTATTTGTTTACAAGATATTTACACTGCCGCCAGATATTGTCCGGTGATAGTGTAAAAGTGGATAACCGTAATATAACCGCAAAAATCCTAT
>JACCDR010356621.1_pt1 | contig 12597 bp, 20 predicted proteins | sample 7446431 | NCBI WGS metagenome assembly JACCDR01 (sample SAMN15323443, study PRJNA562643) | freshwater metagenome | isolation source: river surface water | place: USA:Blue River Watershed | collected 2017-08-17
CCGCTACATCTGCCGGCTTGCCCGCGAATGGGCGACCAAGCGCTCGCTCTAGAATCAGCTCCTCGGCGAAGACCCGGGAGCCTGCCTTGCGGCCTCGCGCTACGCGCGCAGCTTTCTCAGCGCGCGTTAGGTGGCGGAAGATGCGGTAAGCGCCTTCTTTCGGCCCCCAGACCGGACAGCAGGCGCGAGCGATGTCAAGGTCGTCGGTGTCGAAGACGGCGAAGACCAGGCCGCGGGGGCCGCGCTTCGTGGCGTAGCAGACGCGGTGAGAGCCGTCGGTTCTGAGGTCAGAGTATTGGTAAGCAGCGGGCTTGCGTCCGTTGCGTTTTGGGGTTGGGGTTGTCATGATTACTCTGATCGGTTGGGAGTGGGAAGTCTTGAGCTAAAAAGATCACTGGGCGGGCTGGTAGCGGTTGCTCCATTGCGGCAGACCGAGCGCGGCCACGCTCTCGAGCACTGCGTCGATGCCACCGCTCTTCCAAGGGGCGTGGGTGGCTGCCGCGGCCATCAGCGCGTTTGACTCGACGTGGTTCTGCCCCCGCATATGGAGTGCCTCGTGAGCTGCTGTGGCCGAGATCAGCCCGGGGTTATAGGTTGTCCACTTGCGGAACAGATCTGCCTTCGTTGCGTTCCAAGTGATGCGCGGCCCGCCGTGGTCGCTGGCGGGGACCGCCGCCATCGCGAGCCAGCTCTCTTTCATCGTGCTCGAGACGCCCAGGCGGACGCTAGGCGCCTCTCCTTCCTCGCAAGTCCTGAAACCTGCGGCCCATAGACCGAGCGCGCTGGCGTCAGCCCACAGCGACCCGCGATCGCCCGCGAGCTCCTCGCCGATCTCGCTCAGCTGGTCCAGGTCGAAGCAGCCGGCGCACCCCGGGTCGCCCTCGACCAGGCAGCCGCGCAGTTCCGCCTCAGAGGGGCCGCTCGCAACGACCGGCTCGACGCGCACGGGCTCCGCGTGCTCGACGACCGCCGGTTCCGCTTCGTGCCTGTGGTCGTGCGCGCACGCACCCAGGTCGAGGTCGAGCGCGTCGGGCGCGGTGTCATCCGTGACTTGCACGGTCTCAACGCAAGCGAGCGAGAGCAAGGCGGCGGCGGCAAGTGACAGTGTCTTCATAGACTTCACTCTATCATCGCCGCCCCGCCCGTCAAGCTAATTCGTCAGAGAGTCGTTACGGTATCGCCCCACACCAGGTAATCCACCCTAGCGTGTCCGCGCACCGTAGCGAAGTCTTCCAACACCGCGAAGCCACACACCACCGCGTGGTCAAACACCAAAGCACAACCACGCAGCCAGGCGGAACCGCACACCACCGCGTGACCACCCACCCGCGCGTAGTCATACACCTTAGCATAATCGCACACCCGCGCGTAGTCATACACCTTGGTGTAGTAACACACCAGGGCGTTGTCTTGCACCACCGCGTGATCACTAATTTGCGCGTTCCCTAACACCCGAGCGTAGTCTCTCACCACCGCGTAACCAAACACCCTCGCTTGTGGTCCAACGGAGGCTGTTGGTGCTACGTAAGCAGTGTCTGCCACCCAGCCCCCGCCGTTGGGGTGTTGGTGTGCGGGGACAGGACCGTTACCGTCTTCGAAGTCGAACGTTGTCATTGTGTTACCTCGGTGTTTCCATCCACCAAACAATCAACCTGAGCTCGGCCGCGCACCGCAGCGAAGTCTTTCAACACCGCTTGTTCACTAACCACCGCGAAGTCACACACCACCGCGTGGTCAAACACCACAGCGTAGTCACATACCATCGCGTGGCCACACACCACCGCGTGGTCACTAACTTTTGTGTAATCGCACACCATAGCGTAGTCACACACCGCCGCTGAATCACGCACCACCGCGTGATCTCTCACTTGCGCATTCCCTAACACCCGAGCGTGGTCTCTCACCACCGCGTAACCAAACACCCTCGCTTGTGGTCCGACGTATGCGGTTGGTTCTACGTTGGCAGTATCGGCCACCCAGCCCCCGCCGTTGGGGTGTTGGTGCGCCGGAACTGGGCCGGCCCCGTCTTCGAAGTCAAACGTTGTTGTCATTGCTTTACCTACCTTAGTTTTTCTACTGCTTCAGTCTACCACCGCCGCGCGCCCCGTCAAGCGAATTCAGAGGGTCGGCAGCTCCTTTTCCGGCCCGGCGGCCGGCTCGTCCCGGCACTCAAGATGCAGCCGGAGCGTGGCATGCTCTAGCACCGCCTGCGCTTCGATCGCGGCCTCAGCCGCGGCGACACAGTCCGCTGGCGGGCGCTGAGGCGGGCCAGCCAGGCCTTCGGCCAGTGAGGTGGCCAGAACACCCAGGGCGAACCCTAGCGCGATAACAGCGGCAGTGCACATCACAACCCCACCTACCACTATTTCATCGTCAAAGCATCTCATCTTACCTTCCTTTTTTTGCTGCGGCCTTCGCCGCGATGACGGTCACGAACCAGCCCGAGAGCAGCTTGCCCGTCACTTCTGAATGGAATGCCCAGACTACGGTGCCGTTGCTGGTCTGCTTGCTCGCGAGCGTCGCGTTCGTCATGTGTTTATAGTAGCAGGTGGTGCGGAGGCGTCAAGGACGAATTCGTCGAATCCCGAGCAATCGCGACAGCGGATAGGCGCGCTCGCACACTGACCCCCGCTGGTTGCCGCCGAGCAAGAGCAAGTCCTCACCCGCCTCTGGCACCTTGGCCAAGAACGCCACGTGTCCCTTCCAGCTACTCGGTTTGTCCCGCCACAGCACGACGATGTCGCCGGGGCGGGCGGCCTCTAGAGTGACCTCCTCTCCGACGTTCATCCAACTGCGCGCGGCCGGCGTGATATGCGGCAAGTCAACCCCGGACGCGCTGTGCCAGACCCGCATCGCTGCCGAGCACCAGTCGGCCTTCGGGCCGAGGTGCGCCCACCACGCGCTGGCCAGGTAGCTAGCGCCGTCCCTGCGACTGATGTCTGCACGCGCGCGCTCGAACGGCGTCATTGCGGCAGCTCCAGTTGGTAGCGCACGAGGCGACCGTAGCTGCTCAGAGAACAGGTAACGGTGTGCCTTAGCCGGAGGAAACTGTCGAAGAACTTGGCCTCCCTAGTTGTAGCGTCGTAGACGCTGTGGCTGCTGTACAGCACAGCGGTGCAATCGATTGGGCGGTTGAACTTGAGTCGAATCATATCTGCCTTCCTGCCGGCGTTCTGCGCCGCCGGCCGCGCATCGCGTCGTCTTCAGATCTTAGCAGCGTCCTCAGGCCGCGTCCAGTACAGAATGACGCAACCGAACGGAGGGGAGGGCCCCGGTGTGCCGTCTGGCCGAAGGAACTTGACCCGACCGATGAATCGGGCGGTCAGAGCACCTCCGACCAGGTCGCGCTGGAACTCAACCAGGTCCTGCCACCAGAGCCGGTCGGTGCGATTGGCGGGTAGCAGCATCGTGATTGACTCGACCGCGGAGTACGGCGCAGACCACTCGTTCCAGGCTCGCACGACGGCCTGGCCGCAGAGATCGAACGGAGGATTCGCCCAAACATGCCCGCGCCACTGCTCCGCGAAGGCGTCCCTTAGGAAGGCCCTCCCGAGCGAGTTTTCTTCTGTGGCGAACGCGTCTACATCGGCTCCGTAAGGCATATGCTTGCGGAACAGCTCAGGCGGCGTACGCCAGCTATTAGCCGGCGACCGCGGGTCGATCTTGCGGCTCATGACTCGCCCCTCAAGGCAGCGATGACGCGCCGCATGGTTCTGGCGTCCAGACCGGCCACCAGGCCAGAATTCAGCTCGAGCCAGTTTCGGGCGTGGCCGTCCCCATAGGCAGCCTTCGCCTCGGCTATCAAGTCGCGACTGGGCTCTAGTGCCGCCCCCCCTATCATCGGCGCTGGCTGGGCCTCCGGCCCCTCCGCCTCCCGGCTCTTACTAAGGTTCCGTGGCATCGCGTGGTGTTCCAGAAAAGCCTCCCTCCCGAGACGAGACAGCATGCGCTCCGCCGCCAGCCCGATCGCGATGGCGTCGAACGCGTCCTGCGGCATGGCGCCGCGGGGGCCCCTGTGCGTCGCTAGGGCGACCTCCGCGCCAGGGGCGTCCCGCAGCACGACCGCGCGCACGCCCGAGTCCACGGCGCGCTTGGGGCGCGTCTTATGGGCGTCCTGGACACCTAGGGCGGCCCGCCATTCCGACGGCGTGAGCGCGACACAAGGCACCCCGCGCGCGGCGAACGGGCCGGCGCGGAGGCCGGCGTCGTACGCGACCTGGACGAGAGCCCGGGCGTTGGCGGCGCCTCCGAAGACGGTCACCTGTTCCGTCACAAACAGGCTGACCGGCAGATCGAAACGGGCGAAGCTAGCCTGGTAGTCGGCTAGTGCCTCGACACGCACTACGCAGCCCCCGCGCCAGAGCGCGCCGTAGGCGCGGATGCGCGAGGGGTCGACGGAGATGATGTAGGTCATGAGTCACCTCGCACGATGTGCTCGTCGGGCTGCGGCGCGGCCGCGCAGGGGCGGTCGCACGGCGGCGCCAGGTCTGCTTCATCGAGGTAGCGAGGGAGCGCGTCCAGAGCGGCCGCGATGCGCGCGAGGGCCAGCTGGAGATCGTCGATTGAGTACTGCGTAATCGAGTCCGCGATCGTGGACAGTTCGTAGGTGACGGCTTCGATGTGTAGGACTTCAGTGTGATTGAAATGCATTGGTGTTTCCTTTTGGTTGATTAGAAGGCGGCGCGCCAGTTGGCGACCGGGGTTGGCGGAGCGAGGTCAGCGACAGGCAGCTCCACAATCTCGAACTCGCAGTCGGCAATCCGATAGGTCGCGACGCGCTGACCGGTCGCGGCCTCGATGAACGACCCGAGAAAAACGGGTCGTTCAATCGAGGTGGTCTCGTCTGCTTCGATACCTGGGTTGACTGAAGGGGCGGTGTTCGTGGACATGCCTTCAGAGTAGCACCGCCCGGGCGGCGGTCAAGCGCGGCTGCGCGCTTTTCGCTCGTCCAGCCACTGGCCGACAGTCCGCCCGTCCGGGAGCAGGGTGTCCCGAGAGGGCAACACGAAGAAGACGATCGATCTCTGTGGAACGGGCAGCGGCGCCACAGCGTGCCACGTCGCCTCGGGGCCCTCGAACATCGGCGACAGCTCTCCGAAGTGGACGCGCCCGGCCTTGTGGTCGGCCGGCACGAGCAACCCTCCGGCGGGGTCGCGCCAGACGTTCAGCGTGAACAAGTCGAAGTCGGTGTGTGCCTCCGAGCCAGCGCCGGCGGGGTATTCGAGAACGCGCAGACAGCACTGCGCTGGGTCAGGAGCCGGGAGACCCGCCCCGTGGGCTGTGTGCCGGGCCTCTTCACAGAGTCCCCAGAAGAGGCTCCGGACGTGTTCGGGGGCGGCCTTCAGGTCGTATTTGACAGCTACGTGGGAAAAGCGCTTGGAGCGGTCTGCCCTTCCGTCCCCATTGGGGAGCTCGACCACAGTGGGGCGGTAGCCCGGGTTGTGGGCTGAGAACGCGTACGCGAAAAGGGACTCGTAGGGATGGCTCATAGCTCGAGGGTTCATAACGCCCGAAGCCCGCCGGGCGCGGGGCCGGGCGGGCTGGGGCGGCTCTGGGGCCGGGTTAGGTCAGGGCGTTCAGTCCGTCCTCCGGCGACTCTGCCCGCCACATGCCGCCACGATCTGAGCGGCCCGCTCGTTGGTCAGCTCGTATCGGTAGCGCCCAATCTCTCCGGCCGCTTGGTCGAATTCGACGGCGACCATCGCGCGCTCCGAGCGCCAGCCACCATCGGCGGCGTACTGGTCGGGTGGCGCAAGCGTGGCGAGGGACTCCACCGAGCAGCCGCGCGCCTCGACCACCTGCCTGGAATGGATATGCCCGTGGTAGATCCGTCGCGTCTCTGTGGCACCCCAACTCGCGGAGAAGTCCGCCGCGAACACGCCCGGCATGGCCTCCGGCTTGGCCAGGTGGCCGTGAGCGAAGCCGAGGAAGTTCGTCCCGAATCTGAGCGCGTGGTAGGCGCTCTGGTTCCGGCTCACTGCGACGTCGGGATTCATCCCGACGAGGAACAGCCGCAGGGTGGCTGACACGCTCGCGTCGTGGTTGCCGGCCACCACATAGCAACCCGTCTTGGCCGCCCCGTGGTGGTTTGCCACCATCCGGAGCATGCGGTTCCCGAGCCGGAACAGCGTCTCGAGGACGACGGGGAACCGCGCGTCGACGTCGAGCTGGTGTCCACTCCGGGGCGTCTCGTTCGCGTGACTATCGACGTGGCAGTTATCGCCCGCGAACATGAGAATTGCCGAAGCGTCGGGAGGGGTGCGCGAGAGCAGCGACGCCAGCGCTGTCTCGTGCGAGAGTTCCGCGATAGCGAGATCCCAGTTGCCTGCCTTGCCCTGACCGGTCTCGGCACCTTGGGCGAGCATTCCGATGTGTGGGTCTCCTACGAGGTAGGTGACGAGCCGGTCAGACACGGCCGCCGGGCGGCAGCGGATCATCGGCCGCCTCGGCTCGAGGTCGGTCGCGCGGGCCGCGGCGAGGGCGGTCTCGAGCGCTGCCTGGTGTTTCTGTGCTTTGGTACGTTTCATTGTGGCACCTGTGTCACGATGGGGCCACACCCCTCTCCTCCGCAGCGACAGTCCGGCCCCTTATCGTGCTTCCACCGGCCGTCCGGCAGCTGCCGCCACCGCCGCCGGCGGTTGACCTCCGTTTTGGCCCTGGCCGCTAGCAGAACGGAATACCAGTCCACCCCGGCGCTTTCCGCCATATGGGCCAGGACGATCAGACAGTCCGCCAACTCCTCGGCGAGGTGTTCGCGGGTGTTAGCCTCGAGCACCTCGGCGGTCTCCTCAGCCAGCTTCCTGGTGTGGCAAACTAATGCCTCATGGGTTTCGGGACAAGGTACAACAATGTATGGGTTCATCGGCAGAGCTTTCGGTTTTGGAGCACGGGGCAATCGTTCAGATCGGCATGTAAGCTGCATTCGAAGGCAAATAGCACCATCGCCGCGGCGTGGACCGCGTGATGCAGCCCGCTTTCTGGGTCAAGTGGCGAGATCACCGGTGCGAAGGCCGGGCCCCCGAGGCAGAGCAGGTGGCGCGCTGCGGCGTCCAAGAGTCGACTTACCGGGAATCCAGTTAGAGCATAGTTGCCTGGGCCATACTTGGCTGCTCCGAACTGGAGGGCCGGTGCGGCGATGCGCGCCAGAACGCGAGCATAGGTGGGAGCGAGGGTCCCGTCCCAGAGCAGGGCTAGGTAGGCCTCCCCCACGACGTAGTGCTCGGGGTGTACGGCCATATCGCGCGTGACGCCGGCGATCGCGCGGGCCATAGCGGCGCGGGGGACGTGCCGCAGGCCGGCCAGTTTCTCTGAGTCGTTCTTCTTTGATTCGGTCATTCGGAATCCCTTTCAAACGCCCTAGGCCCGCTCAGCTCTGACGCTGGCGGGCCGGGGCGGCGCGCGGCACCTCCTCTTGTTAGGGGTTGACTTTCAGCTCTCAGAACGGGGTGGCGGCGCTGGTCTGGCGGTGAGTCGTGTTTGGCGATGATGGGCGAGGGACCGCGCGGCCTGCCTCGATCAACACTTCGTGCTCCGTCACGTAGATGACCAGGCTCGGCCCAGATTGCTCGTAGCCCGGATTTGGCGCCAATTGTTTCATGTCACCGGAGAGGGACAGTTTATCACCCTTCTTCAGTCCGAGGTCCGCGGTGTCGAAAAACGCGGTAACGAACCAGGTCTGTCGGGACTCTCCCTTGCCGCCCGCGTAGACGGCCAGACGTGTGTTCTTAGCACCGGGAGCCATGTCAGTTGTCACGGTTGCCTCTTCGATTCGGACACGGATATTGCTGATCTGCTTGCTCATGTTCTACTCTTTCTCTCTCTGTGTTTGCGGCGCTCTGTTGCGCTGCGTTTCTTTCATTCAATATACGGCGACTTGGAGGTTTTTCAAGGACTGGGAGTCACTTTCTCCTGAATTCAGGACGGCGGGTCGGCCGGCGGGCATCGTGCCAGTCAGCGCGAGTGGCGTCTAGCTCCGTCTGCAGATCTTTCACTTCGAACGCGGCTTCGTCTTTCGAGTAGCGGCTCAGCACAGCGACTTGCGGACGCAGTACTTTGCCCGTGCGCTCGCCCAGCGCGGCGCAGGCCCCGTCCTGCATCAGCAGCTCGAGCTCCAAGGCCGCAGCCAATGCGCGCTCCCGCGGGACGGCCAGCACAAGCTCGTCGTGGGTACACTGCAGCCAGCGCGCGCCGCGTAAGGTAGGGTACTCAGGGTGGCCGAGCCAGATCGCCGGGCCGAGTCTGAGCACCGATTCCTGTAGGCAGGCAGCGCCTCCCGGCTGAAAATTGCCGTTCAGAGACTGGGTGTAACTGCGCTTAGCGACGATGTGCCTCGTGCCAGGACATCGCAGAGAAAACAGCATCTTGCCATCCTCGTTGCGGTGTTCCGTGCCGGCCAGCTCACGCCACTGCGCCTGTAGCCAGCCGTCGTCAGGATTGGCCCGTGTCCAGACCTCGCGCACCTCGGCCACCTCGGACTCGACTGCCCCGGTGTTGGCAGCAACGGTCGCCGCGGAGGCCCCCACCGGGAAGGAAAAAGTCATTCCCTTGGCTTTGTTTCGGTAGCCGATCATCTCGGCGTCCTTCGCCTTCTTGCGTCTCAAGGCCTCCGTGTACCCGTATCCCTGCCAGACCCCGACGAGGTTAGAGTGCGCGTCATACTCGACGCCGGTCTCCCACCCATTCACACAGCGGTCTGCCAGACCTGGTCGGCCCCAGTGCTCGAGCGCAGCGCCTCTCGTGACCTCCTCCAGGGAGGGGTAGTCGGCTACAAGGACGACCCAGGCTTCAGGGACCGCCAGACACTCGCGCACGGTCGGAATGCCCGGAGCGAACGACTTCTTCTCGAAGTTCTGCACATTCGGAGCGCCAGTGGCGACACGGAGTGTGTCCGTGAAGGACACGCGCGGATGTACTATCCCTTGGCGGAACGCGGGCAGGGTAGCCGTCAAGGCCTTCTGCACTGTCTTGTACCGGGCGAAGTTGCGCAGCTCCACATCGGGGCTGTTCTTCAGCGCTTTGGCTGCGGTGTCGATTGTGGGCGGACGTAGGCGGCGCGTCTTACGGTCGCGCTTGGGCACCGTCATCGGCACTGGTACCCCGGCACCCTCGCAGGCGGCCACAATCCGCCGCCTGAGCAGCTTTGTGTTGATGGTGAGACGCCAGCCTGGCGGTGGGTTCCCGGCCAAGCACGCATTGATTACGGCCCTTGCAGCGGCCGCCCCGTCTTGGAACAGGCCGCCTTGCGAGGAGACTTGATCGATCGCGTCTACGTCCAAGGTCAGTTTTAGCTTACCCGGCTTCGGCCTGCCCGCCTTCGTGAGAGCTGAGCTCGGATGGCGGGCATACCCGCCTAGTCCCGCCGCGAGCCAGGCGGGCCCGTTGGCCGCTTTGATCTCGACCAGCCCGGCCGCGTGGCCCGCCGTGGCCAGCTTAGCGAAGTTCTCGAACGCGGCTGCCTCGTAACGGGCCAGTAGGGCCGTGTCGACCTGGATCCCGTCGGCCGACCAACGGCTGAGCCAGTAGTGCTCCTCGCTCAGGGCAGTGAGGGGGCCCCGGCCGACGAGCGGCAACGCGTCCCGGAACAGAACGCGAGCGGCTTTGCGCTGGTGGTACAGGATCTGTAGGCCGGTCGCGGCGTCGGCCAGAGCGTAGGCGCGATGCGCGTCGGGCAGCGCGGCTGGGTAGGCGTAATCACCAAAAGTGACTCGTATCCGAGCAGTCTCCTCGTCCTTTTTGGACCAACCCATCGGGACTCGGTACGCGCGGCAGAGGGCCTCGAGCGACGGGGAGGACACCCCCATCGACGGGACGCGGCCCACTCCGGCACACTGTAGCAGGCGCTCGAATAGTCCAAGGTCGATCACACGGCCGGCCCGATAGAGGTCGGCCACCTGCTGTTCGCGGTCGAGCCACTTCGCGACGATTCGCATGTCGTAAGCGATGTTGACGCCACAGAAGCCGTGGTCTGGAGAACCGGCAATTCGGTCGAAGGCGGCCGTCATCGCCTCTCGCCCGTGATGCAGGCGAGGCGGCCGGCGCTCCTGCGCCGTAGTGGCCAAGATCGGCTCGGGCGACATGTCGCCTGGGCCGAAGGGCCTGGTCTCCAGATCAAAGGAGACCCACGAGGTCATACTTCCTCGATGGGCTTGGTGGCCGTGCTGCTGGGCTTATCGTTCTGGAACGCCATGCGGCCTTCGCGCACGGTGGTGCCGGCGACGGCGGCCGCCCATGGCGTGTCGCGGTCTGCCTCAGCCATAGCCAGGGGCCGCAGACCGCGCACGACGCGTCTCCTAACGTCGCCGTCTCGCGCTTGGACCTGACTCACGCCACGGCGCTCTAGCGCCTTCAGGAGGGCTGTTACGGGCATCGGGCGCTGGCAGTTTGCGTCAGCCAGAGCCTTGAGCACGAGCTGAAGCTCGCGCGGGGATGGACACTGCCAGTCGGGGTAATCACCTCCTGTCTCGCAATGGGACAAGAACTCGGTCAGCTGTTGGCCGTCGCCAAAAACTCCCGCGACTTCGCAGCTGGCTCGGTTCGAGACTGCGAACCGCTTTCGTGCGCAGAAGCGCGCGTGCGCCGCGGCGAGCATGAAACCGAAGGCAGGCAAGTCACGACGGAGCCTTGTCAGTAGTTCGGGGTCTTCTGCGCCGGAATGGGAGTGCCGGAATTCGATGACTTGAAGGCGGCCGCTCATAGCACCGGTCACGTCCCGGAAGCCCCGGTCGGTGTTGGCGGCGAGGACAGCCCGCGGCGCGCGGCGCGTGATCGCCGGCTGGTTCTTGCGCTGAATCGTAAGAGGCTCTTGCGCAGCGAACGTGAGCAGATCCCGATGTAGTTCGCCGCTCTGCTCCGGCGTGTAGTCCGCGCAGATGGCGAGAGCGACGCGCTGTAGTCCTTGGTAGGCGAAGTCGTAATCGGAGAAAGAGCTAATCTGTCCCGCGAAGGGACCGGCGAAGTCGGCTAGAAGCTCGAGCACTGTACCTTTGCCTGCGCGCGGGCGGCCGTAGAGGAAGGGCATCGCGTGCGTGGTGATGCCCGCCGGGTCGCCAAAGCACGCCCACGCCAGGGCTTCCAGCAATCGCTCGACGTGCTCGGACCCGACGGTGCTGGCCAACCACTCTGTGAGACCAACGCCAGTCTCACTGCCGTTCAACTCCCCTACGAAGAATTCTGCGAGGGAGACGTGGCGCTTCAGGTCTGCGAAGTCGACCAGGCGGCCGTTCACCGAGCGAACCCAGGGTGAAGGGTCTCGTCGGAAGCAATCAAGGGCACAGCGGAGAGCGTGTCGCCTACTTTCTGCGTCCAGGGCCAAGGGCTTAGCAACGCCGCGCGAGCTGAGTGTAATGCCGAGACGGAGGAACTCCGCCATGAGCTCCAGGGCCTCCGCCTCTTCCAGCCTCCGCCATGATGCGGGTTCGCGCTGGTAGAGGTAGCCGTCGAAGGCTGCCAGTTGGATGCCAAGACGGGCCGCGGCTGCTTCAAGGAAAGGATCCGTTGCTTTAGGGTGATCGGAAATGATGTGAGAAGATTCTTCCACGTTTGGTGCTTTCTATGTAGGTGGTAATAATGGGGCACGCTTTCGAGGTATCGATGGGCCCGGTATTTAGATACGGCGACCGGGCGGCTCATTCGCCAGCTTTCTGAACGGTAAGGACTGATCGGCGGGTCGGGTGGGCGTTGTAGCTAGCCCGACGGGCCGCCGCGGCGGCCCAGCCTGCCCGGCGGCGCTCAGCCTGCGCCTCGTCCCAGGCCTCTAGTGCGCGGAGGTAGGAGAGCTCAGCGGCAGCGAGAGGAGCGGAGGCGGGGTTCGGCAGCGAGACGAAGGGGAGTGCGAAGATCATAAGTAGACTCTATCACGGCGGAGAGGCGGCGCAAGCGAGCGGAGCGCGCGACCGGTCGCGGGGCCGGCGTCCGCCCCCAAGCTGGAGTCGAGAAACCCGGTCGAGCTACCAAGACACAATCAAAAGTGTTCCGATAGTGGCGACATCAGGCGGACTTCTCCAAGCAGATATGGCGGCTTTGGCAGCGAGGGCCTCCCACTCAGACCTCAGGTCCAGTACCAGGCGCCGGCTCTCCAGCACGCTCGGGTCCTGTAGCGCGCTCCAGACTGCGTGCTCAATGTCGGCCACCTGGTGGCGAAGCCTGGCCTGAGTTGACTGAGATGCGGTGTCGATGATGGTTCTCATGGGTAGAGCCTAGTACGCGCCGGCGGGAGGCGCAAGCGCCCGCTTCGGGAAACCGGAGAGCGCGACCGGCCGCGGGGCCGGGACGGGTCGTCAGTCCGCCCCAATCTGGGTCAGTCACAGAGGCACAGCAGTTTTGCATTGTGCGGCTCTTGGATGCAGAACCACTAAAACCTACAGCGGCTTTTGCCGTCAAAAGACACTGAACATCCGTTCTGTTTCGTATAGCTAAAATACGCGAAAGTAGGTGTTCCTCTGTTCCTAAATCCTAATACCTCAATAGAAGCACAGCCTTACCTAGGTTAAGACTCCCTGTGCCTAAGGGTCCTAGTCACTGTGCCTGGCAGTAAAGACAGCTGTGCCTAAGAATAGGGAGAGGAGCACTTCGTGCGTTTTTCCAGGCAGCATGGCAGGA
>JACCDR012010622.1_pt1 | contig 12595 bp, 6 predicted proteins | sample 7446431 | NCBI WGS metagenome assembly JACCDR01 (sample SAMN15323443, study PRJNA562643) | freshwater metagenome | isolation source: river surface water | place: USA:Blue River Watershed | collected 2017-08-17
AACTTTGCTCGTATTCAGGCTTTTGTTTCTACACTTAGAAAACAAAAGATGAATGTCTTTCAAAATTTAATCTCCATCTTCAATCAAATGCCTATCGTATTTAACTATGGCTAAGCTGTTACGAATTAATTATCCTTGTTTCTACAGACGTTTTGTTCTTGCATGCTTGAGGATGTCATGGGCAGCATTTTTTTATAACAATTGTTCTATAGAATGTGTTTTAGTAATACCTTTTTGGTATATTGTATACAACTGCTACATGCTTTCCCTTCTTAAACGCCCATATATGAAACAGAAGTACTTACTCGCATTGATTGGCTACACATGCTTCCTGTGGACTACAGGACTAGCCAATGCCCAGAATATGACTACGCTTTATACTGGCGGAGGTGCTGTGACGATTAATGTCTCGGATGGAAAAAAGAACTATGAATTTTCTGCACCTGAAATTCAGGGTCGGTATAATCCACAGCAGAAACGATTTGAATTTCTACTTCCGCTGGCTCCTGTAGAGACCCGACACAACCAATCGTTTTTACTATCTCTTTTCAATGCCATTTTTCATCCCGATCAGACAAAAGATTTGCAGATGTATGTCTATCTGCCAAACGAAATGAAAAATTTTCAGGACTTTGTCAACCCTAAAACATTACAGCTCAAAGGGCAGGTGTATATTGCGGGTAAAATGTATTCGTTGCCTGTCAATATGAGTCTTAAGTACAGCAATCAGACGTTATATTATGGATTTCAGGGCAATGTATTGTCTGACTTTGGTATGATTACCGCATCTGCTAATGAAAAACCTGTTCGTCCAACGGAAATTCAATTTCTGGTTAAAGAAGGACCTATGGGTATCGTAATAGAACAATAGAAGAAAAAAAAACTGCGTGGTAAAGGTGTGAGACACTTTTACCACGCAGTTTTTTCAAATGATCCAATCGTTGCTTACATATAATTCAGGTCATTATTAGGTTTGAGTTTAATAATACCCAACATATTAAACAGGAGAATAAACGGATATGCCGGATCAAACTCATGCCACTTGACACCTCCAAAATTAGCCCTGCCGCCAAACTTGTGGTGGTTGTTGTGATAACCTTCGCCAAACATCAGAAAATCAAAGGGTAACAGGTTTTTGGCTGTGTCATCTACTTTGAAATTGACGTATCCAAACTTGTGTGCAAACCAGTTGATAATGGCTCCGTGTACAGGTCCCATCAAGTAATGAATAGGCAGCAACAGGTACATCCACCAATGAGTGGCAAATTGCATATAAAATAGGGTGTATAACGTTCCCCAGGCAATCCGTGAAATCCAGGAGTCTCCCAGACGTTCCATAAACCGCCAGTTCGGAACATTCTTCATGAATTTAGGCTCAATACCTGCTTTTTGATACAGAATATCATTGTAAATAGATTTTGTCTGCCACATCATATGAAACAGATTGTCCGAATACTTGGGCGAATGTGGATCGTTTTCAGTATCAGCATAGGCATGGTGCAGGCGATGCAGCACCCCATAGGCATACGGACTCAAAAACGATGAACCCTGACATATCCAGGTCAGTGTATAAAAGAACTTTTCCCAGAATTTGTTCATCGTAAACATCTGATGGGATGCATATCTATGTAGAAAGAAAGTCTGGAAAAATAAGGATAAATACCAATGAGCAACGAAGAAAATCAGAATTTCCATGCAGTTTGAAATAGGAATGAGAATAAAACCAAATTTTTTAACAAAGATAGTGTGGTTTGCTACTACTATTGAATGACGAAAATCAGCTTTTTATATTTTAATAAAAGGGATGATTTGTAAAAAGAAAAATAGAAAAACAATCCACAAATAAAAGTAATTATCTGCAAGTCAAAGTATTAGGCTGTGTTAAGAAATTAATATTTTTCGTTTAACCCAGGGAAAAAGAAAACTTGGACGAGATGCGATAGATCAGGGATTTTTTTTTGGATAGTTGAAAGCTATAACAGAGGGGGTGTTTGGAGGGCAAGAGGCTTACTGCTGGCAGACTGGTTTTCGAAAAATGGGGAAGAGGGTAATGTCTCTTCCCCAAAAACGATTAAAACAACCTTGCCTCTTGTACGTCTGCCGACGTTATTTTGTAGAATTCTTTATGAATATTAAAGGCCTCGCCATCTGTGACACAGCGGTAATATTCACCGTTTTCCTGCATGATATAGGCATTTACATTGTCTTGTAGGTTGTAGGCCAGCATACAGATGGCTTGTTGCTTGATGTGCGTTGCGGCTAGTAAGAATAACGACTCTACCCGTCTGTCAAAGCTACGTACCATCATGTCGGCACTGCCGCCATATATTTTGGGGTCGTTGTTATTGTGGAAATAAAACAACCGAGTATGTTCCAGAAAATCCCCAACAATAGACCGTACCGTAATGTTTTCACTTAGCCCCTGACGTGCCGGACGCAGACAGCAAATACCTCTGATAATCAGTTTGATAGATACACCTGCCTGTGAAGCCAGGTACAGTTCATCAATGGTTTCTTTGTCTTCCAGTGAATTGATTTTAATCACAATGCCACTGGGAAGGCCTTTGCGGGCATTTTCGGCTTCATTTCGCATCAGCTCAATTAGTTGCCGACGCATGTCACGAGGGGCGGTAATCAGGTATTTGTAATGATTGGGTAAGGAGTGGCCTGTGATGACATTAAAAAACTCTGATACATCTTGGGCGTAGGTTTCGTTGGTGGTCAGTACACCTAGGTCGGTATAAATCTTAGAAGTATCTTCATTGTAGTTTCCGCTAGACAAATGTACATAGCGGGTTACGCCGTCTCCGTCTTTACGGACAATGAGCAACAGTTTGGTGTGGGTTTTGTAGCGACTGATGCCATATACCACAAAACACCCAGCTTTTTGTAGGCGTTGGGCTTCCCGAATGTTGTTTTCTTCATCAAAACGGGCTTTTACTTCAAATAACACCGACACGTGTTTGCCATTTTCAGCAGCTTTCAGCAAAGCATTTGTGATCCGCGATTGTTTGGCTAGACGGTAAATAGTCATCTTAATGGCCAGCACATCTGGATCTTCGGCGGCCTTTTCGAGCAGGTCTACTACGGGTTCAATGCTGTTGTAGGGATGGTGCAGCAGCACATCCTGGTCTTTGAGAATCTCAAATATGCTTTTGTCTTTGATACCATTGGGCAAATCCAGCGGGAGTACAGTTGGGGGAATCGTAGGTAGTCTGTCCCGGAATTCTTTGTGATTGACGATCTGCCACAGGCTGGTAAAGTCAAGCATTTTATCGGCTACAAATACGTTGTCGTCATCGAGTTCCCAGCGGCCTTTCAGGATTTTCATCATCCAGTACGAGGCTCCAGCTTCTATCTCAATGCGTACCACACGTCCAGTTCGGCGGGTTTTGAGTTTTTGTTTGACCTCGTCTATAAAGTCAGCTTCAATGTCGTCACTTTCTTCAAGGGTAAAATCACCATTTCGGGTGATGCGGAACAGGTTGACAGAAATAATTTCTACATTGCGGTAGAGTTTGGCTATTTCTGTTCGGATAATTTCTTCAATGGGTACAAAAACAATCTGGTCTTCGCGGTATACTTCAAAGAAACGGGGCAAGTTCTGGGGAATCTGTACAAACGAAAGGCGTTGTCCTTCGCGGCTATCATCTTTAGTAACTACCCCAAATATGAGCACCTTATTCATCAGAATGGGAAATGCATGGTAGCCATCAAAGACCATGGGCGTAAGCATGGGAAATATGGTTCGCATGAAGTATGCCAGCACATCCGATTTTTCGTCTTCTGTGAGTTCGGAGGGTTTGACAATCGTAAAATTGTTGAGTTTGAACAGCGGCTGTAGGTGTAGTCGGAATTCATCCTGCTGATCCCTGAAAAATGTTTGGGAGTTGCTCATCAGGGTTTTACGGAAAGGAATTTCCCGCAAGCCTGAGTAGTCTACCCGTTCTTTGCCATAGTCAATGTAATTATACAAACTGCCCACCCGGATCATAAAAAACTCATCTAGGTTAGACGAGGTAATGGCCAGGAATTTGAGCCGTTCAAACAACGTTCGTTGGGGGTCTTTGGCTTGGTCGAGTACACGCCAGTTAAACTGATGCCAGCTCAGGTCACGGCTGATGTAGTTACTTAGCCCAATCACGCTGGAAACTTTTTCCCGTAAGAGCATGCTATCTCGGAGACGGGCTAAAGGCTGTAACAAAAAAGAGAAGGGAGGTGTATGCTGGGGGCCTTTCTTTTCGTCTGTCGTTGGTTCTGTCGGATTATTCACTGTATGTAAACGTTTAGTCAGTTAAAAGTTTAAAAAACACAGGTTGATATTTCTCCGTTTCGTTTTTAGTACCCAGTGATATATACTTCTTGCTCAAACAAGGGATTTCTTGGTTTTTTGTTCAGACCTGTGTCTGTAACTTCCCAAGCTCTTCCTGCTCATCTGACAGTGCATTGTTTTTGATTAGGCCAAACTTTTTGATATTCAACGCTGTGTTTTGGTTGTCGGTTTCTCTCTTTTCTGCAAGGAGCAAATATATTTACACAATTACTAAAACAAAAAAGTTGCCTTACAGGCTATAACCCGTAAAGCAACTTCTATGTTTAGGTAAATTATACGTCTACTTTGGCATATTTGGCATTTTTCTCAATAAAGTCGCGACGCGGGGCTACTTCGTCACCCATCAGCATAGAGAACAGGTGGTCGGTTTCTGCCGCAGATTCAATGGTTACTTGTTTAAGGGTACGTTTTTCAGGATTCATGGTGGTTTCCCAAAGTTGTTCTGGGTTCATCTCCCCCAAACCTTTGTACCGTTGCACGTGTACCGAATCTTCGCGGCCTTCTTTTGCCAGTTCCCGCACAGCGAGTTCCCGTTGATCTTCTGTCCAACAATACCGTTCTTCACGGCCTTTTTTCACTAGATAGAGTGGGGGCAGGGCAATATAGATATAACCTTTTTCAATGAGTTCTTTCATATAGCGGAAGAAGAACGTCAGGATCAGGGTACGAATATGGCTACCATCCACGTCCGCATCGGTCATGATGATGACTTTGTGGTACCGCAGTTTGTCCAGATTCAGAGCCCGTTCTTCGTCTCCTTTACCAAAAGTGACACCGAGGGCAGTAATGATATTTTTTATCTCTTCGTTGTCGTAAATTTTATATTCTTGGGCTTTTTCTACGTTCAGGATTTTACCACGAAGCGGAAGAATAGCTTGAAATGCCCGGTTTCGTCCTTGTTTTGCTGAACCACCTGCCGAGTCACCTTCTACTAGGTATACTTCACATACAGCAGGATCTGTTTCTGAACAGTCGGCCAGCTTTCCGGGAAGTCCGGAGCCAGAGAGAACGTTTTTCCGCTGCACCATTTCACGGGCTTTACGGGCGGCATGGCGGGCTTGTGCGGCCAGAATCACTTTGTTGACAATGGTTTTAGCTTCTCTGGGGTGTTCTTCCAGCCAGGTTTCCAGAATATCTGCTACCGTGGTATTAACGGCTCCGGCTACGTCTGAGTTACCGAGTTTAGTTTTGGTTTGTCCTTCAAACTGAGGTTCAGCTACTTTGACAGAAATGACGGCGGTCAGACCTTCGCGGAAGTCATCTCCGGCAATGTCAATTTTCAGTTTGTCCAACATGCCTTGTTTGTCGGCATAGGCTTTCAGGGTACGTGTCAGGGCCGAGCGGAAACCAGCAACGTGTGTACCACCTTCCACGGTATTGATGTTGTTGACATACGAAAATACATTCTCCGAATAGGACGTATTGTAGTGCATGGCGACCTGTACCGGAATAGCCTTGTCACCTTCCATGTAAATAACTTCGGGAATCAGTTTTTCACGGGTAGAATCCAGGTATTCTACAAATTCAATGAGTCCACCTTCAGAATGAAATTCTTCGCTAATCGGGTTTCCAGCGTCGTCAGTTTCACGTAAGTCGGTGAGCATGATGGTAATACCCCGGTTCAGGAATGAGAGTTCCCGCAAACGGGTAGCAATCGTATCGTATTTGTATTCGGTGACACTAAAGATAGTGGCATCGGGATAAAACTCAACGGTCGTACCATGCTGGTCGGAGGTGCCAATTTCCTTGACCGGATACAAGGGTTTGCCAATGGCATATTCCTGCTGGTACATTTTGCCCTGGCGTTGTACGGTAACCGTGAGGCGGGAAGAGAGAGCATTAACGCAGGAGACACCCACCCCATGCAAACCTCCAGATACTTTATAACTATCTTTGTCAAATTTACCTCCTGCATGCAGCACAGTCATAACTACTTCCAGAGCCGACCGATTTTCTTTGATGTGCATATCCGTAGGAATACCCCGCCCGTTGTCACTAACCCGTATCCCATTATCGGGGAGTATAAATACTTCAATCCTGTCACAATGACCCGCCAGTGCTTCGTCAATCGAGTTGTCCACTACTTCCCATACAAGATGGTGTAATCCCCGGATGTTGGAATCACCAATGTACATACTAGGACGTTTGCGGACAGCTTCTAATCCTTCTAAAACCTGAATGCTCTGGGCGGAATACGTAGTGGAGGCTTGTTCTTCTACAATCTCGTTCATAGATTTTTTTCTCTGATGGAAATTAAATAAAAACTTTTGATTATGAGGCGTTTATGCTCTATTTGATCAAGGTTTTTGTTGTGTTGGATACCAAAAAAAACGTTGCGTAAAGGTACACTTTTTTTTTGGTTTTGGGAAATTTTTCACCATCCTATAGTCGTTCTATAACGAAAAAAAGTACAAAAAAATTGCCTTAGGTGTATCTAGCAGAGCAAAAGGACTTTGTTTTGTTAAAATTAAAGTATAAGTTGTTGATAATCAAGGCAGCTATTCATGAATAGGGTATTAAGAACTTCTGCAAAATACTGGACAAGTCGAAAAAAAATACTTGTATGATTTATAGGGATGACCTATTTTTTTTGGGATGGGTACTATTTGCCCAGTAGTGCATGCTGCAAAATTGTTCGTTCGCTTGCGGTTGTAGGGTTAAAAAGTACTTAGATGGTTGACTTCGAAATGAGCTGTTAAGAAATTGGTATATTTTATGAAAAATAGTTAGCTGGGTTTGACTGGTTCAGGCATAATCTGCCGCAGTTCATTTACCACTTCTGAATAAATAATGGGAGGCACTTCAAAAAAAAACGGTTGTCTGACAATTTTTGTGGTAAGTGAGGATTTTGGCATATTTAAATTATCTAATCCATTCATTATCAAATAAATACAGATTACAATTCTTTGAGAATATGTATTCTCCACAAAAATTGTCAGACAACCAAAAAATCCTCTTTTAGATAAAAGAAGGGACTGCAAAGAACTATTTTTGCCGTTTGCTCAGATAGGATATAAATGGTAAATAATCAATGCTGTTCAGCGTAAAAAAACGTTTTTTTTACGCTGAACAAGAAGTCTTAGATTTCTTTGTGAGTAAATATTGTATATTATCTACTAATTGAATTTTTTTAGTCCTAAAATAAAAATATATAGAAAAAACTAACCATACAAGCCATCTGATCGTATATAGAGTCATTTTTTACAAACTACGATGTGTAAAACCAGTAGTTGATACTATGAATGCTATGGAAATAGAGAAAAATATGTGCCTGTATACGTAAATAAGTATCTGCTTTTTTGCCTATGAAAAGATGCAATTATTCTACCTGTGTAGGCCTGTAAATTTCTTCTCTTTGCTTTTTCAAAGATTTTCCTTACTTCATCTCTTTTAACCCAATGCTTATATGCATCTATACCGACTCTTTGGTTTTATATTTGTTTTTTTTAGTACTTACCTTGCCACAATGGCCCAGAACTGGAAACTGGTTTGGGCTGACGAATTTACCACAGGTATCAGTCCCGATTGGGTGTTTGAAACAGGTGGCAATGGCTGGGGCAACAATGAACTTCAGTATTACAAACGGGAAAATGCCACTGTGCAAAACGGACAGCTGGTCATCACAGCCAAACGCGAAACTGTCAGCGGCTCCAACTACACCTCCGCCCGGATGAAAACACAGGGTAAAAAATCTTGGAAATATGGCAAAATAGAAGCCCGTATGGCCATGCCATCGTTTAAGGGTATTTGGCCTGCTTTCTGGATGCTGGGCGACAAGATCACCTCAGTGGGCTGGCCAGCCTGTGGTGAAATTGACATCATGGAACATGTCAACACAGGCGGAAACGTGTTTGGAACTATCCACTGGGACAATAACGGCTATGTACACTACGGTGGTAGTACCACTACTTCTATCACGCAGTTTCATACCTATACCATAGAGTGGGATGCATTGCTCATTAAGTGGTTTGTGGATGGCGTTAAGTTTCATGAAGTCAGTATTGCCAATGGCATCAACGGGACGTCTGAATTTCATGATAACTTTTTTATTCTCCTCAATCTGGCTGTAGGAGGCAACTGGCCTGGTTTTGATATAGACAACTCACAGTTTCCGGCTTCCTTATATGTAGACTATGTGCGTGTATATCAAAATGATACTGGAAATCCACCGCCACCGCCTTCTGCTGGACTGATTCAGGCTGAAAACTACTCGTCCATGTATGGCGTACAAAAAGAACCCACTACCGACGATGGCGGCGGACTGAACGTGGCTTTTCTTGATAACGGCGACTGGATGGCCTATGCGGGTATCAATTTTCCTGCACCTGGCAAATACCAGATTGACTATCGCATTGCCAGTCCTAATGGCGGCAAACTATCGGCAGACCTGGACGGAAACACTGTAATGCTGGGCGGACTGGATGTTCCGGTCACAGGTGACTGGCAAAGATGGCAAACTATTTCACAAGTAGTACATGTGCCTGTGTCAGGCATACATTCCTTAGGGGTATATGTCCAACAAGGTGGCTGGAACCTGAACTGGCTCAAAGTAACGCAGTTAACAGATACACCTCCGCCACCCCCACCACCTGCATCAGGCACGGTACAGGTGGGTTCAGGTAGCTATTCGGCTACAGTTCCAGCTTCTGAAAACGTCAATACAGACTCCAAACCGTTGTATGTACTGCCTGGTGTAACGGATCCCATTCCTACGAACGACTGGTGGACGCCACTGATTTTACAAAATATGTATGGCTCTACCAAATACCATCTGTGGGCTCATCCACTGGATTTTACGGTAGAATCGTACGGACTGGCTATGTATTTTCCTACAGAATGGTCGGGTGGAACGGATATGAACAAGCAGATGGTGACGCCTCCTCCAGTTCGCATTGGTGGAGCTGGTTTTAGTCCTTCCTCTGAAAAAGTAAAATCGTGGGGCGACTGGACTGTTGCCTTCCGATTGGCAGAAAGTGCCGCCGAATATGTGGATGTTACCATCGGACACGGCCTGCCGTTTACATGGCTGGAATATACCGGAATTACTACTGCCCAGCTGACCACAGATGGAAGTACCAGTTATTTCACAAACAATGGTTCTGCACAAGCTTTTCCATTTACAGGCGACCATGTTGGGTTTACGTGGCAAGGTCGGAATTATGCCGTTTTTGCTCCGTCTGGAACACGTTTTTCTTTGGCAAATGGGGTATTGTCGGCTGAATTTCAAGGGAATGCCCGATATCTGGTAGTAGCAGCTATGCCTGCTAAAGCCAATCTCTCTACGTTTTACCAGTACGCCTATGCCATTCCCCGCAATTCTACTGTTGGCTGGCAGTACAACGAAACGGCTGGAAAGATGGTAACTACTTGGACTGTAACTACCCAAGCATTGCAAGGCTCAAATACGGATGTATTGCAAGGATTTTTGCCCCACCAGTATAAAAATACGACACTCAATTTTTCTCCCAATGGCATGAAGTACTTGTCTGCCCGTGGTGAAGTTCGGTGTGCAACTGGAAATAATTTTCAGGTCAGCTATGATTTTACGGGTGTGCTGAGTCATTTGCCTGCTCCGGAAGTAATTCCAGGCAAGCCTAATCCATACGATGCATCGCAGATGAATACGTATATCAATCAGTTTTTAGGAACACAACCCCTTCTAGGTGAGTCCAATACGTATGGGTCGGGCAAATCACTGACGCAGTTTGCCCGATTTATTGCCGATGCAACAGTGCTGAACCGCCCCGAAACCGAACCCCTAAAAGCCAAGCTAAAAACGGCCTTGAGCAATTGGTTTACATATACCACAGGCGAAACACACACTTATTATGCCTACCTGAACAACTTCAAGGCTCTGATGGGTTTTGACACGGGTTACGGTTCGGAGCAATTCAACGACCACCATTTTCACTATGGTTATCATGTATATGCCGCAGGTGTGTTGGGCTTGCAGGATGCTTCATTTATAAGTCAGTATGGAGAAATGGCTAAACTTGTAGCCAAAGAATACGCCAACTGGGATCGTACTGACAAACGTTTTCCGATGTTTCGTACATTTGATGTCTGGGAGGGGCATTCGTGGGCAAATGGAGGTTATGGCATGAATCCGCCCATTGGCAACAACGAAGAATCCAGCTCCGAAGCTATGATGTCCTGGACAGGAATTATTCAGTTGGGATTAGCCCTGAATGATGCCGACATGACGGCCGCAGGTGTATTTGGCTATGTAACGGAAGCAGCTGCAACCAACGAATACTGGTTTGATCGGGATAATGAAAACCTGCCCGATTCATACGGCCCTCCGGGTAAAATTGCCTGTATTGTTGGTGGTTGTAATATTGAGTATCAGACGTTTTTTGGCTTGAACCCCATTTATGTACATGCCATTCAGTATATTCCTGTGATGCCGTCGTCGTATTACTTGGTACAAAACAACAAGTTTACGCAGGCCCAGACAGAATTTGATTTTCTGCGAAGTCGTTCCGTGGCCAAAGGCTTTGGAGATATTGGTAGCTGGGGTGATGAGTGGAACAACCTGGCCCTGGAATATGCGTCGTTATTTAATCCGGAATGGTCTGTAGCCAACCAGAACGTAAGAGGTGTCAATGCTGGATATGCTGGACTGAGCTATTATACCATTCATTCCAACCGATCTTTAGGTAAACGACGGTTCGACTACCACTTGGCAGCTACCAATAGCGGCGTATTTTACAACGAAGGCCTGAATCAGTTTACGTACTGTGCCTTTAATCCGTCCAGTACGGCAAAAACCTACACTGTGTACCAAAACACTACCCCAGTAGGAACGATTACCGTTCCTGCCCGGTCGTTTTATAGTACACATACCTTGGACGGAGGCTCTGTGAATCAGCCGCCAACCGTCCAACTGACAGTCCCTGCTACTGGAGCTACCTTCAATGCCCCTGCAACCATCCTCCTCACTGCTGCTGCTACAGATGCGGATGGAATGATTAGCAAAGTGGAATTTTACCAAGGAGCTAACCTGCTGGGAACTAGTACTGTTCGTCCATATACATTTACTTGGAATGCTGTTGTTGCAGGTTCATATACGTTGACTGCCAAGGCCACCGACAACAAAGGAACTTCTGCTACTTCAACCCTAGTTAGCATAGTTGTCAATGGCTCCACGCCTGTACCTTTGAATCTGGCTACGAATAAACCTGTCACAGTATCTTCCACAGAAACAGGGGCTTACCTGGCTAGTAATGCAGTAGATGGTAATTTAAACACCCGTTGGGCGAGCGGCTTTACTGATCCGCAGTGGCTATACGTGGATTTGGGAGCTAGGTATGCAATCAATCGGGTCAAACTGTCTTGGGAAGCAGCCTTTGGCAAAGATTACCAGATACAAGTTTCAGATAATGCAATACAATGGACTACTATTCAGACCATTACTGGAAATACTTCTCTGATTAATAACCTGACAGGCATCAGTGGAACGGGTCGGTATGTGCGGATTTATGGCACGGCCAGAGGGACTATGTATGGTTATTCATTATACGAACTGGAAGTATACGGAACACCCACCAGCTCAGGTGTGTGTAGTGGAACAGCCCCCAATGGCGACTACCGCTACGAAGTATCTTCGGCTACAGACAATGTAAATTGGACATTCGTACCACTGGCTCCGATTGCAGGTAGTAATTTGAGTATCCTCTATATCAAGAAAGGAACAGGCAATTATGTGGGCTATACCATGACGGCATCAGGCAATAGTTTTGTCTTTTCACAGCAAATTCCTGCTGGAACAGCCTTGTCGTTCTACTTTACGTACCGTGTTGGAAACACACCTGTTGAACGCAACTCCAGTGCCACACCACACAGTTATATAGTCGGAACTACTTGTGCTTCAAGTCGTAAGATAGAGGTTGATGACAGAGTGTCGTTGTATCCCAATCCTGTTACGCAGATACTTGCCCTTGATCTGCCTACCGAATGGACAGGTGCAAAAGTGTCTGTGTTGGATGCGACAGGTTGTATCAAGGCACATAGTGTATGGACAGACAGTCATTTAACTGTCTCGTCATTAGCTCCAGGAATCTATACCCTTGTGATACAGAAAGACGGCCAGCAGATTCGCAGACGCTTTGTGAAGCTGTAATCACTTCTTTGTTGTGCATACAAACCACACAAATGCTGCTTGACAGTTATTTGTGTGGTTTTTTTATAGATGTATTTTGGAAGGAAAGAAACCCATCAGAGAAATTTTGCCCCAAATGGTCGGTTTAGACGAATACAAAA
>JACCDR010866811.1_pt1 | contig 12594 bp, 12 predicted proteins | sample 7446431 | NCBI WGS metagenome assembly JACCDR01 (sample SAMN15323443, study PRJNA562643) | freshwater metagenome | isolation source: river surface water | place: USA:Blue River Watershed | collected 2017-08-17
ACCACTGATTTGTTTGGTGCTGACCATGAAAGTCCAGATCCTGTTATTCACTTCTATGAAGACTTCCTCCGTGAATACGACCCTTCTAAAAAGATGGAGATGGGTGTTTTCTACACGCCACTGCCCGTAGTCCGCTTTATTATTCGAGGTATTGATGAACTTCTTAAGCGTGAATTCGGTATCGCTAAAGGTTTAGCTGATAATGAAAAGATCACAGTTACAAAATCACATATGGATGATCGCGGTAAAACGATCAAAGATACTCGTGAGATTCACAGAGTACAAATGCTCGATGTCGCTGTGGGAACAGGCACATTCTTAAATGAAACTGTTAACCATATCCACGAGTCTCAGAAAGCAAATCAAGGTCGCTGGAATGCGTATGTCGAGGACGATCTACTTCCTCGTCTACATGGTTTTGAGCTTATGATGGCTAGTTACACTATTGCCCACCTCAAACTTGCTATGACCCTCAAGAAAAGTGGTGTACAGAAGTTTGGAAAGCGACTTGGCGTATACCTCAGCAACACTCTCGACGATGCTCACGACATACCTCTAACAAGCTCTCTTTGGGGTAGTTGATAGTATTGCTCAAGAAAGTCGACTTGCTTCAGAGGTAAAGAATGATACTCCTATCATGGTTGTTATGGGCAATCCTCCGTATTCAGGTGAATCGCAGAATCCACACTACACGGATAATGATGTCTACAAAGTAGAGATTGGTGGTACTGAAAAGCTAAAAGAAAAGAACAGCAAATGGATCAATGATGATTATGTTAAGTTCATCCGTTTTGGTGAGAGCATGATTGAAAAAAATGGTGAAGGTATTGTTGGAATGATTACTGCCCATGGGTATATTGATAACCCTACTTTTAGAGGTATGCGTTGGCATTTACGCAAAACTTTTGACAAGCTATATGTCCTTGACTTGCATGGCAATACAACAAAAAAAGAAGTTGCTCCAGACGGCACCCCAGACGTTAATGTTTTTGATATTAAAACTGGAGTCTCTATAATATTTGGAGTAAAGAAAAAATTAACTACTGGTTCAAACAAAGAAATGGCGGATGTTTATCAATTTGATATATATGGAAAACGACCTAAAAAATTTGCAGAATTAAACACAAGCAATATTGAAAATATTGCATGGAATCAACTTCCTTCAAATTGCGATATTTGGAAAGTAGAAGGAAGTGGTAAAGAAGAATATGAGAAAGGATTTTTAGTTACGGAGCTATTTCCAGTAAATAGTGTTGGTATAGCTACTTTTCGCGATGAGCTGACAGTTCACTTTGAAAAAAGTAACCTAGAGAAAGTAGTCGAGGATTTTGAATCATTACAAAAAAGCGAACTTGTAAGCAAATACGGGCTTTACGAAACGCGTGATTGGAATATTGATGTTGCCATTAAAAGTATTAAAAAGAACGAGGGTGTAGTAACAAAATACTGTTACAGACCATTTGACGCTAGGTATACTTTGCTTACAAAATCATCAAAAAGTTTCATTGCTTATTCTCGATGGGAGACTATGAAACATCTAACAAAATCCAATCTAGCATTAGTTGTTGGTCGACAAGGAAAGGCAGCTAGTAATTCAAGTTACGATGTCGTTTTTGTTTCAGATTCACCTACAGATCTTAATATCTACAGGCGTGGCGGTGGGCAGACTTTACCTATCTACATATTTGACGAAAATGGTAATAAGGTACCAAATCTAAATGATGTATTACTCAAGAAGATTGTTGAAGTTGTCGGGAACGTAATTCCTGAAGATGTATTGGATTATATCTATGCCTATTTATACTCTCCAACTTATAGAGAGAAATTTGATGAGTTCCTTAAAAGTGATTTTCCGAGAGTGCCTTATCCTGAAAATAAAGAAATCTTTTGGAGGCTCGTAGAACGAGGGCGTCATTTACGAGAGTTACACCTGCTGACTCATTCTTCAATTCAAAATAGGATTACTTCTTTTCCAGAATCAGGTTCTGATGTCGTTATAAAACCTACATATAAGAATCGCAGGGTATATATAAACGACACTCAATATTGGGAGGGTGTTCCAAAAGAGGTTTGGGAATTTTCCGTAGGAGGATACCAGCCAGCTCAAAAGTACCTGAAAGATCGTAAAGATAAGAAGCTTACTACTGCTGAGTTTGAGAACTATGAAAAGATGATTGTGTCACTAAACGAGACTATTAAAGTTATGCAGGAGATTGATAAGGTCATATAGTTATGGAATTTACCTCATCAAACCTATTAATACCGATACTACAGGGAATGTGGGCAATGAAAGAGCTGTATTTCATGATGATTGGCATTGTGGTGCTCGCTCTAGCTTTCCGTATTGTAGTCGATCTCATGAGTCGCCGAAGCCAAATCAAGTGGCTCTTAGGTAAAAAGAAAGTGCAAGAATTACAGAAGCTTAGCCCTGCACAATTTGAGGAATACATTGCTGTCCTATTTCAGTCTCTTGGATACAAGACTCGAGTAACGGGCGGTAAGGGTGACGGTGGAGTTGATGTTGAGGCAGAGAAAGACGGTCACGTTCACTACATCCAGTGCAAGAAATTCATTACTTCAAAAGTACCAGTTAGTGCTGTGCGGGATTTTTATGGGTCTATCGCAGACAGAATTGATGGAGGCAAGGGGTACTTTATTACCACCAATGTCTTTACCTTAGACGCTGAGAAATTTGCCGAAGATAAGCCAATCGAACTTGTCGATAAATACAAGCTGATGGACTACATGAAGATGATTGACGCCCCGTCTGTGCCAGTTGTCACCACGACTACCCATCCTTGTCCTAAGTGTGGAAACGAACTTGTTAAACGCAAAGGTAAATACGGAATGTTTTTAGGTTGCAGTACGTATCCAGACTGTGACTACACTGAAAAGCTTGCTTAGTCTAATAGGGGCTTTAACTTCTCTGCGAAGACCTCGAGACTCTCATTCTGCTTTGACTCTAGACTAATAAGTGTGAAGCTTGGATCAGGAATAAAAGTTTGTAATCGATATTGAACGCCAAGTGAGCTATTACTTTCCAATAGTTGATCATTCATCTGTCGTATATAAAACCCCAGAGTATCGACTGACTCTTGAATAGCCTCAAGATGACGTTCTACAGTCTCCGATAAATCTACACCAATTATTTCAGATATCTGTACAGTTACTTCCTTAAACCCTAATAGGTACTGATAGTTATCAAAGAATGTTGATTTGTGTACTAAAAAAGCCGGAAGAACATAGTCCATTGATTCAGCTAATTGTGATTGAAAGTCTTTTGTAAATGGGAGCTTCAAGCTAGTCTGATCCAAACTTGTCCCAGTGATGTACGTCTTATTTATACTTACTTCAAAAAACCGTACTGGGCATTCACGCACCTCCAACTCGCCACTATCAATAGAGCTCTCGATTGTCTTCGTAATCGATTCCTTTGCTTTCATCCATTGCTTCAGTAATTCATCATGTGGCAGGACAGTTTTACTACTGTGTGTGCGATAGCCCTTGCTCAGACAGAGGGGTGTAAACTCATCAAAAAATGACCCGTCACTAACGACATCACGAATAACCTTTTCAAGCTTATACTGCAAATCATCTACCTCACTAAGCTTGTCTCGTAGGTCGTCCTCACTTTCATACGTAATGTTATGACGAGAAGCCAGACGCTTGCCGAACTCAATCAGTGGGTACCCAGCGAAGTACCCATTAAAGATGACCTCCTTAACACTAATCTTTGTATTAGGCAGTCTCAGTTCGTGACCCCATGGAATTGAGTTGATAATAGCTTTTGTAATGGCCTCAACACCTTCGGTGTCTAAGGTCTTTTTGGTACCCATAATTCTTGCAATCTGCTCTTCTTGAAAGAGGTACGTGTGATCGTACTTCACACCATCGTCTAACTGGAGAATGTCTTTTTGGACAGCTTTCGGCAAGGAATAGAAGGAATACAGATGTATCAGGCGGTCGTACTCATAGCCTGAGTGATCTAGAAAGAAAGCACGAAATTCAGCATCATCCTCAACAAGAAGACGGCTGCTAAGTTTGTGGTGAGATTGTTTAAGACTATCGCTTCGGTAATAAACCGTACTGGCAGCATGCTCAAGCCGAGACAGAGCTAACTGAGTTGTGAGGTAGATGGTTTGCATATCAATCTGGAGCTTCTGATACAAGTCCCAGAGATTAATAATGTTGTTGTATTGCTCAGCTTGGGTATTAGTTTGCGCTCTCCAACTGGTTAAGGCGATAAGATCAGCTTCACTCAGTAAAGCCTCCCCAGTCTTAACTAGATGAGCATCATGCTTAACAATCAACAACGCTCGTTCCCGAGGTGTTAGATTTCCTTTCTGAATTATTTTAGTTAAGTCTTTCATTTTCTTTTTCGTTCAATCAACATTTGTTCAAGCACATCGATTCGCTGTTTGAGTTCGATGTGGGTGATGTTCTTTGAGAGAGCGAGGGCGATCCGAGAAATGACCTGAGCACGTTTCGGAGAAATCTTGCCTGTTGTGACTTGTAGTAAGGCGTTCGATAAAATCTCATTTACCTCAGCTAGTCCTAGTGATGTTTTAGTTTCGTTCATAACTTAAAAGTTTTCGATTAGTTCAAACCATGTCTTTACCTCCTTCGACTTTCCGTGCTTTGTAGCGTTTTTATAGAGAGCCAAGACCACATTCGGGGTGAGTTTTCTAGCCCACGTATTGATATGTTCAACCAACCCTTCATCCTCAATCCGCTTATTCCAATCGGTTAACGTGCCGAGGTCTTTAACCCCAAATCTTTCTGCAAAATCTTTCTGGGTTTTGATCTGTAGCAGTTCGATAGCCATATCGTCATCAATACCCATCTTGCGGAGGACGGTTTCAGGCTGACCTCGCAGAAACGTAGGAAGCGACTTCCATGTGACATAGGTGGCAAAGTCCTGCTTGCGGTAGACGCCAGTATGCGGTTTTTCATTATGGAGTCGGTTCATGGCTCATGATTAATACCCGCTCTTTCTTAGTGAGCTTTTCGAGTCGCTTCAGACATATTTCTACATATTCAGCATCCTGCTCAATACCAATACAGGTTCTACCAAGCTGTTCTGAAGCAAGGGCTGTACTACCGCTCCCCAAGAAACCGTCATAGACGCAGTCGTTTACGTTAGTGACATTCAGGATAAGTCGGCGTAAGAGACCGATTGGTTTCTGGGTCGGGTGAAGCTTCGACTTCTGCGGTCGTGGATGGAATATTGCACTACTCATCTGAGCTTTAATTCTTTTATGCTTTTTGTACCAACCGTAGGCAATCAGCTCCTGTTGCGGAAGATAGTCCATCCGTCCCATAACGGACTGATTCTTAATCCAAATCAACATTTGGCTGAAGTGTAGTCCTGCGGTATACATGCCTGTACGGAGAGCGAGGAACATGCTGTCGCAGTTAAAGATATGGAAGGTATTGTATGCATCAAGATGCGGTAATACTGCTTCTACCCATGACTGTGTGAAACGAGCGTATTCGTATTGAGTTTGGATATGGTCGCCCTTAATAGCCTTGGCATCCTTCTTTCCAAGCTGAGCAACCCCAACTTTATTCTCTACATACGCGACTCCATACGGAGGATCGGTCACAACCGCTTGGATCTTATGATTCCCAATAACCTTTGCCACAAAGCCTGCGTTAAGAGAATCGCCACATCCCACCACGTGATTCCCGACAGAATAAATATCTCCAGTAGTTACCGTTTTCATACTCGCTTGGCTGTTTGCTTAGTAAACTTCTCCCAACGGTCGATGATGACGCTCGCAAACACGAGGTCTTGCTCGACGCCATGCCACTTACGACGTAGTTGTTCGCAGGCAATCAAATCACTGCCACTTCCACCAAAGCCAGAGAACACTACATGACCCGGAGCGGTACATCGCTTGATTGGCTTTTCACTTAGACCAACAGGCTTTTGTGTTGGGTGTAGGTAACCTTGCACGTCATCACGCTTCATAATCCATAGGTCGATCATGTCGAGTAATTCATTGTGAAGTTGATTGCCAGTGGTTACTTCCTGATTGAGAATCTCATTTACGTTCTTTAGATTGTTATTGAGATATGCCTTGCCAGTAGTTCCGTAGACGGCAGGCTCGTGTACACGGTTAAACGCCACCTGAGGAGTCATGTTCTGGTTATTCTTTACCCAATAACAGACACGCCTAAAGTGAATACCGTACTGTTTGTATAGAGCTTGAATTGATCCAATATTGCGAGCATCGCACCAGTACAGCCAGTGTGCATTGGTGTGAGCGATAGATTTAGCCGTCTTAATACTCTCCTCAATAAAAGTGTAGTACTTCTCATCACTCATCGAATCCTTTGAGCTTGAATACTCGCCGCCATACTGCTTTTGATTACTTATGCCTTTGTCATACGAGAGTCCAATGTTATATGGCATATCTTGATAGATGAAGTGAGCTTTCGTTTCGCCCATCAGTTTAGCGACCAGCTCTTTATCCGTAGAGTCGCCTACGAGAAGACGGTTGTCTCCGAGTTGCCAAATCTCCCCAGTCTTAACCCGAGGCGTAGCATTTTCCTCTAGTGCCTTTTCGACATCATAGTCATCATCAGCAATTTCAACATCATCAAAGAAGTCTTGTATCTCGTCATCGTTAAACCCAACATCAAGCAATACAGAAAGATCGAAGCTCTTCAAAAGCTCTTCATCCCAAGAACCAGTGTTTTTGTTTAAACGAAGATTTAATTCTCGCTCTTCTGCAAGCGTTAGTTCTCGAGACGGGATCATACACTCCACTTCGGTGTACCCGAGGTCAGCGTAGATCTTTATCCGCTGTTCTCCTCCAATAAGGGTGTTGGCTCGAGAACCGATGTTTAGTACTACAGGTACCACTGCACCAAACTGTTCAATTGATTTCTGTAGGTCGTGTTTTTGGTTACCGCTCATTTTTCGCGGATTGTATCCATTTGGGATCAGGTCTTTAACCTTACGGGTGGTGGATGACCACGTTATCTTTTTTGATTTCATGAGACTTATACTTAGGCACGTTGTTATACGTGTTAAGTCTCATGGTGGCACCTAAAAATTAACCTCCAAAATGGAGGAAATTGGAGGAAACTTTAGAAAAGGTCGAGTACGTTTAGTGTATTTAAGGCTTATCCACAAGCATTTTCCTCCACGCTACTCCAATGAATATAAATTGTTGAATCTGATACTTGTGCGAGTGATATTAAAGATAAGTTGATTGTCATTCGGGTGTGAATTTAGTATCTTATTTTTCTTGAATAATTGCCCAAGACTTGTGTTGTTTCCGATAAGTTGAGTACGATATTTTTCAGAATCTTTCTCGACGCCATCTGGTAATAATTTTATGAATTCATTTATATGTAACTCAATAACACCCTCAGGCATATAGCGAATGATGTTTTTGAAAAGCTGTATGTATTGATAGTCGCTACTGTCACTAGCTAGTTTGTAAAGTAACTTACTATTTTTAAAATAAATATGATCTTGTTTAATCTCAAATAGTTTCGCTTGTTGTGTCTCAGAGAGAGCAAAAGTAATACTGTTATGTAGACGACTTAAATCTTGAGACACCCCTACTTGAGGGTACACATTTGTAGCACCTAGTGAAGCACTCTTTAATTTATTTGTGTAAGTAACACGAGCAATTGGACTCTGGATCATATCTACAAAGTCATCTAAAGAGATTGAAGTTTCGTCTTTGAATACCAACATTTGATGATATAGCTTTACAAGTCTCACTAATGCACCAGTCACTGACAAAGTATCTTGATCATGGAATGCTCTATGCTGTTTTATGTAGCTGGCTTGGTTTTCAAAAGCAATTAAGTTTTCGCTCCGTATATCTTTACTAGGATTGTATGTATCGTTAAGAAAAGATAGCGCCCCATCTTTATAGTCGAGTCTCAGCAATTCTCTGACTGCATCTAGTAACTCTAGATCATTTGAGCCTAATGGATAATCAATTGTTCCGTGATGATTATGAGTTGCAAATGCTCGCAGAGAACCGATTCTGTCCGCAAGTATTAGATTGCTTTTGAGATCATTCTTTTCAACTATTACATCAAGTATTTGAACTGCTGTGGCTGCCTTTGCCACAATCTCGTCATACTTACCATTGAGTGCTTCAAGCTCTTCTTGTCTAGCTATTACTGCTGGTATCAAATGTCCGATTAACGTAAATCCGTCAGTTATTAAAAAGCCAAAATAGTCCGCAAAAGCGGCGAGGAAGGTGTTTGTGGAGTGGCTGTTATTCTGGATGGATTCATACAAAGTATGCTCCTTATTTACCAAGCTATTCATATCTAAATAGTATCACTTTGGGCTTTTTTATACAGAAACTCAAAATACCTAAAATTTGGCATTGTTTGGCATTTCAGGGTGGCTAGTTTCTACAAGAGGAATACAATGTTTTATGAAGGAAAATCAGCATTAATTTCGTTATAAAGACATGAAACGCCGAACTTTAAAAGATAATACGCCAGCACCAATCAGATATTGCCTATATGCTCGCAAATCGATGGAGGCTGAGGAACGACAGGCTCTTTCTATTGATTCCCAGATTAAGGAAATGATGACGATTGCTGAACGGGAGGGATTGGATGTTGTTTGTACTAAGTTTGAGTCACATTCAGCAAAGAATTCAGGTCAACGAGAAGTATTTAATGAGCTTATTGATGATTTGAAGGCTGGAAAATACAATGCCATCCTGACATGGAATACCGACCGTCTGAGTAGGAATGCGGGTGACCTTGGGCAGATTGTTGATCTTATGGATCGGGGTGACTTAGTGACCATACGCACATTTGGACAAACTTTTACTTGTACTCCAAACGATAAGTTCCTTTTAATGATTCTAGGTTCGCAAGCCAAACTTGAGAACGACAACAAAGGCATCAATGTCCAGAGAGGAATGCGAGCACGAGTCGAGATGGGATTGTGGCCTAGTGTTCCACCTACTGGATACAAGAACTCAAACATTAAAGGTGAAGAGTGTGTTAAGTATATTGACCCCGACCGTGCTCCTATTGTGAAAGAAATGTTTGAGAAGACCGCTTATGACGGATACACCAACAGACAAATATACTTCTGGCTTAAAGAAAAAGGTGTTCAGACTCGTACTGGCAAGTGTATGAATATGGGATCAATTAATCAGATACTCAACCGTCATTTTTACTATGGAGTATTTGAATACCCAGTACGCAGTGGGAAGTGGTACAAAGGAACTCACGAGCCAATTATCACAAAAGAGTTATTTGATCAGACTCAGAAAGTACTGAAGCTTCATTCACGGGAGAGGAGCTATAACAGGCGAGGAAAAGAACCCTTCACGTTTGCGCGATTCATGTGCTGTGGACTCTGTGGTTCAGGTATAGTTGCCGACGAACACTTTAAAAGACCAAAGAATGGTAAGGTTCATCGATATGTGTATTACCACTGCAGTAACGGGACTACTAGGTCTTGTAAAGGTTGCTACATAAACGAAGAGGATCTGATTGAGCAATTTGCCCAGCTGATTGGTACGGTTGATGTGGAGTTCATTGGGAATCAAGATGTGACCAAGGAAATGATTGATAAATACTACGGATACCAGAGTTATCTAAGTAAGACTCCAGTGCCAGAAAGAACCCCAGAACGAAAGGACTCGGATCTAAGAAAGTACACTCAAATCCTCTTTAGGGACGGAACTCCTGAAGATCGTCTCAGTATCATTAAAAGTCTTAGGAAGAAGGTTGCGCTCAAAGATAAGACGATTTACTTTGATCCGTCTCTTGAGGAGCTAAAAGAGACGAGTTATCTCAAATAGCCTTTTCAATTTATTACCTCAAAAAATGTTATAATAAAGCCAATTATTTAATAGTCTCAGTATCTATATATGGCAGATGATAAAAAGAAACAGGGCAAGCAGGATGACAACTTGATCAATTTCAAGCAAAAGTGGGAGTTTGATTACGCACTGAAACAAGTGATCAAACAAGCTCCTGAAGGGACGACTAAAAAGGATGCCAAAGAAGCCCTTACGGAAGCTGCTAAAGCAATCAGTCCAAGTGAAGGTAGAGCTAAGATCATGAAGCAGGCTCTTAAAAACCTTAAGGACTAATTTTAAGCCCCGACCCACTTACCTAAATTGACCTAACCCAAAGACCTCAAAACACCCTTACAAGGCCTTACCTGTGGGGCACTTAACCCACATAGCCCGCAGACGAACGAAGTGAGTGCATGGGGGATTCGAACATTACATGTTCAGTACAGGTTGTCGATATTTTAGTCCAAGTATTCCTAAAATATCTGACTAACCTTTTCGAATCCCCCTCACTTCGTAAGGAATAAAGTGACGACAAGAGAGAGCAAAAGTGATCTACGTCACTTTTTTGTGGAGTTCGAGGTAATTGTAGGGAATTACACAAAAGAAGAAACCCACTGCAAGCAGGGGTTTCTGCCGAGTGGGGTTGTGGGTCATACTGCTACCGGATGTCGAGAATTCGTCGCAGAAATCTGGAATCAATTTTTACAAGACACCAGTTCTGCTCCTTGCAACTCCAGCAGGGTTCAAAGTTACCGGATGCGTGGTTGAGCACTGCGGGCTTTCTTTGACAGACGGGACATGGGAAGTCGTGATCCGTGGTCATTCCGTCGGAGTCTGTGTGAATTTTTGCTAAGGTAGTCATTGGGGGTATCTCCGTTGATGTGAAGGGAGAGCATTAAGCTCTCTGACAATTTATTTCACAATAACAGATAATTAAGCTTATGTCAAAAAATTTGCGTTTTTGAACTCTGGCACATATAAATGTTTCTGACTCCCGAAAAGAAAGATTGCAAATTTGTACAATAAAGATGGGGAGTGATGCTCGGGTGAATGGTAAAATTATCGTTAATTAGTATGATCAAATGTTTCATCGGATTGTGTATTCGATGCTGATTTTGTACCAAACTAAACACTTAAACTGAGATGTACGAACAAGCCAGTAAAAATCTAAAGCTCTTAAACATTATTACCTTTTTGCATGGGCTGCGGGCTTTTGATGGTGTTGTAGCTGTCTACTTCGCAACTGTAACTGGTTCGTATGCTCTGGGTATGGCGGCTCTAGCCGCAATGAGTTTTTCCGCTAGTTTATTTGAAATCCCAACTGGATTATTTTCTGATCGCATTGGTCGGAAGTTGACAGTAATTGTATACGGTTTAGCAATGACAAGTTCGGCCTTTTTACTTTTCTTGGCTGATTCAGCCCTTTATATTTTTATGGGAGCAATCGTTAATGGCTTTGCTATTGCTCTTGCGAGTGGGGCGATCAGTGCTTATGTTTATGAAAACCTAGAAGTGATGGGGGTTGAGTCTGAGTTTAGAAAATATGAAGGACATAGACAATCTTTGACCCGCTACGGACTGGTTATCTCTGGTCTGCTTGGCGCTTTAGTAATTTACTTATCTGAAATTAAATTTGCCATTTTAATCACTATGGTTGCGACTTTCGCTGCATCACTCCTAAGTCTAAAATTGAAGGAGATACCGACTGTAAATCCACGTACTTCAAATATATATTCTGATCTCAAAGTGGCCTGGAAAAAGTTTAGGAGTGATTTGGTTTTGCGAGATATTAGTATCGGAAGAATTATTGATTACGGCGGGGGAAACATCGAGTATCGTCTAAGATCACTTTACTTTTCTTTAACTCTGTCTGACTGGGTTGTGAACTTATTGGGTATTTTGAGTAATTTGATTGCCGGAGTGACCATGAAATACACCGACAAAATAGTCAAAAAGTTTGGAGCAATGAAAGCGATGGTTCATTTTGATATTTTTGAGAAGATCATTACGTCATTTCTCGTCTTCGTTAATAATCTGTGGTCAGCTATTGGTATGACCACTCTCAGTGCCATGGTATTTGGTATTGGAAAAATTGCCCCTGAGTCTATTTTACAAACTCGCTACACCAGAGAACAGCGGGCAACGATGGGAAGTATTCTAGGGTTAGGTACCAGTATGGTTTATGGAATTTTAGGAATCCTACTTGGTTTATGTGCTGACAAGATTGGTTTAATAAGCACTATGATACTTATGCAGGTATTGTTATTGAGTTCTTCTTACTTTTACTACAAAGGAATAAAAAGGACTCAGGAATAAAGATATTGACATTAATCAAATTCATAGTAGGATTTTGGGGGTTGTTTTTATCTATCCGGAGGGATAGTGGGTAATCTTATACTTCGAAGGATTCGCTTTAAAGAAGAGAAGGTGGATTTTCGGTTGCTCATTGGTCGACTGAAAAGTCACCTTGACGCAGCGACATCCGCTAACCAAGTAAAAGTAGAGGGAGAAGGAGAAAGAGATGATGACGAAGTTCTCGCCTTTGTTGTCGGTGGTCTCGAATGTCTCTACAAGAACAGGCAGTTTAACTGTCATGTATCTTTGGTTCAGAGTCAGGAGATTGCCACTCTCTATTGTCAGCTCCAGAGACTCTTTCTGGAGGTCTTCAAGCGGAAATACCTGAAGGTTGCTGATGAACATTCGCTATATAGCGATATTGAATACCATCAGGAGTCGATGGCTCAATATTTTGGTGACAGCATCACTGAAATCAAGAATACGTTGA
>JACCDR012480132.1_pt1 | contig 12594 bp, 9 predicted proteins | sample 7446431 | NCBI WGS metagenome assembly JACCDR01 (sample SAMN15323443, study PRJNA562643) | freshwater metagenome | isolation source: river surface water | place: USA:Blue River Watershed | collected 2017-08-17
GGGTTCAGCGATTTCCCATAACTCGCTCATCAGGCTTTCCGCATGATGGGTGAGCGCCAGGTCCAGTAGCGCTTCATTCCAGAAACGGTGGTCGAGGTCCCAGAGTTTGATGAAGTAATCGGGGTCGTCGCGGATCAGCATTTCGATCCTTGATTGGTCCAGCTTTCCGCTCGTCAGATGGTAGAGCATCTGGGTTTTTAATTCTTCGTCGTGGATATATCTGGCGGCGAGGGGATCATGTTCGACTGCACGCTGGCAGATCGCACATGATTGGAATTCCGGTGGCACGAATTCAAGCATCATCGGATTACGTTCGATGGCCATTTTGACCAACGCTGGCGTCTTCTCGCGGACGAATTCCAGGGCTGCCGGATTTCGGCGCACGGCAAATTCGCAAAAGCGGCCTTCCTGTATCTGCAGGTGTCTCAGAGCTGTCGGGTCCAGCGCCAGCGCGACATAGACGGTGGCGTCGGCAGGATGTTCGATGGCAGCCAGTGTGGCTGGCATGCGGCTGACACTTTCCACCTCAAGGTCGACGCTTCGATCGACCACAAACTTTATGGCCTCCGGCGCGTTGCATATCGCTGCCCAGCAGATCTCGGGCGTTTGATTTTTTACGTGCTGGAGGAGCGTGCCTCGGCTGGACACGGCTGCAAGGACTACCTGCTGGGGGGGATGGTCGAGGCGGAGCAATATGTCAGGGAATTGCCGTAGCCAGTAAAGGCAACCGGCTTGCTCTTGCTCGGTCAGCGTGTCGAACCTGGATAATTGCTCCAGCAGTGTTTCGCTATGCATCTTGGCTCCGGGGTAAACGTAGGTTCGCAATCAAAAAAAGCGGCATGCCGCAACGGCAGCTGTATTCGGTCACGCTAACCAGAGCTGCGGCAAGTCGGCTGGCGCATGCCGATGCTTGCTGAACAAGACCCATCAGCATCGGTCGCTGATGCCCATATAACTACAATTTATGTATTTAACGATCTATCCGACGATCGTATCACAGCAAATTCCCCGTGATGGCGGCGACTGGACGACAGCTTTCCTGCCGCGATGAGCCCTCTCTACCCGGCATCTTTGCGCGACCGTCCGCCATAAGTTCCTATTTAGCGAAGTCGTGCAAGCATGATCAGGCTTTCGACATGTCCCTCCAAGGGCGGATACATGAACGCCAAGCCGTCTATGATTGTGACCCTCTGTCTGGCCTTGCTGGGATGCGCCTCATCGCCATCCGATTCGGACGATCAGTTTCGGAACGCCGACAAGACATCTCGATTTGTGTTGGCCGAGGGTGAGGGGGCGACGGTCGAAAAGGCTCGCGAATCGGCGATCAGGAATGCGATCGACAAAGTTGCTGGTTCGCTCGTCCTCAGTGATCAAGCCATATCTGGTGGCAAGGTTATCCGCAACGATGTGTCAACGCATCGCGCGGCTTATGTTACGGATACCGAGATTGTCGAAACGACCCAACCGGGATCGAACCGATACCGGGTGAAGCTATGGGCCAAAGTCAACGGAAGCCATCTGTATTCACGCGCCATTCCAATACCTGCAGGAACCAAGGCGCTGGATGGGACAGCGATCGCGGAGCAGCTCAAGGCAGCACTGGCATTCAAAGAAGAGGGCGACCGCCTGTTGAAGAAGGCGATGGAGGTATATCCGATCCATGCTTTCCAAGTGATTGTCGAAAACGCTGCAATCGCTCTCGATGAGTACAGGAATAGTTCGTTGCGAATCCGGATGCGCGTTGAATGGCGGCCTCTTTACACTGAAGCGTTGCGCGAGGCGGTTAATGTGCTCGCGAATGACAGGTCACAATGTAATTTGCTGACGGCAGCCCTCATGCAGCCCAAAAATGAGTGGGACCGGCAGGCGCCGGTCGACAAGTATGGCAATCCGCTCCCGATGACGGGCCTCTGCGGCGCGTATGCAGATCTGGTCATTGTCAGGCGCGAACCCGGAAAGTTGCTTCCCCAGGTCTACGGCTACAGTCTGGGTGACCTGCCCCGCATTTCCATGATAGGCAAGAAACTCTCGGCACCGTTGAGCCTGCAGCTATCACTAGTGTCAGAAAATGGTCGCGACGCGGATGTGTTTTGTGAAAGCATCAGCAATCATCCACTGATTGATGCACGCATGGGCATTTATGGCCGTCGCGATCGTCCACATCCGGACTCCGTCGGCAGGATTGAGATTCGCCAGCACGAAACATGGATGCTGGAGTGGCCATTGATAATTACGAATCTCGATAAATTCAAGAAGATCAAGCGCATCGCCGCGAAAATAGTAGCAAGCTGTTGATGCATGCCACCCATACCTATTTCTCCAGGGCCTTTCGGTTCCGTCGCACGTCGGCATTTCTGCGCTTTTGCTTATGGTGTCGCAGGCGAGCAGCTTGCGTCGAGTATCCGTAAAAGTACCATCGATTGAATCACGGATTCATACGGGCACTCATGAGCGAGCGCACTCTCTCCGCACTGGCCTGGTCACGTTCATTCCACTCATAAATCGCGACATAGGTCTTGCCCTGATTGATCACGCTGTCGCGCACCTTGCGCATACCCGTCAGTCGGCCGGCCGCAGTTAGCGTAGTCGCTGTTTCCATCACCGTTTCATTCAACACCTTGGCGGCGCGCTGGGCTGATTTGCTACGCTCGCTGCCCGGCTTTCCAAAGGAGTCAGCCTTCGAATCCTGCTTCCTGTCTGCCTTGAGGCGACGCTCTTCCAGCTCGATATCGTGGTCGTTTGTCATGATTGCGCCATCGACCAGGTGCGTACGATCGAGGCTCTGGTCCTGGGCCTTTTCAATGGCGCGGCCGATGATCTTCAGCTTGCGCTCCTGGCTGACGTCGGTCCCGTAGAGGAACTTGACCATCTTTGCATAGGCATCGGCTTCGGCCTGCAAGTCGACATTGCCTTTCCATGCATCGGCTTGTCCGCTGACCTCGATCTTTTCCAGCTTGCCAGTCAGCGTGTAGAAAACCCTGATGCCCTGGTCCGTGAAGTTGGTGGCAAGACGCTGGTCGGTGACGGCAGTCGCGTCCGCAGACCTGGTCGTGGATGAGCATGCCGATACAAGCAGCGCAACGGGAAAAGCGATCGCGATGGCAAGGGAAGAGGCATTCATCAATAGTGGGTCCTCACAGGGTTGAATAGCGATTGAACGAATGGACACTGCCGGCTCAAGTAGTCTGAGCTGGAGTCGCGGCTGCTTCGGAAAAATTCAAGACCGCATCCCATATATCGATCATGATCGACGTATCGAGGCTGCAGTAATCAAGAAGATCCTGCTTCAGCTGGTCGCGTTCCGCGCCGGGAGGTAGTGCGACCAGCCGTTCATAGCCGCGCATCGCGTCGACGCCATTACGAATGTTCAGCTGCGCATAACGACTCTCGCCCAGCAGCGCACTGGACACGGATTTCAGCCCCCAGTCACCCGCCATCTCAGGCAAGTAAAGGCACTCGCGGAAGACCGGAAGCGGGTCATGCATCCGGCAGCTGTCCGCGATGCGCTTCAGCGCCTTTGCTTGCGCTGGATGGAAAGCCACGAGGCTTTCGGTGATCGATGCCTCGACGGTCTTGCCAGCCCAGGCGAACACAGGGCCGGGCTGAGACACCCAGCTCACCAGTTCGCGTGCCAGCTGGGGGCGAGGATCGTCCAGAGATTCAGCGATAAAGGCACGGTGCTCGATCGGTGCGTCAGGTGAGCGCCAGATGTGAACCGAGGCCTGGAAAGCGACGCGCTCGCCCGGCATGGTGCCGCGCCAGATTGGCAGCGGGCTGCCGATGAACTCGTAATCGAGGAAATAGCGCGGGAAGGGCTGTTCGCGCAGCCACTGCGTGAGCGCCGGATCGATCCATGCTGCCATCTCGTTGCGCGCGATCTTGCGCATGATCCGGTGCATCGGGTCCTTGAGGTGTGCTTCCGGGACGTCGGCCAGGTCACGATAGGCGGGCATCAGCTCGCGTACCACCTTCGCCGTCGGCGATCCAGCAAGGTGCCATACAGGTACACGGATCGCCTCATCGGGTGCGAGCGTGGTACCGGTGCAGTGCGTGATGAACGGACAGCGATAAGGATCATTGCACTGGCTACCGGCCGCCACGGTCGGTGCTTCGGGGCCTGCCGCGGTGTCGACTGCGTCAGCGATAGATGCCTCGATCGATGCGAACAGCTGATGCACCTCGCTCGTGATGTCATGTCGCGCCAGCAGCCCCTCATATGAATGCAGCGATTCCAGCCTGAAGCTGGGCGATGGGGTGCCCAGCTCGACCCCGGCCAGCGGGAAGCCGCAGCGCTCGAGCACGAAGGCCTGTATCGCGGCATCGCGCACATAGGTGTCTTTCGGGGTCATACCGGGCTTGACGATGCCGCTCTTCACCTCGATCAGCCGCCAGCGGCCGTCTGTCTGCGGCTCGAGCACATCCACACGCACCAGCACACCCGCATACTGGAAAGCCGCCTCGAACAGTGGCACCTTGGGCTGGCCGGCTTCGAAGGCTGCCAGCCTTTCGGCAGTGCGTGCGAGCGCTTCGCGCGTATCCAGCGTGTCGATCAATTCACCGCCGGGGAACAAGCTGCGCACCGCCTCGCCGAATGCGTTGCCGCGGTCGAAGATCAATTGACTCGCATTGTCGACTTCGGCCAGTTGCGGCGTATGAAGCTCAAGCCACAGTCGCTTCGCACATTGCGCATGCGATTGCAGTTTGGATTTCGACAGGCGGTAAGCCATGGTCCGGCCTTTCTCGTGTATTCATCTTGTTTTTCAGTTGTCCGTCCAGCCGAAGGGGGCGATCAAGCCCCGCCTTGCGTCCTGAACAGGAGGCTGTGCCCGCTATGCTGGCTGTGGTCCGCAGCTGTCCGGCACGGTGCACAGTAAACCACCGCGAACCTTCCAAATAAAAACACGAAGATGCACCAATCGATAAAATGAAAGAAAGCATACTGAGCAACACCGATTTTCTAGTTATATAAAAAATAACATCATGATTACCCCTGACGACGATTTCGACAGCGCCGAAGATGACGAGGACGAGCTCCCGGCTCCTGCGCGTGGCGCGGGGCAGCGCGGGCGGCCGGCCAACCGTCGCGCAGGCGTTGAGACCTACCAGAACATGTTGCGGATCATGTTCGCGCTGCGCGATGCGCCACTGGTCAGTTTCCGGAATCCCGCCGACCAGATACGCGCAATGACAGTCAACGAAATCGCGGCGGCGCTGGAGCGCCAGGACCATCCACCGACGGCAGCGACCATCCGCAAATACCTGTTCCAGCTGGAGAACCAGCGACCGGCGCAAGTTGAAGTCCTGTCCGAAACGCCCGGCCGTGAGAGATACTGGCGCCTGAAAGACACATCGCCCTTGCATCGCAAAGGCTTGTCGGATTTCGAGGCGGCGATGGTTTGCCTTGCCTCCGAAATTCTCGAGCCGGTACTGCCGCCACATTTGCAGAATCACTTGCACATCACGCGCCAGCGCGCGCAGGAGATGCTGGTCAATGCGCGGCCGATCGGAGCCATGCCGGATGACAGCCCGGTATGGATGCTGAAGCTGGTGAACCGCGTCTGGATCGAGCCGCCGCCGCCAGTCGCGCCGGCCGTGCTCGATGCCGTCTTCAAGGCCGTCAGCGCGCGCAAGCGACTGACGATCCAGTACCAGTCGATGGCAGGCAAGCGCGATGGCAAGCCGCCGACGACGGTGACCATGTCTCCGTTGCGTCTGGTGCAGCATGGTGATGCGCGCTTGTACCTGATCGCATCGGACATCGAAGGTCCCGGCGGGTTGGCACAGCACCAGTCGCAGTCCGAGGGCTATCGTCGCTTTGCGCTGCACCGCATCTCATCGGCGACCGTGCTCAACGGTGCCGCCGTGACGCCGCGCCCTGAGCTCGAACGCCTGATCGAGAGCCAGCCCGGCTTCGAGTGGCAAGGCAAGATCGAGTTGGTAGCGATGATCCACACCGACATTGCGTTGCGCCTCGGTGAAAGCCCGATCAATGACACCCAGCGTATCGTCTATCAGGCCGGAGAAAAATGGCACCGGTTCGAGGTCATGGTCGACTTGAACTGGGAGCTGCGCTGGTGGATCTTGTCGAACGGCTCGCATATGATCGTCCATGAGCCTAAGGCGCTGCGCGACGAGATCGCCGCGCATTTCCGCGATGGCGAGGCCCTTTACCGTTCTGTTGCCGGGAAGGGCGAGGCCTGAGCTGTCCCTCCACCCAAAAGCCTATTTAGAACGTCCGAGCGGTTCTACTGGCCTCCTTTCCAAGGAGGTGACATGCCGAACCCTGAACCTTTTCTCGATCCCGCCAACTTTGCCTGTGCGACCGAGCCATGGCGGGTGGCCAGCGTCGATGAAGAGTACTTCGTCGTGGAGCGGCATGCAGCCTTGCATTACGGACTCAAGCGGGCCTTCCCGGTGCGGCAGAAGCTGAAGGTCCACGGCGACCGAACTTTCGACATCCTCTACCTGGACCTGCCCGACGGCTCGGTCAGGGAATACTGGTTTGACATCACCAGTTTCTACGGTCAGGTATCGGCGCTGCTGGAGGGCGACGACGAAAATCCTAATTAGAGCATTGCACGTGTTCTCCTGAGGTCTGTGGCCGCCATCGTGCGGGTGCCGACCTGATGAGGACAGAGATGACATCGGATAAAGACCACTTTCCCGACCTGATGGACCTGCTGGATTCCGGTGATGCGCTGCACAATACCGTGCCCGGTTTTGAAGCCATCTGCCGCCGCTGGTCGCTGCTGGCGCTGGTCGAACTGGGTGCCAGCCAGCACATCCTGCGCGACACCATGTGCACGAATGTGTCCCTGCTCAAAGGGCTGGGCATCGATCATCTGGACGCCGACGGCGACTACGACCGTGCCCGCGTCGAGCGTCTGATCCAGATCGAGTTCAAGTTGACGGCGGGTGTGGACGATAACTGGCCCGAGAGCTCGCCGCTGGTTCGCAACACCCGCTGGCTGAGCGAGATGCTGGGCCTGAGCGCAGCCGAGCAGGCCGTGCTGACGCTTACGCTGCTGGAGCGCCATGACACACTGTTGAGCCAGTCCATCAATGCGCTGGGGGCGTTCAACAACAGCCGCCTTTACGACGTGCTGTGCCAGCTGCTGCGCCTGCCCGAGGCGGAAGTTCGTGCCGCGCTGTCGACGAGTTCGCGCCTGTTCCGCACCGGCCTGCTGCGTGTGGACAGCCGTGTCTATCAGTTCGAGTACAAGATCGACCTGATCGCCGGCCTGTCGGAGAAGATGATCCACGCACAGGCGCAAGCCTTCGATCTGTTTGCCAACAGTTTTGTCGCTGGCAGGGCGGCGCGTCTCGGGCTGAATGACTTCGGGCACCTGCGCGACAACGTCGCCTACCTGAAGGCGTTCCTCGATGCGTCGCTCCACAAGCGGGCCTGCGGCGTGAACATCCTCATTTACGGTCCCCCCGGGACCGGCAAGACCGAGTTGACCCGAATGCTGGCCCGTGAGCTGGGCGCGCAGCTGTTCGAGATCGCGACCGAGACCGATGAGGGACAGCGCCTGTCGCATGTCGACCGCCTCGGCTCGTTCCAGCTATCCCAGCACCTGCTCGCCAGCGCCGTTCGTACCCTGCTGCTGTTCGACGAGGTGGAGAATGTCTTTACGCCGGCGGGCAGCGACCATGAAGGTCCTGGTAATCGCAATTGCGATGGCATGAAGGCCTGGGCCAACAAGCTGCTCGAAGAGAATCCTGTGCCGGCGTTCTGGCTGTCGAATGACATCAGCGACCTCGATCCCGCACACCTGCGCCGCTTCAGCTTTCACCTGCAGGTCAAGATCCCGCCGCGCAGCGTGCGCGAGCGCATCATCGGCAACTACGCAGCGCCGCTGGGACTGAGCAGCGACTGCATCCGTCGCATCGCCAGCCATGACAGCTTGTCGCCAGCACTGATCCAGAACTCCAGCAACGTGGCACGCGCCATCCTTGACGTCAATGTGCGCGCCGACATGGAGCGCGTGATGAATAGCCTGCTGTCGAATGCATTGCGCGCCATGGGGAACGAACCTGCGTCGGACTGGAAGGCCGACCTGCGGTTGACGTATGACCCCGACAGCCTCAACGCCGGGCTTGACCTTGCACAGCTGGTCAAGGGGGTCTGCGATGTCGGCGTTGCCCGCTTGTGTCTGTACGGACCGCCGGGCTCGGGCAAGACCGCATTCGGGCACCACCTCGCGCGCGAGATGGATCGTCCGCTGTTGGCGCGCCGCACATCGGACATCCTGGGCAGCCTGGTCGGTGAGACCGAGCGCAATATTGCGCTGGCTTTTGAGCAGGCTCGCGACGAGGGGGCGGTGCTGCTGCTTGATGAGGCTGATGCCTTCCTGATGAATCGCCGTGCCGCGCAGCGCAATTGGGAGGTGTCCGGTGTCGCTGAAATGCTGACCCAACTGGAAAGCTTCGAAGGGGTGTTCATCGCTTCGACCAACCTGATGGAGCAGATGGATGCCGCATCGCTGCGCCGCTTCGACGCCAAGATCCTGTTCGACTACCTGAAGCCGCTGCAGGCGCTGGGCTTCTTTCGCAGGGCCTGTGCGCAGATGGGGCTGGCGCCTGATGCGCAGGCAGAGCAGCGCATTCTTGCGCTGGACTTGCTGACACCGGGCGATTTTGCTGCGGTGATGCGTCAGTCGCGTCTGGTAAGCATTGCGAGTGCAACCGAGCTGGCGGGGCGCCTCGCCGAGGAATGCGCGCTGAAGCCCCAGGGCCGTCGCCTGCGCATCGGATTCTGATTGTCGCGTTACCGGTGTCTTGAATTCCTATTTGGAGCATGTCATGGCGCATGCTGGATATTCGTAACAATAAAAGGAAAGGACATCATGCACAAACTGCTTGGGGCTGCCATGTGGGTAGTCGCTTTCCATGGCACGGCATGTCTGGCGCGCCAGGAGGCTGAAACGCCTTTTGACACGCGCGCCAATCAGGTCAACAAGACAACGATCGAATGGGTGACGACGAAAGATGTACAGAAGGAGTGTGAAAAGGAGAGCCGCCGCCGCGGCCTTGGCGGTTTTGGTTTCCCGGTTGAAGCCTGTTCGTTCTGGACCAACAGTCGCGTGACTGGTAATGCCTGCATGATCATCACATCGAAAGTGACGAACATGGGCGTGCTGGGCCACGAATCGCGCCACTGCTTTCAGGGAGCGTTTCATTGAGTTGACTGTCACTGCAGGCCGCTACGACATGACTTTCCCAGTATCGTTATGAAATTGATTTATATTGAACCACCTACACAGCGAGGATAGGCTTTTCATGAATGACAAGACTGAACTTTTCGAAGAACCGCTGCTGCCGCACTACGTCTACCTGTTGCTCGATCCTTTGAACGGTAACGAGCCTTTTTATGTGGGCAAGGGGATGGGTACGCGCGTCAGTCATCACGCGGATGAGGTGATGGCAAAACTGCGCAATGCAGAGGACGAAGAAGGCGCCGATATCAGCAGCGCCAAGCAGAAGCGTATTGCCGAGATCCTCAAGTCGAAAGCCAAGCCGCTGGAAGTGATCCTGGCGCGCTTTGAAACCGCTGAGGAAGCGTATGCCGTCGAGTCTGTCTACATCCATCAGGTGCTTGGCTACGACACGCTGACGAATATCGCCGGCGGTCATGGTGGCAAGTTCATTCGGTCGCGCGAGCAGCTGGCGCATATCCGCGAACATGCCCGCGATCAGGAATCCATTGCGCGTGTGGAGGGCATTGACCAGCATCGTATACGCGGTGTCCGTGACGGATCGTTCCGCAATTCGAAGATCCAGGGACTGACCGAGGCCGGCGCCTATGATTGCCTGTCGGAACTGCAGCAGGCGCTGACGGCGGGTGGTGTTCGCTGGCGCGATTACACGCATGCAGGCGATGCGACTTTTCATCCGGGCGAATCGAATGGTTACCTGAGCGTCATCGCCGAGATTGGTGGACTTGACCTGAACATCCAGTTCACCAAGACTCTGGTGTTGAGCGTGAATGTGATCTTTACCGAACGTACGCTGGCAGCCCTGGATGAGCTGGACATTCTGGTGCAACAGCTTGGGGATGATTACAAAATCGGTGAGAAGAAAAAAGGCGGGACTTATGCGTGGTTCCTCTGTGATCCACGTTTTCCTGCGAAAACTGGCGGCATTGCAGAGATGGTCGAACTGATGCAGCAGCTTCAGAGCACGATCGAGGGCGCCTAGACGCGCTGGTCGCCCAATCGCGCCATTGCTATGGCAATCGGTTGGCTTTCAGCTTACCTGACCTCGCAGTCAATAACCGCGGCTTTCCCTCCGGACGGCAAAGACGTGCCGGATGGTGAGGCATTGTTAACACTGAATGCCGGCGGTGGTGTGAACTGAATGCCGGGATTGGCCGGTACCACAACCGGCGGCTTGACAAAGGATGCCGTGTAGCCAAACTGCCCCGCTGCAAAATTCTGCGAGCCGCCCTTGTTGCTTAAGCTGATCAAGCCGTCAATGACGTGCACATACAAGCCGGGCGCCAGGCTGGGTGAACCCGGCAGGTTGATCGGCGATGTGGGTGTGTTGGCTTGCGCGACCTGCAGTGGCTGTATGGCTACGGATGCAGTCCCCGCATCGCTGGTCGGTGCAGCATCCAGCGCAGCGGTGCTAGCCAACAGCCAGGCGTGACGACCGAGATCGACTTTGGCGGTCTCCGGGAAGTAGTTGACGATAACACTGGCATTTTCCATCTCGATCATTCCGGCAGGGGTGGTCACCGTCAGGGAATGCTCGCCTTTCCGGGAGCCAGGGGCTGTCGTAATCCGTACGCCGCCTTGCTTGAGTTGAAGCGTGATCTTGCTTTTTTCAGGGGCACTGGCATCGATATCGATCGATTCGATGACGAGGGTGGTTCCCGGCTGCAGGATCACGCGCGATTCATCGGTGAGTCGGACCTGCGCATAGGATTTGGCCTGCGTTGTCAGTATGTCGCCCGCGTCAATGGGCGATTTGCCCTTCAGGACCTTGATGGCGCCATCCTGCGTCTGCTTCAGCAGTACGCCACTGACTTGAAGTACGTTAGCCACTTGCTGCTGCGCGTGTGCCGGCACCAGCGCCAGCATCAGGCTGCAAATCAGCAAGCCCTTAATTGCAAAACATCTTGGGTGCACTGGGAGCATTGTTCGTTGCCTTCGAATTGGGCGCGGTCAGCGTGGTGGTAGCAGGAGGCTTCTTTTCTGACGTCGAGTCGTTGCTGGTCGATGTGCTTGTGGTCGATGTGCTTGTGGTCGACGACGGGGCGGTGGGCGGCGCCACTATCGCTGGCTGACTGTTCGATGTCGTATTGTTCATGTTCATGATTGCCGCGCCTATGCTCAGGGCCGGGGTGCTGACGGCCGCTGCCTGTGGCAGGGTCGTCACGCAGCCGGCGGTGCCCGGTGAGCTCAGGCACGTGGCGATCGTTGCTGCATCCGACGCGCCACTGAGCGTGACCATGCCACCGCCAGCGTCAATCGTCAGATTACTGGCATTTCGCACCTGGCCGCTGCCGCTGGCAATACTGCCGTGATTAGCCGACAGGACGATATCGCCGCCGTTGGTGTTGATCGATGCGTTCACGTTGATGTCATTGCCCGCACGTCCGGTCAGGCCGACGCCGGCCGTCGTGATGTTCACGGCTGTCGTGAAGCTCAGATCATGCGTGGCCTCGAGAAGCACGTTGGCGGTCGATGCCGATACCGAGCTGGCCAGGATGTAGGTGGGAAGGCCGACCACACCGGGCGTGGCAAACAGTACGCCGTTGGAAGGCAGGGCAACGCCGCGTGCGCTCACGATGATGTCTTCCGGATCGAGCAGCCAGCTGCCCACGCTGCCGCGCGGCGCGCTCGCATCGACCCGCAAGCCGAACGTGTCGAGCCAACGGCCGGAGGTCTCGATCATGCCGCCATTGCCGGCCTGTGCGCCGCCACGCGCGGACAAGCTGCCATAGACCTGCGCGCTGCGCTCACCCCAGACCACGACCGTGCCGCCATTGCCGGCCACGCGTGCATTGGCGGCGATGCTGGCATCACAGTCCACAAAGGATTGGGCGGCTGTCATCACGCTGGGATCACTGCGACGGTAGCTGCCGCCGACCAGCACGGTGCCGCCGCCGGTGTCGCCGCTCGCATCGACGCGCGCATTACCTGTTAGCGCCACTTGCGGGCCGAGCACGGCGACCTGGCCGCCCGTACCGGCGCTGGTGGCGGAAGTGACGCTGCCTGCCTCCAGCAGGGTGGTGCGGCTGGACTTGAGCAAGATGCGACCATTGTCACCGAGCACGGCGCTGTCGGCCGACACGCGGCCGCGCTGCTGGATCAGCGCACCGTAGATGCCGATTCGCCCGCCCTGGGCGACGATCTGCCCCAGATTAACTGCCTGATCATTACTGGCCGAGATCACGACCTGCATGTCGAGGTTGCTGGTGTCTGCCAGTTGCACGCTCTGACCGGCAGCCAGGATGATGTCCCCCTGCGGCGACGTGATGATGCCCTCATTGCTGACTTTCGGCGCGATCAGCACCACTTGGCCGCCACTCGGTGTCGTGATGGCGCCGAGGTTCCTGACGTCGCCGGCGATCGGCCCCGCCTGGCA
>JACCDR010962365.1_pt1 | contig 12593 bp, 23 predicted proteins | sample 7446431 | NCBI WGS metagenome assembly JACCDR01 (sample SAMN15323443, study PRJNA562643) | freshwater metagenome | isolation source: river surface water | place: USA:Blue River Watershed | collected 2017-08-17
ATGGAGTGTATTAAATATCACTTTAAGAACGACTGTTTACAAACAGAATCTGGAAGCTACGACATAGATCTAATCATACAAGTATTGAATAACACAAAAGGTGCGAGATTATATTCAAGGTTTGGATTTTTATATAAAGTTCCAGAGCTTAATTTTAATCGACTAGAAAAAGCTGCAGACAAGCAAGATGATCTGGAGCTAGAAGAAGAAATTTCTGCCAGTACAGATAATGTATTGACTAATTTAGTGAATCCATTTACTAAAGAAATTGCAGCAAATAATGAATACGAATTAGTAGTTTGCAAACCAGAAAATATAAAACACCATCCAAAAAATTCTGCGACTCCGAACGAGCCAGAAATTTACACTACAGATATATTTTTTAAGGTACGATCCGAAGTAACTTTAAAGGGAGTTTTAAAAAGTATGGCGCAAGGAAGAACATCAGAAATTTTTGATCAGTACGAATACGAAAGATATGTAATGAAAAAGTATTATGTAGTATCAAAATATAAGCACCGAAATACACAAATAAAAATATCGTATAACTTAAATTAAAATTAAAATTATGGGAATCAAAAAATTCAATGCTGCAGTATTTTTAACTCACTACATTTGCGATACGTGCAATACTGGTACGATGCAATTTACTGGTAACAGATTAAGCGAAAAAAGCCTAGAGCATATTTGCACAAACAGCGCTTGTAAAACGACAAAGTATTTAGATGCACAATATCCGTACACAGTTATAGATATTGTAAATGGTTTAACTCCAGTAGAAGAAAAAAATGAGCAAGCTCCAGAAGAAAAAGCAGAAGCCGAAATCAGAAATATTAATGATAAGTAAGCGATCTATAGCTGCAGAATATTCTGTTAGTTATCCTACATTAAGGCGCTGGCTGCAGCCATTAGCAGATAAGCTGGATCTTAAAAAAAGAAAGTACAGCCAGCAGGAATACCAGCTAATAAAACAGCATTTAGGCTAATAAAAAGCGCTTTTTCAATTTATTTGAAAGGCGCTTTTTTACTGTTATTTATCTTTGGTATATGGTAAGAGGTAAAACGATCGTATATACTTTAGGTGGATTAACAGCTGCATACTTTTTATATCGCTTTTATAAGAAAGGAAACAGCGCCACAAGATTAAGATTTATCGCAGATGGTATTTCAATATCAAAAGGAAAAATTTTATTCACTCTTAAAATTATTAACGGTGGAAACGCTGCTATAAATTTAACTTCGATCGTTGGCGATCTTATCTACAATGGAAATGTAATTGGAGTAGTTTCAAATCAAACTCCGACACAAATTGCAGCAAATTCTGAAAAACGTATTAAGTTTAAAATCACTCCAGATCTTACTGGTGCTGGTATGGCTTTATACAAATTTTTAACAGCGAGTAAAGAAGAAAAAAAGGATATAAATTTTACATTCAAAGGAACAGTAAATGCAGAGGGTATTTTATTCGACTTTGAAGAAAATTATAAATTTTAAAAATGCAAATCGAAGTATTAAAATCTGTAGTAGGTAATCCTAATTTTGATGCAAAAAAAATTGTATCAAATCAGAACTCTAGCGACATAATGAAAGAGTTACTGGAAGCAGATAAATTATATTACGATCAGTATAAAAAATTAGCACCTTATTTCGATAATAAAAACAATGTTACTGTAGCAAACAATATTTTCGACTTCTTAAAAAAGAACATTAAATATGTAATAGAATCAGAAGCAAGACAAACTACAAAAAGTCCAGCGATCCTATTACATACAAAACAAGGGGACTGCAAAAATTATTCAAACTTTGCAGCTGGAATTTTTAGAGTTTTAGGAATACCTTATAAGTATCGTTTCGCTTCGTATAAATACACAGATCCAAGACCAAGCCACGTATATATTGTGTATAAAGATAATGATGGTAAGGATCGAATTTTTGATGCAGTATTAAACACATTAGGGCAGGAAGCTCGATATAAACATATAATAGATAAAAAACCTATGGCACTTGTAAGACTATCTGGAATAGATAATGTAGTTGGTGGCGATGATGAGATCATCGGCAAAGGAAGAATTAAAAAAGCTCTAAAAAAAGCAGGGCAAGGAATTAAGAAAGTTGTAAAAAAGGTTAAGGGTAAAGTAGCTACTGTATATGCAGCTCCGATCAGAGCAGCATTTTTGGGTATTATTGCTATTAATGCTTTCAAGTCTAGAGATAAGCTGGCAGCTGCGATCCGTAAAGATCCAGACAAGGTTAAAAAGTGGTGGAATAATTTTGGGGGTAATTGGACTTCGTTAAAGAAATCTGCTAAAGTTTCTGGCGCTCCAGATGATGCTGTAGTTGGTGTAGCTTTGGCTACTCTAGCAGCTACTGCAGCTCCGATCGTAATAGCTTTTAGATCCCTATTAAAAGATATGGGAGCTGGAGATCTAGAGGGAGCAGATGGAGTTGGATCAGATATAGCAAGTGTTACCGATCAAGGTGGATCAGTAACCGATGCAGATACTGGACAAACTTTGCCAGCTGGTAACAGAGGTACTGCAGATGCAAAAGCTCAAACATTTAGCACTAAAAATATTTTGCTTATTGGTGGTGCAGCTGCAGCTCTTTATTTCTTATCACGTAAAAAGTAAATACAATGGCTGTAAAGAAAAAAGTAACCAAAAAAGCTACTGCAGTACGATCAGTACCAAAGAAGCGCACAGCTGCTAAAAAGAAGCCAGCAAGCAAAGTGAAAAAAGCTCCAAAACAAACTGGTAGCAGCGATCGCTTTTTAGATAAGCTGGTGCAAGCGAAGCCAGTAGGCAAAAGAAAAAGCGCTTCTGGTAAAACATATTACGAGTATCGTGCAAACAGATCAGACAAAGGTAAATTGTTAGGCATTGGAAAATTAAACTCTGGAGCTGTAGCTACAAAGCGATTAACACAATACGCAAGCGCTTCTGGAAGTCCATTGGTGCGAGCTGTAGTAAAAAGTATTAAAAGCCATAGCTCTGGTTATGACAGTCCAGTAGGATTTATAAATGATCTATTGAGAGGTGGCTGTGAAAGTGGTATAGTTGGCGAGTTAATTTATTACAAAGATACTTTAGCATTTTTCAAGCGCCATCAAAAAGAAATTACGCAGCTTATGTATGATCTTATGCAAGACATAGGTGGTACAAGTCCTGCAGATCTGTTTGGTAAAAAGTGGGATTTAGAAGATCCATTTGCAAGAGATACAACTAACCAAAATTTGCTTGCGTGGTTTGGTTATGAAGAAACAGCACGTAAGATAAATGACGAATTATTTGATAATTAATTTTAAACTATAATAAACAATGGCAAAGAAAAGAAGAACCAGCAGAAGCGCACCAAAGCGCAGACGCAGCAGATCAAGAGTAGGCGCTGTAAATACTGGAATGTTAGCAGAGGTAGCTCTGGTAGCGATCGGTGGTTTAGGTGGTGCGCTTGTTTCAAATCAATTAAAAGGACAAGGCGAAACAATAAGCGCAGCAGCTCCATTAGTTTTAGGAATTGCAGCTACTATGTTCGTAAAAAATCCTATGGTAAAATCTGCAGCTTTAGGTAGCTGTGCAGTAGGTGCATTAAAACTTGCAAACAAATTTACTGGTGGAAAAATCGGCGAAGTTGTAGGCGAGGCAGATACTTTCGAGATCGAAATGGTATCTGGAATTGATGCAGAAACTACTGTAGGATCAGATGAAGAAATCGACTATTCAGAAATGATGAGTGGAGCTTCATCAGAAGCAAATTTTGAAGTGTAGTTTTCAAAGTCCCGATTAGTTTAAAAGCAATTAATTAAATAAATTATATAACCAAAAAATATCCTTACGACAATGGATTTAAAACAGAAAGCATTTGCTACAGCGAAAAAGCGCTTTGGCAAAAATTTAGTGGGAGCGCAGTCTTATTTAAGACTGGAGCAAGCCTTATCGACAAGTAAAGGCAATTACATTTTCTATATGAAAGAAAATGAGGGTGGATCAGTATTTAACACAGAAGTTCGTTTGCCATTAACAGACGTTTTTATGGCTTATGGGCTGCAAGTGTTTATCGGTTGCCCATCAAGCAGCACAGATGCAGCTTATAAGCTGTTATCTTATCCAAATGCTGTAGTAATGGGAGCTGGTCCAGCAGCAGCTGCAGAAGCGATCTACAATGGTAATATGCAGATCATCATTGATAACGTACAATACGTTACTGGTTGGGCTGTAAGTAAGCACCGTTGGGTTGGTACTTCGCAACAAAGAGCGCAAGCTACAGACAGTCCATTAATTCCACAAGACGAGTTCTATGGAAACAGTACTGGACTTTCTCCAGTAGATCCATTTATTACTTTCTCTGGAAGTAAAAAGATCAACATTAATGTTCAGTTGCCAGCTTCTTTAAGTTCGGTAACAGCTAACTCTAGATTAATTATGATCTGGCACGGTATTCAGATCAACAACGAATCTGGATTGAACAACGGTGGTGTTCCACAAACAGCACGCTACCAATAGTAGCTGTAAAAGAATAAAAGCGCTGGAAGATCCAGCGCTTATTTTTAATTTTTAGTAATACGTAAAATGAAAGATATTAACAATTACGAAATGGTAGAAATTGTAGTTCCTGCAAGTTCTACAAACCAAAGGATCTTTTTTTTAGATCAGCCAAAATTAAGAAACACAGCTTTGACTGGAATTGAAACTTTTTCTGTAGGAAATATCGCTACAGCTCCAAGTGGAAATCCAGTTGTAAACGAAGCACTATTTGCTGGTACTTATTTAGTATTAGTTGATGTAGTTTCAAGCGAGGAAAAAATGTTCCAGCTTCCACTTCCTACATTACGTAGGCTGCACGATCAAACTGGATCAGAGCAGTATGTTACGAATTTAATTGGCTTCAATGGAATGAAAGTAAACTATTCAAAGTCGTATGTTTATATTAGCAATCCAGCTAGTATTGCAGCGCAAGTTGAAAGTTTTTGCTTTGGAATTTTTTATGTTCCACTTCCACAAAGCACTAGATAAAAAATATAAACAATACTTATATGGCAGCGCAATTCAATAACAAAGATCAAGTAATAAAATACTTTGCACATACTGGAGCAAAAAGTTTTAAGATCTACTCTGGAGTAAAAGAAAATTTAACTGGTTTGCCACCTTTGTTTCAATACAAAGGATCAGCGAAAGCTGCAGCAGACAAGCTAGAAGAAATTTTAGATCTTTTGACAGAGGGTGGAGATACTTCAAACTCTTATTCACTACATTGTTTTGAAAGCGATGAAAGCGAAGAAAAGAACACTAATAAGAAAAGTGTATGCACGTTCCAGTTTGTTTCTTCTGGTGGATCTGTAAGCGCTGTAGGCGCTGTAGGATCAGAAAGCACCAGAGCTGTAAAGGAAATTTACGAAACTGTTTTATCAGAGAAGAACGCTGAAATAAAAGAGTACAAACAAAGATTAGTAGATCTAGAAGAAAGGATCAGTTCGATTGAAGCTGGAGAAGATCCAGACGATCTGCCAGAGCCAAGCGCAAGCGATAAATTAATTGGTGCTATCACTCCATTAGCCTTAAATTTAATTCCATTACTGGTAGATAAATTTATGAATAACGGTGGATCTGGAGCTGGATCTGGAGCTAGATCTAATTACGATCGAGCAAATGTAAATGTAAACGGTTTGCCTATTCTGGAAAGTCCGACAATCGCAGATACACTAGATCGTTTAAGCCAGCACGTGCCAGATCTGGAAGCAAAGCTGCAGAAGTTAATTACAATGGCAGAAGAAAATCCAGAGCAATTTAAAATGTTATTAAACTTTTTGTAATGACTAGAATAAACTATTTTGTTAAGTTTTACGAAGCAAACGGTAATATTGATGGTGGATCAGATGTTATTGGTTATGTATTCCAGAACGAGGGTAATGTTGATGTTAGGATTAATGGCTATTTGTTAAAGCCTTTTGATTCTTTAGATACAAGAAGTCCATTGGAAGAAGATCGCACAAAGTACCAAGCTATTTTTGCTGCAGATCAAGCAGGCGCAAAAAAATTAAGTGTTTTATTTAAAACTAAAATGTAATGGATAATTCAGTACTATATGTATTAACTCCGAACGGAGAAAGAATACCAGCCAAAACAAATGAAGCTGGAGAGCTTATTGTTAATGCTACAGCAACGATCGGTACAGACGTGCAAATTAGAGATTCAGATGGTAATAAAATTACCAGCGATAATACTACTGGTAATGTTAGAGTTAATTTAAGGAATACTATTGGAAATCCCATTGAAGCAGATCCAGATGGAAACAGTTCCTCTGTAATACCTACAAAAGTAGTAGATCCAGATGGAAACCAAGCGTTAAAAAATGTAGGCACAAATAGTGCCTATGCTATTCCTATCCAGATGAAAGATAATAGTGGAGATCCTATGGTTTCTGCTCCAGATGATAATGCTGCTAGCGTATTAGGTGTTAAGGTTGTAGATCGCGATGGTAATAATATTGCACAAGCACCGAACGCTGGAAGCGATTATGTTATTCCGGTAGCACTTAAAGATACTTCTGGTGGAAATGTTACTGGAGCAAACAATGATCCTAGTAATACTTCTGTAAATGTTAAATTGTTATCTGCTGAAAACAAATTGTTAGGTCAATTTGATGGTGGTACAGATATGCAACCTTTAGTAGTTGGAGATCCAAATGGAAATCCAATTATAACTGGAAAAACAAATGGACAGTCAGATGCTATTGACTGGATCTTTGTAAATGGTAAGTTAAGACCTACCATAGACGAACAAACTTTGGGAGCTGGAGTAGGATATGTAAACAATTCTACACTAAATGCTTTTTTAGGTTTGTTAGCAACATACGCACCAAACTACAATCCTTCTGGATATGGTGGGGATACTACAGTCTTTAGAAAAATAAAACAGTTATTTGTTGCGAACGAGCAGCTGGTAGGTGGCACAAACTCTGGAGCTATAGATCTTTATTTTGTTAAAAGTGGATCTCTTTGCGATACTTATTTTTCAGGACTTGCAGTACCAGATGAAGTTGATCTATCTTCTAACTTTGCAAGTATTGATGGTTTAGTTGATGTTATTTCTGGAGTAGCAGCAAGTAACGTAGGTCAATTAAGTGTTTATAAATGTTATCCAGAATTTAACGTAACTGCCAGCGATGATATTAAAGTTTATATCGCAGCTGCAGAAGCAAACAAAACGTACAATCCGAACTGGTTAGCAAAATTCAGCTACGATCTAGAAGCTGGAGCTGCAAATGGTTTAACTTAATAAATATTTTTTTTATGAAAAGATTTTCAACCGACATTAATCCATTCTGGAAAAAAGTAAGAAATATTAGTGTAGCTGTAGCTGCAGGATCTGCAGCATTATTAGCAGCTCCAGTAGCTTTGCCAGCTGCAGTATTAACAGCTTTGGGATATGTAGCTGCTATTAGTGGATCTATAGCGATCGCTGCGCAAGCTACAGAAAAGGGAGAGTAGTTTATGGAACTTAAAAATGTATCTTTTTGGGATGGAGTAAAGTTTGTAACACAAGCTGCAGCTTTTGTTGGCTTCTTATATACTTTGCAAACAAACCAAGAACATATTAATAAAGATCTAGACAACATAAAGCAGCAAGTATCGAAAATTGACGATATTAAAGAAAGAGTAATTATTCTAGAAACTAAAATTAGTTTAGAAAATGAGCGCAACGTATTCAGCAGATCAAATAGTAGGAAAGAATTTAATAGCAAATAAAGCTGTTAATATTTTGCGTTTGCCGAACGATGCTGCAAAGCCAGTATATACAGTTCCTGCAGGTAGTACTGTTGGAGTTGTAGTTTCTTACTTGAAGCCAGCTGCAGATCGTAATAGATCTACGCTGTACTGGATGTTCTACGATCAAAACAATAAGCCCTACTATGTAAAGCACCAGATAGATCTGTTTGATGTTAAGAATTTAAAAGAGCAAGGAACATTAACTGTAAAAGATCAAACCGATCAAAACAAAGAAAAAGACTTCCACTACTATATAAGTGAGTATGCACCAAAGATCTTAATTGGAGTTGCAGTAATTTATTTAGCTGCAAAGTATGGAACAGCTTATATAAATAAAAAAGCATAGCGTATGGCAGATTTTAAAAAAGCAGCTGCCGTTACATTGAATTTAGAGGGTGGCTATCAAAACTTAAAAAAAGATTCTGGAAACTATAATTCCAAAGGTCAATTAGTTGGTACGAATAAAGGTATATCTGCGAAAACTTATGAGAAGTGGATTAAAAGAGTGCCGACTGTTGCAGATATGAAAGCGATCACAAAAGAAACAGCGCTGGAGATCTACAGACAATGGTACTGGAAGCCGATCGGAGTGGAAGCGCTAAAGGATCAGCAGCTGGCAACCTTTATTTTTGATTATGCTATTAATGGTGGTGGATCAGATGCTCTAGCTGGAGTACGCAGAGCTTTTAGAAAGGTTTTCAACATATTAACAAAGAAAGCTATTCCAACTGGAGAGCTTATGCAGGCGCTCAATAAACTTTCTCCACAAGAAACAGCTGCAGTATTCGAGCAGCTAAAGCAAGAAAGGATCTACGATATTAATACGCAGGGTGGCACAGCTTACGATGATTCGCTACGTAATAGAGTGAACGAATTTAAGTACATACTTCTAAACGATCTGCAGGAGATTAAAAAAAAAAGCCAGTAAGGATCTTCTTCTGGAGCGTAGTAGCATTTACTATCTATAAAATTTGCACAGATTAAAACTATTACTTAAATTCGCTTCAATCATATAGGTAGTTAGTTTATATAACAATTCTACAACACAACGGAGCTGGAAAGCTCCGTTTGCTTTTATACTGCAGATCTGCAGCTATTGTAAATTCCAAATTTATTTATATACATTTGTGTAAAATAGTCCCAGTTATGAAATTTACACAAATCAATTACACTACAGCCATTATTCTATGGCACGATCAGTTAGGATCTTTTACAAACCATTTAGGACAAACATTTGAGCTGGTGCGCTTTGGTTTGCACAGTCCTTTAAATCCGAACGCAAATGTTAATCGTTTTGTAGAGTGTTATGGAAAGATTATGGTGCTGTATCACGAAAAAAAACTGGCTTACTTAACAGATTTTGAAGATCCAGACTATTTTATGGCAAAAAATCCACTTGTCAAGGCTTATTATTTTGATAATTACCTATATTTTCCTAGATTATTACCAGAATTATACTCTAAATAGCCCTATTTTTATTCAATTAGCTGCAAAAAAATTGCATTTAGGTACTTGTTTATATCAAAAAAATGCTATTTTTGTTTGTCTAAATACGAATTGGGACTTTGTAGCGACATCAGAAAGCGATCATAATGATCGCTTTTTTTGTTTATTTGAAAATTATCTGTAGTTTTGATCTAAACATTAGTCCCAAAAGTTATGTATTATAGATTTTCTTATCGCCAATCTGGCAAGGATCGTTTAATTAATTCAGATCCGATCAAACAAACTAGCAAGCATTTAGCATTAAAAGATTTTTACGATCAAATTAATATAGATCGTAACGAGCTAGAGGTAGTTTCAATTTTAACTTATCCAATAAACGTATGGCAACCGACAAACAGAATCGCTGGCAGCAAGCAGTAAATCACTATATCACAGAAGTTCTTACTTTTGACTGGATATTAGAGCAGCTGCAGGAAGATCTTAACAAGTATATGAAGCTGGAAAAAGCAAACGTGCAGAAGATCCAAGAGCGCCAGCAGTATATATTCCAGCTGCAGCGCTTCCAATCCTACAGCTTACAAGCTCTAAATGCAGGGCACGATGTAATTGCAGAGCTGCTTATAACTAATCAAGATCTGCAAGCTAGAGTTAAAGAGCTGCAGGCGCTAAACGAATTAATTAAAACCGATATAAAATGAAAAAACAAACCGACTTATTAGTGCTTATTACTTTTGTAGTATTAACCATTGGTGCGTGGATCTATGGACTGCGCACATTAAGCAAGCCTGCAGAGCTGCAGATAGCCACAATAGCCTGCGCAATTAGTATAGTGGTGCAAATTATCTTCTATGCAGTATTTAAAGAAAAGCAGAAGCGATACAAAGTTGTACCGACTGTATATGGAGATACTTTTACAGATCCTTACAAGTATAAAATTGTAGATACTTTAAGGAATACAGCTGTAGGATATTTTCTTGCGCACAGTCAAGCCATTAAAGAAGTTGAAAGGTTAAATAATAATGGATAAGCGTATGGAAACATTTGATATTTTAAGTTTAGCTGCAGCGATATTTGTACTGGCAGCGTTTTTATTTTTTTACGATCTGTTAGCTGCAGTAGAAACAGAGCGAAAGGGATTGATAACCGACAAAATTAATTCAGATCACAGAAAGCAATTTGTAGTATCAGATCAAGAAACTTTTGAAGTAGTTGTTGTAAACTGCTCAAGCGATTTAATATTTGATGCTGTTAATAAAGACATAGGATCAATAATAAAGTACTATAAAGTATCTGGAGCTATTACGAAAATTAATTATCTAAATTATTGCAGCAAATGATCTTCTTCACTCAACAGCAAAGAGTAGATCAGTTAATAGATTTAACGATCACTCAAAAAGGTAAAAAAACGCAGATCGTAACACTAAAAAATATTGAAGCTGTTACCGATCGTATAAACCAAGAAAGCGCAAGGTATTATGTAGCTTACTTAAAGGATCTGTTTTTAAACAAGCTCCAGCTGGAAGATCTAAATAGGCAGGCTCAAATAATCGCAGCTCTGTATAATGCTATTTCCTACAGTAGAGCTGTTAGTGTATTATCTGCAGAAATCGAGTATATAAGCTCTATAGAAGAACTTAACGAAGAAGCAGTACAATGTATTCAAAACTGTAGTAAGTGGCTTATATCGCTTAAAATTAGCTCAAATGGAAGTTTGCCTAATGTTTATGAATTTAAGCACAATTCTATTACATTTGAAGGCGAAGAAAACAGACCTAGTATAGAAAGTTTCCTGCAGAATAGTAAAAAGAACTAATTTTATAACTGGCTGACTGCCAGCAAGGAAACCCTTACTTGATAATATAAGAAACAACTGGTATAAAACTATATGAAACTATTTATCACAAACCTATTATTCGTGCTTTACTGTTTAGGATCTTCTGCAGTATTGCTTTTTACTATATTTTCTCCGTTTCTATATGGAGATCCTACAATACCCAACTGGATCTACTGGATATTATATCCAGTAGCCATAATTATTTCAGCTTCGCAATCTGCAGCATTAAGTTATTTTAAAAACAATTTAGATTTTTAACTAAAAAATATATATATGAAACAATTTATTCTAATCTGCGCAGTAACAGACATTATTGCCACTAATCCAAATGAAGCTATTGTAAAAGTAGAAGCAGAGCAAGAGCTTAATGAAACGATCTTATCTGCTAATCAAACATTCAATTTAGCTTCTGTTAATGTTGAAGCTATTGATTTAAAAATCGGAGATTTATTAACGATTGAAGTTAGAAAGGTCGATGGCGAAACAGAAAAAATCTTTGCAGATATTAAAACTGCAGCTGCAAAACTTAAAGCAGTTGCAGAGCTAGAAGCAGCTGCAGATCCAGAAGATCTATCTGAAACAGTAAAAGCGCAAACAGAAGCAGCTGCAGCAAGTAACGAAGCTGCAGATCAGATTATCGAAAATCAAAACTAGAATTTATGGAGTTACAAAGTCCCTGCGTATCTATACTTAAATCTAATAATAAGCATAGTAACAAAGTTAGCTGGTATCGTAGAAATGCACTAGATATGGTAAGGCAAATAGATCTATTTCTTAAAGAGCGTGCCGATATTACTTTGCCACAATTTGCAAGCGATCTAAAAACCAATAGTAAAAAAGAAGAAGTCTATCAGTACGATGCTTATGGATCAGCTCTGGAAGAAGAATACAATCAGCTTGTAAAACTTCGTTACGATCTTCTAAACTCTGGTAGAGCTGTATATGCTTTGTTTGAAAATAACAATATTAAAAAAACTCAATTCCTTGCTTGCTGGTATTCTAAAAATCGTTTAGATCCAGTATGGAATTATCGCAAGTCGCAGATCATACGTAAAGTGTATCGAGATTATTTACGATCAAGCCAGATACATACAAAATACAATGCAGCGCACCTTGTTTTAACTTTGCCACATAAAGAGGGGCTGTATAAAGGAAAATCTTTTTATGCAAGCGAATTGATTAAGGACTTCAATCTATTAAGAAAATCAGAAGTCTGGAAAGAATATATTGAGGGTGGCGAATATGGTGTCGAGGTTAAAAAAAGCATTAACAATGGTTTACATATTCACATTCATAGTTTAGTGTTCCTGCAGAAACATATACAAATTAATGAAGCTAGATCTGCTATAGCTGCAGAGTGGGAAGCCATCACTGGAGCAAAGATGATCCATTTAGAAACATTATACTTTTATAAGAGAGATGCTTCTGGTAAGAAAATTTGCGAGTGGATCGTAGATAAAAAAACTGGAAAGGATCTTAATAAAAAAGCACCTAAAAAGTTTTATATAGATCGCTACGATAAGCCAGAAGATCCAGAGGAATATCTTAATG
>JACCDR010383970.1_pt1 | contig 12592 bp, 6 predicted proteins | sample 7446431 | NCBI WGS metagenome assembly JACCDR01 (sample SAMN15323443, study PRJNA562643) | freshwater metagenome | isolation source: river surface water | place: USA:Blue River Watershed | collected 2017-08-17
ACTGCGGGCGCCACATCGACTCGCGGCGCCTGGGCGTCAGCGGCGGGCGCAGCACCAACTGCGTGCCCAGGAAGTCGAAGATCCGCGCTGGCGCGTCATCGTGCAGGAAGACCAGCGACACGCAGGCGCTGATGAGGTCTGGGAAGCGGAAGGTCGGCGACACGTTGCCCTCGCTGCGCAGCACCGTGAACAGCCATTCGTGCTCCTCGAGCCAGAGCCTGGTCTCGATGGTCTCCGGGTGTTCGCTGTCCTGGGTGCCGGAGCCGGCCTGGCCAGCCTGGGTGGCGACGTCGCAGCGGGCAGCGGGCAATGCAGAGTACATGGCGCGGTCCTCGTTCGGTGGCTTCAGGATCTGAAGGCCGTGCTCTGTCGAGCGCGTGACCGAGAGGGTAGGAGCCGGCTGCCGCCGCGGCGCCGCGGAATGGCGCGTTTGCGAGGGGGGTTTCGAGACTTGGCCGACCTAGACATGGTCGAAAGGATGCCAGCCTCATCTTCCGGAAGATCGAATTACGCGGACTGAAATGGCCTGCAGCCCTCGATGGGCCGGTAGAACGTCTGCTCACTAGCGGTGCAGAGCGCAAGTGAGTGACTCGCCGAAGTCCTATGCAACCCTGCTAGGCCGCTTTGTAAAGCGATGTACTATACGTCCTCAGCGAAGCATGTAGGAGCAGAAATGGACTGCAAGCGGATACCAGTCAGCTTTCGGGTGACACCGCAGTTCAAACGAGCACTTGAATTGGCGGCAGAACGCGAGCAGCGATCGCAGACCAATCTCGTTGAGAAGCTCCTCTTCGACTTCTGCAAGAAGTCAGGCATCGAGGTTGATTCGGCACTAGCGCGTGCCACGAAACGGCGAGCGAAGGCTTAGATGTTGGAACGGCAACGTAAGCCGTTCGGTCCTACACGGCATACCGTATGCGCTTGTTTGTCGACCATCTGCATATGGTTGCGGATGGCCGCAACGCTTCGATAGCCGGCGTCGGCAAGCAGACTGAATCAGAGAAGAAGAACTTGGAATTCACCGTAACGTCGCCAGGGAAGCTGGGGGTAGCTGAGAAGTCGCAACCGACTCCTTCAGGCGAAGATTGGCGCCTGTTCAATCCGAGCATCGGCGATGACGGGTCGACCTTCGCCATGATTCGCAGCTTGGCTAAGTTGCCTCGAGACGAAGCCGTGGCCAGGCTGTCAGTGTTCTCGCAAGAGAACAGTGGGCAGACGCTGCACGCCCTCAAGGCCCGCGTGGCCGCGTCATTGATCCGCGACTTGCTCAATATGGGCTGGGATGTTCACGCCACGCCCCACCATGTCTACGTCCGCCCCCCAAGACCTCTGGATCCAGTCCAACGCAAAGCGCTCACTCGGCAACAATTGCTCTTTGGACGGGACGACCAACTGCGCGAGGACTCGAACCGCCGTTTCCTGTACGGCGTAGAGCGGCCGTCAAAGTACTCATCGTGCAAACCGATGACCGAGCTCATCGCGGACGGTCGTCGCCTGGCGGAACAACTGCGGCCGATCGCCGCTGTCCCACGGCCCTTGCGCGCCGCGATGCTCGAACGCGTTTGTCAGCCATACCTTCAACTAGTTAGTGAAGAGCGCGACGAGTTTACGAACCAACGCTTGATTGACATCTGGCGCTACTTTCGGCACAGCTGGAGCACGCGCTACCGATCGACGCCTGGGCGCAATCTCTTCTATCTCGTGCGGGACGGTGCGCAGCCGAACCACCCGGTAATGGGTATCGCGGCACTGGGCAATACGGTCATGCAACTGACCCCTCGCGACACGGAACTCGGTTGGACGTTGGGTGGTCTTCTTGATGTGTGCGCGCGCGGCGAGGTTACCGAAGCGGAGTTGCTGCGCGCATTCAGGAGCCGACTCGAGGAGGATTTTGAGCAGATCTACAGGGACGATCTACCGGTCGATCGACGCATTGATCACTGCGTGGACGATGAAACGTTGAGCCGCTTGGCTGTCATTGAGCAGGACGCTAGCCGGGACCGCGAAGAGGCACTCAAGGGCGACGACGACACGGTCGCGAGGAAGTACGAGGACCTCACGCCGGAGCGACTCCTTCAACTTACAAAGATTCCCCTGTACCGGGCGAAGCGGGCGCGCGCCGCTCGGGAGATTCTGCGCGCATACCGCACCATTGCCACCTGGCACTCTTCCTTGTCCGATCTCGCCGCCACCGATCACGGCTCCTGGGCCCTGAATACGGTTCTGAAGCAGTTGAAGAAGCGGTACTCGGCGACGAGCATGATGGAACTCACCGTGTGTGGCGCTGTCGCGCCATACAGCCATCTGCTCGGCGGCAAGTTGGTCTGCCTCATGATGGCCAGTCCACGCGTGGTCAATGACTACACCGAGCGCTACGGTGGAATGGTCAGTGTGATTGCCAGTCAGATGGCGGGACGACCGATCAGCAAAGAGCCGCACTTGGCGTTCCTCGGCACGACAAGTCTCTATACGGATCGCTCCTCCCAATACAACCGTGTGAAGTTGCCGGCGGGAACGGTTGCGGGGCAGCAGGCAACGATCGAGTACCGCCAGATTGGCCGGACGGAAGGCTTCGGTTCGCCCAATCTGTCCGTCGAAACCGAGCAAGGGCTGGCCGAAATTGCGGAGGCCGCGAGTGGCTTTCGCAATGTCAACTTTGTCTTTGGTGAAGGACAGAGTCCGAAGTTGCGGTTGTTGCGTGAGGGCTTCGCCGGGCTGGGCCTCAACCAGACCAACCTGCTGCAGCACGGTTCGCCGCGCATCATTTACGGCGTGCAGTTGGTGAGCAATCTGACCAGGGTCCTGCTGGGCGTCGATGATCAACCTGCGTACGCGATCGACCCAACTTCAGCGAATGCGGAGCGCGAGATCGCTCGTCACTGGGTCACTCGATGGCTCGCATCGCGCCTGGACCATAAGCCGGCGCTGGACGCCGTTGCATCCTCCTCTCCGCTCACGGAGAGGGTGTCCCGATTGATACCTGAACGGCCGATTGAGGCCGGAGCGCAACGATCTGTGCTGCCCAGAAGGATGACCGGAGTGGGAAACGATATGCAAAGCGACATGCAGGAGGATGAGCGACTTCAGTTCATCCGGCTTCTCTACCGTAACGAGAGCGGCATCAGCGATCACGTGAGTCCGGCACGGCTCAAAGAACTCAACATCAAGACCAACCTGGACAACGTGGTGCGCAAGGCGGTGCGCAACGGTGCGTCCGTGGTGGTGACTGGCAACGCGGGCGACGGCAAAACCCATGCGATCTCGCTGATGCGCAAGGAATTGAAGGACGCCGAGGTCATCACCGATGCGAGCGAGATGACATCGCTGGACATCGTCACTCAATGGCAGCAGGCGCGAGAGGCGAGAAAACCTTTCTGCATTGCGATCAACGAGGGACCGCTCGTGGACTTGGTCCGCGCTCATCGCAAGACGCACCCTTGGTTGGAAGAGATTCGGTCACAGTTGCTGTGCCTTGTGCGATACCGCCCGCTCGAAGCAGATCAGGCAGATGATCCCGAGAACTGGAAGTCCCAGATCGGCGAGACGGTGATTCTCGACCTGAGTCATCGTCGAGTGCTTTCGCACGAACTCACCGCATCGATCGTTGACAAGCTTACGGACGACCAGTGGTATCAGGGGTGCATGGCATGCCCCGCCAGACCGAACTGCGCGGTGACCTACAACCGCGGGATGCTGAGGTCGCCGGGGCCACGCGAGCGAATGATCCGACTGCTGACCACAGTAGGCAAGACGGGCGCAAAGGTGACCTTCCGCGAGGCGCTCGCGTTCGTTTCGTACACCTTGTTCGCAGGCAAGACATGCGCAGAATTGAAGGAACTGGGAACAAGCGAGGAAGCGCGGTACTACTGGAATGCCTTTGAAGGTGAGGGGACGATCTTCGACCTGCTGTCACGTGGAATAGACCCCATGAAGCAGACGAACCCCCAAATCGACGAACAGTTGTGGCGCGGAATCTTCGAACCGGAAGCATTCGTCGGAAATGAACTGGCGCCAGCCTTGCAGCGCAACCTCGACGAGGTTGGCGAAAAGGAGCAACGCAACATGTCCGACGCGTTCACGGCGTTGAAGCGGCGTTGGTACTTCGAGCACCGAGATGGCCAACTGCTGGACTTCTCGGAGGCAAATTCGCTCTTCAAGGACTTGCAGGATACCTCCAGTCCGATGGCTATTCGCCTGAGCAAACTCATCACGCTGATCAATCATTGGTGGAACCGAGGCGGTGAGGCGAAGGGTGACGCGCTTCGGCTTTGGACCAAACTCTCGTATCACCCCCGTTCGCGGAGCCAGGCGATGGTGTCCGGGCTCATGGTGAACCGGAACCGGTTGCGCCTTTACAAGCCTGAGTTGTCGGCGGTTCTGCGCAATGCCTTTGGCGAACAACCCGTCGGGCATCTGCTGCTTGCGTCCGTCGATGGCCCGAGATTTGGGCTGGTAGTCGATCCTGACCTGTTGGCGGGCCTGCTCCACGGGTCCATCGCGGACGGCCAGAGCGAAATCAGCCGACGCCTTGGACAGTTCAACGACACGTTGAACAAGCATGGCGACAAGAGTTCCGACGTCCGCACCATCGACGTTGTCGATCCTCAGAGTGAACTGCGCACGACGGTCGTGGTGGACCTTGTCAACAAGCGTTACGACTCGGCGAACTAAGACCATGAGCAAACAACTTCGTAAGGCGCTCACCGAAGAGTTGCAGAAGCGGCACGGCTACAAGGTCATGGAGACCAAGATCAAGCCGGTTCACATTGCCAACGCACTGATGAGGAGTGAACACCGCGTGGTCGGTCGCATGTCGGTCCTGCAGCAGTTGTTCGAAGGGACACTGGCTCGAAACAGCCTCGACAAGCGCGTCGCCGCGGTGCGATCGATGATCGACAGCCAACGTGATCGATGGGGTGCGCTGGGACAAGCGGCGGACCTGAGAGCATCGCCGTTGATGACAAAGGTCTTGCCGCTCATCCGGACGTTGCTGGGCGCCGACGGAGCGGCTTTCGGTACATCGCCAGAGTTTTCATCGTTCTCATCGCCCACGGCGCTGACCGTGACGGGTGATCCCTCGGACGACGGAGCCGGTGCGTTCATCCACATGCTCTGGGGTGGTCATACGGGAGCGAGGTTGCCAATCCTCGACCTTCTCGCCGACCTCAGTTCGCCGACCAAGGACCCTGCCCAGATGGATGATCTATCGGCGTTGCTCGCGCCACTTGTTGACAAGACCCGGCCGCGCGCCGCAGTTCCGATGAACGAGGAAGGAATCGAGTACTCAGTGGTCGAACTGCGGCTGCGAGATGCTGCGAACTGCCTCTGTGCATACGAAAAGGAACTCCAGCCGAATCCCATTTCGAGTCTTCAGCGCATCGTGCTCTTGGCGGCGTTGTCGTTGTTCGCCCATGCGGCGACCCGCGCGCATGAGCGCGCCGGCGCCCGCGAACGGATCCTGTTGTTGGACGCCTCCAATGACCAGAATTCGCCGATCGCCCAAGCAAGCACCCGCTGTGTGGCGCACCTACTGGGAGATGCCAGCAGCTACATGGCGTCGGTTGTGAATGATCTGCTCACTGCGCAGGCGCCGAATTGGCCCGAGATGCCGCTCGCCGCCCTGAACCGGTTGCTCGAGAACGCCGGCTTGCCGCCGCTGGAACCTGGCAACGCACTTGCGAGGCGAATCGATGAAATTGCCAATGACGTCGAGGATCCCGAAGAGGTGAGACATGAGGTTGCTGACGAACTGATCCGGCAAGCCGAAGGACCGCAACGACGCGGTCTTGATGGTTACCTCCGAATGCTCGGCATTCGCTCAGGCTATCTCTATCCCATCCAGAAGAATCCACACAAGCGGCTCAACCCAGCTGACCGGACGCTGGAGGTGCTGGTCGCATCGACGATCGACGTGACTACGCCGCCGGTCGAGTATCGCGACTTCCTCGACCACTTGCGGCAGCGCTGGGGGATCGTAGTCGGCGGTCGCGTCGAGGATGCTTCCGAACTGTCCCAAGTCGGCGTCCCGGTCCCTCCGCGGGCATTGAGCGAGAACAGTGACCGTTTTTTGACCCGGCTTGAGTCGCTTGGGCTCGCTCGGCGATTGGCAGATAGCGTTGCGGTTGTCGGCCTGCTGGAGGCGATCCATGAGTGAAGCATTTGCAGCGGTCAAGCGCCGTATAGCCGAGTTGCTCTTGGCTGAGTTTGAGTCTGCATATCAGAGTAGCGACTTTGGTGTCATCGCCCAAGACGTCGCGGTCTTCGACAAGCAGCACTTCCTGGCGTTGTTGCCAGACGTACTTGAGCGGGCAAGGGGTCGCTTGCGCATCTCCCTCGTAGGGGAGTCAGATGACGTCGCTACGTTTCAGGCGATCTACCCAAAATTCGCCGAGTTCGTTTCTTCGGAAGAGGAGATGGCGGTCAAGTGGCGAAACAAGAAGTTGAAGACCATTGTCGTTGTCGCGAACGGACCTCTGAGTAAGCAGGCGTCGCTGAAGGAGTTCCGGTCCCTCGGCGAGCACAGTCTCATCACCAGGCTCTGCGACGAACAACGCGACAAGGCCGAGGTGCTGAAACTGCGATCGCTGTGGGATGCGCTGAAATCCCCGCGCGGCGCAGCGTTGTCCCTGCAGGCCCTCGTCAATTTCGCTATGACGTTGCAAGGTTTCAGTGCCTTGGAACGGTCGGTGCGTGCGCCCAAAGCGCTGCACGCGGTCGGCCTCTTCCCCGATTCGCTGTTGGCCGAGGAACAGACCGAGGGTCGTCTCGTGAAACGGCTGCGGTGGAATGCCGACACCTTGAACGTTGTGAGCAACGCCACTCCGGAGGATTGGGACCGCATGGCGACTTTCTGCCGCCATCTTCCGGGCAAAGAAAAGGCTCGGTTCAACGGAATCCGCAAACGCCTCAAGGCGATCAATCAGAGCAACACAGGCGAACTCGACCTGAGGGACCTCGAACTTGCCGACGTCCTGGTTCTGTGGAAGGGCAAGGTGCCATCGTCGGCACAGGCTGGCGGCACATTGGGCGGAGTTTCTTCGGATGGCCGAAGGGTCGCCGTTGAAGCGCGCGTTGCGGACCTTTTGCTCGATGGCGGTCGGAGCGAACAACTGGCCGACATCGCTGAGCGTGTCTCGATCGTCGCCGACCAAGCGGAAAACAGTCAAAGCATCAGCGACGACGAGCCGCTTGCCGGAGGCGAAGGCACGTCCGATCAGGCGCCAGCGGCGAACGAGCCGGTGGTGAGCGTCAACGCGAATGTCATCGCGTTGGCGAGATCGCGCTCTACCGCTACCGAATGGGGTGGCGTGATAGAGATCGAGTCCGATCGCCTTGATGCCCTGACCGAAGTACCTGCATTCAAGTCCTGGCAACCCTTCCTGCTCGCGCACTTCAAGGCGTTGCTGATGCAGTTTGTCGAAGCAGACCTTGCGCCTGCGGTCTGTGTTGAGCACGCCGAGAAGTTGGCAAGTGCAAGAGGCCGGTTACTCGAACATCTCGCGGACCTCACCGTATCGCCGGTGGCTGTGCTCGCGGGTCGCCCCGGTGCGTTGCAAGCTGCGACCGAGTATCTGGAGGCGTATGACCACCTGCTTCGTCAGTTGCAACTCGCCTACCAGGAGATGTACGCCCAGGCCAACGACGAGGCCGAGAGGCTCATCAACTGGTTGTTGGCGATGGAACTGTACGTCTACCGCCGGGATGGGGTCACCGAAGTTCTGCTTTCCCCGGTGCACCCGCTCAATCTGTGGAGGAGCGTCGCGATCGTTCGTGATCTCCAGGCCCTTGGAGGACGACTCTCCGAACCCGAGCGACGTACCCTGATAGCGGCCACAGCCGAAGATCTGCAATTGCTGCGGGTACTTTTACTGCCGCAAATCGAGTCACTCGGCAATCAGACTGCGCTGTTGGGACATGCCGGCGCGATCGCGCATCTGCCGTTGTTCAAGGAAGCACCGCGGGGCGTTCTGGAACCCGACGGCCTGAAGACTGTCCAGACATTGGCGACACTGCTGGCTCATCTCCGCCCGTTCGCTCGGCCTGGCCTGCAGGTGCTGCTCGTCAACGCGCCGCGTCCGGGGCGATTCCTCGAGTCTGTGTTGGATGCCCTGGACCTCGACAACCCCACGGCGGAAGACACGTTCTGGGGTGTCCACTTCCGTTTCCGCTACACGTCGGACGACACACGCGGTTGGACAACTGAGTTCGAAGATATAGACGACCAGTTGAAGGACCGAATCCGCGCAGGACAGGAACTTGGCCTCATCAGTCTGTCCGTGATTCCAGACATCAAGAAGTGGCCCGATGTTATCGAAGAGGCGAGCCGACTTCCCGCACATCTCACAGTCGTCTTCGATCCGTTTGAGGTTAAAACAAATCTTGTCGCACGCGCTGGCATGCACGACCTGAGCCCTTGGATGCCGTGTTGCGAGTATCGCTACAACAAGCTCAAGAAGCAGATCACGATCGTTCCGGTCGCGGAAGAGGAGGTGTTCGCGACCTATTTCGCCACTGCGACGCTCGTTCACCGTGATCTGCGGCAGAACACTGCAACGCACCAGCCGCAAGTCGCCTCGGTGAAAAACTGGCTTGACCAGTTGTCCGAAGTCAGCACGTGGACCGTCATCGCCGATCCGCATAGAGTCCTCATTCCTCGATTGGGCGACGCCGATGTCATTGATCGGCGCTTCGAGAATGCGCGCCAGATCACGACCTTCGGTCGCGATCTCAGCCCGTTCGTGAGGCGGCTCGATCAGCAACTGCGGAAGACGCACTTTGAGGCGAATCCGGCTACGCTCGAGGAACTCGTGCGGGACCTGGTCGCCATGGAACCCAACGGCATCCTTGGCTTGGTAGGTGGTGACAAGACCAAGCACGTCAAGGGGGCGCTCGGCAAACTAATAGCGATGCGCTGGTATCGGCGGCGCGACCCTAGCGGCCTTGCAGTCAGTCTGGACACGCAGAACGCGCGGCGCTGGCTCAGCGCTGGGGGGCACTCCAACGAGAAGGCGGATCTGTTGGGCCTGCGTGAGGAGGGTGGTGAACTCATCATCGACGTGATCGAGGTTAAGACACACGACGAGAACGTGCCCTACACGATCAGCGGAAAGGTTGTCACCGGCCACGCCGTTGATCAGGTGCTGGCAACACTTCATGCGCTTGCAGAGGTCTTTGGGGGTGCGAACCTTTCTCCGTTGGCCAAACCGCGGCGCGAGGTCATCAAGGAGCACTTGTACACCGCGCTACTTCGCGATCTGGACCCGAGGTACATCGAGCGCTGGCATGTGCTCTTGCAGGACCTGTTCAACGGCTCGATCAAAGTCCGCTTGACGGGTCGCATCGTGCACGTGCAACTCGTCAGCGTGGCCATGATCGATCCGGTGACCGTGCAGACCGTCGACGGAATCCCGATCGAGATCAACACGCTGGCAGCTACCGACGTTGGACTTGTGCTCTCCGCGACGAGGGTCCAGAGGGACGACGTGCAACTGCTGTCCGGCGTCCCGAAGCAAACTGACGGCAGTGGGACGACCGCGATTGAGCCTGCCGTCGCGTTTCAACTTCTGTCTCGCCCGCCCGTCGCGCGTGGCGATCCGGCTTCGAAAGGCGATGGAGATGATGGCGGCGAGGCGGTCGTCGCGTCTGCCGGCAGGCCGACGCCGCCAAGAGATGGCGGTGCAGTTGTAGATGCTTCCGCTGACCAAGGCGCCTCTGCAAAGTCCGGCGTAGCAGTCTCGCTCGAAGTCCCCCTCGGCGAGGAGATCAACGTGAAGAGCCCGGTGTCCTGGGCGCCGGGTCGGCAGCCGAACGGGTTTCTCTTGGCCCTTGGGTCCTCTGGCTCCGGAAAGACCGAGACGCTGAAGGTCTTGGGCAAAGGCATCGCGGATTATGGTGTGCCGGTGCTGGTCCTCGATTTCCACGGTGACGTCAAGTTCCCCGGACTGCGTTCTGTCCTGCTGTCTTCGGGAACGGCGAGCAGCGTTGGGGTGAACCCGATGGAACTTGACTCGCGAAGTGCGGAGGAGACGGGGCTGTACGACCAGCGGAAAGTGATCCGGGACATGATCCGCAACGCGGTCCCTGCGCTCGGTCACCGTCAGAACGCCATCCTGCGCGATGCCATCGAACAGGCCTACCACGACAGGGGATTCAACGACGCTGACTCGACGACATGGCGGAACCAGCCTCCGACCTTCGGCGATGTCGAGCACATCCTATCGGACTGGGCGGAGGACGATGCTCGCAAGGGACAGCGCTCGGCCATTGAAGGCTGCCTCGCCGCCATTCAGGAGATCTTCGAACACCCGATCTTCCAGCGCGCCGAGCATGTCTCGATCGAGGAAGTTTTGTCGTCGAATGTACGCTTGGACCTCAGCAAACTCACTGATGAGGTGCGCTACATCGCAGCGGAGACGATGCTCAGAAAGATATTCCGGGTGCTGAAACTCATGGGACCAATCCCCGTGCAGCCAGTTGATGATCGGCAGCGCTTCCGACTCTTTGTCATCATCGACGAAGCGAAGATTTTGAGCACCGGCGGAGGCGATCCAGATTCACCGGATCGAATCCTGAATCAGTTGTTCACCGAAGCGCGAAAGTTTGGCCTCGGCATGATCCTGGCATCTCAGATGAGCGACCACTTCGGGTCGGAGGTGAAGGCGAACGCAGCTACGTGGCTGGTGCTCAAGCCGATGGACATCAAGGAGGCGAAGAAGAACGCTCCGAATGTCCACATGGAACCGGAAGCCTTGACTGCACTGAAGGGCAAGGGCGACGGATATTTCAGGGATCGGAGTTCATCCCGGGCTCGGCGCATCCAAGTCGCCCCGTTGAAGCCAGAAGCTTAGGTGGCAGGACGACGATGGCTCAGGATGAAACGTCGCGTGCGCTTGTCGACCGCCTCGAAGCTCGCCTGCCGAGCGCACTGCGCAGCCGACTTCGGAATGAGCCCCACCCTGGGCGTCGGCTCAGCTCCATCGAAGAAGCGCTGTGTCCGCCGGAGCCACAGTTGCTTGACACCTCTGTTTTGCAGAACTTGGATTGGGTAGATCGGAAACTGGAGGGTGCCGAGCAGGGCGTCGATTGGGACGATAAAGCGGTTGCGGAACTGGAGGGTCGCTTCGGCAAGGATCTGGCCGCTGACCTGATCGACCTTGGAACGCTGTACAAGCAGTTCGAGCACTACGGGTCATACCCGTGGGTCATCTGCAATGCCGCAGTTGACGAAGCGAGTGTGCTGCAAAGCGAAAAGGGCCAACGGCTGCGCCAACTGCTCTCGTTTCTGTCCGGACACCAAGTGGAGTGGCACTGTGACTCGTTCCCTGGAATTGCTAAGGGCCTTCTCCTGTCGAGACGTGGGGCTCGGGTCTCACCGCTCATCCTGCGCGCCCTCGGCGTGACCAAGGTTGAAGAGATTTGCGACGAGCGTGGTCCACTTTCGTTCCTGCAGGATGGAGGCGACCGTGCCGTCGTCACAGAGGCGTTGGTTGCAAATGTTCCTGTGATCCTGACGACTGACCGCCGAACATTTTGGCGGCATCGAGACAAGGTCCGCGGATTGGGTGTGGAGATCCTACGTCCTTCGGAATTGCTAGATCGCTACTTGCCCTACTGGGATGCCATGGAGTATGAGTTTGCTCGAAGGCGCGCCGAGGCAAGCCGGTGAACGTGAACCAACGAGCGAGAGGGGTTGATGAACGATGACTTGCATCGAGACTGTTCTCAACGGGAGAGCACTCGATGTCCTACACAACTGGAAGATTCTCAGTCGACGAACTCCACTTCATCCAGGCGGCACCCGTTCGTGTACTGGTCGCTGTCGCACTAGGGGAACTGGACCTCAATCGCCTCGCGCGTGAAGAAATGGCTCAGCGAGGGTACGACCAGCAGGGGGTGTGGGTCGGCTTCAAGCGGGCGCGTGAGGATCTGCGGACTTGGAGGACGATGGTCGTCGTCAAGCCGCGGGACTAAGCCCGGCGGTGGAAGTTGGCCAGCGCCAGCGCAGCCAGCGTCGCGACACCAACAGGCACGACGGGTATCAGCAGCGGCGGCATCGTCACAGGAATGACAAGCGCCACGATAGCCGCGCACGCAGAGGTGATGGCCAGGCCGGCGAACAGCGCAAAGAGCTCTGGATCATGGTGCTTGAACTCCTTAGCCTTGATGAGTCGGGTGATGCTGCCGTCGGCCATGGCCGCAAACGCTGCGATCGCCAGCCATGGCAGCCACTCGACCATGGCCGCTGCACGAAACGCAGCCAAGAGCACCAGAGCATCGATCGCGCGGAAGTAGCTGTTTCCGAACAGCCGCTGGTTGACGGAAGCCATCTCCCGAGCCACGGCACCGTCCACGCCGCTCGCCGCCGACGCACCGACGGCCGGGGGCACAGGCGTGGCCTCCCGTGCCGCACCCTGGAGGACCAGCGCTCGGTCGAGGATACGCAGCGCGGGCGCCTCGCCCCACAGTTCTTCCATCGCCTGGTGCTCGCTTCGAATCTGCGCCAGGAACCGCTCTGGCGGATGCGCCGATGGCAGGTAGAGCACCAGCACCAGCAGGCAGAGCAGGGCGGCGATGCTGACGATGCGGATCACGA
>JACCDR011003938.1_pt1 | contig 12592 bp, 7 predicted proteins | sample 7446431 | NCBI WGS metagenome assembly JACCDR01 (sample SAMN15323443, study PRJNA562643) | freshwater metagenome | isolation source: river surface water | place: USA:Blue River Watershed | collected 2017-08-17
ATTATATTGAGTAAGTTCCACTCTCTTAGGGTCAATCATGATGAATCGAAGATTGTCTGCAGAGTTTCTATATAGAAGGGAGGTGAGAATCACATGAATGGTGATTGACTTACCAGATCCTGTCGTACCGGCGATTAAGAGGTGGGGAAGTTTAGCAAGGTTTCCAAAATAGGATTTACCAGAGATTCCTTTACCGAGTGCGAACAAAAGTGGAAGCTCAGATTTCTGGTAATCATCATGCTGTAGCAGTGTACCAAGACCTACTTTTGTTTTTACGGTATTTGGAATTTCAATACCCACAAGTGACTTGCCTGGGATTGGAGCCTCTATTCTGATTGGATGTGCAGCAAGAGCGAGAGATAGGTTGTTTTGGAGTCCAAGGATTTTTGAAAGTTTTACACCCTCAGCTGGCTTTAGTGCATATCGAGTAACTGATGGTCCAATAGAAATTTCATCCATCTCAACATCAATTCCAAAGTTCTGAAGAGTTCGTTTAATTACATTAGCATTTGCTTTAATATCTCCTACACCGGGTTTCCCGCTGTCACCCTCAAGGAGTGATATTGGGGGTGGCACAAAAGCTTTGCCAAGAAGTAATGATTTTCTGGACACTTGAATAACTTCATCAGAAGCATCTTTATCCACAGGCGTCTTGGCATCTTTCTCGATAGGCTCAGGCTTATTCTCAGCTTTCAATTTGTTCTTGATTGTTTCAAGGACAGAAGCTGCCTTCTTCTCATCTATCTCAGATTCATCCATGTCTTTTATATCAGACATTGCTTGTCCTTTATTTTTATCCTTACTCAAGGCCATTTTCTGTGATGCCTTAATCTTATCCTCTTCTTCCTCGCTTAGTTCGCTCTCCGCATCAGACAGTTCTTTTTGTGATTTAAATAATCTCCAGAAAAGAACATGTTCTTTTCTAAGTGCAGCATCGTATATCACGAGTATGGATATAACTAATAGGCCAATAAGGATAATTACACTTGTGGCGTAGTCAAAGAGATTCAGTAGAGGTTTGGATATAAGTGAGCCGACAATACCTCCGCTTTCTGTGTGTGCTAGCTCAAAAAGCCCAAGCCCTGAGATTATGAAGAGTACGGTACCAATCACCTTAGAAGGTGGAAAATTTCTTTCTTGATCTGTAAAGAAAGATAGGGAAAGGATGAGGAGTATTGTTGGTATTAAGTAGTATCCATAACCGAGTAGTGATTGAAGGATTTCGTATGACTTAGTACCCACGACTCCACCTCCTCCAAACCCGGCGAGTAGGAAGAAGAAAGATAGGATAAAAAGTCCTATGCCCCACACACTCTTCCAGGTGCTTTCTTTTAAATATGTAGTCCGAGATGTCTGTTTGTTCTCGGTGCTCTGTAGCTTCTTTTTTTCACGTTTTACCATGAAAACATTTTAACACGTGTACTTTAATGTAGGTAAGTTGCTTTTAAAGTTGTCTTATATATAATGGGCTCGTTATTAAAGTCACTCAAAAAAATGGAAAAAGACAATCAAATTTCTGAGCCGGTAAACGTGTCTGATAAGGGGGATATTCTAGTGTCACTGGTAAAAGACAATTTGGCACTTAGGCTGTGCTCAAGGTCAGTAAAAATCTCTAAGGCGGTATCGCTTGTTACTGCACATATTGAAGATAACAGGGAGCTTAAAGGTAAACTCAGAGCAACTGTATTGGACATGTCTGATATGGCAATCAGCACTCTTGTTGGAGAGCCTGAGTCTCTGATAAAAGACAGCAAGGTTGTTTTGTCTCGTGGTGTTGCATTATTAAATTTTGTAGAGATTGCTCAGTCTTTAAATTTAATTTCAAACACTAACGGTACAATCATTCTTGAACAAATCAAGAGTTTCTTAAGTGACTTTAACGCTTTCGTTGGAAACAAGAATTCTGATGAGGTTAAGCTGGCAGATTCTTTTTTCGAGCTGCCTTCACCTGAGGTCGAGGAAGAGAGCCGTGTCCTTAATACAGCAACTATCACAAAAATGGAACAGGGTGTTGCCGAGGTTAAGCCGGCAAAGCCGTTTATCGAAAAATTGGCAACTGCAAATCACAAAGCACATGCTGATAGTCGTGTAACACGCTCTTCTTTTCATCCAACAAGTGCAGAGTTCAGGCAAAGACTTGCTACGGCAAAAACTATCGAAGATTTACACGGAATAAAAACATCAGGCTCAAATGCGGAACAGGGTAAAAGTACTGTGGGTGTAAAAAATGATAGACAAGAACTTATTATAAGCACTATAGGTCAGAAGGGGGAATTATCGATCAAAGATTTGGAAGGTGTAATAAAAGGTTGTAGCGAAAAGACTATTCAAAGAGAACTCCTATCTCTCGTGGAACAGGGTATTTTGGTAAAGTCAGGTGAAAGAAGGTGGTCTAGGTATGCTCTTGCGCACGCCTAAATGTCTTTTAATGTCTTTTATATCTTTATTTGTAGCCATTCTTCAAAAAGCAGAACCGTTGACTTAGGGGGGTATTTTCTGTAATATAGGTGACTATATACCGTCATGGTATATGTAGCACCGTTTTTAGGCTATTTATATGTATACAAATAGAGCTATCCAAAAAGATCCGACCATTGAAAACTACATAGCACATAGATAGAAGAATCAAAATCACTGTAAATTCAGAAAGATAGATATATCAGAATTATAAGTATCTCCAATTACATTCGACAACTTTTCCAAACTTCGTGTCGATTCTGCCAACTGTAAATGTGTAACAATATTTACAGTAGGTGAAAATGAAGTGGGGAAGTGGTATGACACTCTACGACAATGAGAGTCATTAAAAGTTAGTTTATTAGAAATGGCGAACCCGTACAGAAGCTTAATTAAATTTGAGCTACTCTACGGGTTCGCCAGGTTAGTTAAACCCGAAGATTATGTGAAGCTACTCATTATAAATTGTTTACCAATTAATGTGGTGGAGCATAATCTTTAAAACAAATTTAATTATCATATGAAGAAAATTTTCGCAGCTGTTCTTACACTTGCTCTTGCGCTTTCAGTTGTTGCTCCGGTAGCAGCTTCAGCACAGACAGTGTCTACAGCTTACACATTCACAACCAACCTTACAGTTGGTTCACGAGGTGCTGACGTAGTAGCTCTACAGTCATTCCTCGAATCAAAGGGTCTTCTTTCAATGCCAGCTGGCGTTGCTAAGGGATACTTTGGTGGTCTTACAAAGACTGCAGTACGAGCTTACCAGGCTACAAAGGGTCTTCCTACAACAGGATTCTTTGGTCCTATGACTCGAGCTGCTGTTGCTGCTGATGCAGTTGTTACAACAAACACAACTACAACTACAACAACTACAACTATGAACAACTCAGGAGTTGAAGGTACACTCGATACTCGATTGTCATCAACACCTGCAGACAACTCAAACGTGAAGACTCAGAACGATGTTCCTGTATACGGAATTGAGTTCAAGGCTCGAATCGCTGACGTTGCAGTTCAGACTGTTGACCTTAAGGTTGCAGTATCAGATGGTTCATCAAACGAAAACCCAGCAACTTTGATTAACACAATCAAGGTTTGGGATGGTTCAAATGTACTTGCTACAATTCCTGTAACAATGTCTACATTCACAAAGGACCAGAACCAGGTATACTACTACCGACTTTCAGGTCTTAACTTTGTAGTTGCTAAGGACGTTACAAAAGTTCTAACTGTATCATTCAGTACAAACGGACTTGACAACGACCGAACAGTTACAGTTTCAGGTTACGGATCATCATCTGTACGAGCAGTTTCAGGTAATGGCGTATCAAGCTTCTACGATGTATCAGGTTCAGGTTACACTCGAACACATACATTCAAGAAACCAGGTACATCTACTTTGACACTCTCAGGTGCTTCAAATCCTATCCGATCAATGAACTACCGAGTTAACGGTTCTGATGTACTTCAGAATGTTACTCTTGGTACATTCAACTTGAAGTCAACATCTGGAGACTCAAAGCTTATGACAGTTTATGCTACAACTACAACTTCTGGTACAGCTCCTACAACATTGTACCTATACCAGGGTTCAACATTGTTGAAGTCTAAGACTTACGCATCAACAGTTGCATTCGATAACCTCGACTCAACAGCAGGTGCAGTAGTTCCTGGAAATGATACAAACGTAACATACACAATCAAGGCTGACTTCCCATCAAACACAACATCTGGCTCATACGCTAGTGTGGTTGTTGGAAACGTAGTTTACGAAAAACCAAACGGTACAACAGCTACTGCTTCAGGTTCTTCAGTATCTAACGTAGCTCAGTATGTTTACTCTGCAGCTCCTGTATTCGCTCTTGCTGGAACACCTACAGTTACAATTGATGGTTCAAACCAGAACGGTTCATCAACATCAATCACTGCTAAGTTCCCATTGAACGTTACAGCTCTCGGAGGAACAATGACAAAGCTTGCGAACACATCTGTAGTTGTTAAGTTTGTTAAGTCAGACTACACAGCTACTACAACAGCTTCTGTGCTTGTTTCAACAATCCCAGACAACAACATTGCTGATGGTACAACAGTACCTGTAACAGTAACTGCTGTTGCTACTCCTGCAGCTTCAGGTATCTACTCAGCATACGTTGAGTCAGTTGCTTGGACAGTAGGTTCAGTGTCTGTAACACAGACATATGGTTGGGATGACTACAAGACTCCATCAGGTGTAAACTTCATCAAGTAATACTTGTTTGAGGCTTAGATCAGATAGATCTTAGTTAACAAAAAGCCTGCTCTCGAAAGAGACGGGCTTTTTGTGTTACAATAGTCTTATGTTCGATACAACTGCATTTAAATTGATTTGTGGTTTTCTCGCAATGCTCATATTTGGCTTTATGGTATTTTTTGCAACAAACATCTACCAAGGGGGGATATAGTTTCTTGAATAATTCTTAATGACAGTATCTGTATAGTCTCAGTATGTACAAACTATTGAGTCTTCTGTTTTTATTCGTACCTACACTTTGTTTTGCTGGGATGGTCGGTGATTACGCATTGGTAAAAAACGAGGTGTGGAGCAAGGTGGAGGGTTATACCATTAATGGATCAGTGACCGTACAACAGGGAGTAACCCTGAGAGTGTCTTCGAGTGATTTAAATTTAAATCAAGGTTCAATCTATGTGTATGGTACTCTTGAGATCACAGGGGCAACGGTCTCTAGCAACAATACATTTCAGGGAGTATTTGTTATAGGTGGTTCATTATTAATATCAGACACAACATACACGGGTTGCCCAAGGATACAGGTTTGGAACAAGGGTTCCTTTGTGGCATCAAGAAGCACTTTTTCTGCGTGTGAATCCTCTGGCTCAATAATTACAGGATGGAATAACTCAAATATATCAATCTCAGATTCTGTGTTTAAAGAGAATAAAGCTTCTACAATAGTCGATGCGTACGATAGGGCGAGTGTGGTTATAGATGGGTCAGAGTTTAAAAACAATCAGACTGGTAGGATTCTGCAGATATATGGAGTTGGCTCTTTGGCACAAGTTCAGAATTCTCAATTTACGGATTCAAGTAATACCAACGGAATAGAAATATTTAACAACGCCACTTCTTTTATAGAAAAGAGCACATTTTCAAATATCAAATCAGGCATACAGGCATTTGGGGGAGCGGAGGTTGTTGTAAGTGAGAACAATTTTTTAAATAACAATATGGGTGTTGAAATGTATAATGCTTCAACAACAATATCAGGCAACTCTTTTGAACAACACTCTGAGTATGCAGTATTTGCCTCCGGTGGCAGCATTGACGCGAGGAATAACTGGTGGGCAGATGCTACGGGCCCCAAAAATCTAACTGTTAACTTAACAGGGAAAGGTGAACAGTTAGATGGTTTTGCAAATGTATACCCGTGGCTTGTTGAAAGACCAAATATTGAGAAATGTTGTTCCACTGTAATGTTTTTTCCTGGAATACAAGGGAGCAGATTATATACACGTGGATATTTTTTTGAGAATCAACTATGGGAACCAAACAGAGATAAGGATGTTCAAAAATTATTCTTTAATGAGAAAGGTGAGTCTGTCTCAAAAGCGATTTACACAAGAGATATAATCGAGACAACTAACATTGGTTCAAGTATCGGTATGGCGCATCTAGACACAGGTGTGTATAAAGGCTTCGCAGACTTTATGAATTCTTTGAAAAAGAAAGGGCTGATAAAAAATTGGGAAGCTGTGCCGTATGATTGGAGATACTCGACAGGAGAGGTTCTTGAGAGTCATAAGTTGATTTGGAAGAAAAAGTTTTCTGAACTTGCAAAGCTATCAAAAACAAAAAAAGTAATATTGGTTGGACATAGTTTTGGTGGTATTTTGGCGACAAGGTTCGCTGAATATATAGAACAGCAAGGGATGGGTGAGAATATTGATTCCGTTGTTATTGTTGGTACTCCAGAGCAAGGTTCTTTTTCTGTTGCCCAAGCGCTTCTTCATGGTGATGGACAGTCAATTGGAGGTGGTTATCTTCTTTCGCAAAAAACAGCTCGGTCCTTAACAAAAAACATAAGTTCCACATATGAACTGTTAGAAAGGTCCATGAGTTCAGGTTGGTTTAAAAATACAATCAGGCTTAAACCTGAATCCGAGCAAAAAATATTTAACAGTCTGTCAGGCGTAAGTACCTCGGCTGAATTTAAAGATTTTATTTTCAAGAAAAATGCATTTGCAGGTAGATTGGCTCCTGACTCAGAAAACGATACTTCTGTTCCTGTCATAGCAAATGAATTTGTATATGAGAGAGTGAAGGGTGGTAATCACTTTAATGTCTCAAATGGGGTTGTATCAAAAATATACAATATTCTTGGGACAAACATGGCTACCCCCATTGGTATTGAATATAAAAGCATATGCAGTGGTGACTATGGAATATTCTTTTCTTTTAAAGGGAAGATGTCACCGAATGTTCCTTGTGTTGTTGAAAGAAATACAAGTCACACAAATGATGGTGATGGGGTGGTTCCGGTCGGGACGAAAAGTGATAGATATGGAAAAAAGATATTCATCGACTTTGGAAAATATATGAATCTGCACATAGACAGAATATCGCACTCAAATCTATTGTCTGCGGTGCCTACACTGTCGCTACTCAAAGAAATTATTTTTAAAAGAAACTTATCTTTGGCATCTGCTTCGTACATCACGCTCCCTGACTCTGAGGTTTTCTCTGATGCTGTGCCAAAGTATTGGAAGGTACGTATATTGGGGAAAGGGAAGGTGTATATAGAAACAGATAACGGGGTGATTGAGGATACTGTTGTAAAAGAGGGGTACTCTGAGAAAAGCACCATACCTGGATCTTCATACGAGGTTGTAGAGGGGAATAGGTATATACTTTTACCAGTTCCACCCAAGAAGATTGAGGTTGTTTCAAGTGATTTTGGATATTCAAATGTAACTGTAGAAACTGTGGCTTTGGAGAATTCTGTATACACCACATCTTTACAACAGCCAGTGTATTTCTACCCTACAATTCCTGTTACTCCGAAAACTACTATTACTGCAAACTATCAAACCCCAAGCCTTGTCATTGATTTTAACGGAGACAGCGCAGCCGATGAAAATTTATTACCAGACATCGCTACAACCACACAGGGATATTTTCAGAGAAAATATAAAATAGATGAAATTATAAATGAATTACACAAGTTAAAAACAACAATTCAACAAGGTCCAACCAGGCAAAAATTTAAAGATAGGTATGTTCTTAAAATAGACTCTTTATTAAGAAGAATCCGGGTTTATGATGTGAGAAATCCAATACAATATTCTTCTACCATACACAATAGCCTCCAGAGTATTATCGAGGAAGTTCAAACTGGATATAAGAACTATAAAGGTGGAATAAACCTCGAGGAGGCAAGCTTGCTTCATGTTGGTTTTGGCAAAATATATCTTATGTTCTTGAACCTAGAATGATGGTTGACAATACGTATATTTCAGGTAATCTTGGTACCGAAGGGCTTCAAAGACCATAGGTGTGTAAAAACATAAATCCTATGCAGAGGTCGGAGTAGGGTGTAAAAACCTTACTCCACCCACTCTCTTTGAAACTTTCTGGCTTGTCCAGGGGTTTCTTTTTGTCTTAACCTTCAGGTCGGTATTTAGTACACACCTCGGTATGTACACATAACGTTCATTACATAAAATGGCAATTTCAAAAGAAAAGAAAGGCGAGATTGTAGCTAGAGTAAAGAATATTGTTGACTCTTCAAAATCTGTAGTCTTTGTGAATTTTCACAAGCTTCCAGTTTCTGATACAACAGTAGTCCGAAAAGAGCTCCGATCAAAAGACGTTCAATTCACAGTTGCTAAGAAGACATTGACTAAGCGAGTGCTTAATGACTCAAAGATCTCTGGTGATATGCCACAGCTCGATGGGGAACTTGCACTTGTGTACAGTGCTGACCTCCTTGCACCAGCTCGAGAGATTTACGAATTCCAGAAAAAACTTGATGGAAAAGTATCTATCCTCGGAGGTGTATTTGATGGAGTATATAAGTCAAAAATTGAAATGGAAGAGATTGCATCAATCCCATCACAAAAGACTTTGTACGCTCAGTTCGTCAATATCATCAATTCTCCAATCCAAGGCTTTGTCCTTGCGTTGAACGCTATCGCGGAGAAGAAGCAATAATTTTAGTAGTAATTTAACTTAAACATCATGTCAGAAGAAACAACAACAGCAGAAGTTATCGAAACTCCTGCACAGTTCAAGACAGTGGTAGACGCAATCGAAAAAATGTCAGTGATTGAGCTCCACGAGCTTGTAAAGTTCCTAGAAAAGAAATTCGGCGTATCTGCAGCAGCAGTTGCGGTAGCTGGTCCTGCAGCAGCAGGTCCTGCGGCTGAAGAAAAGACTTCATTCAATCTTCACCTTGCAGATGCAGGTGCAAACAAGATTGCAATCATTAAGGTTGTAAAAGAAGCTCTTGGTCTTGGCCTCAAGGAAGCAAAAGATCTTGTTGATGCAGCTCCATCAGTTCTTAAGGAAGGTCTTAAGAAGGAAGAAGCAGAAGCTCTCAAGAAGCAAATTGAAGAAGCTGGAGGAAAGGCTGAACTTAAGTAATCCATACTCTACGATTCATACAAAAGACCACCCAACTCGGGTGGTCTTTTGTATTGCAGTGCTGCTAAAATTACATATGGTATACTTTAATAAACAATACCATGAGCAATATGCCATTAAACAAACAATCTATCAAGTTCCTATCAATCTTTATGCTTGCATCATTCCTTGGTGCAGGTATTTTTTTTACATCCCAAACAGGAACTCCTGAAAACTATGTTAAGCAACAATTTGCGGCAGTGTCTGAAGTAGATAGTTGTATGCCAAAAGAAGCATATGAGAAGACTAAGGCATCTATAAATCAACTGGATGGAGATTTGATGGATCAGTATATTGTGCTTGCTAAAGTAAAAAATAGAATAAAAGAACTTGAGGGGGAGGCCACCATTATCCTAAATGATATTACAGAACTGGAATTGGCCACAACATCTGTAAATACTACTGATCTTGAGAAAAAACTCGAACTAAAAAGCAGAGAGCTTGATGTATTAAAAAGTCTTGTTGCACAGAGAAGTGGTATAAATACACAGGAGTCCAATCTACCAAAGAATAAATCTGATTTGCAAAAGAGAGAAACAGAAAAAGTGAATCTTACAAATGAAATTAGCGCATTAAATAAAAGGATGGTGGCTCTTGAAAAGGTGGCTGAAACAAAAACTAAGCTAGAGGGTGAAGATGCAAGACTTAAAGTTGTTACCCAAGAGCTGAATGACAGAAGAACTCTAGATGCATACACGGGTACTCAGGCTAATCTTTCTTTACAAATTAAATATTGGCAATCATTCAAGAATAATCCAACAGCAGCAAAGAACGCTGCGACATTTCAGGCTCAGTTTGATAGAAACAAGGCTGCTCAGGAGGCACTAAACAAAAAGTATACTAACACACAAGGGGTAATGACTTTAAGATCAGTACCTGTACTGCTTGCTGAATACAACAAAGTTCTTCTTCAAGTAAATGCTTCAAGGAACTCATACAATACTTTATTGAGTCAATATAATCGTACTTATACAAAAGATTCCGCTTTAACAAAAGAGCAACTGTTAACCAAGGCTGAAGGTGTTAAAAAATCCCTCAGCGACATTGATGTTACAATTCAGGACTTAAAAAATAATATTAATTCAGTAACTAAAAATATCCCAGCTGTAAAGGCAAAATTTGTCACAGACGTTAAAGCGTACTATAAAGAATTTTATAATCGAAACGAAACAAATAACCTATACACAGCAGTTAAACTGCCAGATATAAAACCAATTGAGCTTGAAGTGTCTAAACTTACAGGTCAGATAGATACGGAAAAACAAAAAGCTGCACAAGTCATTGCGGATTTAAAATCTAAAAAGATTGAGCTCGCACAGTTGATTACAAGAATAAGTTTCACGACAGATGCTTTAAAGATAGCTGAAGACAGGAAAGATGCATTGGCAAAAAGTACTACAGATGCCAAAAAGACGATCGAAAATGCCGAGGTTTGTGTGGTAGAGAAGAATATAACAAATACCACACCAGACGGTAATGGTACGACAACTAAAACTACTGGATTCATATCACCTGTAGCTGTATCGAATGCCTTTGCACAAATTGTTTCTGTTAGGCCAGAACCCGGAGCACAGGTTTCTCCCGAAGATTCAACCCTTATAGTCACATTCGACAGGGAAGTGACCGTAAATGGTGTCTTTGGAGCAAACTATGCATCAGGTCCAATGAATGTGTCTGGGAATACACTTGCGGTATCGATTGATAATCCAGTTCCTGGAGAACATACAGTTTCATATACTGTAGGGTTAGATACTACAGATAATGAAGGAAATGTAGTCTCAGGACAATATTCATACTCAACATCGTATATTGTAACGGGGGAGGGTATGAATCAAAGTAGTGTTAATAGTAACCAGAATCAAGCACAAAACTCAAAGACTGGATCTAACGGTCTAGACGGAGATGTGTGTTGTATGTGTATTTATGGAGATAAAAAAGATGATGGCGACAAGGGTTTTAAAAAATCTTGCGATGAACAGTTCTCAGAGAACAACTGTGATTTATTCCGAAGAACTAAGCACTACGCGCGAACAGCGAGTGATGTTGCAGAAGGTGTAAATCGATTTCCAGATGTGTGTCCTGCAACCAAATTCAAGAATGTACATCTATTCTATGAGCTTCATGGAGATAAAAGAGGTGAAGAGGAGGCGTTCTGTTCTATCCTGCCAACTGCGATAATTAAAAAGTATGCAGACAGTCAAGGTGAAGTTCCTGAAAATATTGCTATTACACATGGTAAGTGCAATGCCTTTAGTGATTTGAGTCAGGCAGACAGTTCAGCTCAACAGCTTTCTGAAATGCTCAAAGCGGCTGGTCTTGTGAATGTAACTGTAACAATTACAGGTAATCAAAATAACTCAGGTGTGGATAGTAAAGGAAGAGACTCTGGTGTGTGTGCAGGAAAAGCAACATATGAAGTATGTTCAACGTATTCAGAACGTACTTTGGATGAGTGTCCATCTGTTGGGTCTTTCTGCCTACCTTCAAGTGACAATAATACAACTATTAAGTGTATGGAGAATGGTAAGGTTAAATCAAGAACTTGTGTTCAGACGGGTGTGTCAGACAACGGTTTGGCATTCGGTGAATATCGTTAGTCTTTGTCTTTCAGCCTTCTTCTCAGTATAATGAATGCATAGAAAAGGCACCTGGATTCATTTCCGGTTTATCAGAATAATTCACAGTAATATGGACACACTTGAGAAAATTTTTGGAGGGGCGGCGAGGGTTAAGTTAATGAGACTGTTTTTGTTTAACCCTACTTTATACTATGAGACGAGTGATGTGGCAGACAGGTCTAGAGTTGATATAAATAGGGTGAGAAGAGAGCTTAACTTCCTTGCAAAAGTTGGTCTCGTTAAAAAATCATCAAGAGGTGGAAATACGGTGGTGTGGTATTTAAATGACAAGTTTCCATATCTTGTAGAGTTCCAGAGATTGCTTCTTCAAACAAGTTTGGTACACAAACAGCCTATTGTAAAAAAGATCTCCAAATTGGGTAGAATAAAACTTGTTATCTTCTCAGGTATATTTAAGGAATTATGGGACAACACAATAGATATTCTAGTTGTGGCTGATAATGCAAAAAAAAGCACTGCTGATTCCGTAATGTCTTCTATAGAAGCAGATATGGGTAAAGAGATTAAGTATGCGATTTTGGACTCTGAAGACTTTAAATACAGACTCGGTGTGGGGGATAGGTTAATTCGAGATGTTTTGGATTATCCCCACGAGATTGTAGTAGACAAGCTTGGTCTCTTTTAAATTGATATAATAGAGGTGTAAGGGGTTAGTCGCCCCTTTGTTAAAAAAATCAACGTTCATATTTCCTATGATTATTCAGACATGGGGTGATGCATTAAATACAACATTCACTGGATTTGCTCCATTTGCAGTTCAGGTGATTGCGTATCTTTTTGTTGCACTCATTATATTTACAGTTGGATGGGTTGC
>JACCDR010693429.1_pt1 | contig 12589 bp, 14 predicted proteins | sample 7446431 | NCBI WGS metagenome assembly JACCDR01 (sample SAMN15323443, study PRJNA562643) | freshwater metagenome | isolation source: river surface water | place: USA:Blue River Watershed | collected 2017-08-17
AATTTTGAAATTCCACTGCAGTTCATCAATTTTAGAGAATAAATAATTTATAACTATGATAGGTCAAATTGGTGCATTTCTTTCAAGAACTAAAGAGTCTTTAGAAGAAGATTACTTTGTTAAGAACGTGAAAAATATTGCGGCAATTCTTTATGGTGGACCAGTTGGCCTTTTTTGTGTTATGTTTTGTAGTGGGGCAGTATTTTTTTGCTATGCTGGAAAATTAGCTGATACACTCGTAGTGCCAATATCTGGACTAGCCTATTTTACAGACAAAAAACAAATTATGACTGACAAATGGTGGGAAGATGCTCTAAAAGTTGCCACAGATTCTTTAAATAGTTCAGGAAAATTAATGATTTCTCCCATAGCAATTCCTATTGATTACCTGAAAAATAAATCATCACAAACTCTTGACTGTACTGGAATGGGAGAAATTAATGATAAATCCGTTGATAGTTTTCTTAAAGCAGCAAATCGATTGTTAAAGGATAAAAAAGTAAAAGATTTTTCTTCCAAAGAAATTGGTCTTACTATTACTACTCCAAAAACAATGATAGAGTCACCAATAGGTCACAGCCTTAGAAATGTCTACGACAATTCCGTTGAAGAAAAAAAATCAACACCCACAGTTTCGAAATAATCTTCTGCTATTCTTAGTTTAAAATAATCTAACCACCGCCAATAAAATGGACTATTTCTATCCTGCACCCCTCATTTAGAAATGTTTCGTGAAACTTCTCACTATTAATCACCATCAAATCTTTCTCAATCGCAACTTTAGTAGTATCAAGCTCTAAATTCTTTAAAAGCTGTGCCAAGCTTAACTTAGGAAAATAGCGCTCTTCACCATTTAAAAATATTTTTATTTCTGACATATCACGAGATAGAAATTTATAAAACTAACTAGATAAAATTATACAATTATGATATTTATTGATAAATAAAGTAAAATTGCGGTTATTTTTAACTGTTAAATTTTATTTACATAAATCAATATTATCCCCATTATAAAAAATAATTAATTCTATCTAAGCTTGAGACTCTGCTCAAAATACATATCGTTAAAAGTTACAACAAATCTTGTTGCTGCAGTTTCTGTTCTGGTGTGCCTGATTTGGTTTAGCCGTGCCATGGGCTTTATCAAATTTGTAACTGAAAATGGGGTAAATCTTAGTCAATTTTTCAGCCTTTTTATACTTATATTGCCGTGGATATTACTGTTCATAATTCCGGTATCAATGCTGTTCTCTGTTATTGTTACTTTCAATAAAATGATCTCAGCTAATGAGATCACAATTTTGAAAAATTCTGGATTAAACAAAATACAAATTTCTCGTCCGATATTCAAAGTAATGGCGTTGTGCAGCATTATTTGTTACATAATTTCTTTTTATTTTATGCCTTCGGCGAACAGACAGTTAAGAAATACGATGAATTTCTTACATAATAATTACGCCAGCCTGTCATTTACACCAAAAACCTTTGAAAACCTTAATAATTTAACAATTTACGTTAAAAATCGTGATGAAAAAAATAATCTCTTTGGAATTTTAATACATGACCAAAGATCTCCTAAATTTTCAGTTACCCTAACTGCTGAAAAAGGTTACATATATTCTGAACAAGATTCAGCTTTACTATATATGGAGAACGGAACAATTCAAAGATTTAAACGTCTGGAAAAAAAGTCAGAAATAATAAATTTTGATAATTATATTTTTAGTTTGTCAGACAATTCTAAAAAACCAAAAACCAGATCTTTAAAACCAAGAGAATTAACATTTTTTGAACTTCTGGGCTATCAAGAAGGAATTAGCGACGATATAGATTATTCAGAAATCAGAGCTGAAATTCATCAAAGAATTGCTTACCCTCTTCTATCTATAAATCTAGCAATGATTGGAATAGCTTTTATATTAAGAGGAAATTTTAGCCGCCATGGCAATGCCAAAAACATCATTCTAGCCATTATTACTTCTGCCATTTTTTTAGGAATTATAATGATGCTTATTTCCTTTATTGCTAAGGCTCCTCAATTTATTCCAGCACTCTATTTGGCAATAATTTTATTCATTATTATTAACATCAGAATGTTAAAGAAAAATTAGATAATGAAAATTAAAAAGATTGAAACCTACATTGTAAAAAACTTTCTAACCAAATTCCTACAGGTTTCCGGCGGATTTTCTTTAATAATATTTTTTATTAATTTTATTGAATTCGCAAGTCGTAGCGATGATAATGTTTCAGTATTAATATTAATGGCAATTTCTTTTCTAAAAGTTCCCAATTTTATTAATGATGTTGCACCTTCTTTGGTTTTAATGTCGACAATAGCCAGCTTTTATTCTCTTTCTTCACGTAGCGAAATCACTATAATTAGAGCTAGTGGATATTCTTTATGGCAAACTATAAAACCAATTGCTTTGGCCTCATTTTGTTTAGGTATTTTTTGGGTTACAATATTTGGCTTTATTTCAATTAAAATGGCTCGAGAGCTAAATCATCTTGAAAGCAAATATATAAATATGGAATCACGCGAAACTTTCTCTCCTCCTAGCGGTATTTGGTTAAAACAACAAAATATGCAAAAGCCAGATGAAGAAATTATTATCCGAGCTAATAAGATATTTCGTGATTCAATAGAAATGGATAGCGTCACCTTATGGTTCTTTAGGCCCGATGGTTTATTTTACAAAAAAATAGATACTAAAAAAATGATATTGGATAAAGATCTTTGGGTCTTACAAGAGGGGCTAATAAATGATTCTAACCTAACGAATCAAAGATTTGAAACTATCACAATACCAACCAACTTACAAAGCGAATTTATACGTAAAAAAGTTATTAATAATTTTGAGAACGTAAAATTATTTTCCATTTTTGAGTTAAATCAACTCATTGAGGATCTTGCTGCATCAGGGTTAAATACCATCAAATTTAAGGTCTATCTTAACTCTCTTTTATCAAAACCGATTATATTCACAGCCATGACTTTAATTGCTTGTTACTTTGGCTTATCACATTTCAGAAATCAGAAAAATGTAATTTATCTATTTTTTGGAATTGTAATCGGCTTGGTTTTTTATATAAGCGCTAGTATTACAACTTCACTAGGTTCTTCTGGTTTAATTCCTATATTTATTTCAACTTGGATGGTTTCTTTTATACTATTAGCGATAGGAACATTGTTAATTTATCGCAAAGAAAACTTATAATCCGATTAAATTTTGATATCTGTCTTGTGTTTTTTACAAAGAAAAATTAGTTTTTAACAACTTTTAAACCATTTTTTAAATTTATGAGAAACAAAATAACTGCTATCTTATGTGCTGTAGTGCTTGTAGCAACATCTTCTTGTTCTGCAAAGAAACAAAATGTTAATTTAAACAGCAATAATTCTCTGTCTAACCTTCCATCATGGGTTGTTGATCCTTCAGTTCCAGATGGTGTTGGAGCAGTTGGTATTGCTAGCCCTTCAAAAGGTGGTTTAAAATTCCAAATTCCAAAAGCTGAAATTGATGGTAAAGCAAATATTGCTGCAACAATTCAAGCTGAAATTAGCCGCATTACTAAAGATTCTTTAAGATCAGCTAAAGTTAATGAAAATGACGATGTTGAAGAATTCTTTGCTCAAGCAACTAAAGAAGTGGTAAAAAATCTTCCGCTTTCTGGCGCAAAAAGAATTGCTATGTTCCAAGCTGATGATGGATCACTTTACATCCACATGGTTTTAAAAAACGAAGATTACAGCAAATTTCTAAGCAATAGTGAAAAAACTTTTGCTGCACGTGCTGCTAAATCAGATATTGGACGTGATAATATCAATAAAGCTCAAGCAGCAACAAAGGAAATTTTTGATGAGTTAGAAAAAGAAAGAGATTCAAAATCAGCAAAAAAATCTGAATAAAAATCTAAAAACTAGAATGAAAAAAATTCTAATTCTTACAGTTCTAATCACTCTTGCCTCTTGTAATTCCTTCATTAAGGACGAGGCAAGAAAAACTGTTAAGTCAAATACTTCGTCTTCTCGCATTAATTCTAGTGAATCCAACAGCAAAGAAATTTTGAAAGAACTCGATGAGTAATTTTTTAATTTTTTTCACCACAATATTTTTATTATTCTCTTGTTCTTCAAACACCAGCACTACAAAGCTTTCTTCAAATCCTTCATGGTATAACAATCCAAAACAAAATAACAATCAAAGTCTTTACGGCCTTGGCCAAGGCAGAACTTTAGAAGAAGCAACTAAGTTGGCTCTTGCTGATGCCGCTGCAAGATTAATGGTTTCAGTATCCTCAGAATCGAATTTACTTCGTGAAGAAAATCGCAATGATTTCAATGAAGAAACGCGCCAAAGCGTTAAACAAAATATCGAAAAAATAACCTTCACTAATTTCGAAGTTACTAACAGCGCCCAAACAGTGCAGGACTTTTTTGTTGAAGTTATGATTGATCGCAATTCTTTCATTAACCAACAACAAGAAGATTTACAACTTGCTGAGAAAAAAATTTCTGACCTTGATAAAAATTCCGATAAAAAAAATCCTTTGAGTCGTCGTAATGCTTTAATAAAAATCTCTGATTTAGGAAAAGAAGTAGAACTTAAAAGCCGTATTTTACAAGGCGCTGGACAAAATGTTAATGTAAAAGAAAAGCTCAATTACATACAAAAATTCAACAACGAATTACAAAAATTTTCTGACAAAATTGAGTTTTTTATTGAAGAAAAAAATAATTCTGAAATTGCCAAAATTATTCGTACTCAAATAAACAAAGAAAAAATCAAAGTATCTTCAAGCTATGAATCAAGCAATTCTAATCAAGTTTTAGTCAAGATTTCTAGCACTAGCGATAATAATAAAATTTATGACTTTACAAGTAAGTTAAAAATAAATTTTGAAAATATTATATCAGAAAAAATTGTCGCAAGCAATATAGTTGAAGTAACTGGTCATTCAGTCATTAGTGAAAAAGCCGCACAGCAAGCTGCTTTGAAAGAATTAGAAGAGAAAATATCAAAAGACGGAATTCTAAAAACCATCGGAATCATCAACTAAAATGAAAATAAAATATCTCTTAGTTACAGCATTATTAATTTCATCTGCTTGTTCTAAAACTATCAGCAATTTTGAGTCTTATCAAAAACAATTTTTGACCAAGAGCCAATTCATGCCGGACAAAGAAGCCTTGGAAAATAAACCTCCAAAAATTGTAGTGTTTGGTCTTGATGATAATAAAAATGAAACTGCAAATCAGGCCAATCTTGGTGATACCATGGCTAACAACGTGGAAAATGTTTTATCACAAAATCGTCTTGGCGAAATTGTCGATCGCAAGGCAAGCACCAAACTTGAAAAAGAAATTGCCCTTGCAGAAATGAATAAAACAGGATCTTACAAAGGTCCTAAAGTTGCAGATTATGCAATATCTGGAGCAATATCCAATGCAGCTTTCACTTCAAAATATTCGAGCGGCAGCACTTATGTAAATCCAAAGAATGGCCAAGTAATTTCAATTCCCCCACAATATAAATACTCTGCTGAAGTTGCTGGAAATATTAAAATTTACGAACTCCCTTCCCTCACAGTTTCGCAAACAATCGAGTTTAATGGCAAAGTCTCACGTAGTGAAAATGTTAGACAAGATGGTGGTTTAAACTTAGGCGGCATCCAAATTGGTGGTAAACAAGTTGATGGCTCTTCACGTGATGATGGCTTGGTACGTAAGGCAGGAGATGATGCTATAAAAACCATTGATGTTGAGCTAAAAAATTTCTTCGCAAAAAAAGGTTATATCTTAGAAAAACGTGTTCTTGATAAAAAATCGATTTTCAAAATTTCCATCGGTGCCGATGATGGCATAAAGGAAGGCGACAAATTTGAAGTTATTGGACAATATGAAGCTGAAAATCCAATTACTAACGAAACGGAGATTGAAAAACGCATTATTGCTAAAGGCGTAATCTCAGATAAAATCGATCCTAAAAGCTCTTGGATTCTTATAGAAGATCAAAAACAAGAACAAAATATTCGTCTTGGTGATACCGTAAAAATGAAATATCACAGAAGTTTTTTTACAAAATTCTCTGCATGGATGAAATCTTTTATCTAAAATCATGAAATTTATCAAATCAGTACAAGATCTATTAGATTACGATTATTTTGTTTTTGACGTTTGGGGCGTAGTTCACGACGGCAGTAATGCTTATCCTGGAGCTATTGAAGCCATCTCATTTCTAAGAAAACATGGTAAAAAAATTTGTTTTCTTTCAAATGCACCACGTCGTGCTGACAAAATTGCTATAGTCTTGCAAAAATTTGGAGTTACACCAGATCTCTATGATTTTATTATGTCTTCAGGAGAAGCTACTTTTCTTGATCTTAAAAAAAATCAAGATGAAGGATTTAAAAATTTCGGAAAAAAATATATTTATATTGGACCACAAAAAGACATCGATCTTTTAAATGAACTTGATTATGAACAAGTTGATTCAGCTTCAGAAGCTAGTTTTGCAATCAACACTGGCTTTGATCACGATAGCTCAATTATTGCTGAAAAAATGCCACAAGCTATCGAAGCAAAAAAATATAATTTACCAATGATCTGTGTAAACCCAGACATGATTGTAGTTAAACAAGACGGTCGCGAAATGATTTGCGCTGGAGCTTTAGCAATGGAATATAAAAAAATTGGTGGTAATGTAATTTATTATGGTAAACCTTATATTTCAGTTTATGAAACTGTCTGTCAAACTTTTAATATCTCTAAATCTGCAAAAATAATTGCAATTGGAGATGGACTAGAAACTGACATTCAAGGCGCAAAAGACTTTGAAATAGATAGTGTTTTGGTTACTGGCGGAATTCTTTCAAACTCGCTAAATATTAGCTATCATCAAGAGGCTGATAGAAGCGATCTCGAAAAGATACTTAATAAATATAAACTTTTTCCTCAATTCATTATTTCTAACTTAAAATTATGAGACGTCATTCGAAAAAAAAGAACTCTATTAAGATTTTTATTATCACAACAATCGCTGCAGCGGTATTGTTCGGATCATTCTTATTATTAAAAAATACTAAAAATGATGAAACTGTTGCTACTGTTAATGGAGAAAAAATCCTTAAATCAGAATTTGATCAAAAACTTCGTTCAATCTTTGAAGGGCAGAATCCTAATAATGCTGAATTTAAACCTTTAGAAGTTAGTTCTTTACCTAAAGAAGCTGTAGAAATAATTGCTAAAGAAATCTATATTGAAAGAGAGTTAACCAAAGAAGCAAAAAAATCTCCTGCTGCAAAACTTGATGTTACAAAAGATAGAATTGCCGACGCAACTTCTCGTATTCTTCGTCAAAGCTATATCGATTCATTAATTAAAGAAAAAGTTACTGAAAAGGCTATAAATGACAAATATGTTGAATTAACTAATGAAATTACTGACAAAAAAGAATATGAAATTTCTCACATTGTTGTAAAAACAAAAGAAGAAGCAGAAAAAATTTCAAAAGAACTAAGCAATAAAAAATCTAAATTCTCTGACTTAGCCCGTAAATACTCTCTTGATAAAGAAAGTGGACAAAAAGGTGGAGAACTAGGATATATTCTTGAAGACAATATTGTAAAAGAAATATCTACTGAACTTTTCAAACTTAAACAAGGTGAAATTTCACAACCAATCGAAACTAAATTCGGCTGGCACTTAATTAGATATACTAACACTCGTGAAGCTAAAGCTTTACCTTTTGAAGAAGTAAAAGATGGAATTCGTGAACAACTTTATCAAGATGTTATAAATTCTGTTAATACAAAAATAACTAAAGATATAAAAGTTACAGCTTTAGTGTTTTCTAAAGATGAAGAAAAAGCTAAGACTGAAGAGTCTAAACCAGCTAATGAAGAAAATAAAGCAGCTGAAGAAGCTACTAAGTCTGAAGAAACTGCTTCTGAAAATAGCACTGAAGCTAAAACAGAAGAAAATGTTAAACCAGTTGAAGAAGCTAAAAAAGAAATAAAGAAAGAAGAGAAAAAATCAGATAAACAAACTAAATCTGAAAAAAAATCAGAAAGCAAAAACAAAAAAAACGAGAAAAAATCTGAATCAAAAAAGAATGAAAAATCAGAAAGCAAAAAATCTTCTCGTTAATAAACCAAAACACCACAAACCCCAAACCCATAAAACACAAAATTCAGGTGGGTCGAATGACTCCATCTGGATTTGTGGTAAACATCCTTCCTTTTCCTCTATTCTTAGCAAAAAACGTAAAATTTACGATATTTTAGTTACTAAGAATTCACTACCTGAACTTGAGTCTTTTTTACAAAAAAATTATTTAAACCACTTAAGATCAATTACAAAAATTGTTGAGAAAGATCAAATTGAAAGACTTTTCTCCCAAGATCAAACCCATCAGGGAATTGCTTTAAGATGCTCAAAATTAAATGTAAAAAACCAAAATGATCTATTGAGCGAATTATATGAACTAGATCAAAACTCTAAATTACCCACATTACTACTATTAGATCAGATTTCTGATCCTCATAATGCTGGAGCAATAATTCGTAGTGCGGCTGCTTTCGGCATAAAATATGTTATTTTTTGCGAACATAATTCAGTGAAGGAAAATGCTACAATAGTTAAATCTTCGGCTGGAACTATTGATTTGGTTGATTTGGTTGTAGTTACTAACTTTAATAACCTGATAGAAAAACTTAAAAAAATTGGTTATTGGTGCGTTGGACTTGCCGGCGAAGGAAAAACTAGCCTAAAACAGGTGTTAGAATATAAAAATATTGCTTTAATCGTGGGATCTGAAGGCTATGGTTTAAGAGATTTAGTAAAGAAAAATTGCGATTTACTTACTAGAATTGAGATTGACTCAAAAGTAGAAAGTCTTAATGCTTCTGTTGCAACAGCTATTGCTCTTTATGAATTAGTAAAAAACTAACATGCATTATAAAAATATCGCCGTAGTAGCAGCCAAAAAGAACCTGGAAGCCTCAAGAATTAAAGAAATTCTTGTTAATAAGTTCAGTTTTATTGACCTAAGCGATAATCACTCATTAATAAGTAATATTGATCTTGTGGTTGCTATAGGTGGTGATGGTTTAATGTTGCATTTGCTACATGACTTTGAAGGTCTAAACATTCCGATCTATGGTATTAATTGCGGCACAGTTGGTTTTTTAATGAATTCATTTCACGAAAAAGATTTTTTAGAAAATATTAACAAAGCCAAAAAATCAAAAATTTATCCTCTACGCATGGAGGTTATTGATTCTGAAGGCAAAAATCACAGCCATATTGCAATCAATGAAATAGCACTCTTACGCCAATCAAGCCAAGCAGCAAAAATCAGAATTTTTGTTAATGAACAAGAAAGAATAGATAATTTATCTGCTGATGGTGTTTTAGTTGCAACCCCTGCTGGAAGCACAGCTTATAACCTTTCTGCCCGTGGACCAATTATTCCTTTTGGTTCTGAAATTCTCGCCCTAACCCCAATCAGCCCTTTCCGCCCTAGAAACTGGAGCGGTGCGCTTTTACCAGCAAATAGCCAAATTAGATTGGAAATAATCAATCACGATTCACGCCCAGTAAGCGCTACTGCTGACTTTATTGAAGTTAAGAATGTGAAAGAAGTTAAAATTTTCGAAGATCGTAACAAATCTTTTACTATTCTGTTTGATCCGAATCACTCTCTGGAAGAACGGATTTTACTGGAGCAATTCAAGAATAATTAAGAATATACCATTTATAATCACCGCCTATAATAGTTTAAAATCTTCTAATTCCCCTATTGTTGATTATCCCTCTAAACACAAAATTTGTTATTAACGCTAATTCTGGATAAGAACTCGGTTTAATTATCCTACCCTTGAGGGAGGATCGAAGCCTGTAAGGCTTCGAGGAGGGGTTTTGTAGATATCTTGGTTAAAATTTTAAACACAAAAAACCCCTCACCGAAGCTAATGACGCTGCAATGCAGCATCATTAGCTTCGACTCTCCCTCAAGGGGAGAGTGATTAAATCGAGATTTTTGATTATTTCTTATCCAAAATTCACGTTTATTACATCGAATTAGCATAGACATATTTAAGCTGGTATTTTTTTGTCCCGCGTAGGCGGGGATGACAAAAAGTGTAAATATTATTATGACAATTTAGTTGTGAGCTAGGGGATAATTCTCAAACTACCCTTAAACTAATTATTTGACTTTTGTTTGGTAGTTTGTAATTTGCCGCGCCTCTTCTTTTGTGGAAGAAAAATTTAAATGGCCGGGGGTTTGTAGCTCAGCTGGTTAGAGTGCGCGCCTGATAAGTGCGAGGTCGGAGGTTCAAGTCCTCCCAGACCCACCATTTAAAACTAAATTTCTTTCATAATTTCACCAAATAGCTTAGCTGGCAAAGAGCCTCCAGTAATTTGATTTGTTGGCTTATTATCATCATTTCCCATCCATACACCAACAACATAATCATCATCAAAACCAACAAACCAAGCATCCCTGAAATCCTGACTAGTACCAGTTTTGCCATAGATATTATCAGCTATATTTGCTGCTTTTCCAGTTCCTCTTTCAACCACTTCACGTAACATAACCTTAATATTATCAACCGATTCTTGTGATATTACGGGATCAAAACCTGAAGATTCGCGATAATAAAAAGTTTCGTCATAATTATCTTTTATTTCTGTGATTGCGTAAGGAATCACTGGAATACCATTATTTGCAATTGTAGCATAAGAAGAGACCAATTCCAACAATGAAACTTCACTAGTACCAAGAGCAATAGTTGGATCATTTTCTTCTATTTTACTCAATATACCACATTTATGGGCAATATTAGCGATCTCTTTACCACCAACCTTACGTGCTATTTGAATTGCAACTGAGTTTAAAGAATCAGCAAAAGCAGTTTTGAGAGTTACATCCCCCAAATAGTGATTATTATAATTTTCTGGTAACCAAGCGCCAATATTTATCTTTTTATCTTCAAAAATATCTTCTGGGGTAAAACCATTCTCTAAAGCGGCAAGGTAAACAAAAGTTTTAAATGAAGAACCAGCCTGTCTTTTGGCATCAACTGCTCGATTAAACTGACTTTTCTGATAATCATTACCTCCAGACATTCCAAGAATTGCTCCTGTTTTATCCATCACAACCACAGCAATCTGAGAATGAAGAATTTTTTTTGAATTCTGTTCAATGAAGCTATTAGTAACATCTTCTAGCTTCTGCTGTATTTTCTCATCAAGAGTAGTGGTAACTCTAAAAAAGTTATTCTTAGCTAAATCCTTATCAAAAAAGTCACCAAACTGATTATAAACATAGTCAGCAAAATAAAGACGTTGAGAGTGATCTATTTTATAAGAAGCTTCATTATTAATCTGTTTAAGGCTTTTTTCATCGAGAAAACCAGCATCTATCATGGCACTTATAACAACATCAGCTCTTTCACCAGCTAATTCACGATTATTTTTTGGTGATAATTTGGATGGTGCTTTTAACAAGCCAGCTAAAACCGCAGATTCATTAAGATTAAGTTGCGATACATTTTTACCAAAATAACGCTTTGACGCATCAGCAACTCCATAATTTCAAGCACCAAAATATGCCCTATTTAAATAAAAAGTTATTATTTGCTCTTTGGTAAAATGACGCTCTAGCTGCAAAGCTAACAACAGCTCTTGTACTTTGCGTTTTAAGGTTCTTTCTGGCTTTAGAAATAATAATTTTGCTAATTGTTGAGTAATTGTACTACCACCCTGCACTATCCTTCCAGCTTCATGATTTACTCGAAATGCTCTTATAATTCCAAAAATATCAATACCACAATGGCTAAAAAAACGTCTATCTTCAATTGCTACAACTGCATTGATAAGGTTTTGCGGCAATTCATAGAAACTAACCTCGCTAGTATAGATTTCACCACGATTAGTTATAGGTTCAGAATTGCTATAATTGATTTGTACAATTTCTTTGCCATTCTTAGCTTCAAGATCAGCAAGACTTGGCAAATCTCTTAAGTAGTAAATAAGAACTAAAGTGCCAAAAATAGCTATCCAAATTGCAAGAAAGAAACTCCATTTAAGAACGAATTTTAATAAATTCATAAAAGCAAAATCTTCGACAAAATAAAAAATGAAAAATTATATTTTCAAAAATCGGCAACTAATTAATGAAAAACAAGCACAAGTTTCAATAAATGAACGCGGCTTTTTATTTGGTGATGGAATTTTCGAGACTTGTAAAATTTATAATAGCCAAATTTACAATTTTAAAAGCCATTTAAAAAGAATTAATCAAGGCTTAAAGACATTAAAATTTAAAGCTGATCTATCTAGTTTAGAAAAAGATTCATTAAAATTAATTGCCAAAAACCAAATTAAAGATGGAATATTGCGCATTTCAGTGAGCCGAGGCATTGGAAGTAAAGGCTATTTACCTACATATGATTCTGAAGCATTGATAATAATTCAAACTGCTGAAAAAAGACAATTACCTCACAAAATAACTTTAGGAGCATCAAATTACAGAACTCCTAACAATAATTTCGGCAAAACTATGAATGCTTTGCCTTA
>JACCDR010297366.1_pt1 | contig 12588 bp, 18 predicted proteins | sample 7446431 | NCBI WGS metagenome assembly JACCDR01 (sample SAMN15323443, study PRJNA562643) | freshwater metagenome | isolation source: river surface water | place: USA:Blue River Watershed | collected 2017-08-17
CCTGAGCCTGCTTCGCCGTCAACGTGCAGGCGGTCACCTTGTCCTTCGGATAGATGAGCACGACGCCGAACCCGGCTTTGACCGCCGACTTCGCGACGCGCACGTTCCACGAGATATCGCCTTCCGGGACACTCCCGAAGATCTCGCTGAAAGTGTCGATCGCTCCGATCATGGCTCTCCCTCTTTTCTAAGCGGCATACCAGCGTTCGCCGAGATGTGCCATATCCGTGCGAAGCACTGGAGTACGCTTCGCGATTTCGCAGAGACGAGCCGGGGGAGTCTCCATGATTCGCCGGATGTCATGAGCGACTTCCGCATCACAGATCACTTCGTCGTGCATCAGGAAGTACACGGCATCCCGGAGTCCGGCTTTGTGCATTTCGAGCTGTGCGTTCGCGAGCACGTCGTACGCGCCACCCTGAAACGTGTAGTTGATTCCTTTGTGAGTCTGGACTGACCATTCCCCCTCATACCATCCCGCCGGGATCGGGAGTATCCGACCGCTGAGGGTCGGGATCATCTGGTACTCAGCGGCGATGTTCCGGAGAAGACCCATGTATTCGAGCGTCCGGGGGATAGGCTCGAAGACCTTGTCTCGAATCTCGGATGCCTTAACGAAGCCTTCGATACCGAGTTCGATAGCAATGGCTAGCTGACTTCCCGGGACTCGACTCTCGTACGAAGCGTGCTTGTTCCACTTTTTCCGGCGAAGGAACTCCGCCCGAATCTTCGCCGCTTCGCCGGGAGTGATCAGGCCGAGATCGACGGCGAGCTTCAACAGACCTTCGCCGTAGAGCTGAGCGAGAAGGATGACTTTCGCGAACTTCCGATCGACCTGAGCGAACCGAGCGATGTCAGAATAGAGATCCGAGATCCCGGCTTCGTAGCCTTCGAGAACGTGAACGTCTCCGGCGACGTTCGCCGCTAGAACCGGCTCGATCTGAGACCAGTCGATCGACGCGAACCCTCGCATCTTCGACGTCGGGCACAGACATTCGACCTTCTCGTTCTTCTGGCCACGGTTCGAGACGAGATGATCGGCGTTGTCGTAGTACAGCGCGCCGAGACTGAGAACTTCCTCGAAGTCTTCGGGAACGATGATCCCTCGGGCCGGTCCGGGGAATTGCTGAACCGGCGGGTTGTCCATGGACATGCGGCCGGTAGCGGCTCCGAGAAAGTTCGCTGCCGGATGAATGCGGCCGTCGAGTTCGGCGTACTCCAGAACCTTCGTGAGGTAGTCCTTATCGACCTTCTCGGTTCGCTTGTGCTCGACGAAGACCTTAGCCATTGAGTGATCGAGACGAGCAAGGTTCGTCGCGTCTCCGGCCGGTTGCTTCGTCTTCGGAGTCCGGGGGTAATCCTCCGGAATCATCCCGCGAACGTCCAGCCACTTCGTTAGCGAACCCGAGTGTCCGGGCGTGATCCCTTCCGTCTCCAGAATGCTCGCGAGTTCGGTCATCCGACCGGCGTTCTCCCGGCGGTACTCGTCTGCGTACTTGTCATCGACACGGAAGCCCCGGCACGTCCGGCGCAGCGAGTCTCGGTTAAGAATCTGCTCACGTTCGACCAGAGCGTCAGCCTCAGCGCCTGTAACGCCGTGCGTGTAGAACGGGTGGCCTTCGGTGGTGCGCGCGTACGCGTCGGCACGAACGACCGGACGAAGCCGGTACGTCAAGATCGCGTCCGCTGCTGCCATGTGCCGATAGTTCGGAGTGTCGATATCGAACTCGGCGAACCATCGCGTCTTGCTGACCCCTAGGTTCTTCAGGATGCGGGGAAGCGGGTCTTCGAGCTGCATCCCGAGGTGACGGTTCGCAGCATCCCCGAGCCTCTTGGACGTCTTCTCGTCGGGCTCCGCAAGTCGCGCGTAGATCAGCGTGTCCGTCACGAAGTCGCACGAGTCGAGATCGAGAAGCCCGACAGCGTGCAAGATCGGAACGTCGAACGGGGAGTTATGGAAGACCAGCTTCCGGCCGGAGTTCAGCACGTCCCGAACGAGCCGGAACTGTCCGGGGTCGCGAGGGTCGCAGATGACCGAGTGATTCTCAGTCCCGAGCGTCACGGCCTTGACGTCGAGTCTGGCCTTCGTGGTCTTGCCTGCCGTCTCGATGTCTACCGCGATCATTCCGGGGAGACGAAGACCAGCGTCGATCACGACGTCATGCCCGATACTGTAGGTCGCTCCGGGAAAGCCCGGGAGCCCGAAGGTACCGGCGTTCATGATCCTTGCCGGGGGTCGTGTGAGTGTGATCATGACGCTACGAACTCCGGCTTCATCATGTCGTCGATCTCGGCGACCTTGTAACGGATCGACCGAGTTCCCGCGATCGTGTACCTGATGATCTGGCCTTCGCGCGCCCATCGGTCGATCGTGGCGACCGACACCCGAGCGTACTCTGCGGCTTCGCCACGAGTAAGCCACGTAGATACATGGTCCAGCATGAGACCCTCGCTCCCTTCCCAGATGATCAGAGATGAGCACTGTTGCGCACAGATGCACTCTCCCACAACCTTGACAGCTAGGCAAGCCCATGAGAGGATCGGGTCAGAAACACCGACTGACCAGGACAAACGTGGAAGGAGGAGAGATCATGGGACTTCGAGACGTCATGTGGTGGCTCGCGCTCGTCGGCTTCGCGCTCGCCGCTGTGACCGTGCTCGTGTGGGCACTCGTGACCGGTAACTATCTGACCGGTTTCTTCGGCGAAGTCGTGTTGTACTTCGGGATGGAGCTGATCAAGCCGTGAGCGACCTTCTCGCGCTTCGTCCGTATCAGGAAGAAGCCGTTAACTCGACGTTCGAGGCTGTCGCGCTCGGGACCAACCGTCCGGCCGTCGTGCTCCCTACCGGGGCCGGAAAGACCGTCATCTTCTCCTGGATCGCGAACCGTTGGGTTCGAGAACGCCGGAGTCGAGTACTGATTCTCGTTCATCGTGACGAGCTAGCGACCCAGACGGTTAAGAAGCTTCACGACGTCGCGCCGAACCTGAGGGTCGGCGTCGTCAAGGGCTCCCGGAATGAGTACGGGAACGTTGACGTTATCGTCGGCTCAGTCCAGACTCTTCGCCGGGAGAACCGTCGAGCCCCGATCACGGGGATCGGACTCTTGATCGTTGACGAAGCGCACCACGCGTCGGCTGATTCGTACATCGCGATTCTCGATCACTTCGGATGCTTCACGGGCCGGACTCCGGCTGTCGGGTTCTCGGCGACGCTCGTACGATCCGACAAGGGCGATCTTTCGTCCGTGTGGGAGCGCGTCGTATGCCAGCGAGACATTCTCGACCTGATCCCCGAGTACCTCTGCGACGTTCGCGGGAAGCTGGTCACGGTTGACGGGCTTTCGCTCAGCGAGATCAAGACCACGCGCGGCGACTTCTCGGAAGCGTCGTTGACTGACGCGCTGCTCACGGCGGAAGCTCAGAACTTCGTCGTCAACGCCTACTTCGAGTACGCACGCGACCGCAAGACGCTGGTCTTTACGCCGACCGTCGAAGCGGCGCGAGCCTTCAACGCCGCGTTCCTTGCGGCCGGAGTCCGGTCCGGAGTCGTGTGGGGCTCGATGCCCGCTGAGGATCGACGGCTCGCGCTGAAGATGTTCGAGTCCGGCGAACTCGAAGTGATCGTTAACTGCATGGTACTGACGGAAGGCTTCGACGAGCCTTCGGCGTCGTGTGCCATCATCGCCCGTCCGACGCGCTCAGCGGCTCTGTACGTCCAGATGGTTGGACGGGTGCTCCGGAAGCATCCGGAGAAGCGTGACGCGCTCGTACTGGACGTCGTAGGCGCGTCGCAGGATCACAAGCTCGCGACGCTCGCCGATCTCACCTCGCGACGGATCGAGGAAGTCGAGCCGGGTGAATCGCTCATGGAAGCGGCGACTCGTGAGCGGAAGCGGGGAAACCCCCGGCTTGCCGGTTACGTTGTCGGCACTGACGACGTCGATCTGTTCCATCGTTCGCCGTCCGTCTGGCTTCAGACGTATGAGGGGGTTTGGTTCATCTCGACACGCTGCCCGTCCCTCAGCGACGGAGTGTGTGCGATCCGGACGAACTCTTCGGCGTACCGCCCCCGGAAGTGCTCCGGTCACACGTGGTTTCTCTGGCCTGATAAGAACGAGATGTACAAGGTCGGAGTTAAACCGTCGCTCGTAAGTGGCGGAGTCTTCGTCCGGAATCAACTCGATCTGGAAACGGCGATGTCATGGGCTGAGCAATTCGCGAAGGAAGACGATCCGTCTCTCGCGAGTCGGTCGGCGTCATGGCGGAAGCGTAGCGAGCGCGCGTCCGACCAGCAAAAGACGTTCGCCGGGAACCTCGGTCTGACGTTCCCCGAGAACGTCACGAAGAAGGATCTCAGCGACATGATCTCAATTCATCTCGCATCTCGTTCTCTGGACCGAGCGATCCGAGCCGTAAGGAGTTAGATCGTGGGCAGATCACGAAGCGACGAAGCCCGAAAGGAGTGGCTCCAGCGCAAGCAACAGCAGTCCGACGATTCGCCGAGTACGGCCGGAAAGCGTGCCGTCTATGACGAAGCCCGGCAAGAGAACGAACGCATTCACGTTCACTTCATGTGCAAGTGCTGTGCGTGCGCTCAGGAGTTCGCGATATGCGGTCTTCCATGCTTCGTGATCTGCCCTGGCTGTCATCTCGTTCTCAATCAAATCCGATTCACGTAAGGAGTCGAGAAGTGAGCGACCTAGCCGAGATCGTTCGAGACATGGGGGAGCTGTTCCGGACCCACGTCGAACAGCAGAACAAGCGCATCCGGGAACTAACGGATCGTGTACAGGATCTCGAAGGCCACGCGGAGCACGGGCCGGACGGTGAGTGCGGAGTGTGTGCGCCGGACGGGCCGGAAACTGTCGGTGCCGACGAGTACGGTACGCGTGACATCGTGATCAGCGACTTCGAGGATCGCTGCCTATGCTCGAACCCGATCATGTTCGGTGACGAACTCGTTCAGAAGGAAGGGAAGTGGTTTCATCGTGAGTGTGCAGGCTGAAGACGCGTTCGCCGTACCGGCGAAGCCCACGCCGGATGAAGGCGGTATCGTCCGGGACCGCTGGGGCCGGTACGTGCTCCCCGATCCGGAGACCGGCGAAGAGCGGGGCTGGACTCGCGCCACGACATGGGCGAAGACGATCAGCGATACGTTCAAGCTGCATCAGTGGCAAGAGCGCATGGTCGCGAAGGGACTCACCATGCGTCCCGATCTCTTCGCGAGAGTCGGCGTCACGGACGATAAGAGCGAACTCAATCGTCTGTGCGAAGACGCGAAGAACGCCGCCGGGAGCAAGATCGGTGCGAACCTCGGAACCGCTGTTCACAACTACACCGAACAGCTAGACCGTGGCGTCGAACTCCGATCGATCGGCATCCCTTCTACGATCGTCGGTGACGTCACGAGCTACGGCGAAGCGCTGAGGAGTCAGGGTCTCGAACCGATCCCGAACCTGATCGAGCGTGTCGTGCTGAATACCAAACTCGGCGTCGCCGGTCGGCTCGATCGAATCCTGATGAACACGCGTCCGGTCGGTATCTGGACCGAGCCGGGATCGCTGTTCATCGGGGACGTTAAGACGGCGGCGAACATCGGGTATTCCTGGCTCGAAGTCTCGATTCAGCTCGCGATCTACGCGAACGCTGACTACTTCTGGAACATCGAAACGCAGACGTACGAGCATGTTCCTCAGCTCGATCTGGACGAAGCGATAGTGATGCACGTCCCGGTTCAGCAGGGCTATACGGACCTCTACCGGATCGACATCCGGCAGGGGTGGGAGTACGCCCAACTCTGTAAGGTCATCCGGGAAGCGCGCTCGAATCGCAAGCTCGCCGCTCGTCTCGGGCAGACGATCGTATCGAAGCCGATACTCGAAGCCGTTCAAGACGATCAGCCCCGAGAGCTTGACATCAGGGCAAGAATCGATCAGGCTACGTGTAGACAGGATCTCTCGGACATCTGGGCAGACGCTCAGTCCCGGGGACTCTGGACGAAGGAACTCGAAGACTACGGGATGAACAAGCTCGTCGATCTTCGAGGCTAGAACAGACCAGAACCGAACCGTACAGAACAAGACAGGAGAGACCAGAATGTCTCAGCGTGAACTCGACGCTCTCGGCGTCGGTGCCTTCGGCAAGGATGACCCGTTCGTCGCTCCGGCGGAAGGGGGAACCATGAAGAGCCTTCGCGGGAAGCTTCTTCTCGTCTTCCCCCTGGAGATCGGCAAGGCGAAGAGCAAGTTCCCGACGAAGGACGGGTCCGGCTTCGTGGACTCCGTCACCTCGAAGGTCGTCGTGCTCGACGACGCCGACAACCCCGGACGGGTCATCGCCCGGATGAAGATCCTCAGCGGTTCCATGTTCAGCCAGATCGCGCCGTACGTCGGCACCGGTAAGCCGGTTCTCGGCAGGCTCGACAAGTCCGAGTTCGACATGGGCGAAGGGTGGGTTCTGGTGACCGACACCTTGACGGACTCCGATCTCGACTCCGCCCGGACCTGGATCGCGGAGCACCCCGAGAAGAAGCCGGAAGACCCGTTCGCGAAGGCTGCGAAGCCGAGCGCATGAGCACACCAGCTTACGGCGATGACCGTAGCGACGTAGGCTGGTGAGAAGAGCCCCGGGAACTCCCTCCCCGGGGCTCTTTCCATTTAGGAGACATGACCTATGGGACGACACGAATCCGATCCGGTTCCTTTCCGAGACAAGATCAGGGACTCGGGACCGATGAAACGGATCAGGAACGACGCGCCGACCGAAGAGATCCCGGCGGCCGAAGTCCGGCGGCGAGCGTGGCCGGTCGTGCTGCTCATCTCGACGGTTCTCGCCGGGGCTGTAGCGCTCCCGGTAGGGCTGTCGATCCTCACCGCTGAGGAAGGCTCGAACCCGTTCCCAGCGAGCGCTAGCGGCCGGTACAGCGCCACTCCGAGCCCGACCGGTTCGACGAGTTCGGCCGTCCGGCCGACGGCGACCAGCACGAAGAAACGGATCAAGCACAAGCCGACCGGTCCGGCTCCGGCTCCTGAGCCCGGACCGACCGTCACGGAAACGGTCTATGTCACTCCGGCACCGAAAACGATCTATGTCACGGCTCCCCCGAAGACGATCAAGGTTCCGGGACCGACGAAGACGATCAGCGTCCCCGGACCGACAGCCACGGAAATGATCTACACTGACCGATGCTTCCGAGTCCGCAATTCGATCATTACAGGAGAGATCACGTGCCCGTGAAGTTCAGAGCCGAGATCAAGCCGACTCTTCGACAAGGTGATCACGACGTGATCCATCTGTTCTACACCGACGAGAACGGAGCCGACCGGCGAGTCTCGTCGGTGATACTCCGTGAAGATATCGCCGCTGACTTCGTGAAGACGATCAATGGGACCGACGAGAGTCACTCAGCGTGATATAGCCCTAGAACGCGCTGAGAGCCACGCTGAGACGTTAGACCCCTTCTCGGGTACAACCACCCTCGGAAACTTTTTCAGGAGTTTTCCCAGGTCAGCGAGGGTCCGTGAAGACTTGAAGCCGGGACGTTCCGAGCGAGCGTCCCGGCTTCGTCGTGTCTGGAGTCACGGAAAGTCGTTGAGATTGGGGCTTGACACCTTGGCACGTACGGGATTGAATAGAGACATCAGCAAGACGGCAGGCGGAAGGGATCGGAACCATGAAAGAGCGAGTCACGATCACGAACGGGACTTGCGAGTTCTGCGGCTCCGGTCCCCTCCTGTGCGACTGCTGTGCCGGGTGCGTCTTCCCGTACAGCGGGCACTGTGAGAACTGCGACTCGTGCGAGTGCCAGGGCTGCTAGCAAGGTCAGTACTGACTAATCCGAGGGAGAAGACCATGCTCTACACGATCAAGGCAGGGACCGACGGACTCGGGTCCGAGTTCCCCGGGGTTGACGGGATCTTCGCCGACTCGATCGACGAAGCCCGGGAACTCGCCGCTGAGAAGCTGCACATGGCCGGTTACACCGACGCGTCTGACGAAGGGCTGTTTACGGTCCACGGGCACCGGTCATGGGTTCTGATGCGCGACGAGCGCGGACACTACTCGATCCAGGCTGACGACTCCCCCGAACCCCGTGTGCGTTCGCGTCGGCGGATTTTCACGATCGATGCCGCACGGCACGCTCAGCGAGTCAACGACTACGCGACCGGCGGAAGCTCTCTGACGGACGCCACGACCAACTGAAAGGGATCGGACATGCCAGTGAAGTGCGGAGTCTGCGGTAAGCCGGGAGTGAACCCGTGCGTCCCGTGCGCCCGGGGAACCGACAAGCTGATCAAGGACCTGAAGAAGCCGGACCCGAAGAAGTCCGAGCCTAAGAAGAAGGGAAAGTGATCGTGACGGAGAAGCCGAAGCCCCCGAAGAAGCCACAACTCCCCGGACCCGTCCGGACTCCGGCGAAACCGCCGAGACGGTAACCGAACGACGAAGCCCCCGAGCCTCAGCGCTCGGGGGCTTCGTCATGTCCGGCTACGACGCGAGTCGAGACGTCGCCGACGTGGTTTCTCCGCTGAATCCCGGGCGGAGTCCTGGCCGGATCAGTTCGATCCCGGACACGAGCCAAGTATGCCGGACGGCGCGATCCGGCGCGGAATCAGGCTCCGCACGCCGAAATCGTGGCCCTGAGATGACCCGTGCTGGCCTATCTCGACCTGGCCGGATAGACGGTACCGGGGACAGGGGTATAACCCGTCAGCGACGCTCTCAGCCCCGTACTCGTCAGTAGGCACCCCCTCAGCGGGCTTGCGGAGCCCGTCGAAAATTCATGTGGATTCATGTGCCCGAACCCCTTGACTCCCTGGCAAGTCAATGAAATAGTTCAGTTACAAGCAAGACAGCAGCACAGACCAGAGGGAGACTGGAAATGACCACGATCGACGTCAACGCCGCTTTCGCCGCCGAGAAGATTGCCCAGCTCGAAGACGAGCGGAACCGTCCGGCTCGTGAGAACGAGCGGCGAGAGGCTCGCCTCAGCGACCTTCGGAAGCGCGTCGAGTCCGGCCAGATGAGCGAGCGCGAGAACAGCGACGGATCGGTCACCTTCACCGCTCTCCAGGGCTGGGACCGTGGCGAGACGTGGACCGTTCAGGCCGCTGTCAAGCTCGACGAGAACGCGATCATTCAGCCGAATCACGGACTGGAGACCAGCGTTTCCGGCGACGTCGCGCTCTACCTGAACGGTGTCAACGGTCCGGCGTGGCACGGGCTCGGGACCGTCATTCCCGGGGGTCTCAGCGACGCCGAGAGCGTGCTGAAGGCTGGGGGGCTTGACTGGGAAGTCGAGAAGCGTCCCATGACGTACCGGAACCTGATCACCGGTCAGGAGGAGATCCTTCCCCGGAAGTACCTCACCTACCGGACCGACACCGGTCGCGCGATCGGTCCCGTCGGCGAGATCTACACGGCGGTTCAGAACCGTGAGGCTTACGCCATGCTCTCCGAACTGATCGGACTCGGCATGATCTGTGAGTCCGCTGGGGTGCTCGACGACGGAGCGACCGTCTTCGTTACCGCCGAGATCCCCGAGCCGATCGTGATCGACCCCAACGGGATCGCCGACAAGGTTCGTCAGTTCCTCGCGATCAAGAACAGCCACGACGGTAAAGGCCAGGTCATGGGAGTTGTCACCCCGTGGCGGGTTCTCTGCGGTAACACCGCTCGATTCGCCGTCCGGGATGCGGTCGCTTCCTTCAAGATCCGCCACACGAAGAACGCGATGAGCAAGATCGCTCAGGCTCGTGAGGCTCTCGCTCACACCGTCGAGTACTTCGCCGCTTTCGCCGCTGAGGAGACGGCGCTGGTGCAGGCCGACTACGGTCACGACGAACTCGACGCGCTGATCAAAGAGGTTTGGGAGCTGAAGCCCGGTAAGGATGGCGAGCCGTCGAAGCGCGCGCTGACGCTCGCGACCAACCGGACCGAGAAGATCCACGAGCTTTTCGACGCTGAGGCGAACCGAGTCGGTCGGAACGCTTTCGCTGCCGAGAACGCGATCACGGGTTACGTCGATCACTTCGCGGAGCTTCGTCCCCGGGGTGCGCTGAAGGCTCTCGGCAGGAACGGGGCTCTCGGCGACGCGATCCTGAACGAGACGAACGACGAGCCGAAGAAGAAGGCTCACGCCAAGCTGATGATGAAGGTTCGCGGAGCCTGATCAGACAGCCCCGAGAGAAGCCCCCGGACTTCGGTCCGGGGGCTTCGTCGTGTAACCGATCAGACTCCGTTGTGACTCACAGTGAGGTAGCCCTAGAACGCGCTGAGAGCTACGCTAACGGCTTCGACCCCTTCCCTGGTACAACCACCCTCAGAACTTCTGTGCGTCGTTTTCCCTGGTCAGTGAGGGTCCGTAGAGCCTTCGTCAGCGCTTGCTCGCCGGGACTGTGCCGAGACGCTCGGGCAGACCGTCACGGAAAGTTCTCGACTTCGAGCCTGGAAACCCCTTGACTCCCTGGCACGTACGGGATTGAATAGGTCTTACAAGAGAACAGCGGAGAGGGAGAGTCGGAATGCTGGTCAAGATGGATGTTCGTACCGACGGCGGTTACCACACCTTCACTGTCGGATTCAGCACCGAAGCTCAGGCACTCACCTACATCGGGGCTCGCCAGAAGACGCACGTCTTCGACGAGATCGAAGCTACTCCGATCCCCCGGACGTGGACTGAGCTTCTCGATCTGCTCTACCCGACGTGTCATCACGGACTGGACGCTCGGATGTGCATGGACCCGATCGGAGACGCTCACTTCGGTACCCGTGAGTGGGAGATGGCGCAGTACGGCGAATGGTAAGAGACAAGCCCCGGACTTCGGTCCGGGGCTTCGTCGCGTAAAGAATCATGAAGAACTTCGCGGGAAACCCCTTGACTCCGTGGCACGTAACCGATTGAATAGAGACATCAGCAAGAACGACCGAGGGAGCACCGGAGACCATGAACCGCAAGGAAGTATACGCGAAGGGTCACACCTACATCATTACTCGTCGGTTCCTGAACAAGACCACGGGGAAGATGCGGGTTCGCGTGCGGATCTTCCGTGGGCTTCTGGCCACGTCGGAAGCGATGGTTCACGACGAGTTCAAGGACTACGGCGACATGCACACCGGAGACACGAGCTTCGGCAAGCTGATCAAGTGGGCTCAGTCCCTCTAACCCGAGAAGGAGACAGATCATGGAAATCGGAGCTTTCGACGACGTGTACGCGAGCCCGGAGAAGCACGGTCTCCGGACGATCGGCGAGATCGAGTGGGACCCCGAAGCGTCGTACAGCTTCGACCTTACGGTTCTCTGGTACCACGAGGAGACCAAGACTGTGTACGCCGGTTCGGACTCCGGCTGTTCGTGCCCGAGCCCGTTCGAGAGCGTGTACTCGCTCGACGGTCTGAAGCCGATCAAAAGCCTGAAGGAACTTCTCGCCTTCATGTCAGAGAGCGCCGAAGGTTCGTCGGGCTCGGGCCGGACCGGTGCGGTCGGAGAACTGATCATGAAGGTCCGTCCGTACCTGTAGCGGACCGTCGAGACAAGCCCCGGACTTCGGTCCGGGGCTTCGTCGTGTAAAGAATCATGAAGAACTTCGCGGAAAACCCCTTGACTCTCTGGCACGTACGGGATTGAATAGAGACATCAGCAAGAACGACCGAGGGAGACGGAAAATGAACGAGATCAAGTACTTCGCGGTTCCGGCCGAAGAGTCCCGTGACTGGGACGGGATCTTCGACTGCGCCGAGAAGCTCGGGATCTACGGGAACGACTTCATCGGTTGCTTCACCTACCGGTCCCCGAAGACCGGCGGGCTCGCGATCAAGCTCGACCGGGACTGACGCTAGACGGTCCGGGGGAGCGACTCCCCCGGACCGGCCTTGAAAACTCAAGAGAGGGAGAACGGCGATGATGGAGCCGACGAAGAAGAGCGCGTCCGTCGAGAAGCTGATCACCGCGATCGGGGGTGCCGACCGGCGAGACTCGATCCGGGCTCGGAAGTGCCACCCCGTCATGGGGTGCGGACAGACGATCAGCCCGAGCGCGATCGAGTGTTGGGGTCCGGCGACTCGTCGGGAGTTCCAGAACTCGGGACTCTGCGGACCCTGCCAGGTGCAGCTCATGGGAGGCTCGACGAAGGACTGAACGAGAGAGCCCCCGGGGAAACCCGGGGCTCTCCGTCAAGAGACCTTGACCGACTGGCAAGACCGAGGTTTAATCGAATCAGACAGCCAACGTTAGAGGGAGAACGCGAGATGACCGAGAAGACCGTTACCGCCGAGAGCCGGACCGAGCATCAGAGCCCCGAGAAGGTCGCGTACTTCTACTTCATCCGGTGCGAGTACCAGCGGAAGTTAGACCGGCCGCACATCGAGTACCGGGACATGCCCAACGGGTACCAACGGATCGAGCGCGAGTACGAGACGGACAACGGCTACATGGCGGGGGTTGTTACCCTTGCCGGGAGCGTCGGGAAGTTCGACCTTCTGACACTGGCCATGAAGACGGCGCTCGACCAGGTCAACAAGAACCGACGTGAGCAAGGACTTACGCTGATGTTCCGGCCGGAAGATCAGCACGTAACCGCGTTCGACG
>JACCDR011078786.1_pt1 | contig 12588 bp, 14 predicted proteins | sample 7446431 | NCBI WGS metagenome assembly JACCDR01 (sample SAMN15323443, study PRJNA562643) | freshwater metagenome | isolation source: river surface water | place: USA:Blue River Watershed | collected 2017-08-17
ACCGAGGTGGCAACCGCGTTGTTCACGCCCGTCACAACCTCGCCGATGACGTGGCCGGTCCAGTCGGTCCCGACCAAGGTGAAGGTGATACCGGAGTCGTTGCCGGCTGAGTCGATCTCAACCCGGCGCGCCATGTCCATCGTGCCGGTGCCAGAGTGGCCGACGGTAACGGCAGCCGCCGCGGCGCCGTTGATGCTGACCCCCGTGACGGTAGAAAACAACTGCGTCGTTGCTACCACGCCGGTATTGGCGCCCGTAACTGTCTGGGCCACCACAACGCCGGGGCCAAACGTACCCACGCCCTGCAGCGTGCCGGTGATGGTGAAGGTGCGCCCCGAATCGTTGCCGGCCGAGGTGACGTAGACCCGCTGCGGGGTTGGGAACTGCACGTAGGCCGAGGGCGTCGAGCCGACGCCACCGTAGCCGGCCACCGGCCGCGTCGAGGCGAGCGCGCCGTTGATGGTCAGAGCGCCGGAGCCGCTAGGTGTCTGCGAGGCGCAGATGCTGTCCGCATCGAATGTCGTGCCGGCCAGCGCCCCGTTGATGACAAGGAACTGCGATGCAGCAGCGCTTTGTGCCACCGATATACCATCGGGGTCCGCCGTTGCCAGCGGACCCACCGAGACCGTCATCAACTGGGCCATGGCTTACTTGCCTCCCTTGATCGGCAGGCCGTCCTCGCCAATGCCTTTTTGCGTCGTAACGATGCCGACGGTCTTGCCCTCGGCCTCCTTGAGCACGGAAGCGCCGCCGCGCCCGCGGATCGGGGCCTTAACTCCAGGCCCCAGGTCCCACTCTTTTGAGCCTTGCTTCATGTAGCTCATGGCTATTCCTTCACGTCGAAGAAGAAGTGAATGCGCGCGGCGTCGCCCTTGTTGTGCAGGCCGTGCACGACCTCGGTATTGACCTTGTAGGCGTAGCCGACCTCCATATGCACCGACTCGCCGCCATGCCACATCCAGCAGCCATTGTTGGTCACCAGCGGCATATGCAAGCGGACGCGCCAGGACTCGGGCATGACGTCATCATGGTCGGCAATCGTCTGCCCCGGGACCACCACGCTCAGCATGCGGTGGTAGGCCTGATGGCCCACAGGGAATCGGGTCATTAGGCCGGCGACTACGCTTTCGAACTGATCCCCGAACCCATGCCATGCTTGGTCTGAAACCATGGCCGGGTAAGGGTAGGCGGCGGACAGCCGGTCTTGCTGCGGCCACTCCGCCAAGGGAATGGCCGCAAGCCAAGCGATCTGCGAGGCCACGTCGACCTCGCAGAACTTCTCGACTGTCCCCCGGTAGCGCTCCATTAGGCGGCCACCACCGAAGCACCCGGCGAAAGCGGTTGCCAGAAGCAGTAGAAGGTGATCGCGCCGGACGTTATGGAGTTCGTGGCGATGGTGGCGATGATATCGAGGCCGCCAGCGATCACGTTGCCCGTCAGGGCGCCGCCGGACACCAGCTCGCCAATCGCCGTGCCGGTGTCGAACCAGTCGTGCGTAGCGACAAAGTTGGTGCCGTTGACGGTCGTGGCCGCGATCAGGATGCTGGTGGCGCCCGGCACGCCCAGAGCTATCGTGCCGTTGTTGAGCGTTGAGGCCAGCGCTGTCTGTACGGTGGCAAACACCTTGACCAGCACGTCGCCGGTCACGGTAAATAGCGTTACCGGCGAGGCGCCCGTGGTGAGCACGGAGGCATCGGCAACCACCTTCCTGGCCAGTGTTGCGCCGCCAATGGCGGTCAATACCGCACCCGAACCGCCCTGCACGGTCGTCCCAAGCTCGCCCTCGTTGACGCGGGCGAACCACGTCGAGCCGGTAACGGTATCAACGACCGGGGCCGTAGCCGAGCCGTTGTACACGTAGCCGTAGACCTCGATATTGGTGCAGGCCGTGGTGTGGAACTCGATCGGCGCTGTCGTTGCCCGCCCGTAGGTATCGAGCACGATGATGCCGTTGTTGACGCCAACCAAGCGGGCGACGTTGACAGGCGCCGTGCCGCCGGAGGTCAGGCCAACCACCTTCAGGTTGAGCCGCAGGTTGTCGGCGGCTGCCGTCGTCAGCACGACCCGCACCGCCTGCAGCGCACCGGACGAGGTGTCCTGCCATTCGACGGGGCCAAACTGGGCGCTGCCGATGGTGCAACCCGCTGCCTGGACGTGGAACGGGTTGGTCAGGGCGTCAACGCCAGCGATACCGACGATATTGGCGATCTGCACGTTGGCTGCGGTAATCAGTACGGATGCGGCGGCCGAGGACGAGAAGGTAAGCTCGGGCCGGTCGGTGCCGGTGCCAAGGCCGATGATGTTGATGCCCGCGACGTCGCAGGTGATCGCCCCCGCCGACGATAGGGTCTCAGCGTGGCCTTGCATGACGACGATAGTGTCGCCGCGGTTGGCCGTACACATGCCGACGGCAAAATCGATGCTGGCAACCGGGTTGTCGGCCTGCCCGTTCGTGGCTGCGTTTTGCCCGCGCGCGGATTGAACGAAGATATAGCGCCCGGGGCTGCCCGTCAGCGGCAGCCCGTTTGCGCCTATCGTCGGAACGCCTGCGACCTCAAGGCCGCTGAGATGCGTATCGCCCATAGTGTGTGTTCCTTCTCAGCTAGCTGTTAGGCGCCGTTGGCGTTAGGCGCTTGGCGGTCTTTGATGACGCAGATGTAGTCGACCGACATGATGGCGGCCGAGTCGGTGCCGTTCTGGATGGCCATGGTGATGGTCATCTCGGTTGTTGGCATGTTGGTTGTGCTGGTGATCGTGCCGACAGCGCCGTCGTTGAAGAACACCGTCATCTGGCCGATGTCGGCGTCCCAATAAAACCCGACCGTGACGTAGGTGTCGTTGGCCAGGGTGCCGGCCGTCACCGTCGAGGCCGTGCCGGACTTCTCGGCCCGGAACACCAAGCTGGTTGAGCCGTCGGCCTTGACGAAGAACAGGCCGTCCGACACGTCGTAGGGGTCGGTATCTATGACCGTCAGGCCTAGCGCGATCTCGGACTCAGTCGCGTTGTTGACCTTGAAGCGCGCCTTGTACCACATCGACCGGCTGGCAGACCAAGTCCACGTTTCAACCGCCGCGGCGCTGGTATTGCCCGACCATTGCAGGTTGTTGTGATCATCGTCGGCCGCCGCGTTGGTAATTACGAGAACGCCACCATCCGCGTCCGCAACCGCGCGCGTGCCGCTGCCGACCTCGGTGATAATCCATTCGGCCGCGGTATAATCGTCAAAGTCGTCCATCCACACATGGCAACGCGTGGGGTCCGACTGCACAAGGTTGCCCATCGTCGTCGAGCCGTAGACGTTGGAGATGCCTTGCGGATAATTTGAGCTAGCCATTGGGCTTCATTCCCTCACAAGTTGCCGCCGGCCCACCCCGTAGGGCAGGCCGGCAAGGACAGGCAGGCGTCTTAGCTCGGGAACGAGCCGAAGGCGGCGCGCCAGTCCGTATAGATCGGCTGGGCACGCTGGTAGGCCGACACGATCAGGTTATGCGTGGTCTGGTCGACCCACATATCCGTCTCGTAGGGATCGCGTTCGAAAAACTTGAGCCCCTCGTCGTTGTCGGTGAGCACGAACCACGCGGTGTTCGATGTGAGGTAGTCGCACACCATATAGTCGGTGATGCCGCCCTCAACCGAGCGATCCGCGTTGACGTCGTTGTCGGCCGTGCCGGGGCGCAACTCGGTCTTGGTAATGCGCTCGGCAACATCCATCAGCGCCACCGGGACCATTAGGCCGTTACGCTTGGCGCGGCCCTTGATCTTGAGGTTGCGCTCGTCCACCCAGTTGGTCCGGATGTTCTTGATGGCCTGCATGAGGCTGGCCTCATTCAGGGTAGCGTCGGTCGAGTAGCGGTTCGCCGCCGTCGCGCCGTCCACGGGGTGGTCGGTCGCAAACAGCGCCTTGCCGTCGCCTACGATTGACGCGTCGTAGGTCGTGCCGTTGTTGAAGACGTTGAAGCTATTGATTTCCCAGAACTCTTTGAAGGCCTTGCCCAGGCCGAGCGCGGTCGGCTTGAACTCGGTCTTGTAGAGGTCGTCGCGAATTGCCTTGCGGGTCATCGCGTATGCGAGTCCGACCTCGTACGTCTCGGCATTGTAGACCCAGCGCTGCCCGGCCGCGTTATCGAAGCCGGTCGCGCCACCCTCTTGCTTCATTTGCGCTAACCCCATGTACGCGACGTGGGCCGTGCGCTCGATCTGCATGGTGGACGTTGTGGTCTTGAACACCCTTTTGTACTGGGTCGGGATGTCGTCATATTTGCCCGTGACCTCACGGAGGCCGGGGCGGAGCAGGTCGCGGATCTGCGAGGTATTGATAGCCATGTTCTAGTCCATCGGCCTTACTGGCCGTCCTCTATGAGAGTTCAGCCGTCAGGATTAAGACGCAACGCCCTGAGCGCCCATGGTATTCAAGGCGACCACGGCCCAATTGTAGGCCCCGGCCTGCGTACCTGCCGCGAGCGTCGACGAGCTGCCAGCACCTTCAGGGTTGTTGCCCATCGAGTAGTTGGCCCACAGGTCGATGATGCGCAGCGGGCGCGAGACGTTGGTGGCAATCGTGGTGGTGTCGAGGTAGGCGCCCGAGAAGCCGGTGACGGCCGAGCCGGTGCCAACCGAGATGTCGGCGTTGGCGCCGATGTCGGCGACCGTAATGCCGGTGGCGTCCGTCTGGATCACGAACAGCGCCGGGGTCGACAGCGCGCCGGGGACGAACTGCGCCAGGACCGAGCCGCTAGCCGCGTCGGTGCCCGGCCAGTATTTCTGCGGCACGACGGTCTGCTGCGAGTTGGAGGCGTAGCGGCAGCCGGCGAAAACCCCGTAGCAGAGGTAGTTGGCGGTCGTCGCCGTCCACTGGTAGAGGTAGCCGTTGGCCGACTGGAAGATCAGGTCGCCCGTGTAGATCGGGGTCGTATTGGTAGAGAGGATGCCGTTGCGGCGCTCCATCAACGAGGCGTTGGTGGGCGGGCCGCCCATCAAGCCGATGAATCGAAGGCCGAAAGGTTGGTTACTGTTGGCCATTTGTTCCGTGCCTTAATCTAGGTGGCACTGAACCTCTGCCCATATGGCTCAGGGGATAATTATGGGCAGAGAAACCAGCGCCGTGGGTTAGACGGATGCAACACGCGCGCCTTTCGGCTGCATGCTGCGGCTGATTTCCTGCCCCTTGCACCATCGAGGGCTTGCGCCCTTCGGATCAGCACCGTGAGCAACACCTCACGGGAAACGATCTGGGGTTAGGCTACTATGCGGCCCTGGTGTTCGTGCCAGTCGGCAGCCTCATTGTCGGAGGCCCCTTTCTCTCGGCTGTTGTCTGCGGGATTTTGAGTTCCGCAGAAGCTCGCCTCATGTGACCGGATACCGATTTACGATGGTGATGTTTTGATGCCTGTTCATAGGCAAGTTGTCAACAGAAAAAGTTAATCAGGGAGATGGCGCCACCACTGCCCAGTTTGAATGGTGCGAACCATCGTGTCGCTAACCCCATAAAGCTTTGCCAACTGCATGCGCGGATAGCCTGAAACGGCGCGTATCTGTCGCACCTCGGCATCAGTCAACTTGCGCGATTGGCGTCCCTTGCGCGCGCAGTCGGCCATATTGTCGGCGGTTGTTCCTAGAAATAGGTGAGCAGGGTTAATGCAGGTCTTAACGTCGCATCGATGACACACCATCATCCCATCGGGAATTGGACCAATGAACGCCTCATAGGCGGCGCGGTGGGTCGTGAGCCTTATGTTATTGAAGCTTAGTGTACCATAACCGTGATTGCCAACGGGGCCGCGCCAAAGGATACACCCGTTAGGTTGAAGGTCGCCCCACCCCTTGAAGTAGCATATCGGCGAGCAGAAGTACGCGCGGTTAGACCCGCATCGCTCACCGCAGATCGAGCACTTCTTAGTTAGGCCGCGGGGATTGGTGCTTGCGCCGCTAGCTCTTGGCATAGGCGATGGCTAACACAAAGCGTTGCGCTACGCCACCGACGCTTCCGGGTTGCTCACAGTCCTACTCGGCCCGCCACGCAGGTCGATTTTGACCACCTTGCCGGGCCGGATTAACCCGGTGTGTTTGAGGTAGTGCGCGAAGCACCCGCTATAGGTCTTGTCGCCGTAGTGATGCAGCATCAGGTGGGGGTCACACCATACCTCGCCGCCAAGCTCGCGCCAGCGGAAGCAAAAGTTCTTGTCCTCCGACCGCCGGACGTGGTCGCGGACGACGAACTCGAACACGTTCCAGGCTTTCTTGGTGCCGGGGATCATTGGTTGGTGGTACCAGTTGTCCGGATCGGATTTGACGATGCGCTCGGCGCAGGCGCGGGTGATTCGCATCATGCCGCCCGGGCCGCCGGCAATCTTGAGCAAACCATTCTTCGGGTCAGGCTCGCGCGTGATGGGGTCCACGAACTCAATAGCCTCGTCGAGCATGCTGATGGGGAATCCCTCGCCCTCCATGCGCTTGGGGTAGGCGCCGAGCACGAAGTCGACGGGGTGGTTGACGAGGCGCCAGATGGCATCGCCCTCCCAGTGCACGTCATCGTCAAGGAACAGCGCCTGCGTGAACTGGGGGTTGTTGTAGAAGTGGGTGAAGAGCTGGTTGCGCCCGTCCTCGATGTCGCTGGAGCCGGCGCGGCCCTTGGTGACCAGCCAGCGGTTCTGGAACAGGTGCACAGACGAGTACTCCAGCGCCTTGCTCAGCTCCCAGGTCGGGCCGGCGCGGTTGGAGACGATACCTATATAGAGGTGCCCGAGCGGCCCGTTGTCGTTCATCTCGGTGTCTCCCCTAGCAGTTTGGCATAGGCCAGCGGCGCGTCCGGCTCGATTGCCCCCACCCTTGCGGCGTTCTCGATGGCCAGCATGGCAAGGTCAAACGAGCCGCACATGTGGTGGGCAAGCATAGCCAAATGCTTCCACTGCTCAGCCTCCATGTCCCGGGTAAAGTCGCGCACGTAGACCATGTCGGCCTCAAGCAACTGGTGGGGCTCGGGGCGCCCGCCAATCCTGACCTCCGTTGCCAGCGGCCAGCACTTGGCCTCGGCAAAGCAATGCGGGACAAACCCGCGCCCGCGCAGGAAGCCGTCCATCACCCCAAGCGTCGGTTGCCCCTTGTACAGGGGCATGAACGACATCTCGGTTATCACCATAACGGCGTCGGCCATGCGCTTGGGCGCATGCTTCAGGACGGACAGCTCGCCGCCCTGGATGTCGAGCTTGATCAGATCGCAGTGCGGCACCTCGGCCAGATCATCGAGGCGCACGGTGCGCGTGGCCATCGTGCCCTCAAGGTGGCCGTACTCGGCTAGCCGCTCGAACACACCCAGACCCGCCGGGTCCGGCTTGAGCAGGCTAACCATGCCCTGCCGGCGCGTCAGGTGTAACGTATGCTCTTCGCCATCACCTAATATATAGGGCAGGTAGGTCTCGTTGGGACCCTTGCGCCCGTTGAGGATGCCCAAGGCCTCAACGATGGGCTCAAACCCGACCACCGTACACAGGCCGGCTTCCAGCATCGTGCGGTAGGGCGGGTGTCCCTCGACGGGGTTGGCGCCGACGTCGACAACGGCTGTCAGGCGCTCGGGCTTGAGGAGGTCACGGAGGGCTTGCATTCATTCCTTGCTGTGCAATGGGGGCGCCAACCGAGCGCCCCGTTGCACTTGTCCGTCACGCGGGACACAGGTCATTCATCAAGGGTGTAAGTGTAGTTCTTCTGCGGGTCTCCCATCGGGATGCGCTCGATCTTGACGCCCGTGCCGCGGACGGCGGCCGGGTCGGCCTGATCAAAGATATCGGCGGCGTTCGGGGCGTGCTTCTGCATCATGCCCGCCATGTTGCGGCTTTCGTACAGTTCGCGGTCGGCCGCGCTTTTCTGATAGTGCCGCGACATCGCCGTCAGGCGTTCGTCGCGTTCCTTGAGCATAAGGCCGCCGAGCAGGATAGGGCCAGTATGCCCGCGGGGCATGATCAACCCGTCGTGGCGCTCGGCCGGCACCGGGGTCCAGCCCGCGGCCTCGTCATCGGCCTGCGCCTCAACCCAAGGCGTGCCTTTGACCGTGTGAGTCCGCCACTCGTAGACCCAGCCCTTGGGCGGCGTGACGCCCATGCGCTTCAGGTCATAACGGTCGTCCCCAGCGAGCTGCCGGCGCACACGGCCCAGGTCGATGGTGCGGCCATCGCGGGTGAGGATGGCATTGGGATCACGCTCGGGCGCACGCTCGGGGGCCGGCGGCGGCGCAGCGCGCGCGGCGGGCTCATCGCGGGTAACGGTGCGGGGGGATGCTTTAGCCATGGTGTGTCCTTCCTAAGGGCACGACGCGCACTAAAAGTTGTGATCGTAGTCAGGGTCGAGGAAGTTCTTGGGCAACTTGCCCTCTTTGATGTCCTGCACCGCTGCCAGCGCGTACTGCGTCGCATCGAGGCCGGACGCCTTGACGAACGCGGCCAACTTCGGGGGCAACCGCACCTGTGACGCGTTCGGGTTGGTCGATGAAAAGTAGTTGCCCGAGCGCGAGACCGGGGCAGCGGCCGGCGCGCGCTCCTTGGCAGCAGGCTTGGCAACCTCCTCACGCTTGGCAGGGGTACGCGGCTTCTCGTCGGCCATGTCGATGTCCTCGGACGGGAAAAACTTGTCGTTGAGCGCCTGCCTGAACTCCCCCGAGTTCAAGTAGCCGATGTCATTCGGGTTGCGGTCGTTGTCGAGCAGGTATTGCGCCACAAACACGTCAAGCCGGCGCTGCTCTTTCGTGCCCGGCGTTACGAATTCCGGGTGCTCGCGGAACCAACTGCGCAACCGCTGCGGCGCCTTGGTCTCAATCCACTCGTCCGCCGTCATGCCCTCGGCTTGCGCCTTGCGCTCGGGCTCAACTTTCGGCTCGGGCTTAGGCGCGGCCTCCCGGGCCTTCTGCTGCTCGATCCACGTCTGATAGTCGCGCTGCGTCTTCTCGATCTCAGCGGCTGCACCTGCCCGGCCGTCCTCAAGGCGCGTCTTTTGGGCTTCAAGCTTAGCGATAATGCGCGTGGCCTGGGCGGTACGCGCCGAATCGTTGTCGGCCATGGCCGACTGCAACTCGCGCTCGGCGTTGGTGATCTCGGCGTCGGTCGCCGCGATATGCCCCCTCAGGTTCTCGTGGTCGGAGTTGACCTTGGCCCAGTGCGTTCGCCAAGCCGTGTCCGTCACTTTGACCCGGTCGGACTCGGCGGTAACGCGGCCCGTCTCGCTTTCCTCAAGCCGCTTGGCCATATCGGCAATGCGCCGGTTGGACTCCTCCAACTGGCGCTGCAACTCGGGGTCGGGGCCGGGCTTGGGCTCCTTGGCCGCTACCTTCGGCTCGTCCTCAACGGGCTCGGGCTCTTTCGGCTCAGGCACAACCGTCGGCACGCCGTCCACGACCGGGCCGGGCGCGATGGCGATGGCATCGCTCGGGATGTCGATAACAATGTCTTCTGTGGGGTCTGCCATTGGCTACCTTTTTTCACTTCTCAAGCGGCTCGAACAGCACGCACCCAAAGTCACCCGCAGTAAACAACTCGGCTACGCCATCGCCCCATTCGCCAGGGTAGAGATTGACGTAGGCGAGGCCTTGTTCATGCCCTTCATTCGCGTCGATCTTCGTGCATTCTCTATGGGCGCGCTCATCACGTATTCTCTCACTCCGCCCGAACGCACCCCAATGTACGCACTTGCTACATTTCATGTTTGTCGCCCTTTACCAGATCGAATCGGGGTTGGAGATCTTGCCCTTAATAAACCGCTCGGAGTCGAAGATGCGGCATGGCACCTCGTTGACCTCGCAGGCCATGCCGTCACTGGGCGAGAACCACACCCAGTCGCCTACGCCGCGCTTGAGGCCGTGGAATAGGTACTTGTCGTCATCGACGTAAGCCTGTTCGCCCGTGGCCACGATGAGCCCGACCTTGCCCTGCCAGACGTACTCGTCGCGGTCCTCCTCAGACATTCCGTCCGTGAGCAAGATGCCGCCGGCCGTCTTGTGCACCATCGGCGGCTGGTAGATAGCCACGAGGATGCGGCTGCCGTCGGCAATGCCCTTGTCAAGCGTACCGATGCGCTTCAGCAGCGCTTCCTTGGGGTCCTCTTCATGGGAGACCTCAACCCAGTGCCGGTTGATCTTACCTAACGGCGTGCGCAGGTTGATCTTCCTGCGGATGGGCTTGGCCGTCTTGAGCTTGTGGACGGTGGCAGACTTAGCCATGCGCGCGGTTCTCCTTCTTGGGGGCGCGGCCGGTGAGGGCCTTGTCGGTCTCGGCAATGTGCAGCAGGGCCGCCTCTAATCCCTTGATTCGCCGCTGAATTGCTAGGGCCGCCGCGCCGGTCGCCGCCACGTCGTTGTCCTTGACCCATGAGCCGTGGGCAAATTCTCTAAGCGCGCTGGCGATATCAGCCTCGATGCGCTTGGTCACCTCGCGCATAGCGCGGATGTCCAACTCCGGAAGTTCAATCACGGCGCCTCCCGCCACGTGTGGGCAGAACAGAGCGCTTGGTCTTGGGTAGCGCGTGGGGACGATGCACCTCGCCCAGAGGGCAGGCAATCGCCCCAGGCGGCAAACATTGCGAAGGGGCGAAAGCCGCTACAGTTGCCGCAACATTTGCGCGGCTCTTGCGGCACTGGGGCGGGGATTGAAGCGGGGGCGGGTTCGGCGTGCTTATTCGTGGCGGCGCGGGCCATAGGGGCTCAAAATCGGGTAGACGCGCACTCTCAAATTCGCCTACCCGATTTGGTCGCCTTTGACAATGGTCACTTGCCGTACATTTTCACCTTCTCCAGGCGAGCCTTCGCGCCGCCGGAGCCGCCGTCATCGTTCTTCAAGCCGTAGGCCGGTCCGCCCTCGGCGCGCTTGACCTTGCCGCCGTGCTTGCGGTCCTCCTCGCCGGGCTTGGCCAGCCCTCTCTCGATGCGGTCGGCCTCTTGGCGCAGGTCCGACTGCCGGCCGACCGCCCGGAATGCACCCGGAAGCTTGGAAGCGCCGACACCCATCAGAGCGCCGCCGATAACCTTGCCTAGGCCTCCCTTCGAAACCATAGCGGGAACGGCACCAAGGCCCATGAGGGCGCCGGATTGGCCGCCTTCAATGTCGCTCGCCTCCTTCGATGCCTTGTGCTCACCGCGCAGACGCGCCACCTCGCGCTTGCTGTCTTCGGAGATCGTCCCGCCTTCGGCTTTCTTGATCTTGCCGCCGTGCGCGTACTTGCCGAGATTGGCAATGCGACCGCCCCTAGCATATTTGCCAACCGTGCCGCCGTTGGCGCGCATCGGCATCGGGGGCATAGGGCCTGGGGGCGGCCCAGGCGGGACCGCGCCGGGCGGAGGCATGGGCATCGCCATGTCGGGCTTGGGCGCGTCCGGCTTGGCCGCGACTACGATGTTGATGTTGGTTTTAGCTTCTTTTTTTTTGCCCGCGGCCTTGCGGCCAGGGCGCGCGAGGCTGCGCTTGGCCGGCGCGCCGTCTGCGGCAGCCGAGAGGCCTTCATCGAGCGAGGGATTGCCGGACTTGACGGCGCCGCCCGATGCGTAGTGCTGGCGCGCCATCGGCGAGGATCCAGCGTTGCCGCCGTACTGCTTGAGCAGTCTGTCATTGCCCTTGGCGGAGGTGCCGAGGCCCTTCATGTAAGACATGGGAGTTGGTCCTTGGCCGCAGGGCCAATAACGCGAGCACGCGGGGATGCTATTGGATAGGAATACTTGAGTTGCGCTTTTCCTGCAACGCTTCCGCGATGAGTTTGGCAAGGCGCGTGGCCTTGACGACTTCCTCATCCATGGGCGAGCCGACAACGCCGCCCCGCACCATCGAGTTGGACTTAACGAACGTCGCCGCGTCGTTGAGCTGCTGGTCGGCCGCAGCGTCGGCCTCGGGGTGCACGGCGACAGCCTGCGCGAGTTTCATGGCCTCGACTTCCAACTTGGCCTCGCGCTCCTTGGCCTTGTTGTCGGTATCGACGGCCAGCTTGCGGGCGTTGAGGTCTTGCGCCTGCTGCTTGAGGGCGAGTTCGGCGCCGCGGAACGGGTCGGGCGGCTTGATGCCGGCGCCCTGCTTCTGCACGGCCCCCATGGCCAGCTTGACGGCCTCCTGATCGGACTTGGCCTCGCGCGCGGCCTTTGCCTCTTCCTGCTGGGCCTGCACCTTCTGGGCGTCGACCATGACCTTGGCCTTCTGGACCTGAATCTTCTCGGCCTCGATCTGCGCCAGCAGTTGCTCCGGCGTCGGCCCGGGCGCCTGCGGCGGCAACAAGAACTTATTGAAGTCGGCGTCGGGCATCTTGAGCACGGTGTTGGCAATCCAGCGATCGACCTCGACCTGATTGTAGGCGGGGTTGCCGACCGTCAACTGCTTGAGGAACAGGGCCATCAACTTGCGGTGCAACTCGCTGGGCACGTTGGGGTCGGCTACCGGCTCGACCTTGCAGCTCTCCAACGCCTGCTGCAGCCGGGCCACGCGCGCCTGCTTCTCGGCGTCGTTCTTGCCCGTGCCGAGCGACGGGTTGGGGTTGTCGCCCCACAGCGCCTCGGGGTCATCACGTAGCAGTTTGGCAATGAGGCGGATTTCCTCGCCCTGCGCCGCCCACAGCATGCGGTGCGTGGCGCT
>JACCDR010933847.1_pt1 | contig 12587 bp, 11 predicted proteins | sample 7446431 | NCBI WGS metagenome assembly JACCDR01 (sample SAMN15323443, study PRJNA562643) | freshwater metagenome | isolation source: river surface water | place: USA:Blue River Watershed | collected 2017-08-17
AGCTTTTGGCGGAGCTGGGGGCGGGGCCGGAGGCGCTGCTAACGGTAATTTGCCCGGAGGTGCTGGTGGCGCAGCCACCGCAACCGCAGGGGGGGTCGGTAGAGATAACCCTGCTACCAAATTTACCGACCCGCTGCTCGCCCCCCTAACCGCGCCCGGAGTGCCGATTTATGCGCCTAGCGCGAGTGGAGTTACCGGACAACCACGCCTTTATGCCGGCCCCGGAGCAGGAGGACAAGGAAAATTCCCGCTCGGTGTTGCGTCTTTCACACACGGGGATTGGGGCGGAATGGGCGGTGGCGGGGGTTCTGGATACAACAACCAAGCGGCTTCGGCGGCTTCTGGTGGCGGCTCAACCTTCGGAGGTGGCGGATCGATTCAAGCGGGGGGTACTACTGCTTCTTCTGCCGGGGGCTCCCCGGCTTACGGGGGTGGCGGTGGCGGCGCCTACAACTCGTCTGGATCGGGCGGCAGCTCAGGGGGTACAGGTGGCGCGGCTGTGATTCTGATCTACTACTGAGACTGCGATGAAATACGGACGGATTGAAAACAGCTTTGTTGTAGAGGTTTGCGAATCGAACCCACGCGCACTGTTCAACGACAGCTACGCGGCGCAGTTCGTGGAAGTTCCCGATGAGGTGCAGTCCGGCTGGATCGCTGGCGAAAACGGAGTGTTTTCCGCACCTCCTTTGCCTGTTACCGACCCCCGTGAGGAGTTCAAGCGTGCCCGCGCGGAAGCTGTATCGAGGATCAAGGTAACAACCGCCGCCGGCAATACGTTTGATGGGGACGAAGAGTCGCAGACACGCATGTCGAGAGCCGTAGTCGGAATGGGCTTTGCCCCGGCCGGAACCACTATCCCGTGGGTGCTCGCCGACAATGCGGAAATCCAAGCAACCGCTTCTGAACTAGGGGAGGCACTTGTCTTGGCCGGGTTGGCGCAAGCGGCGCTGTGGGTGCAATCGTGACAATCAAATACCGCAGTGCTGTAAACTACCGGGGCCTTGGTGAACCTTTCCTCGATCAGCCGCTGGAAGGCACGGTAACCATAGGCCAAGCGCTCCGCGTGATGGCCTCCGCTCTCGCAGGAACCAGCAGCAAGGTCGGCAGTACGATCACATTCAAAGGGTTGGACGGCACAACCGATCGCATCGTCGGAACCTTTGACGCACAGAATAACCGGACGAGCGCCGTGATTGACGGCAACTAACAGCGATGGCCGCGACCGAGGGCTGGTACGCCGAGTGGTTTGCAAACGGATGGTTCCCCTCAGTCTGGTTTGCTCCGGCTGACGAAACCGCTGTACCGCCAGAGCAGCTACAACCTCAATTCTCTGGTGCTGGGGCCGGCGGGAAGCTCTCCCGCGCAGTAGCCGGCAAGAAACTCGCCCGCAAGCCCGGTTGGTTCGGGCGGCAGGACAAGCCTAGAGAAGGCTTCCAACATGATGTAGACTACGAGAAGTTCAGGGATCAAGTCCTCGAACCGGTCAATATCGAAGCAGATGACGAAGAAGTGCTCATGCTGCTTGTCCAGATGGTAGGAGAACTCTGATGGCTAAGGCTTGCGCGCTCCCGCGCGGGATGGAGATGTACCGCGAACAGATCAAGAACGATGCGGGGAAGTACGTCGAAAACGGCATGGTGAAGGCTACCAAGCGACAGATCAGTGAGTTGGAGTCTGCGTTGGAGAAAGTACTTGGGAGGATCGCTCCGGAGCCGGAGGTAACCCCGCCGGCCCGACAAGACGTCGTGAAAACCCCGCCGGCCCCCGAAGTCGCCAACAAGACGATGGACGCCCTGATGGACAAGGGCAACGATACGTTCCTCAAGAAGCTGCGCGCGGTGCTCAATATCGACCCGGAAATCTCCAAGCGGTACAACCCGCTGTATGCCATGTTTGCGCAGGCGGCGAAGGAAGGGTTCAATCCGTCAGTGAAGATGTCCGCTGCGCCGGTATTCAAAGACGCCAACGGGCGCGAGTTTCCCGATGTGGCTGGTCTGTTCAAGAATGGGGCCTTCACGCTGTTCCGCAACGGGCTTACGCCGAAGACGTTCGTCCATGAGGCTGTTCACGGGCTGACGGTTTCCGGCCTTGAGTACGCGCAGTGGGTCGAAGAGAATGTACCGGTAACGGAGCGTACAGACGATCAATCTCGTCTCGTGCAAGCGCTGCGCAATATGGAGTCCATGCAGATGGAGGCCGCGCGCCTTGCGAAGCAACAAGGCAAAGAGTTCTACGGCCTGAAGGATGTGTTTGAGTTCGTGGCGGAGGCATACACCAACGCCGAGTTCCAAAATTGGATGGCCCAGCAGAAACGCTTCTCCCCGATGGGTGGGGCAACGCCAAGCAAAGCACGGCAAGAACAGCTAAACCTCTGGAAGATGTTCGTCGACGGCGTCAAACGCGTGCTGTCGGCTTTCACCAAGACCGACGTAAGTAAGACCCTCCTCGGTGACGTTCTCGACACGTCGGTTGAATTCATCTCCACCGGTCAGAGCACCAGTGGCAAGACCTACGCAGACGCCGCGACGAGTCCGATCAGGGACGCATGGCGCTGGGCCAACACGATCAATGCCCGGAAGGCTTACGGTGGCGAGACGAAAGACGGGGCGATCGACGCAACGCCGAAACACGTCACTCCGTTCAGCCGGGAGCGTATGGGGGACACGCTCGCCAACGCTTGGGGGCACACCGCCGAGTTCTTCAGCGACAAGTTCGGCTACCTCGCGGCAGCGCTGGACAAGTCGTATCAGGGTAGAGCCCTGAAGACTTCCTTTACCCTCCAAGACTCGCTGCGCCGTACGATCCAAGGTTGGCAGAGCAAGCGGTATGACGAGATCCAGAAGATCGTCGGCGGGGATAAAGAGTTGGCAAAGACCGTCGACGGCACCACACAAATGCTGTCCGCTACGCTGGGCTCGCGACTGAACGACCCCAAGTGGCAGCAGAAGATCATGAAGTACATGGAGGAGAACCTCCCGCACGAGTCTTGGTTTATCGACCCGAACGCGACAAAGGGGGAAAACTCCGACGGGCTGTTTGCGAACCGGTTCGTGCAGATGCTGGACAATCCGGACGCTCAAAAGGCGATCGACGGGTTGTTCGACATGGTCACCGAGGGTATGGTCGACTGGGAAAAGGGTACGATCAAGATGGACTACTGGCGCCAAGTGCCGGAGACCTCGGAAGAAGCCATCGAGCGCCGCAAGGGTAAGGAAGGCCGCGAATTCGACGTATCGAACACCGAGACGTTCAACACGTTCACCAACCTCAACGCGGCTCAAAGAGCCAAGATGAAAGAGGTTGTGCGGAAGTACTTCGACCTGAACGCTCGGGCCTCGCTGTTCAAGGCCGGCTCGCAGACCCACGCCGAGACGAAGATGGTCTACCACATGGTCGAGCGGGCGATCCGTCCGTTTGGCCTTGATATTACGACGACCGGCGAGATGCTGAAGGAAGTCCACGGGGAGTACTCCGGGCTCTTGCAGAGTGGCAAGGAGGGCGAGGAGAAGGCCGAAAACCTCCGCAACGCGGTCGTCACCCTGCTTGCCAAAGGCGAGTTCGATAACACCGGCGAGAACGCGAGCGAGGAGTTCAAGCAGTACGAAGCCCAGCTCAAGGCCGTCATGGATAAGCTGACCAAGGGGAAAGACAAGAAGGCGCTTGAGCCGTTCGCCAAGGCGATGAACGCGCTGTTCGCCAAGGAGATGCAGATCCACCAAGAGCGTCCGATGACGAGCGAGCGTCTGGTAAATCAGGTGGCCGGGTTCTACATCACCCAGCAACGGCAGGGCACGTCGCTACTGCGTCTTGTACCGCGCGACGAGAAGGGGAAGATGGTTCGTCTGGACCGCAGCGAATACGGGCGCCTGATTACCAGCGTGCCGTCGCAACGGGAAGGCGAGAGGATCGCCGACGAGATGAACAAGGAACTCGCCAAGAGCCCGATGGTTGTCGTCGATGCGACCGGGGACGTAAAGACTATCACTTTCCAAGCGGAAGTCACGACGCAGTTCGCGAAGGACGTCGAGGGGGAAGGCGCGCTGACGTTGCGGCAGTTGTTCACGGCACTGGAAACCGCCGGGGTGAACCTCTCTCCGGAGAACCGCGAGAAGCTCGTGCGCACCCACACCGCCGCCGGCCAGAACGCGCTGCGCATGCTGCACCGTAACTACCATCCGGGTCAGGACTTGAACGGCCAGCAGCTCCTGATGCAGCACCTTAACAACATGGCTTTCGCTGTGGCGGACAACGCCTACGGTGCGGACATCGACGAACTGCTGGCTCACGAGTGGTCCAAGGTCAATCTCGAACTGGAAGTCGACCAGAAGCGGGCGCAGATCGAAGCACTCGAAAAGGCCGGAACCCCGGCGGCAAAGGCGCTGCTGGTCCTTGAGCGCGACCGCTTGGCGAAACTTGAGTTCGGGCTGAAACACCACAACGAGCAGCAGGCGATAGCTACGCAGCGCCACGCCGCAGGCGCACGAGAGGCTGTCCGTCAGGAGGCGATGGACGACGGGGTTGCGAACGTTTTCAACAAGCTGCGGCAATTCACTGCCGTGGCAGCCCTCGGGGCGGCGGTAAGCTCGTTCGTAACGAACATCATGGGCGGCGGACCCGCGACGATCGCGTATCTGGGCGGGATCTACGGGAACCGTCGGGCCGCGATGGCGATACCGAATGCTTTGTGGGACCTGACGAGCGTGGGCGGGCTGAACTTCTTCAAGCAAGACGTCGGCGCCGATGCCGTCGAGAAGTACGCGAAGGGTTTGCCGGCGGGGGCGGAGAAGGAAATCTGGATGATGGTCGCCGACGAAATGGCCCAAGGCCGGTTGCAAGTCGGTCAAGCCATGAGCGCGCTGCGCATCGCCAACGAGGGGGCCTCGGAGCAGGCCCGCCTGAAGAACCAAGCCTTTGAACTGATGATGCGCCCGTTCACTGCGTCGGAGGCCATCGTCCGTATCGGGACGTTCGTCGCGGCAGCGCGGTTGGAAGCACAGGATCGCGGAGAAATGCCGAAGCGCGGTAGCGCTGAATTCAAGTTGTGGCGGGAGGGAATTGAGCAGGCCGGCGCCGATGCGATCGAGAACACCCAAGGGGTGTACGACCAGTGGGCGAAGGGCGCGTGGATGCGCCGGGGCCTGTCAGGTACGCTGACGATGTTCAAGCACTACCCGATAGTGCAGCTCACGCTCATCAAGAACATGAACTGGGAGCAGCGGGCGGTGTACGCCGCTGCATTGTGGGCGCTCGCCGGGGCCGACGGTTTTCCGGGGGCAGAGGACGCCAAGGAGCTGTTCAACCTGCTGGTGAAGGCGTTTCCGGGGTTCTTCGGCAAGCTGGGGTTCGACGCGCGCAAGACTACCAACGACATCTACAAGAAGGCCGCTGATGTCACGGGCATTCCGTCCGACCTGATGAAGTCTGGTCTGCTGTCCTACATGACCGGGGCGGACTTCACCGGGTCGATGGGGCTTGGTGGGATTCTGCCACTGAAGGGCTTCGACGGTACTGGCGCACTGACAGATAGTATGGGGCCGGTCGCTGGGTTCGTGAATAACACGTGGGACTCCGGCTCGAACCTGTTTGCCTCCGCTGTTTCAGCAGCGCGCGGTGACACCGAGATCGCCAAGGAGAAACTGTTTGCCGCCGGCAAGGCGTCGCCCTTCAAGCTGGTGCGTAACACCACGGCTGCGATGGACGTCTGGGACGACGGCCGTATGGCTACCCGGAACGGGCTCACGGTGGTGAATGGACTGGACAAGTTCGACGCGGCGATGCAGTTCGCAGGCTGGCGCCCTATCGAAGCGGCGCGCGGTCACGAGACGGCCGACATCATGAAGCAGGTCAACGACATGCGCCGCGACATGCAGCAGAACGTCAACAATCTGTTCACGGTTGCGTCAGTTGAGAAGAACCGTGCGCTTGAGAAGGAAGCCCGTGAGTACCTGCGGCGGACCAACCAGATGCTGACGGAAGCCGAGGCGCCCTTCCGGCTGAGGTACGATGCTGCTACGATTCGGAAGCTCGGTAAGGCCGGCGCGGGAGACATCGAGGACCGCATGGCCGAGAAGATGCCGAAGGACATGAAGGACTTTATTGACGAACTGTTGAACCACGACGCTGAGAAGCCGTGGTGGGAAACGTAAGGAGAGAACGATGCCGAGAATGAAAAACGGGAAACGGGACTATTCGTACGACACCGCGTACGCTGCGAAGCCCGAACAGAAGAAGAACCGAGCGGCGCGTAACGCCGCTCGCGCCAAGATGATGGCTGCCGGGAAGGTACGCAAAGGTGACTCTTACGACGTTGATCACGTGCGTGGTGTGAAGGCTGGCAATGGGAAGTCGAACCTGCGGGTGATGAGCGCCAGCGCCAACCGAGCGAAGAAATAAAAAGACGCCCCCGGAGCATAGCTCGACGGGGGCCAAAGGCACTCCTGACAGGGGTATCGGAGTAAGTGGATACTAGCCGTACCGCTTGAGGCGGTCAAGCTCCGCCTGTGCATAGAAAATGATCTTCTTCAGGTCGCGCTCGCGTGGCGAGTGAGCGACCAGTCCATACCGAAAACAAGCCCGGAAGATTTCTCCGATCTGAGCATTCATGTTGCGGTGTGAGATCAAGTCCTGTAGTTCCCGAGCGCCGTGCGGTAGTTCGTAGTAGCTGGCGGTAGACCCGTCGCTTGCCACCTTGGCGTGTTGCGCTCCGCCGCAATCATTCTCCACGATCCATCTCCTCTCTGAAACCAAGAAATACGGGGAACCGAGGGGCGTCCTTGATTCCGCCTTCAAAATACTTCACCTTCGCCCAACGTCCGATCAGGGCTTCGCGGTCGGCCCAGAGGGCTGCTCGCTCGCTGTCGTCGAAGCCTGTACCACATGAGAACGTGAAGCCAGCTCCTTCAAGTACCAGCGCACCCAGATCCCCACGTCCGACCTTGTTCTCCTTGTGAGAACTTCTCTTGGTATGACCCAGCTCGTCGAGGGTCGCTTCGTTTTCATTCCGCATCCTTTCCTCGTACCCGACGACTTTGAACTCCGCATCGGTGAACGACTTGACCTTTAGCAGCAACCCCTCGTTGGCAGTGCTTCGCCCGTATTTGTAGCGACCATTGATGTCGCGGATCATCAGTCCTTCGTAGCCCTGTTCAACCCACTCCCGCTGGAGAGACAGGACTTCCGTCTTGGTTGGGGCCAGCCGGTGCTGGAGCTTGACTACGCTTCCGCCGGGGACGATCTTCTTGTACCGCTCAACCCACGGGCGGATGGGCTCATCGACGGTGTCGAAAACGTAGAACGTGACGTCAGGCGCGCCGTCTACCGACATAACTGCGCTGGTGGTCTTGCGGAACACGTCAGGCGCTGTAGGGTCGCCGAAGATCAACTCGCCGTCGTACCCCTCATATTTGCCGAACAACGACTGGACGTGCTTGTTGGGGATTGGCTTGAGCTTGCGGCTCATCACCACCCCGTTGATAACGATCGCCCTGACACCATCGAGCTTTGGACTGACGGCAACCGGGTATTTGACCTTGGTGAGGTCTGCTTCTACTGCCAGCATTGGTTTGAAACTCATCGTTTTCCCTTTCGTTTCATATTGCCTTCAAACAACTTCGGGTAGTCGGTGCCAAATAGTCGAATCCGCTTGTACATGGTAGAGGGGGCGATCCCTAGCTTGTGCGCCCAATCGAACGCGCACAGTGTTTCCCCTTGGTGCGTGAGCTGTATCGTGGCTCTCCGATTCGTCGCCTGAGTTTTCCTGTCAGCCCATCTACAATTATCTTTCGAGTAAGGTCCGTTAAAATCTATCCGGTCCACGGAGTGCTCAGGACTAGGTCGGGGCCCCATATCGCTGACGAACCTTAGAAAATCATTACGCCAGTCGGGAGACACCGTAATCCCGCGCCCGCCGTAATTCTTATATCCGGGGTAATTCTTGTCGTAGCAGCGCTGGAGCATGCCGCGATATATGCAGTAAATTGCAGACCGCACGCCTCCGGAGGAACCACCGTGTTTTACTTGCAGTTTGCCTCTTGCGGAAGCTACCTCGGCGTTTAGGCATCCGCAAGAGCGGGTCACTCCTCTCTTCACATTGTAGCTCCTAGCGATTTTCAGGTTCCCACAGGAACATTGGTATAACGCGCGGTAGTCTTCCAGCGGGGTTATCAGCGAAAGCCTATTTCCTTCCATTTCTTTTCTCCCAATCTTCTCGACATTGGGATCCTACCACCTTTCCGTCGCTATCGGTGTCTACACACCACCTCATGCCTGAAAACGCGGGGAGCTTTTCCCCGCAGTTGAAACACCGACCGGTCGGAGTTTCTGCGCGCTCCTCCCGGATTCTCTTCATGGCGGACTCGACCTGTACTTCGGCGAGTCGCGCCGCCTGCTCAAGGAAACATTCGTCCATACCGACCTCAGTGCAGCGTGGCTGCCAGTGCGTCGAACGGGTCTTCGACGGGGATTGCCGGCAGTTCTACACCGACACGCTCAAACGTGCTCTGGAAACGCGGGTGGAGCAGATTGACCACGAAGCAAGCACGCGGCGGCACTTGGTAGTGCGTGCCGAGACCGAGAGAAACCTGCTGCCGTTCCGCCAGAAGCCCCCGTCCGTCGCTCAAGTCCTTGGTCAGTTGCTTGATGTTCCCGAGTTTCCTGTTCAACCACGACCGCATCTCGCTGGCCGATAGGGCAAGCTCGGCGCGTAGTACCTCGCCCGCCTTGTTCCGCCACACCGTCATTCGGCCGACAATTTCTCCGCCCCGCGTGTCGTGGGTAATGATTGGCTGCGGTTGGTAGCCGTATTCGACCGTGAGGATCTTGTCGTAGAACTGGTTGGTGAACATTGATACTTGGTCGAACGCGTCGATCGCTTCCCGATCGGCTTCCTGCAAACGGTCACAGAGATGCCCGTGCATGGCGATAACGGCGGCCTTGTAGTCGAACTTGATCAGACCGATCTCGGCGCCGCAGATGCCGTACGCCGTAGCCTTCAGGAAGGTTGAGTACAGGTAGCGCTGCGGGCCGGTGAAGTTGATGCCCCACTTCTTCAGAGCAACCTCAGCTTGGTCCAGATAGCTACGACCGCGATCACCGTTGCGTACTAGGTGGCGGGCCAGAAACAGACCTGCCTTGCCGTGGTTGTCGAACAGCGTCCGGTTGAAGTGCTTGGGGGCGTCGGGGTCCATGAAGAACTTCGACTGCTCGATGAAAATCTCGATAAGCCGCGCGTTCTCCGCGCCGGAATAGTCCTTGAACTCCTGCACTTTCGACTGAAGTGAGTGGTTACTACTCAGGATCGCGATCGTGTTCCACTCGTTGGCCGTGCGCTCTTCGCGGGTCTGGGTTAGCGTCTGCTTGTCCTTGCCTTGTGTGAGGCGGAGGACCATGTCCGAGGCGACTTCTGCCTTCAGGTTGCCGACTTCGTCGATGGTGATCGGGAGGTTGTTCATCTCGCCGACCCGCTTGAAAATCGCGTTCATCGTGTCGTTAGCGTGCAGGAGCATCTGTTCCGGGTGCCCCCACATCGAGTTGATGTAGTGCTGGATCGTCGACTTCCCGAGACCTGTTTTGCCGATCAGGTTCACCGCAGCGCTGTGGAGCGAGTCCGGCCCGCCGAAAATCGACCCGCCGCCGGCCAGTACAGCGAAGCCTAACAACCTGTGCTCCGGGTCGTTGAAAATCTCTCCGGCCTTGACCCAAGCCTCAAGACTCCCGGTCGGCACCATTTTATTGGTGATCTTGACGGCGGCGGAGATCGACTTCAGCGGGGTTATTTTCCCCTGCTTGGTGATCAGCGCTTGGCCGGCAACAAAGGAGCCGTCAGCGTTCCACCCGAGGTTGCTATGGGAGGCCAGTGCTTCTTTCTTCTGGTGAAGTTCAGCGAGGTAGCTTCGCATATAAAGGGCCATTCCCTCCGCAGATTCTTTGGAGGTGATGTAGATACCGTTGTCGGAAAACCACTGCCATGAGGTTTCGAGTTTGTTGAAAAGCGAGGTCCGGGCGGTCAGCGTGGCCCACCCCTCGTGAGGGCGCTTGTACTGGACCACTGCCTGCTCGTACCCGTTGTTCCGGAGGATGTCCGAGATGTAGATGTCCGTCGAGTAGATGCGCTTCTTGATGTCCGCGATCTTGTCGATCGTGATGTAGATGCCGTCTTCTGCTCGGGTGAACGGAAACGGCGGCGGGATGATCTCCCGACCTTCCTCATCGACCTTCGGGGCTTCCTTCTGGATTGCGCCGAGCTGCACGGGGCTGGTGATCTGCCCCTTGAACCGACAGGTACGGCACTTGTCACAGGAACTCTTCGACTCGAAGTAAGCGCAGGTTGCCGGCCCGGTCGTAGCGGCCTTCCACTGCTCCATCTTCTGAGCAACGTGGTCCGGGTCGTAGTCTTCGTGCTCGCTCGACCAGTCTTGGGCGAACTCCTCGCCGTCGATACAGTAGTTGAGCACCCCCAACGCCGCGTACCAGATCGGCTCAGTGACAAGCCCCTTTGTCTGACGCATCTCAGACATATGGGCGCAGGCGTCGGCGATCTTGTTCGCGTCACCCGTCTTGCTCTCGGACAACTCTGCGATCGACAGCCCGCCTTCTGCATCGGACGGTGCCTTCTTTTTGTGTTCCCGGACGACGACGTCGTGCTTCTTGGCAATCTTGCGGATCTTCTCGACCAGCTCGGCGGTGTTAAAAGGCCCGCCATCTTTGTAGAGAGTGACGGGCTTTGGGTTGGCCGGGTCTTTCCAGTTGTGCGTACCGGGCGTCCGGAGTACCGAGGCGATGTCGCCGCCCCGTGCCGGATCGAGACGTACCCCGCAGGCGATCATGGTGCGTTTGAGGACGTCCGCTGTTTCCTTCCACGACGGCGCCAGCAGCTCTGTTTCGAGCGGCCAGTACGCATGTACCCCGTAGCCGGAGAGCACGACCATCGGGAAGGGGAAGCCCGTGTTCTTGCAGAACGTCAGCAGGGCGTAGAGCGCCGATTTTTGGTCCGGGTAATCCTTACCCTCGCCGCAGTCCAGATCGCTCCAGAACGCTTTTGCTGCGCGTGCATTGGCGGCTGTACGGCTACGCGCCCGGTCCTTGCCTCGTGCCGCGTCGTACTCCATGTAGAACTCTTGCTTGAACGCCGAGCAAGCGTGGTACTGCGTGATCCCGAGGGAGTCCTTCGCCAGCATCTCGTTCGCCAGCGCAGGGATGTCGTGGAATGCTACGTGGCCGTAGTACGTAACGGTCTTGCCGGCCTTATCAACGAAACTCTTGGGTGTTGCTGCGTAATAGACGCCTTGCGGCGGGAGGATCTTGCGGAGAAACGCGATCGCATCCATGCGAACCCCTGTCAAAATAAAAATGACGGAGCTTTGCGCTCCGCCTCGTGCTCCTCTTATTGCTGCGGTGCAATATGCGCCACTCGCCGGGTGAGGATGTCTTTGATTGTAGCGTCACGTTCCTTCTTAGTCGAGACTCCTCGATCGATCGGGAGAACCCCCTCGTCAAACAAGGACTTGAGGGCCTTACCGACAGCCATGAGTTGCTGCATGTTGTGCTTGCTCGGGGCAAAGTTCCTCCTCAGCCACCCATAGTAGGTGATCATGGCGACCCCGGTAGCCGGGGCCATCACCCTGACCGGCACGTAACAGCGGTGCCGGTAGGTCTCCACAAGGGCGAGAAGAGGAGGCAGCCCTTCGGTGTCGAACTGCCTCATGGTCAATTACTCCGCGTCGTCAGCCGTGCCGCTCTGGGCGAACTCAGCCAATTCCGCCTCGAAGTCCGACAGGTCGGCGGACAACGGAGCAGTCGCGGCCGGCGCAGCTACGGGAGCGGCAACGGCGGCAGGTTTGGCAGCGGGCTTCGGAGCAGCCTTGGGGGCCGGCTTAGCAGCGGGGGCTGCGGCAGCGCCAAACCCTTTCTTCGGTGCCGGGGCAGGAGCAGGAGTCTCGACCGCCGGAGCAGCGACCGGGACCACCTTCGGAGCGGGCAGAGCAGCAGCGGGAGCCGGCGCGGTGTCCTTCTGGCGAATCACTTCTTTGACATGCTCCGAGCGGCTGATGGCACGAGCCTTGAGGGCTTCTTCCTGCGACAGAACGCCACCGAACGAGAAGGTCAGCTTGGGGTAGCTCACCGTCGAATCGAACCCGACCACCGTCTTGACGGCTTCCAAGAAGCGGATTCCGTGACGGCCCAGATCTTTGATGTACTGGTCGAAGTTGATGCGACTGGTCACCGACATCGTCATCTCGTACACCGTGCCGTCAAGGTCGTCGGCGGACACCACAGCGATGCGCTTGTAGTCCGGGCACGCCTTCACTTCCTTGCCCTGCTCGTTGATCTTCGAGCCCTTGACGTTGTTCGGGCAGGTGGCGCAGTTGTCGCACTGCGGAGCAGACGCAGCCGGGTCAGGACGAATCCCATCTTCGGTGAAACACAGCGGCGCTGCTGCCTCGTCTTGGTTGTAGCCGGCGGCGTAGAACGCCTTGCGGGTGCCCCGATTCACGCCAACAACGACAGCGGCCAGTTGCAGGCTGTTCAGAACAGTTTCGTCACCGTTCTCTTGGATGCGGAAACGACCGGCCTTGATGCTGATACGC
>JACCDR012070671.1_pt1 | contig 12583 bp, 16 predicted proteins | sample 7446431 | NCBI WGS metagenome assembly JACCDR01 (sample SAMN15323443, study PRJNA562643) | freshwater metagenome | isolation source: river surface water | place: USA:Blue River Watershed | collected 2017-08-17
CGACCACCGGCAAGACCATGCAGACCATGCAGCCCAAGACGGCCAAGCCGGCCCCGAAGGCCAGGGGCCGCAAGGCGAAAGCCTAAGCCGCTTCGGCCTGCGCCGTCAGGCGCAAATCCTCGACGGGAAGGCCGCCCTGAGCATCGACGCGGCAGCCGAGCTCGACGGCTTCGCGCGCGCTCCTGCCGAGCTCCATCGCCATCAGCGCGTAGGGCTGGCCGCTGCCGATGGCGGCATAGGGCCCCAGCACCGGCATCGGCACCAGGCGCGATTCCAGGCGCCAGGCGCGCCCGTCGGTGTCGATCAGCAAGGCGGTGAAATTCTCCAGACCGTCGGGCTTGTCGTCCGCCTCGCTCTCCAAATACTCCACTACCACGTGGATCGATTCCAGATCGCCGGCCCCGCCGAACAGCCTCCCGTCGGACAGCCGGAACAGCTTCTGCCCGCGCTGGATCAGTGTGCCCTCGGTGATCCGGGTGTCGGCCGCCAGCGTGCAGCCGTCCCAGGCAACGGTGGTCATAGCCAGCTCAATCCCGTGGCTGCAATCCAGTGCGCCCCATCGTAGATGCATGAGAGCATCGCTTTCTGGTTCGCAGTACCCGAGCCGTCGGCCGGCTTCTTGAACACGGAATTCCAGGTCACGGTGCGCCCGCCGGTGGCGTCCTGCGCGAAGGCGAAGCTGAGCAGCGCGCCCTTGCGCGGGTTGCTGGGGGCGTTGACGGTGAGGTTGCCGGTCAGCACGCCCACCAGCACCCGCTCGCCGATCGCCGCGTCCGGGGTGATGCTGGCCGCGTAGGCGATCACCTGGGCCGCGTTGTCGGCGGGCAGCTCCAGAATGCCGCCTCTGGCTGCGCGGTGGTCCTGGTAGCTGGTGACGGTCGATGCACCGGTCACCACGCTGTAGACCCGGCCGTAGACCCCGGTATCGTCCCAGTTGGTGGTCGCGGTCGATACCGACACCGCCAGGGTGCCACGATGCACCACGATGTAGTTGGTCGCGCTGGCGGTAAGGGTCAGCGTGCCGTTGGCGATGCTGGAGCCGCCAAACCGCCCGCCGTAGTAGCCCCAGGTCAACGCGGTGGTGGTGGTGTTGCGGCGCGCGAACAGCGTGGCCGGCGAGCCGGCGTTGAATAGCTCGTTCGCGGTGACCTCCTTGCTGGCTTGCGCCGCGGAGATCAGGTCCAGATTCGATGTGCTGTCCGCCATTTACGCTGTGCCCCTTGCCTCATAGCCCCGGCCGACAGTGGACGAGAGCTGAAAAACCTTGAAGTAGACCGTGGCCTGATTGGCCCCGAAATCCGTTACCTGCTGCGCCGAAGTGTAGGTGGTGGTGGGCGTGGTGAGCCCGGCGATGGTGCGCTTGAGGGTGGTGTAGCCGGCATCCCAGATTTCCACCTCGTAGCTCTCGGAGGCCTCGCCCAGCGCCGCGTCCACGTAGTCGCGCCACTCACCGCCGGTGCGGGTGCGGCGTACCCATTTCAGCGTCACATCCCCCGCCGCGTTGCGCCCGCCGCCCAGATGCACCGCAGACAGCGGCTCCAGCGCCACCGCGCCCAGGGTGAACGCCTGCGCGGACGCCTCGGCCAGCGTGGCACCGATGCTCACGCCCTTGTAGTGGCGCGTGCGCCCGATCTCGGCGCTGTTGACCGTGATGCGCTGCAGGCTCGCGGCAGACAGCAGCACGAAGCGTTCGCCGGAGGCGTGGCTGCCCATCGCCCATTCGCTGCCCTTGCGCCCGCGCAGCAGGCCGGACAGCGTGTAGGTGCCGTCGGCGTTGAGGGTGGCGACGCGGAACTGAATGATCTCGCTACCCAGCAGCGCGGCGTTGGCGCCGTTCAGAACGTCGGTCGCGGTCGCGCTGGCAAGGCTGCCGGAGCTGAGCTGCACGGTGACCGTGTTGGTTTCGTCCCAGGTGTTTCCCCCTAGGAAGTTGCCGAGCGCGCTCTTTGCGGTGCCGAGGCTCGCCCCGGTGGTGAAGCTGCTGACCGGAGCGTAGGACGCCCCGCCGTCGGAGGATTTGTACAGCACGGCGCCGTTCCAGCCGGCGAGATAGCCGGCGGCAGCCGCGTAGAACCCCGGCGCATCGTCCACGTCGCGCAGCAGCGCGATGTCCAGCAGCTGCAGGTTGGTGGGGCCGGCCAGCGCAATGCTCTGAGCCGTGCTCTGGGCCGGCGCCGACGCCGCCGCCTGGGCGTACAGCGCCGCGTTTTCGGCCACCGCGGTCCAGCGGATCGAGCCGTCGGCCAGCTCTTCCTTGCCGGTCAGCCGCACCGTGTAGCCGCCCACCGCGATCACGTCGGTGGGCTCGAGCCAGGCGTATTTGCGCGTGGTGGTGAACGAGAACTGGGTGCGCTCGGTCCAGGCGTTGTACAGGATCAGGTCGGCCACTGCCTTCGCCTTGGCATCGCTGAGCGCAATCGGCGCCTCGACGTTGACCGTCTCGCCGCTCGACCCGGTCATCCTCCTGGCCGACTGCACGCCCTGCTGGTAGTCGGTTCCCAGGTTCAGGTACACCACATTCAGCCTGGCCGGCAGCTCGACCTCCTGGCGCCGGGTCTTGCGCAGCGCATCGCTCATCGCCCGCGCTCCATCACCAGATCGTCCAGCGCAATGCTCGCCACGGAGGCGCCGCCGCGCTTGACGAAGCGGATGGTGTCCGCCTCGGCGGCATCGAACTGGTACACCGGCGCCAACTGTTCCAGCGCCGAGCGCACGCTGGCCGGATTGCCGATGGCGTAGCCGTCTACCGTGTCGGTCAGCGCGGTGACGTTATAGTCGCTGGCCGAGAGCCCGGCGCGGGAGCACAAGTCTGCCACCACGCTCGCCACGGTTGTGGTTCCGGGGCTAACGGCGGCGATGTTGTACTGCGAGAACGACGTGGATTGAAGCGTAGGCATTTGGTAGGCGGTGAGCAGATTCCCGCGAACCGACCATCCGCCATACATGTCATACCCCTCAGCGAGAGGCACTGCACCGAAGTACACGTACCCGTCAGTCCTGAGGTCAATGCCGTGCAAATGGCCGCCGGACAGCAGGTAAACAAAGCCGTCGTGTTCGGAAAACAGCTGCGTTTCGTCCCCACCAAAATGGCCATATCCCAAAGCGACTGAAGGCGCGAAGGAAATCGTTTTCAGGACATTGAAATCGAGGTCCCACACCACCAGCGTGTTGTTGACCAAAAGGCCATAGATTTCACTTTCGCCGATGCAGATATCCTCCAGCGTCGCCGGCAAACCCGCCGTCGCCCCGTCCCAGACTACGGGCGCCGCCGCTTCCGTCAGCGTTCTGGCCCCGGATTTTATAATCTTGTACGGGCCGCCGCTGGGATAGGAATACGCATAGATGTAATCGCCGCGCTTGTGAATCGATCCGAGGTTGGTGAAATTCGCATTCATCCCGCTCGGGACCCTGAATTGCGCAACAAGCGATGCTGAGGCGCCGTCGGCGCCAATCAGGTAGTACCAGACGCGACCGCCGAAGACAGATTCGTTCGTTGCGAAACTCGGCTCATCCGAGAACCCCTGCGGCACCAAATAGCCCGTCTTCGAAAAGGAGCCGCCTTTCACCGCAAGGCCGTTTGGGTAGATCATGTAGACGTCGACACTGGATGCGTTACCCATGCAAGCATAGGTGATGCCGTTGCTATCCCCCGTCCGCAGGGCACCGGTATATTCTGCGGGCACCGGACCGGTCAGGTTATTCGCCGAATAGACGAGAGTTGGCGTAGTCGAGGCAGTGGTCACCACCTCGAAGCTCATGTTCGGAATCCGGTTTCCGTAGTCGGCCAGCGGCAGGTCGGTGAACACCGCGTACGCCTGCCCGCGGTATGCCGGCACGTTGCCCGCCCCCTGGTAGGCCTCGATGGTCGCATCGGGAAGCTGGAGCTCGTCGCCTGGGTAGATCGTGACCCGATTGATCGAGCCAATGACGCTTTCGCCCGTGGCGCTGGCACTGGCGTCGTAGACCAGTTTGCCGTCGGCCCAGATGCGCCGCACCCCGGAAATCGGCCCTTCGCACAGCGACACCGCAAAACTCGCGGTGTACGAGTAGGTGGTGACCTCCTGCGTCGGCCCGCCCTTGCCGCCGACCTCTTCGGTGCTGCCCACCTCGCGCGGCGGGACCTCGATCCAGATCACGTTGCCGCTCACCGCGTCGTTGCCGATGACGTCCATCACCGGCGCGCCGACGGCCGCCGCGGTCGTGCGGTTGTCCGAGAGGCGCGGGCCCTGGGCGCCCGGCAGCTTTGTCGGGAAGATGGCTTGCCCGGCGAGCGACCCGATGGTGTAGCCCAGCTGCGGGTTGCCGAAGTAGGCCCCGACGACCGTGCCGACGATCGTGAACGCTGCCTGTCCTACGTTGCTCACGGTTCCACCCCGGGGAGCCGCCAGAGGCTATGGGTCTGGCGCAGCCAGTGCCCAGCGTAGCTGGTCTCGACCACCCTGCCCGCGCTCGCGTACGCGTGGATGATCGTGTCGGGCGTCAGCAGCGCCACGTGGCTCGGGTGCTTCTGCTTCGGCCAGGTGATCACGGCCACGCAGCCGGGCTCGGGCATCGTGATCGGCTCGAGGTGGTCCGGGAGCTCGGCGAGCAGCTGCCCGTTCGGGTTGCGGCGGTAGTCGGCGGCGCGCTTCATCGCCCGCGGCCAGGGGTCCACCGCGTTGCGCACGCAGATGATCAGGCCGATGCAGTCGACGCCGTGTTCGGTGCGGCCCTGGTGGCGGAAGGGTCGGCCCAGCCAGCGGCGCGCCTCTTCGACGATCGCCTGGCCGGTGATGTGCTGCGCGCGGACCCGCATCGGTCGCATGCCTTTCAGGTGGGTCCAGCAACGAGCGCGTTCATGCCCTCGACAAAAATCCCGTAGCCGCGAAAGTTCAGCAGGTTCGAGTACTTGTCCCGGCACGTCGATTTCCGCCTGTCGCAGCCCGGCGCGAGGGTGAAAGTGTCGCCGATCTGGATCTCTTCGGGAAACTGATCCCAGACCGAGAGGTGCCCCTGCACGTCGTCCTCGTCGTCCCGCTTGAGCTCGCGCGCGTAGCCGGCGTTGTCGCCGCTGGTGAAGGTCAGCACGCCGAGGTTGTAGTAGCCCGGGTCCTCCGAGGTGGTGAGCGTCGCGTTGAAGCGGCGCCTCGAGGTGGCGGCCGTGACCGTGCCCGTGATGGTCAGCGCCGGAACGTCGACCTTGCACTCGTCGTCGCCGAACTCCCGCACCTCGCAGTCCACGCCGTAGGTGCGGCCGATGTTCTGCTGCAGGCGCTGGAGCAGCCCGCGGAGCTCGGCGCTGTAGGCCCCGTCGCTCGTGCGCTCGATGTCGCCGAGGAAGCCGCGCTTCACCAGGCCCGCGCCCATCGTGAGGTCGCGCCAGTTGACCACCCAGATCCGCACCGCCGCCTGGCGGAAGAGGCCCGCCTCGATGTCGTGGACGTTCACGTCGGTGCGCAGCAGCGGGTTGCTCGGCATCGTGCCCGCGGCTTCCATGTTGTCGACCGCGGTGTCGCTCGACTGGTGCAGCTGAGTTGCGGACAGCTGCGCGGCCGCGCGGAAGGGCGCGCCGTCGGCGCCGTTCGCGTCCGCGCCCGCGGGAACCGTGAGGTCCTTGTCGTGCTCGGTGCATCGCACCAGCGAGCCGTCGCGCTTCTCGACCTCCCAGAGGATCGCCGTGGTCGGCTGCTCGCCGGCGAGGTGCTCGAGCAGCGCGGTGGGCCAGGCCCTCATGCGTCAGCGGGCCTCAGTTCCTGCAGGGTCACGCTCGCGTTGACGATCTTGTGGTTCACGATCTCGAAGTCGATGTCGGTGGCAAAGCGGCAGCGCACGTAGAACTCCCCGCCCCAGGCGCCCGGGGTACCGCTGAAGCTGCCGTCGAGGGTGAGGATCCCGGTGTCCTCGTTGATGGTCCACCGGCTCGAGGCTTGCTCGACGCCGCTCTGGTTCTGCACCCGCAGCGTGGATCCGCGCGGCAGCACGATCGTGCGGATGGTCTCGCGCGTGCCGACGACGTAGCGCTTGACCAGCTGGTACTGCCCGCCGCCCAGCGCGACGAACGGTTGATCCCCGGGCCCGATGTCCTGGCCGTCCGGGGCGCTCCGATAGTCCATCTGGTCCTGAAACCGGAACGCCTCGTGCGTGCCGCCCATCGCGTGGAAGAAGTCGCGGACCGCTTCCATCTCGCGCTGGCGCGCGTTGCCGAGCGGCGCGCCCTCGTACCAGTGCAGGGGCTCTTCCCACTTCCGATCGCGGCGCTCGCTGCCGCCCTCGCGCTCGGCGATCTTCACGAGGTACCGCGGCCGGCTCTTGAAGCCGTAGGTCGTGCAGCGTGGGAAGGTCTCGTAGGTCGTCGCCGTGACGGTCATCCGTTCTTCCTCAGTGCCATGCTCAGGCCGCGGCCGGCGGAGGTCGCGATCTGGGCCTGCGTCTGGCGCGCGACCGCAGGGTTCGGCGCCTGCACGGTGAAGTGGTTACTGACGTGGATCGTGCGCGCGCCGAGCGACTTGTTCGGGATGATCGTGCCTGCCACCGCCGGCGCGAAGTACTCGGTGTTCGGGGTGTTCTCGTTGACGGGGTAGATGGTGCCCGGGGAGACCGGCCCGCCGACCGCCTTGCCGGGACCGACGACGGAGCCGATCAGCGAACCGATCGTCCCCAGGAACCCGGAACCTTTATAGCCGTTGCCCGCGGTGCCGAACAGCATCTCGCCGATCCTGGCCGCCTGCGCCTGCAGGGCGAGCTTCAGCAGCATGTCGCCGAACGCCTCGGGGATGTCCTTCAGCCCGCCTTTGATCGCGCCGTAGAGGCCGTCGGCGATCGTGTCGACGGTGAGCTCCATGGCCCGCTTCGTAAACTCGCTGACGTCCTTGGTCGTGTCCTTGATCTTGTTGCCGATCTTCTCGACCTTGACCTCGATCTCCGGCAGCACCTCGTCGAGCGCTTCGGAGGTGCGCGCGGCGGCCTCCTGCGGGCTGATCCTGCCGGCGGCGACGAGCTCGTTGATCGCCGCCTCGGTCTTTCGGAAGGCCGCAATCTGGCGCTCGCCGGTGGTCTGGGTCTGCTCGTCCAGCTGCTCGTAGAGGCGCTCCATCGGGCTGACGTAGATCTTCGCCGCGGAGACGCTGACTTCCTCGAGCGTCGGCGCCGTGCTCTTGACGCCCAGCCGCATGGCCAGGCCGATCTTCTTCGCGCGGACGGTGACCTCGCTGATGGTCTCGTCCATGCCGTCGGACCACAGCTTCGTCAGGGCCTTCGAGAAGGCTTCCTGCCTGGCGAGGGCGTCCTCGGTGCCCATGCGCCAGATGTCGGCCGCTTCCCTGAACCGCCCCGTCGCGACCGCCGCGGCCGCGGCCGCGATGTTCCCGAGGCTCTTGCCGATATTGTTGAACGTGTAAACCACCGACATGCCGACGTCGGTCAGCAGCTTCAGGCCCGTCTGCAGGAACGAGGTTGCGCCCGAGAGGTCCCGCGCGCCGTCGGCGCCGCCGAGGAACGCCTCGATCGTCTCGGTCAGCACCGGCAGCAGCGGGGTGATCGCGTCGCGCACCAGGCCGAGGGTGGCGGCCTTCGCGCTGTTGAGGCTGTCGTTGAACTCGTCCGCGGCGCGCGCGGCCTCGCCGCTCATGGTGGCCCCCAGCTGGTCCGCCTTGTCCATGAGCTTCTGGATGCCGTCGGCGCCCTCGTTCAGGAAGGGGATGAGCTCGGCGCCGCTCTTGCCGAACAGGCGCATGGCCGCGGCGCTCTTCGCCGCTCCGTCCTCCTGCTCGCTGAACGCCTGGGCCGTCTCGAGCAGCAGCGCCTGGCCGTCCTTCAGGTTGCCGTTCGCGTCGACGACGCTGATGCCCAGCGCCTTGAACGCCTCGGCCGCCTCGCCGGTCCCGTCGCGGCTCTCGACCGCGGCCTTCGTCAGCTTCCGGAATGCGCCGATCAGCACCTCGCCGCTCGCGCCGCTCTGCTGGGCCGCGTAGTCGAGTCGGGATAGCTGTTCGACGCTGATGCCTGTCTGCTTCGACAGGTCGTTCATGCGGTCGGCCGCGTCGATCGCCGCCTTGCCGAGGCTGACGAATCCGACCGCGGCCGCGGCGCCGGCGACCAGGCCGCCGATCTTATTTAGGGCGCTTGTTCCGGCCCTTTCGAACCGGCTGAGTTGGCTCTGGGCTTTCTCCAGCTGGGCCGCGTACTGGCCCGTCTGTGCCTCGAGCCTTACGACCAGTTTTGCTAGATCGGTCACGTGGCTTCGCCCTCGCGCGGATGAACGACACTAGCCCCTGCGCTTTCGCGGCATGGTACTCCGCGTCGGTCTTGAGCATGAAATCGTCGACCGATCGGGGTTCGTTCTTCCCGCGCAGCACGTTGAAGAGCGCGGCGCCGATCGTGGCCAGCTGGCGGCTCGAGCCGTTGCGCCCCCAGGGCTCGGCGTTCCAAAGCCGCACCATCAGCTGCCAGTCGCGCGCGGGCCAGCGCCGGATCTGCGAGGGCGGGATGCCCATCGCGAGCGACAGGCGGCCCAGGAAGAGCTCGGTGGGCGTCAGCCCGTGCTCGTCTCGCTCTTCGGCGCTTCCGCTTTTGGGGCGTCGTCGACCTCACTGAGCTCGAGGATCTTGCCGGCGAGCTTGATCACGAGCGCGGCAGGCAGCTTGCGCACCTGCTCGAGGTCCTTGAACTTCGGCTCGACGGTGCCGAGGCGCGCGGCCTCCTGCAGTCGGATGCTGGGGTCTTTCCGCATGGCGGCCGCCCACTCGGCGAACTGGTCCGCGTCCAGTTCCTGCACGGTGAACGTCTGCCCGCGGAACTCCACCGCCTCGGTCAGCAGCGGGAATTCCATGATGGTCGGTCCTTACGTCGGGGTGTCGAAGTTGTCGTCGTAGGTGATGCCACCCGTGATGCGCCCGGTGAACTGCATCGTGTTCTTCGCCGTGGCGTTCGGGTTCAGCATGTACGAGAGGGCGGCGACGTCGAAGTAGTAGATCTCGTCGGCCTCCGCGTCGTCGGCGAGCGCGACCTCCGGGGTGGTGGTGTCCGGATCCACCACCAGCCGCATGGCGAGCGTGGCGCGGTCGTCGACGCCCTGCATCAGCGCGCGGCGCACCAGGCTGCTGATGACGTAGTTCATGTCGACCGTCAGCTGCGAGCCCTCGGAGAGGCCGGCGATGTACTCGCGTTCCCCGTTCGAGCAGAAGGTGGTGCTGTCCTCTTCGCTGTTGGTCTTGCCGATGCCGCCGATCGCCGTCGCGTCGCAGACGCGGTGCCAGATCGTGGGGCTGCCGATCGCGAGCTCGAGGAAGACGCCGGCGATGAAGGGCTTTGTCTTGTCGACCATGGTCACGTCTCCACGTACCAAACGTTGAAGGTCAGCGTCCGGCGAAAGAGCCCGGGTTCTGGGTCCGGTCCGCTATCGAAGTCGGCGGCGATCTGCACCCGCTGCACGGTGACCGAACCCATCGGGCCTGAATAATCCCGCATCCCGGTTCGGATTGCACGCGCGAGCGCGCGCGCCTGGTCGGCGTCCTTCGCGTAGCAGTCGATCTGGATGTTGGCCATGGGCACGTCGCTGGTGCCGCAGAGCTCGAAATCGTAGGCGGTTCCTGGGGTGAAGAAGACGCAGCACGGGTACTGGTCGCCCGCCGCGCGGTGCTGCTGCGGGATCACCTGCAGGTGCGCCCTGTCGCCGATCAACGCCACGACGTCGGGCAGCGTCGCGAGGAATGCCGCGATGTTCGGTTCACTCATTGCTGCCCGCTCCGAAGGTTCCCGCGCTCGACGCGTTGGTGCCAGCGCCGAAGACGGTCTGTTCCAGCTGCTGCGCGCGGCCGATGTTACCTCGCCCGCGGTGGTGCGCCGCGAGGCCGAGGATCCACTCGTTGATCGCCTCGCCCACCTGGCGGACGGACTCGCTGTTGCTGCCGAGGAAGGCGGGGCGCAGCCACGGTCGGGCGGCCATCTTGCTCGTGCCGAGCTCGACGAACCGGACCATGTAGTACGCGTCCTTGCGCACGCCCAGCAGCGCGTATGCCATCTGCCCGCCCTTGGCGATCTTCGTGATGACGCGGATCGATTTCTTCCCGAAGCCGGGCTGGACGATGCGGCGCTGGACCCCGCGGAGTTTCTTCCCGACGGCGTGCTCGACCTCGCCCACCGGCGCCAGCGCGATCGCCCGCTTGCGCACCTGATTCATCGCGTTGCGGACGCCCGCGCGCAGCACCTTGCCGGTGTGGCGCGGGTCCTTCAGGGTTCCGAGCACCTGCGCGAGCTCGTCGAATCCCTCGAGGCGGCTGGCCATCAGGTGCCGTCCGAGCGGAAGCCCTGCCCCTCGCGCAGCCGGCACCAGAGCACGAGCTCCGTGGTCGGGGTGTCCGCCGGCGCGATCGCGGCGATGTCGTAGACGTCGTCGGTGGTCGGGCTGCCGCTGCCGTGGTGGTGGCGCACCCGCATGGTGATGTTCAGCCCGGGGCGCTTGCGGATCCGGATCTTCGTATCGACGGTGCCCTGCACCTGCGCGCTCCCCCACGCCTCGTTGCCGCTCGCGCCCTGGTCGGCCGGCAGGACGTGCGCCTGGATCCGGGGAAGGAAGACCTCGTATGCCTCGACCGTGGCGCCCGTGGCGCTCCGGGTGGTCACCCGGCGCTCGATGCTCACCCGGTGGCGAAGGGTGCCCGCCCGCATCAGGTCCGCTCCTGGCGCTTCTGCGCGCGCCGGTGGGCCTTTGCCGCCTGGCGCAGCAGCCGGTCCCTGCCGAAGGCTGGGGCGGTCCTGCGCAGGGTCGCGGCCAGCGCCGCGGCGCCTTGCTCGAGGCGCTCGAGCGGGACCCGCATGACCTTCGGCAGGTGCTCGCGCGCGGCGGCGCAGCGCCCGCAGGTCACGGAAGGTTCCGGTAGCTGCTGATCACCGCCTCGAGGCCCTTCTCGAGGTCCTTGCTGATCGTGCCCACGAGGACCGTCTCGCGGTTCGCGTACCAATGGGCGACCAGCATCTTGAGGCCGCGCTGGATCGGCAGCGGGACGCCGTCGGCGCCGGCGGGGCTGCCCGTGCTCGGGTAGCCGGCGCGGTACCGGATCCGGATGCTGCCGGCCGTGGTGCGCGCGGCGGGCCAGGTCGTGCCGAACGCCGGCAGCAGGTAGCCGGTGGTGCCGTTCTGGACGAGGCGGTAGCTGTCGGTCTCGGCCGTCTGCTCGGCGCCGTCGGTGTCGAGGTACTTGAGCTCGTCGACCGCGATGATCGGGCCGAAGGGGAGCTCGAGGCGGTCGTCGGTGCGCAGCCCCCAGCTAGGCCATTCGGCGAACGCGATCTCGTACTCCGTCTCGACGAGGGTGCTCTTCAGCTGGTCCTCGACGTAGGCGCGCGCCTCGGCGATCGCTTCCTCGATCCAGGCGTCGTCCTCGGTGATGTCGTCGTCGATCCGGCACTGGGCTTTCGCCTGCGCCAGCGTGATCGGTTCAGCTGCCGGGCCGGAGATCCTGCGCAGCTGCCAGCCAGAGGTCGTCATGGTCTCGCTTCTCCCAGCCGGGAAGCCATGGGCCGCCGAGGGTGTAGTGCGCGATCTTAGGCTCCGGCGGTTTCGGTTGCACGCCCACCAGCCAGTTCCACGCGCCGTCGAGGCGGCCGATCTGCGCGTCGTTCAGCCAGCAGAATCGATGCAGGTCCCGGCCCGGCACGCGGTTGAGCAGGTCCACGTTCATGGCGAGGTTCGCCGGGTGGTCGCAGTTGAAGACCATCACGCTCGACCAGTTCTTCCGCGCGTACGGCAGCTGGATCTGGCCGTCCATCTTTGTGCCCTCGGCCTCGAGGTGGCCGTGCTGCACGCACCAGAGCGCGACGTCCGGGCGGGCCTGCGCGATCGCCTGGAGCTCCCCGACGTCCGCGCGCACCAGCACGTCACAGTCCATGAAGATCGCGATGCCCGCGTGCGCGAGCATCGGGACCGCAAATCGGCTGATCGCAAACTCGGTTGCCATCGGGGCGCCGCTGATCTCGTCCCAGAGGGTGCCGCGCTGGGCCGCGGTGACCATCCGCCTGGTGATGCCGCTCGCGGTGATCTCCAGGCGGCGGCCTTTCTGCAGGCGCCCGGTCGGTCGGCGCAGCAGGCCCTGCTGCTCGAGGCGCGATCGCATCAGCGGGACCACGCGCGCGCGCGGGCAGTGCGCCAGCACGCTCGCCCGCGCGACCTCGAATGCCTGGACCTCCCGCGGGTCCCATCCGATGAACACCAGCGGGCTCATCGGATGCCCGTGAAGTAGGCGCGCGCGGCCGCGGCTTTCCGGTCGCCCTTGTTGTGCGTCATGTACCGCTGCAGCACGCTCGTCTCCCAGACGTGGCCGCTCCCGCCGGGCGTCAGGTTCAGCGCGCGCACGCCCGAGCGCCGGCGTGCGATGTCCCAGCCGTAGGCGCTATGCCACTCGCGCTCGTTCAGGATCTGGCCGCTCGCGTAGAGGTGGTAGAACTCGGCCAGCATCGGGACCGCCCGCGGGATCCGGTAAAGCTGGAAGCCGATCTCACTGTGCTTCGGCTCGCGGCCGAGGTACGCGACGTCGTAGCCGCGCGGCAGCAGGTGCTCGATGAAGCCCGGCGGGACCTCGCGCGTGGTCTGCACGTCCCCGTCCAGCCA
>JACCDR011198710.1_pt1 | contig 12582 bp, 11 predicted proteins | sample 7446431 | NCBI WGS metagenome assembly JACCDR01 (sample SAMN15323443, study PRJNA562643) | freshwater metagenome | isolation source: river surface water | place: USA:Blue River Watershed | collected 2017-08-17
AAGGACTTCCTATCGGCTTTCTTTTCAGACTTCTTGTCAGTTTTTTTCTCGTCTCTTTTTTCGACTTTCTTTTCGAACTTTTTGGGTGATGCCTTTTTAGGTACGGGCTTGGTTGGAAGCTTTTTCGCCTGAACTTTCTTCGCCATAGGTGCTGCTTTTTTTGGAGGAGCTTTCGCTACCGGTTTTTTTCCTGGGACCTTGGCCTTAACAACAGGCTTCTTCGGCATTTTAGCGGCCGGCTTCTTTTTCGCCATGGTTTTCTCCTCTAAATAATAACAGACGCGTACGCTACGCGAATAAAACAAATTTAATGGACACTCTAGCAAACGGCGTGTCTATTGACGAGGGCAAAATTAATGGATCGCCTTTAATTCGCTCGCCGCAATGACCATCCGCTGGACCTCCGAAGTTCCTTCGTAGATCTCAGTAATTTTGGCATCCCGGAAAAAGCGCTCCACCGGATATTCCTTCGTGTACCCATTGCCGCCGCAGAGTTGGATCGCCTTAGTGGTCACCCACATGGCGCCCTCAGAGGCGAAGAGCTTCGCCTGGGCAGACTCCTTGGAATACGGAAGCCCCGCGTCCTTAAGTGCTGAGGCATGGTAGATCAGAAGCCGGGAAGCACCGATCTTAGTGCTCATGTCGGCAAGCATAAACTGAATCCCTTGCAGGTCAGAAAGTGGCGCCCCGAACTGGACTCGTTGTTTGGTGTAGCGGATCGCGTAATCGAAGGCACCCTGTGCGATGCCTAAGGCCTGAGAGGCAATACCGATGCGGCCTCCGTCAAGTGTCGCCATGGCCACCCTGAACCCTTTCTCCGGTTCGCCCAAAAGCGCATCTTTAGGCACTTTTACTTTATCGAAGGCGAGCTGGCAGGTGCTGGAGCCGCGGATGCCGAGCTTATCTTCTTCTTTGATGATCGAAAAACCTGGGGAGGTAGTTTCGACGATGAAGGCCGAGATGCCTTTGTAATCGGGAGTTTTTTTCGTCTTGGCGAAGACGATGCACACGCCCGCCTCCTTTCCGTTGGTGATCCAGTTCTTAACACCGTTGATCTCCCAATGGTCTCCCTTGTCTTCCGCAAAAGTAGTTAGCGATCCGGCGTCGGAGCCTGCGTTCGGTTCGGAGAGACAAAAACAGCCGATCCATTCCCCAGAGGCCATCTTCGGGAGGTATTTTTTCTTCTGCGCCTCAGTTCCAAAGTTTAAGATAGGCCAAATACCCAAAGAGGTATGAGCGGAAACGAAGACACCCGTGGACGCGCAGTTTCTGGAAATCTCTTCCACGATCAGAGCGTAAGACAGGTAATCCATGCCGGCCCCGCCGTATTCTTCTGGAACGTAGGATCCGAGGAAACCGTTCTCCGCGAGCTGACTAATAATCTCTTGCGGCAATTGCCCCTCATGGTCAATTTTTTGGGCCAGTGGAGCGACGGCGGTGTCGGAGAACTTCTTCACCATGTCACGGATTTCTTTGTACTGTTCGTCGAGCATCATAGGGGAATATCCTTTATTGTTGTCTAAAATTTGGTTTCCGTTTTTCCAGGAAGGCGTCAGTCCCCTCCACCATCTCCGGAGTCTGGAAGAGATTTCCGAACTCCTCACGCTCCAGCATAAGACCTAGGTCGACGAGTTCCTCGTTTGAAGTCCTAAGGGCGTGCTTGGCGCGAGCAATGGCGGACGGCGAGTTCTGCGACGTAAGACCCAGCCACTTCCGACACCCCTCGAGAAGGCCCGCTTTCGTGGGGTAGGTCTCAAGCACGATCCCTAACCTCTGTGCTTCCTCACAACTGACGTTACGTCCGGAGAATAGAAGCTCCCGGGCCCGCCGCTGGCCCACGGCCCGCTCTAGCCGTACTGTTCCGCCAAAGCCCGGGATAAGACCGAGCTTCACTTCCGGCAGGCCGAAGACGGCATTGGCGGAGGCAAAGATAAAGTCGCAGCTGAGTGCCATTTCAAATCCACCGCCAAGAGCGAAACCGTTCACTGCCGCGATGGTTGGAAATGGGAGCGCTTCGAAGAGGAGCGTCACTTGTTGACCCAGCTCGGAAAAGGCAGTCGCCTCGCCGACAGTCATGGGTCGCATCTGCGCAATGTCTGCGCCGGCAATGAACGCCTTATCCCCTTCTCCGGTGACGATGAGACCTTGGTAATCGTACATCCCCATCTCCGTCAGACACTGCTTTAATTCCCGCAGTACCTGGATGTTCAGAGCGTTGAGCTTCGTCGGCCGGTTGATCTTCAGAACGCCGATGCCATCTTCGTTCTCGAACGTGATCGTTTCGAAATTACTTTTCATAGGTATAGAACCCTCTGCCGTTCTTGCGCCCGAAGCGCCCGGCGGCGACATACTGCTTCAGGAGGGGGCAGGGCCGGTACTTGGTATCGCCGAGGCCTTCATGAAGCACATTCATGATAGCGAGGCAGGTGTCGAGGCCGATAAAGTCGGCCAGTTCGAGAGGACCCATGGGTTGGTTGGTACCGAGCTTCATCGCCGAATCGATATCCTTAACTTCGGCAACGCCTTCGAAGAGGGCATAGACCGCCTCGTTAATCATCGGCATGAGTATCCGATTAACCGCAAAGCCCGGGAAGTCTTTAGCTCGGACGAAGACTTTACCCATCTTCTCGGCGGTAGCTGCGACGGTGTTAAATGTCTCATCGGTGGTCTCAAGGCCCCGGATCCCTTCGACCAACTTCATCACGGGTACAGGGTTCATGAAGTGCATACCGGCCACGAGCTGAGGCCGTTTGGTCACAGCAGCAATTTCAGTGATCGAAATGGAGGACGTATTGGAGGCAAGGATCGCGCTAGCCTTAACGACTTCGTCGAGCTTCCGGAAGATCTCGAACTTTAGCTCCTTTCGCTCCGTAGCGGCTTCTATAACCAGGTCACAGTGCTTGAGGTCGGCCAGGTCGAGGCTTGGCTTGATACGACTCAAGGTCTTGGCAGCTTCGTCAGCAGTCCATTTTCCTTTCTCCGCGCCTTTGTCCAGCTGCGTCTTAATAAAACTATGTCCAAAATCAAGAGAGTTATTAAATGCGTCATAAAGAACTACGTCAAAACCGCTCTGCGCAGCAACTTGAGCAATGCCACGGCCCATTTGACCGGCACCAACGATTCCAATAGCTTGAATGTTTTTCATCGGAATTATTCCTTATAAAATGATGGTTTAGCGGTGAAAAATTACCAAAGCGCGATGGCTTTGCCAAAGACCTTTATTGTTTCACTATTGCCATGGAGGTAATGTTTAGATTATAACTTCGCAATATTTCTGAAAGGACCTGTTCACACTTAGGAGAACCATCGTGGCGAATCACAAATCATCTGAAAAAAGAGCAAAACAAGAAAAGAAGCGCCGTATGGCGAATAAAATGAAGACGGCCGCAAGCAGAACTGCCGTTAAGGCCCTGCGCGAAGCTGCAGCGAAAGGTGACGTTTCTACAGCGAAGTCTCTCCTTATCAAGGCCCAGTCTCTTATCGCTAAACTCGCTAAGTCTCCTGCCATGAAGAAGCAAACTGCGGCCCGGAAGACTTCTCGCCTCACGAAACTAGTTGCCAGCATCAGCAAATAGTTTGCCATAGGCACTTGATTAAATCAAAATTGGACCCAAAGTAGTAATGTACTTTGGGTTTTTTTTTGACCATCAGGATTCTTCCATGAAGTCAGTCATCGTCCTTATTCTTTCTTGTTTTTTCCTCGTTTCTTGCGGTCTCCAGTCCATTCCTCAGGCCAACAACGCTGTCGAGGGTGCCTGGGCCGAAGTTCAGAACCAATACAAGCGCCGCTCCGATCTGATTCCTAATCTGGTGCAGACGGTGAAGGGCTACGCAGGCCACGAAAAAGAAACTCTTGAAGCGGTCGTCTCAGCGCGGGCGAAGGCAACGGCGATCACCGTTGATCCGACCAAGCTTACGCCAGAAAAACTCCAGGAGTTCCAATCGGCACAATCCGGAGTGTCCCAGGCCCTAGGACGACTTATGGTCGTTTCCGAGCGCTATCCAGACCTTAAAGCGAACACAAACTTTCAGGGCCTTCAGGCCCAGCTCGAAGGCACTGAGAACCGCATCGCCATTGCCCGGCGCCGCTTTATCGAGAGTGTGCAGGAGTTCAATAACCTGGTGACCGTTTTCCCGACGAGCCTCACGAACTCCCTGATCCATCATTTTGATAAAAAGCCTCAGTTCACGGCCACCGAAGCCGAGCAGAAGACACCGGAAGTTAAATTCTAGTGCGCACTCTCGCAGGACCACTTTTCCTTCTGGCGCTCTTTTTAAGCAGCTCATCGTTGCTGGCCCAGGAGATCAAGCTTCCGGCGCTCTCCGCTCCGGTGATGGACCTCGGCAACTTCCTTTCTGACGCGGAGGAGGCAGACTTATCCAAGCTGGCCTACGAACTCAACACCCATAACGGACCCCAGGTGACAATCCTCACGGTTCCGGACCTTCAGGGACTTGAGATCGAGGACTTTTCGATTCGGGTTGCCGAGAAGTGGCAACTCGGCACAAAAGAAAGAGACAATGGCCTTCTCGTCGTCCTTTCGCGCGCCGAACGTAAGGTACGAATTGAGGTCGGAAACGGTATCGAAGGTGAGATCACTGACTACGATACAACACTCTACACACGCGACATCTTCCCTCGTCTTTTCCGTCAAGGCCGTTTCCACGAGGCCTTCCGCACTTTCCTGGAAGAGGTGGCCAAGAAATTTAATATCACGGCCACAGAGGCACCGGCCGGGTATGTCCGCCGAGCGGCCCCACGGACTCGAATCGCCGGCGGCGAATTTATCATCATGGCCATCCTCGGGATCCTCGCCTTCGGAGGTACCGTATTCAGGCGGCGGCCATTAGTGCGCGGTCTCTTCACTGGAGTCGGTTTCACCGGCGTCTCGCTCCTCCTTGGTCTTCCCATCGTGCTTCTTCTGGCGGTCTTCGTTGTAGGCCTGGCACTCGGTCTCATGGGGATCGGAGACTTCCTGACTGCCCTCGCGATGAGTGGAGGCGGACGAGGCGGAGGCTATGGTGGCGGGGGTGGCGGTGGCTGGAGCGGCGGCGGAGGCGGCTTTTCGGGCGGCGGCTCATCGGGGAACTGGTAATGAAAACATTCATCACACAAGAAGATACTAAGCTCATCGAGGATCGATTGGTCAAGTTTGAAGCCAACACCGGCTGTGAACTTCTGCTCGTGCTGGCCCGTGCCTCTGACCTCTACCCAGCAGCGAGCTGGCGCTTTGGGGTTCTGGCGGGTGCAGCGCTCACCTTCGCAGTTAGTCTCTTCGTCGACCTTCACCATGGCTACCTTTGGCCTCTGGCGATGCTCACGACGACGCTCCTGATGGTATGGCTGGGTCACTTCGATGGACCCAAGAGGCTTGCCCTCAGCGAACTGGAAACAGAGCGTGAGACGGCGGAAAAGGCCGTTGAGTGCTTCCATACGCTTGGAACCTCGCGTGTCACTCACAAAGTCACCGCAATGATTATGGTCTCTATCCTTGAGCGAAAAATCACAGTCCTCGTTGATGAAAAACTCAAATCAAAGATAACTCAGGCGGAGCTCGATGAGCTGGTCGACATCATGCGAGGCCATTTTCGAGCGGGCCGCATGGACCTCGGATTTACGAAAAGCATTGAAAGCCTTGAAGAGAAAATCTTAAAGGATTTTGGTGGACGAGTAAGCGAGGTTAACCCAGGCGAACTAAGTGATAAGATCCACTTTTTATAAGAGACAAACATGATTAGCCGTTACAACATCGAAGACGTGGGCCGCCTCTGGACTGAGGAAGGTAAGTTCAAGTACTACCTCGCCGTCGAGCTCGCACACCTGGAAACTCTTGAAGAAGATGGACTCGTTCCCAAGGGAACGGCCAGAAAACTTTCAAGTGCAAAAATCAATCCGGCCAGAATCGAAGAGATTGAGCGAGTGACCAACCACGATGTGATCGCCTTTTGTACGAGTGTCACTGAGCAGTTTCCCCCGGAAGATGGTCGTTTCTTTCATTTCGGGATCACTTCCTCCGACGTAATCGATACCGCTCACGCACTTTTAATCAAAGACAGCATGAAGCTGGTGGAAACGGATCTTATAGCGTTGGCGACAGCGCTCAAGTTGCGCGCTGAGGAGACGGCCAATCTTCTTTGCATCGGTCGCAGCCACGGAATCAGCGCTGAGGCGATGGTCTTCGGACAAAAATTTCTCTCTGCCAGTGCTGAACTAAGCCGTCGACTCGCTGAATGGCGGGTTGCGAGTGAGGCCATTACGGGCCAGCTCTCTGGCGCTGTAGGGAACTACACTGTCGTTACTCCGGAGCAGGAGGAGCGCACACTACAGAGACTTGGTCTTAAGGTCGAGGCAGTCTCCTCTCAGGTTGTTCCACGGGACCACTATGCGAAGATCATATCTATCGGCGCGCTCATCGCCTCGGGCCTCGAGCGCCTGGCGGTGGAACTGCGCCTCCTCCAGCACTCAGATATCGACGAAGTAAGAGAAGGGTTCTCAAAAGGACAGAAAGGCTCGTCCACCATGCCCCATAAAAAGAACCCCATCTCCTCCGAGAACATCACCGGAATGGCGCGACTCCTGCGCTCACATGTCATCCCAGCGCTCGAGAACTGTGCGCTTTGGCACGAGCGGGATATTTCCCACTCAAGCGTTGAGCGGCTTCTTCTCCCGGACCACTTCGGGCTCCTGGTCTACTCTCTCAGGCGCATGAAAACGGTCGTAGATAACTTAGTTATCGACCGCGCGCGGATCGAAGCGAAAGTCGAGGCCAACGAAAAGATTTATTCGAGCTATGTGCTGCATAAATTGATCGAAGGGAATCCTACCACGAAGCGCGAGGATCTCTACGAAGCGGTTCAGGCGGCGTTCTTTCAGTCAAAGACAAAGGAAGAACTTCGGAAAAATCTCGATGCTGAACTGAGTGCTCGCAAACTTCGTCATGAAGCAAAGAGCTGGGTGGACTTCGAAAACCTCCGCGCCCACTACCAGTCTCAGTTCAAAAAAATCCTTAACCGAGTTTAAGACCAGTTCCGGCCGTTACCCGTCCGAGGACGAGGGGTTCTTCACCCATCGCTGCCAATTCGCGCAGAAGAAGCTCTGGATCACCGCAAGCGATCACAAGTCCGATCCCCATGTTGAAGGTCTCAAACAAGCTCTCGACGGAAAGTTGCGAGCGCTCCACGATGGTGTTCATAGCCTTTGATCGCTGCTCCGGACCCGGAAGCGTTGTAATGTCGTAGCGAAGCGCCTCGTTCATGCGCGGAATATTGTGGAAACCACCGCCAGTGATATGAGCGATTCCATGGACGTTCTGCCGTTGAGTCCGAAGGAGTCGCTGGACCTGGTTAACATAAAGACGGGTCGGCGTCAGGAGCTCGCGCTTGAGCTCTGTCTCATGATCGGCGACGAGCTTCCTCACCAGCGAGTATCCGTTTGAGTGGAACCCCGAAGAGCGCAGACCCACCAGCGTATCTCCGACCTTAACCTTATCCGGACCTAACCACGCCTCGCGGGAGACTTCACCCACGCAGAATCCTGCGAGGTCATAGACACCGTCCGCGTAGACTCCGGGCATCTCCGCTGTCTCGCCGCCGATGAGAGCGCATTTGACCTCTTTACAAGCGCGGGCGATGCCCTCGACGAGGCCCGCGTGAACCTCGAGGTCAAGCTTCCCGGTGGCAAGGTAATCGAGAAAAAACAACGGTCGAGCACCGGTGCACACAACGTCGTTCACGCACATCCCGACCAGGTCCTGCCCAATGGTATCGTGAATCCCGAGTTCCTGGGCGAGTTTTACCTTCGTTCCGACGCCGTCGGTTCCAGCGGCGAGGTAGCGGTCCTCATCGATCTCGTAGAGGGCCGCAAAGCCCCCCACTCCGCTCTTCACACTATCGGTGTAAGTGTCTTTAATGAAGGCCTTGATTTTTTCGACGAAGAGGTCACCCTTCTCAACGTCAACTCCTGCTGCTTTATAATCCATGAGATTTATCCTAGTGCCTGAAGTGGCGCTCGCCGGTAAGGGCCATAGCGATGTTATGTTCGTTGCATGCGGCGATCACCTCTGCGTCCTTGATCGAACCTCCCGGCTGCACGACGTGATCAATTCCCCACTCCTTTGCCGCCTCGATGGAGTCACGGAAAGGGAAGAAGGCGTCGGAGACGAGAACTGCACCAGTCGGATCTATATTGCGCGCACGTAAGCGCGGCCCAAGAAGAAGCGAGAGGCACTCGAGCCTGTTTGGCTGGCCTACACCGGCGGCGAGGATCGAGAAGGCGCCGTCGCGCTCGTCGACGAGAAGAAGACAATTCGACTTCAGGTATTTCCCGACGGCCAGACCAAAGCGAACGACAGCGGTCTTCGCCTCGGTGAACTTTCGCTCCGTAGGAACCGTCAGTGCCGTCGTAAGTTTCTCGTCTTCCGTTTGCCAAAGCACACCCCCGTTGATGGAGCGCATGGTCCACTCTCCTGCGCCGGTGGGCTTAAGAGGAACCTGAACCAAGCGAACGTTCTTCTTGGCCGCAAAAGCTTCACGAGCAGCGTCGCTATAGGAAGGAGCAAGGACAACTTCGATGAAGTTCTTCGCGAGCCATTGAGCGGACTCAGAACTCACTTCCTTAGAGAAAGCAATGATCCCCCCAAAGGCGCTGGTCGCGTCGCAGGCCCAGGCGGTGGTTAAGGCCGTGAGCTGATCCCTCGCACTCGCAACGCCGCATGGGATGCCATGCTTTACGATCACACAGTGTTCATGGCCAGGAAACTCTGAAGCTAATTCGGAGACGCACTTAAAGGCCTGATCGGCATCGAGGTAGTTGTTGTAGGAAATCTCTTTACCCTGGAGGACCGGCGCTTCTGCGAGCGAGGCCATCCCACGCTGATTCGGGAGGATGAAAAGTTTTGCTTGCTGGTGCGGGTTTTCACCGTACCGAAGTGGTTTCGTCTCTGAAGAGAAGACTTCCGGAAACTCCGCTCCAAATTCCCGGGCCAGTCGGGTCGCGATCGCGAGGTCGTACTGAGCGGTGAGAGCGAAGGCCTTGAGGGCAAGCTCGCGCCGCAGTTCGAGAGACACCCCGGCACCGTCGAGCGCTTCGGCGAGGCGGCCGTAGTCTGAAGGATCGGTGACGACAGTAACCCACGCCATATTTTTAGCAGCTGCGCGGATCATTCCAGGACCACCGACGTCGATGTTCTCGATGAGTTCTTCGACACTGGCGTTCGACTGGGCGGCCACTTTCTTAAACGGATAGAGGTTACAGATGACGAGGTCGATAGGACGAATCTGAAGTTCCCGGGCCTCACGGAGGTCCTGCTCATGATCGCGACGAAAAAGGAGAGCGGAGCTGACCTGGAAGGAGATGCTCTTCATCCGGCCTCCGAAAGCTTCCGGGTTGCCAGTCACGGCCTGAATCGGCGTCACTGCGACGCCAAGAGTACGGAGGTAATCGGCGGTTCCTCCAGTGGAGATGACTTCGATCTTATTCCGTAGGAGCACTGGAACGAGGCCATCGAGCATGGCCTTATCCGAGACGCTAACGAGAGCACGGGTGGGCATAAGAGTATTCATAGTTTTCTCCTTTAGGCTAATCCGTTAATGAAGAGGCGGGTGACCTTTGCTGCGTTCTCCTCTGCTCCGTCTTTGAACGGGTGCAGGAAGCCAAAGCAGGCGACCTCAGGATGAGGCATGAGGCCCAAGACGTTTCCAGAGCGGTCAGTGACACCGGCAATCCGATCCTTCGAGCCGTTCACATCTTCGTCGTAGGTGAGTGCCGGATGAAGCTCGCCACGGGCAACGATGCGCCCCTCGCGGTGCCGCACCGGTAAAAAAAGACTTCCGCTAAGATTACGGAACCAGGCCGAGCCGTTGTCGGTGACTGTGAGCTTGGTCCATTTATCCATGAATGTCCGGTGGTCATTTTCCGCCAATGTGAAGCTGCGCTCACCGTCGTCAAAAACCCCGAGCTGAGCGAGCACCTGGAAGCCGTTGCAGATTCCGATGATGCGGCCATCTCGAGCGCGGAAGTCCGCCAGTGCTCCCAAGAGAACCTCACGCATTTTCTCGGCAAGAATTTTTCCAGAGCGGATCTCGTCGCCGAAGCTAAAGCCCCCGGGTAGAGCGAGAAGTTCGTAATTTCGAAGGATCGACGGTTGTGCCAGGAGAACGTTCACGTGAAGCTTCGTCACCGTCGCTCCTTGCCGGGAGAATGCCAGGGCAAGTTCGTTCTCACTATTAATTCCGTCTCCTGTAAGGACGAGTACCTTTCTCATACCTGCCTCCATGCGCGGGAGAGCTCCCGCACGTCAAGTTTCGCTGCATCGACACCGATGATCGCCGTCCGGTCGGCCATTCCCATGAGTTCAAGTTCGTCAGGTGAGAAGAGCGCCTCAAAAGCGGCCTGATGCTGAGGTTTCACCGCCGCGACGAAGTGTCCTGGCAACTCCGAGTAAAGGAACGCGGTGCGATCAACGCCGCTTTTAAGCTTTAGAGTGAGGCCCAGATCCTCGAGCATCAATGTTTCCGTGAGCGCTGGGAGAAAGCCTCCTTCGGAGACATCATGAAGGCATGAAACCAAGTTCGCGCAGACAGCTGCGAAGACCTTATCATAGCGACGCCGGATACCGGTCCAGTCAAAGTCACGACGGTTGTTTCGCTCAAGCTTAGTGAGGCCATGGAGGAAGTGGCCAAAGTAGCGATCGTAGGTCTGAGCACCGATCCGATACACCAGCTCGCCGGCACGGACCTGGGAGCGTGGCACGGTTCTAACGTCAGGCACGTGCCCGAGGGCGGTCACGAGGAGCGTTGGGAGAACGCTGATCTTAACCCGGTCTCCGTGATAATCGTTTTTCATGCTATCTTTCCCGCTCACCAGCGGCATCGAGTAGCACTCGATCATCTCCCGAAGGCCCAGGCAGGTGCGGACGAGCTGAGCGAGTTTAAACTCGGCGTCCGGATTTTTCGGCGAGGGCGTAGGATCGGGCCAGCAGAAGTTATCCACCAGGGCGATCTTCTCGGGATCGGTTCCGTGACAAATGAGGTTCCGCACCGCCTCGTCCACCGCCATTTTTGCCATGAGGTAGGTGTCGTCGATGGAGAAGTGCGGGGCAAGTCCACTTGCGACGGAGAAGCCATCAAATCCATCGAGGCCGTAGGCGCCGTACCAAAGAACTCCGGCGTCGTTCGGCGCAGTTTTGAGGAGCCCCTCCATGGGCTTAACGACCGTCCCTCCCTGGACTTCGTGATCGTATTGTCGGATCCATTTTTCCTTAGAAGCAAGGGTCGGTTGGCGCATAAGCTCGACCATGAGATTTGCGTGATCATCAAGAGCAATATCCTTTGATAGCGATTTCTTCCAGGAAGTATAAGAGCCCTGGAAGTTCGCTTTGAGTTTAAGCTTAGGAAGACCTCCGTGAAGGAAGGCAAGATCGAGGTCGCAGACCGGGCGCCCCTTAAAGTTACAGACAAACTTGCCGCTTGCAGTGAATTCTCCGACTGCCGTCACTGGAACCGTGTAAGTACGCGCAAGCTCTCTCAGGGATTCCCAGTTTTCCCGAGGTACAGAAAGCGTCATCCGCTCCTGTGATTCAGACACGAGGATCTGCCACGGGTGAAGCCCGGGGTACTTAAGCGGAACGGTTTCAAGGTTCACGACGGCACCATTTGTCAGAGAGGCCATCTCACCGATGGAAGAAGAAAGGCCGCCGGCGCCGTTATCGGTTAACGAATTATACAGGAGCCTATCGCGGGCCTCGAGGAGGAAGTCGAGCATCCTCTTCTGAGAGAACGGGTCACCGATCTGGACCATGCCGATGGTCGTAGACTTATCCATAACAAGTGAGCTCGCGGTGGCACCGTGTATCCCATCGATTCCCACCGCCCCGCCGACCATGACGATGAGGTCCCCTGTTCGCTGGCCTTTAACTGTTGCATTGCTGCCTTTGATCTCCGGCGGAATGATGCCCACTGTTCCGCAGTAGACCAGAGGTTTTCCGGAGTAAGATTCATGAAAATAGATAGCACCGTTGACCGTCGGGATTCCGCTTTTGTTCCCACCGTCCTGAACCCCATGATGGATTCCTGCCAGAATCTTAGTTGGATGCAAGAGCGCCGAAGGGAGCTCCTTCTCATCCGGCATACCCACACAAAAGACGTCCGTATTCGCCACCGGCTTCGCTCCGAGACCAGTCCCCATGATGTCTCGGTTGACACCGAGGATACCAGTCAGGGCACCACCGTAGGGATCGAGGGCCGACGGTGAGTTGTGAGTTTCAACCTTCACACAGAGATCCATCCCTTCTCGGAAGCGGACGACTCCGGCGTTGTCGTCGAAAAGTGATATGGCCCAAGGCTTATCTAGCTTATAAGTTGGCGCCTTGATGAACTCTTTGAAGAGGCTTCCAATCTGCAGTCGCTGACCCTCATCCTGGTAGTCAATCTCGGCGTTAAAGATCTTGTGCTTGCAGTGCTCAGACCATGTCTGCGCGAGCATCTCGAGCTCCACATCGGTAGGATTACGGCCGAGAGCACGGAAGTATTCCTGGATCGATTGGAGTTCTTCCTTTGAAAGCGCCCAGCAATTGTCACGAGACA
>JACCDR011584545.1_pt1 | contig 12581 bp, 17 predicted proteins | sample 7446431 | NCBI WGS metagenome assembly JACCDR01 (sample SAMN15323443, study PRJNA562643) | freshwater metagenome | isolation source: river surface water | place: USA:Blue River Watershed | collected 2017-08-17
TCAGACCCTCTAAACTCAGTTTGCCAACATTGCCAACATTGCGATCGCGCTGACTTCCCCAGCAAAATAAACCCCCAGTGCTAGGGGAAGCGCTGGGGGTCTATCGGTTATTTCTTAGCTGGGGGTTACTGGGGGTTTTGTTTAAAACCGTACAGTTCACCTAATCTAGAGTTTTTTAACCATAAGAGTCTTTCTTTATAAGGCATAACTGTTTTAGACCCTACTTTTATTTGTTTAGGGCTTAATAAGGGTAGGTTTTCCCCAGTTTCTTTCTTGGTTACTGCAAAAACTCTTTGCGTGTTTTCTTGTGAATCTAAAAGCGTATCCATCGTCATCACCTGTAGATCTATAGGAATTACCTAAATATTCCATTTTTATAATGTCATGATAATAGTCTACTGCACTTGAATTAGACGATAAAACAATTACAGTTTCTGAATCATCTATGTTTTCATTTTGTATAGCTATATTTGAAACATACCAAATTAACCATTTTCCGATAGGGTCTACTAGTCTTAAATCTAACCCGTGTCTACTTCTAGGATTAGCTTCTATGTGTTCAATTTCTATTAATGGTATATCTTCTGTTTCATATTTTGTATACCTTACTAACCCATAAATTTCATTTTCATAGACTAGCTTTACTATATTTTGAACATCAAAATCTGTTAAATTCCAAATATACAACCAGTTAAAATCCCAGTTTTTAGGCATATCTTCTAAATTTGCTTCTAGTATAAAACCTTGTTTTATACCTATTGGAGTTTTTATATTTATTTCATATTCAGTTAATTTTGTCATTTTGTTATAAATATTTTTTAGGTATATTTAAGTTTATGGAAAACACCTTAATCTACTTATTCGTTATAAAAGTAGGCAATATAAGTACATATTCTAAACATCTGACTTGATTTACCCCATCCAAAATTTAACCAATAGCGATCGCACTTTTTGAGTACACTGAACGCGCTGTATTTTCCAGTGAACACGGTGAACTATGAGTACTGAGTTAGATAACTTCCCAGTTTCAGACCTACAAGATCGTTACTCTATAGGTAGAACGCAAGTTTATACAAGACTGGAAGCGTTAGATATTAAACCTGAAAAATCTGGTAACAAATCTTTTATCAATGCGAGTCAATTAGAAAAGTTAGACAATCTTGACAAACACATAAAATCTGGGGGCGCGATCGCTGACTTTAATAAACCGTTCACTGAACACGAAACAAAATTCACTGAACAGACTGGACAGATAAGTTTAATATCTGAAAATGAAGCGCTAGTAATGGTTTTAAGGTCTTTACTGTCTGAAAACTTAAAACCAGAATCAGGTTTAAACCAAGTCTTCCAGAATTTAGAGTTATTGGATAAAGCGGTAGAGCGTAAGTGGTTTTTATCAAGCTCAGAAATTAAACAACTTTTAGCGATCGCGTCATTGCCTAAATCACCTTTTGAGCGCTATGGGTTTTATTTTGAAAAAGTAGGTAGAAACGGTTCAGAGGTTTCTTGGAAAATTTCTAAGGTCAGTTAAGACTGACCCCCTATATACAAAGCTAACCAAGTCAATAACGCGACTGGTATCAAAGAAATATCGATAACGTCTAATTGATACCTAATTAGATATAGCCCCCAGCTTCCATAGGTTAAGCAAATTATTAAAGCTGACCATAGATTATTCATATTTTTACCAATCAATATCTTCAGTTACTAATATTCCCTCAGTTTCATATTGTTCATAATCTTCATAGTCTTGAGACTCTAACCAGTCTTCAGAGTATTCAATATCGGTATTAGTCAGACCCTCTTTCTGGTATCTGACTTTTAACATTGTGTAATCTTCAAAACTAGGATGTGACCCTAGCGCTTTATAGGGGTTGTTTTTAGACTTGTCTATATAGCTTTTAAATGATTTGTAACCCTCAGAAATTACCTTATCTAATGTTTCTACCATTAACTGATAGTTAAGCTTCCCAGTCTCACGGTCTGTAAACCAGACTTCATAGGACTGTCCAAAATTTTCTTTTAGGTAAGTACTTTCTTTTTCCCAGCTATCGCGCTGGGAAGCATTTAAAAATAGAAACTGACTTATAGAACATTCTCGCAATATCCCAGCGCTGTAGACTGTATCCCCAGCTTTAAATACATGGTCTTTATAAAAGCTGTTATAGCGCTGGGAATAGTCAGCTACTTTAACTATGGTCTGCTTACTAAAAGGGTTTTGTCTGGTTATCGCGCTGGGGTCTTCTAATAATTGCTTACAGAAATTGACTGGGGAAGCTGCTAATTTTTTCTCATAGCTTCTAAACGCGATCATTTCATTTTTTGACCCATAACTATCATGCTGACCCCCAGATAAAAAGTAATTAGCTGACCCGTGAAATACCCCAGCTTTTACAATTCCTTTAGTCTCAAAAACAAAAACGCTATCACGCTCTACCCCATATATATCAACAGTTTTAGCGTGTAATATATCTAACCCAGCGAACTCATTTTTTAAATGTTCTAAAGCTAATTTATCAACTAATTTTTTTAACTCAGATACCTTATAAACATTTCTTTCAACACAATCCCATACTTCTATTAACTCATCAGAATCATCTACCCAGCTAAGTTTCATTAAACTGTTAATAGGTCTAAACTCTACATCTTTAAGTGTTAATTCTCTATCAGTAAACCTATTAGTAGAAGTTGCGTTAGAGTCATTAATTTTTCTATTTCTTCTACCGTAGCAAACACGGTTAAGGTCAAAAACAGCACCGTCTGTGATTGATTGATGACCATGTAAACCTTTTTCTAAACACCATGCCATTAAACGCGCTCTAGCTGTCACGTTTTGACCTACGCAACTATTAGAAACCTTAAAATATTTGCTGACCATGACCCCGTAAAGGGTGTTAGTACATAGCTTAAATAGAGTGTTTAAGGGGGTCTTCTTAGGATGTTTTTTACGCTCTAATAGAAGCGTATCTACCATAAACGCCCCCAGTGATACAGCAAACCATTTTTTACATTCACGATCTGTGCTGACTACTTCCCCAGCGCTATCGTCTACCATTTCACTTGTGTTAAGCGCGTTATGGTCTTCAGTAAATTTTGCTAACTCTTCCAAACTGTCACAACGCTGGGAAGCTGGGTAAAATTCGGCACAAACTACAATCGAATTATCTAAAATCTGGTTTTTTAGAGGTCTGCTACAAATATTTTCTAACCATTGCAGACCGTCATGAGTTAGCACAGCGTTAGTAATTTGATTGCTGAAAATTTTGGTAGAGTCTGGAAGCTCTAACCATGATTTAGGGTCTGATATTTCTTCTTTTTCAGTGTCAGCTAAGTTTTCAGACCATTTTTTAGGGGGTTGATAACTAGCAAAAAAATCTTGTGATGACACTAACTCTAATGGTTTTGGGTTAAGCGCGTTAGAGCGATCGTCTGTGACACTAAACCATAATTGCCATAACCCAGCTACTAACTCTTTACGATATCGCTTTAAAAACTCTCTAAGGGTCAGATACCCGTTAGTTTTGGATAACTTAGGGTAATCAATTATTACGGGTCTTCCCAGTGGATAAAGCTGACCCCGTAATCCCTCACCATAACAACCTGATATATCGATATCAGCTAAAACCCCTTTATGTACTGTATCTAGGGGTCTGTTATTGAAACATCTACCCCCTAAAACTTTAGCTAGTAGCCCGCTTGTGTAATCTTCTTTAGATATCAAAATTTCACTGGAAGCTGGGGAAGTGTAGGTTTTTAGCACTTCTAAAATCTGTTTATCGTCTAACTTTTCTTGATAAATACCCTCAAATAATTTCGCTATTTTTGCTTCAAAAATAGAACTAACAGTACTTCCAATAGTCAGCGATGGGTTTTTAAAATAATGGTCTACCCCCAGCGCTTCCCAGATTAGTTTAAATTTTTCGCTGTTGTTTTCCAAAACTTTATAAACCTCTAAGTCACCTAACGCATATTCTTTGAAGCTTGTAGGATTATTTCTGTACGTTGTCAACATATCCGCTTTATCTTCAGACGTAAAAACGTCTTTAAAATCCATGACAGTACCCGTGTTAGCTGCTAACCCAGCTAAACCGATCGCCCCATGTAGCGCCCCCGTATCTTGACAAGAAATTTCTAAAGGATAATCAAGACCGTTTAAGGTTAAATACCAATCACATCTAACCCAGTCTTTACCGATCTTTTGTTTATAGGGTATGTACTCAGTCCTTAAACGTCTAGATTGTGTAATTTTTGACCCTCTAACGGGGTTTACCATCATTGCTTCTAAGTCTTTCTTTAAACCCCCGTTAGCAACCCTTAGAAAGTCAGCTACCGCAAAATGAGCAAATAGAACTATTCTGAAGTTTCTTTTACGTCTAAGTTTTTTCAAATATTCGTTAGAAGTCTTATCACTAGCGCGTTTTAGTTCACAGTCGATACCGAAAGATTTTAAATAATCTTCTATTACGTGCTTTGTATTTTTGGACTGACTGGGGAAGTGTTTTGGAAGCTGGGGGTATTTATTCATATCCCAGTGACAAAAAATCTGACCTTCAGACTGGGTAATACTTTTAATCTGGGTTGTTAGTGTCAGTGACCCCAGATTTTTACTAGCTAATAATTCCTTATGTTTATCTGACCATGTTTGATACTCAGTATCTACAATGACTGGTAAATGTACTGTGTAGCGTTTTTTAGACGTGTTAGATAGTTCGCTTAACTCTTCTACTGATAAAGCTTTATCTTTGTTGTAAATGTAACGATCGCTGTCAGTAAAAAAGAGTCTAGTCATGTTATACTTTTATCAGTTATAAGACATTTAACCCCCTAGCGCAAACTAGGGGGTTTTAACTTTCTAGGCTTTAAGGTCAGAAAAATCTAAACCTTGTAAGTCTTGCAATTGAACGATGTAGCTAGGTTTTTTCAGATTAACCTTACCAGTGCTGTCAATGGGTTGACCTTCTTTATTGACCCTAGCGCGTTTACCGATAATTTTGAATTTTGCCCCTATACCGTGTTTTGTTGCGATGGAAGATAGATCGCTGTTAGTAATCACATTTTTGTAAAGCTTCCCTTTAGGGTCTGTGATATCGACTAACGGGGTATCAAAGCGCTGGGTTGTCTTTCCAGTTGCAACGATGGTCAGGGCTACATTCTGGGGTAAATCATCAGAGTGTAAAGGTGTTTCGGGCTGGGGAAGTTTTCTTAAATAGCTGGGGTCTGGTTTACCACTTCCATCAATCCCTTTAGCCCCCGTGTTAATCAAGTCATCTAAATGATCGTCATTTACTGAAATTGCAATTTTTAGCTGTAACCCTTGATAGGAAACAACAGTATGACCATTGATACCAGTTTTGTAGCTGACAAAATCAAAACCGTCTAGCAGTTCTAAATCTGGGGAAGCGATAACGGTCTGACCCTCAAACTCATAGACGTTTAAAGTATCTGCCAAAAATATAGAGTCAGTAGCTCTAAGTCTAAAAATCGCTAAATCTGGGGGTAATTCTTTCAATTCTGGTAATTTTTTCAAAATTGATTGAACAGACACAAACACGGGTTTTTTAGTCTCTAGTGCTGTTTTTTGCAGACCTTTAGCACTGCTAGCCAATTGGTTAGCAACTTCTAACAGGTCAATTACCACGGGGTCAACGATGCTTTTATCACTTGCTACTGAAGAAACTGGGGAAGAGTTCAAGAGATCGGTCTGTACTACAGTTTTCATGTTTTCTATTTTTCTTCTTTTTAACTTTTGGTAAGTCATAACCCGTTAAAGACGGTGAAAAATAAGCGCTTTTCTCATCATCGCTTAACATTTCGTACTTAAACGGGTCTATGCTTAACATGACGTTAGTATAACACAGTAAAATAGCTTTTAGTCTACTAATAGTGCAAAAGTTTTATTTATTGTGATACTTTAAATAAAACGGACACACGTATACGTCTAAAACTAGCTTCTATAGACAGTTTTAGAGATTATCTAATAGATGACTAGCATTTAGTCACTAGCAATTAGCATTTCTTTTTCCACAAATTACCATGAAAAATTTAGTATTAGGATTTTCCACACAGCAAGTTATGGCACTAACTGGGGTTAGCTATGGCGCTTTAACTTATTGGAAAGATCAACAGATTATCGAACCGCTTAAAGTACCGCTTGGAAGCGGTAAGCGTAACAGTTACTTCTATAGTTTTCCCCAGCTAGTAGAAGTCAAAGCGGTTATGGCTCTAAGAGAAAATGTCTCTACCAAAACTATTAGAGCCGTCAAAAACTTTATTTCGGATAATTTTGAAGACCCAAATATAGCCAATAAACCGCTTATAGTCTTGACCTGTAACGATAAGTGTCAAGTATTTTTACAAGGTGACGATCGCTATTTGATGCAAATTACGGGTCAAAATGTTGGACAAATTACACATCTAGACTTAATTCTTATTCCCAGTCTCAAAACCCAGATTAATGAACTTAAGGAAGCTGTTAAATCTGGAAAGTGTGAAAGTATTGATATGCAAGCTTTTAAAGCACGTTTAACCACAAAAGCAAGTCTATCGCTTGTAGCTTAACCCCAGCTACTCAAAACCCCCAGTTAGAGCGCTCTAACTGGGGGTTTTGGTTTATTCCCATACTGTGATTGTAGTTTCTTGCTCTTCCATCAATTGAAAAATATCTACTTCTTTTTTAACAGGTTTTTTAGTTAACCCGTCTACATCTAAAATCGTCTCATACCTAGCGCTGTGAGTCTTTCCAGTGGTTATAGAAGAAGTTATCGCTACTAAATCTTTTAGACCTCTAACCATATCGATCGGATATTGTCTTAACCCCTTGCTATGGTCTTCCAGTGCGTTTACCAGTGCTAGGGTAGATAATTCAATAGATTTACTCAAACCCCTAGAAATGACTGCTTTAACAATATCGCTATCATTTGTGGTAGATTCTATCCCCAGTTTATTTCTAAGTATCTGAGGGTCAAAACTGTGAGGTATCGTAGCGTTTTCAGTCACTTGACCCCCGTAATTTTGCACATTGTCTATTTTATGTGTCTGTCTCTTCTCATAACCCTCTATATGCTTGTAACAATGGTTCATTACAGTAGGTTGCGATACCGTTAAACCATTGGTAGCTAAGTATTTTACCCCGTCATCAAAAGTAGGATTTTGACGGGTCATAAATTCGTTAAATACTTCCAATTTTTCCCAGCTACAGATTTTACATGGTCTAGACATTTTGATTTATTCCTAAATAATTAACTACAAGATAACCCCCAGCGCTTTAACGCTGGGGGTTTTGGGGGTTTAAACCACAACTTCTTCTACGATACTTCTACCTTTACGCCCCCTGTTAGTATCTTCAGTTAGACCGTGTTTTGTGTGATGTGTGTCAATTTCTGACTGATAACGCGATAGATAAGACTTAATAGCAGGCATATTGCAATTAGTGAGTTTTTGAATAGCTGTAGCAGTGATAAACCACTGATTACCAATATCAGACTGACAATCATTGTGTGCAAATACCGCTTTAACAGCGCGATCTATTCTGAGGTCAGCACTACCCTTAATTGTAGTGTTGATATTGTCCTGACCCGTTGCGATGGAAGTTTTTAGCGCTTCTAGCTTCCCAGCTTGTGACTTGACCTTGCGAGATTGTGCTAGTAACCCAGTCTTCAAAAGTTCAGACCTTGTAACCCCAGTAGCTACAGCCTCAGACACTTCTAACTCTTCTTCTACAGTTAGCTCAAAACCATTTTGATATTGTGAATTTTCGTAAGCGCTGACCATTGCAATCAATAAAGACCCTAAATCTTGTTTTGTTTCTTTAGCGATCGCTTTAACTTTCTCAATCGCTTCTACTACATCGCTTTTATCAGACTTGAATTGTACCGTTGCCATCTCTTTAACCTCTAAATGTTTTATCACTGATAACAGTAAAACACAGATTTTAAATAGTGTCAATACTTTTATCAGTGATAAAGGAAAATATTTTAATCAACTATATAAAAGTCTTCATAGGACTGTGCTGTAGCAAGGTCTAGTTCACTATGACCCAAAATACTAGCCATAAATTTCGCTTTGCTTTGATGATCTGGTTTTAGCCAATAGCTAGCAATTTCGGCATAAGCAGACCTTAAAGCTTTAACAGATACCCCAGCGATCGCACTGCCAAAACATTTTTTAGCTGTCTCATTCATAGTCTTGTTACATCTACTGTGAATAGCATCGTTACTGAGGTCAGCAAATTGTGCTACAGACCTTACATACCCCAGCGCTTCTATAATCTGGGTAGAATCGCCTAAAACTGGTATTTCATAGGGAAGTGACTCTAAAGACCCCTTTTTAACTTGACCCTCAAATAAAACGCGATGGTCATTGATATAGGTAAACTTGGCAGTCTTCAAAACTTCTACAGATCGTCTACCAGTCAATAAGCAAATAGCTACAGCTACTTTAGAATAACTTCCCCTAGTCTGTAGCACTTCTAACGCTGTCTCTACCACTGTCACGGGGTCAAGTGGTTTTAGATTGCTATGATCACGGTCTTTTTGTACCAGTTTGTTGTGATTAAACTCTTTTATCTCTTCCAGATTAAGCTTAAAAAGTTTCAAAACTTCAGACTCTACCCCCAGCGCTGTCTTAATAGCATTGCGATAACGGGTTATAGCGCGTTTTTTAGATGATAGAGTCAATTCATTTTCAAGATACTCTAACTCAGTCGCTACAAGTGTTTTAACGTCTGTAGAAGTTTTAACTGCTTCCAAAAATTCGTTAATTCTGTTGACTGCCATTGTTTTAAAACCTCTAAATGTTTTGTGACTGATAACAGTAAAACACAGATTTTAAATAGTGTCAATACTTTTATCAGTGATAAAACTAAATTAATCTAATTTAACCCCAAAATCTACCCCTAAAACACTTTCAATTTTTCTCAATGTCTCTAATGGTAAAGCTTGTGTCTCTTTTTCTATTTGATACCAGTTTTTTGTAGTCATAGGGATTAGATCGCAAATAGTTGTTAAATGTCTTAAATCAGCTTCCCTAGCTATTCTTATTTTTTCGCCTAACCCAGTAACTTCTATAGAAACCTCTTTATAAACTTTCATCAAATTACTCATACGTTTTATTACACCTATGTTTTAGCGTTTATACTATCGTAACCTATTACGTTATAGGTTATAGTAAATCTAAGTTGATTTTATAAACCAATGCCAAAAACAAACTTGTCAAAATCAAAACCCCCCAGCGCTTCCCCAATGTCTTTAGTACCTGACCCCGTGACCCCAGATTTAACAGATATTTTGGTAGATCGTCTATCTGAAGACCTGTTAAATGAAATTGATTTTAAAGAAATGTCTGGAAGAGTTTTTAAATCGATTCTACATAAAGCAAAAAATCGATTTTTTGACTTTCTAACCGCTTCCAATGACAGCAACGTAGCGCTTAACGAAATAGAAGCGCAAACAGTCGATATTGATAGCAAGGTAGCTTAACCATGACTAACACTAACGTTTTACCATCTTTATCAAATATTCAAGAAGATTTGAATATAGTCATTTCGCAAGTGAATGTATTTAACCTCTATGTTGACCATGAAATAGAAGATAAAGATTTTTCTAACTGTTTGATTGATTTGAAAAACTCTTTAACAGATATACGCGATCGCTTATTTGAATATCGCAAAGTAACTGATTTAGAGGTTAATAAACATGATTAAGCTGTATCGCACTGCTTCAAAAACTAAGTTACTTTTACGGGTCATTGCTGGGGTCTGTCTCATGATCGGACTAGTATTTTTTGCTTTATCAGCACCGTTTCTAGTTATTTCTATCGGTTTTTTCACATTTGCTTACGGTTTTTTAATAATTTGTATGGATTAAAAAATGAATATCCAAAACCGTCAAAACCCATCGCTGACAAACTATTTAGCAAGTTACCAAAACTCAAAACCCAGCTTTATAGATTTACCCAGTAACCCCCTAGATATGGCGCTAAACGTTCAGTTATGGATTTTTAGCGCTGGGTTAGCTGGGGGTTTATTTCGCTGGGGAATAGATACAGCGCTAACTACCTATAAACCCCTAGAAGTAGGTTTAGCTGGGGGTTTAATCACTTTTCTTTGTTGTCTCATTTTTACTTTTTTATGGAAGCAATACCCAGATAAACAAAAACTTCTATTACTGCGATTATCTCTTTTAGGTTTTGGTATAGCGATCGGTAGTTACTAAATGTCTTATCAATCAACAAAATTAAAATCAAACATTATTGCTAGTCTAGCTACTGTAAGCGGTCTAGCAATTTTATTTTTGACCTTACTAGGATTTAACCAAGTTCGCTGGGTTAAATATTTACTTCTATCGCTGGGGGCTTGTGTCAGCGCTGGGGGCGTTGTAGCGCGTTCAATTGCTAAAGATACCCAGTCAGCTAACTTAGACCTGTTATTTGCTGAAAAAGTGACCCGTCTAACCAGTTTGATAGAACCGCTTCCAGTGTTAGAGGGTCAATTTGTAGAGTCTTCCCCATCGATCGCAACTGATAAACCATTACTAAAAGCTTCCCAGCTTCCAGAAATAATAGAACCCCCGTCTGACTGGTTAATTAAGGTCTGTTTGATGTCTAATCATTTTCGTGTAAATGGTCAGACTGGAAGCGGTAAAAGTACGTTTATGCTTAATCTTTTGACCATACTGGTTAAGAGTTTTGAAGCTAAAAACCAGAATGTAGAAATTATCATCATTGACCCTAAATACCCGTTTAGTGACTGGGGAAGTTATATCCCCAGCTATAAAGGTTTAGATGAAAGTTTAGACGGTCTAGAAGCTATGAGTAAAACGGTTTTAGAGCGTTTAGCACTTGCTAGAGAATGTGCAGACCATAAAAGACTGCTTCCAGTTTTCAGACCCCAGCTATGGGTTATTGATGAGATTGATATGATCGTAAGTGAATATGAAAAATTAGCAGCTAAACATCTAAAAACGGGTCTTAAAGTAGGTAGAGCGCTGGGGGTCAAACTTGCCTATGTTGGACAGACCCCGTTAGCAGACGATCTAAAACTTAGACGTAACGATTTTAATAACTCTACTAACATTTTTCTGGGGTCTAATTGCTTAGCTGGGGTAGATGAAATTTGTTATACAGGTCAACAAAAATCATTTTTAACGGGTCAATTAGCAGCTAGGGAAGAGTTAGAACAAAAGTATTTTGCATTGGTTAAAGCCCCCAGTTTACCCCCGTTTACAGCACAGTTACCCCCAGAAAACGCTTATGGTCAAAGTCTTCCCAGTCTGGAAGACTCTAAAATGTTGGAAGCTGGGGAAGATACTAAAATCAATACTTCCCAGTCTTCCAGTGACAAATTAACAGCGATAAAAGCGCTTAAACAATCTGGGGAAGATAGAATATCTGTAATTATTTGCAAGGTATGGGGGCTAGGGTCTGCAAGTGGTAGAGCTTATCAGTCAGCTAGGGAAGAGTATAAAAAATTAACTGGGGAATAAATTATGGATAGTAGCTTAAAAAGTATTGAAAAAAGAATATCTAATCTAGAAAGATTAAAACAAATTGCTACTTACCGTTATACACAAGGTCAAACAACAGATTTAAAAGAAGTTATTGAACTAGAAAAAATATCTTTATCAACAGACCGTCAAGAGTTAATAAAAATGTTGAAAAGAGAAACAATTATGGAAAAAGCTATACAAGCATTAATAGATTTAAAAAATCATGAGGTTTTATTAATACTTTCAGATATGTTAACTGAAATGATTTTAGAAAGTGGTTTAGATACTAGTGCTTACGATAATGCTTTTAAAACCTTGTTAGAGAATCGTAAAAATAAAAATTAATATGGAAGATTTAGATTTTAACCAAGTGCGAAGATTAGTAAATTATCGCTATGTAACTGGGTTAAGCGATATGTCTGAAATTTTAGAACTAACCAAAATAGATATTTTAAACAGTAGTGATAAGTGTGTTCAAAGATTGTTTAACGCAGGTTATCTACCTATGGAAAATATCACCAAAGAAGAGTTAAAAAACTCACAAGAAACATACACTATTTTAGAAGTTGAACAAAAGTCTATATTTGATTCTCAGTTATTTTTAGCAAAAACTAGATATCTAACAGGTAAAACTAAAAACTTAAAAGAGTTGTTAGCAGTAGTAAAACTGATAATCACAGAAGATTTAACACATAGCGCTAGAAGATTAGAGTCTGAGGGTCTTGTGATAATAGTTGACCCAAAATATCAAAAAGTAGAGTCTACCAATAAAACAAACTATGGTCATGCTTTTGACGATATTTTAGGTTGATTTTATAAACAAGTTAACCCCGTAACCCTCAGTAAAACTATGACAAAACCTAAAAAACCTCTAACCGATCTAGAGATGATTGACAATCTTATTGAAAGTTTAAAGAAAACAATTAAAGATTTTGAAGATAACCCAGATAAACGCCCCCAGCGCAAAAGAAAACCCCCAGCTAAGAAATAACCGATAGACCCCCAGCGCTTCCCCTAGCACTGGGGGTTTATTTTGCTGGGGAAGTCAGCGCGATCGCAATGTTGGCAATGTTGGCAAACTGAGTTTAGAGGGTCTGA
>JACCDR010054632.1_pt1 | contig 12576 bp, 24 predicted proteins | sample 7446431 | NCBI WGS metagenome assembly JACCDR01 (sample SAMN15323443, study PRJNA562643) | freshwater metagenome | isolation source: river surface water | place: USA:Blue River Watershed | collected 2017-08-17
GTCCGAATTACCCGCGTCCAAGACCTCCAGGGAGGACCCATGCCCGGCCATCGCGGATGCGTTGCTTGCGATTTCGCGCGCGCCCTTCGATTCACCACGGGGAGACGGGGCACGAAGACCGAGCGCCAGCTCCATGCGCGCGATCTGCGCGGGGCTGCGCTGCGCGATCAGCTCGCGCATGCGCTGGCCCGCGGAGTGCCGCTGGGCAAACGTCTTGCCGTGCAGCGCCTTGAGCTTCTCGGTGCTGATCTGCAGTTCGAGCTGCTCGTCAGCATCGAGGGGCTGAACCGCGACCGAGGCGCTCATGCGGCGGCCCTCACGCCCTGCCCTTGCGCGGCGGCATAGGCCAGCCGCTCCAGCTCCACCATCGCCGCCTGCACTCGGTTGGCCGCAGTGGCGATGGCGGTCGATTCGTTCTGCGTCACGCGCCCATCGGCGATGGCCTCGGCCAGCGTGCTCGCCAGCGCGCCCCCGGCCACGCTCGCGGCCAGGTGCGCGCCAAGCAGCGAGGTGCAAGGCGGCGGTGCGTCGAGACGCTGCAGCGCGAAGCCATGCGCGGCCGCCAGCGCCACGAGGATGCGGTGGTCGCCGGTGATGCCCATGATCCGGTCGGCCTCGGCCAGCGTCAGGTGGTGCGTCTGCAGGTGCGTGTTGACCTTGCTACGCAGCACCGCCGGCGAGATGCCGACGCGCGGGCCCAGGCTCTCGCTGCCGCCAGGGTAGTCGTGCACGGTCGCATAGGCCGCGTCGGAAATGTTCATTGGCCACCTACCTGAACGTTGTTCAGCCGGCGCGCGGCGCGCACGCTGGCACCATGGACGACACCACGCATGCAATCCCCCCAGCCCCGCCGGCCAGCACCGAGGGGTGCGGCGCTGGCCAGGCGTGGGGAGGTCGCCCTGCGGGGCTGGGGGAACGGATAGCGGTGCGCGCACTGCGCTGCACCGATGGCACGCTGCTCGGCGTGCTGTTCGACGTAGGTGCCGGCCTGCCGGTAGTCTTTGGATACCGCTACCCCAAGACCACCGGAGACCGGCATAAATCCGAAGTCACTGCTCGAGCTTCTCGACACACTCGCGATCTGGAAACGACTCACGCCCTTGCCAACCGAAGTGGCAGAACTGCGCAAACGCATCGAGGCCCTAGAGGCGCAGATAGGCGCGGCAAGCGTGGGCGGCTTGGCCACGTGCCCGCGCTGCAGCTCGATGCAGTTCAAGCGCGTAGGTACCAAGGAAGACCCCGTGTATGGCTTTGCCGGAGTCAAGCAGGACTCCTATCGCTGCCAGTCGTGCGGTCTGGAGGAAACTCGCCAGCGAGACGAAGGAGTGCGGTAGCAGCAACTGCCGCTACGGCGCCGGCTGCCATCGCCGCGGCCAATGCCGACTCAGGAACCTCGCGACCGCCAGTGATGACCTTGATCTCGCCATCAGTACCGATGGCGACTCTGACCACTGCCTGCGATAGGCTGCTCATCAAGGATCCACCCCTATGTAAAAGTCACCGCAAGGCGGTGCGCTCGTTCCGCCAACGGCCACGGGCGAAACACAAGCCGGCCCGCAAACGAATTCGTCGACCTCGTCGGCCATCAGCACCGACGCCGGCACCGTGCGGAGGGAACGACGCACGACGCCGTGCTCATCGGGCGGCATCGGGCATGAGCGCAGGGTGGCGGGCTGGTAGGGCATCAGGCGGTCGCCGTCCCCGCCGAAGCCATCTCCTTGGGAGTCAGCGACGTCAGCGCCAGAGCGCCAGGCGGCAATTCGCCGCGCCCATCCCACTCGTCCACAATCGACGTGCAGCCAAATCGGGCCACAAGGGCCTCGGCTGCCAAGCTCTTTCCAGCGCCTTGCGGCGCGCTCACGATCACAACGGGAGGCTGTTTCATGTCACTGTCCTTCACAGGGTGAAATGGCCGAGTCTGCCGGCACAAAGCCGCCCGACTGCAGCAGCTGTCTCAGCGCAAAGGCGGTACCCTCGCCTTCGCACACCAGAAATCGCGCAGGCACTCGCCAATGATCCAGAGCTTTCTCTGCCTCGAAGCCTCGCCGGACGGCGGCGTCGTGCACCTGGTGTTCGACACGGCATTCGCTGGCAAGCATCTGCTCACCGCATGCGGGCAAGGCCGGATAGCCGGGGACGACGCCATGCTCACCGCAACCGGCGAAGCGACCTTGGATGCGCTCGTCAGGCATCTGCAGAACACGAAGCGCGGTGCCGTCCACCTGATCGAAATCGCCACCCCGGCGGCTGCGGCAGTTCGCGTCCGCAAGGCGCTGGAAAAAGCCCACGAGGAAGACGCTGTGTTCTTTGTGTGCCGCAGTGCGCACGTTTACGACGCGGCCATCCAAACGCTGAACCTGCAGCGGCCGTCGAGACACGAGACGTAGGGGGCGCATCACGCCGCCTCCCTGCGCGGCTCGGGGGAAGGGTCGGGGTTTTCTCCGGCGTGACTGGCGCTGAGCGCCTCGTGCAACCGATGCAACTGGACGGCCGCCATTCCGCGCGGCTCGACAGTACGCCCCTGCTTCACATCCGACAGGGCCTGCACGCTCAGGCCGATCTCCCGAGCTAGGCCGGTGAGAGTCCAGCCGGCGGCTTCGAGTGCTGCAATTCGTTCTGACCAGGTAGGCATGGCGCCGATTCTCTGGCATCCCATAACCAGCTGTCAACGGTTTCCCATAATGGCAAGCCGTAACAATCGGCCAATGACGGTGGGCGAACGCATCCAACAGGCACGAGAAGACCGAGGTCTCAGCAGGAAACAGCTGGCGGACCTATCGGGGGTGCCATACCCAACTCTGGCCGGCCTGGAGAACGGCGACCAGAAATCCTCAACCCAACTACCTGCATTGGCAGAAGTCCTCGGCGTCCGGGCCAGCTGGCTGAGCACTGGTCACGGCGTCCGTGAGAGCCGCGGCTCCTACGACACCGAATGGGCCGAGGTCGAGGGCTTCAGTCAGTCCGCGGGTCTGGGTGATGGCATTGAACCTGAGGACTACGCCGAGACGCACAGGCTCAAGTTTCGAGCGCGAAGCCTAGAACGCAAAGGCCTCAACCCGCGGGAGCTTGGCGTTGTGTATGGACGCGGCGACTCGATGTTGCCGCGCATTCGCTCTGGCGATGCCATTCTGTTCGACCGATCAGACACCCGGCCCAGCGATGAAGCATTGTTCTTCATCCTGCTGCGCGGTGTGGCCGGCGACGGCTACAGCGTCAAGCGCTGCCGCGTGATCGATGACATCGTGCTTTTCGAGGCACTGAACCCGGAGGGCGATCACAACTGGCGCAAGCCCCGGCGCATGGACTCGCCCAAGCAGCCGATCGAGATCATTGGTAGAGTCCGATGGATAGGCAGCTGGGAGGACTGAAATGGCAATGACCAAATGCAAGGAATGCGGCACGGAGATCAGCACGAAGGCAGCCGCATGCCCTAAGTGCGGGGCGGTCATGCCCAAGAAAACGTCGGGGTGCGCCATGATTGTTGGCGCCTGCTTTGCCATCTTCATCGTGGCTCCAATGGTCATGGTGTCAGTCGGCAGCAAGAAGCCGCTTAGCCCGGAAGCACAGAAACAGCAGGAAGCTGAGCAACTTGCCACCGATGCGTGCGAGGCTGCGAAGAAAGCAATTACAGGCGCGCTCAAGGCCCCGAGCACCGCCGAGTTCCCAGGCTGCTTCCTCGGCCGCGATCAGATCGAAATCCGCTCCAACCCAGAAAAAACCATCTACATGGTGAGATCCTGGGTGGACTCGCAGAACAGCTTTGGCGCCATGGTCAGAACCAAATGGGCGGTCGAACTGGCACGCGACCCGAAGACCGGACGATTCGAGGTGAAGAAGGCCGCCGTCGACTGATTACGGAATCCCATTGACAGGCATCCTATGGGATGCCATATTTTGCCCGTCCCCACCGGAGACGGGCCATGCACCCCACGCTGCCGCTTCCCCCGCTTCACCAGGTCCTCGTCCTTCCCCGCCTTCGCGGCGACCGCTACCAGTCCACCAAGGCCGCCGTCCGCGAGCGCTGCCGCTTCCTCCACCTTACGCCGGCCCAGACAGCCGAATGCGTCGACCACGCCGCCGCCCTGATGCGCCGTGGCCGCTCGGGCGCCGTGGCCACCGCCGCCGGCATCCGCATGGCGAAGGACCTCGCCGACCAGCGTGACGCCTGGCAGCCTGGCGGTGCGGCATGAGCGCGCCCGCCCCACTGCACATCCGCCTCGCCTGCGGCCTCACCGTGACGCTGGCGGCCTCGCTGTGCCCCGACCGCATCTGGTGCCGCCTGCGCCTGCCGGCACGGCCGCACCAGGGCGAGCTGGGCGACATCCTCGTCTCGGCCGTTGGCGACATGCACCGCGTTCGCACCAACGCCACCGGCGAGGGTGACCCGTGGAAGCTGTGGGTCGAGGGCGCCGTGTTCGACCTCGACGGCATCGAGCAGGCCCAGCAGGCGCAGCGGTGGGTCGACGACTACCGCGCCAGCTACGCCCAACGCCTACTGGCCAGCAAGCAGCGGGCGCAGGAGGCGCGCGCCGCATGAAGCACTACCCGCTCTGCCTCGACGTCCAGGCGTTCCCGCAGTGCAACCGCTGCCGCCTCAACCCCGAGCGCGCTGAAAACCGCCTCGCCGCCGACGACCCGGCCCAGCAGTGGCAGAAACCGATGCTCAACCGCCGCGCCTGCGTCTCGCAGATCCACGCGCCGCCAATGGAAAGCGAGGCCACGCAATGATCCAGACCGCCCGCCCCTGCCGCAGCGTCGCCCGCTGCGCCGGCTGCCGCCGCTCGCCCAGCCTGGTGACCACACACGGCAGCCAGCAGCAGCACCTGGAGTGCGCCCGCTGCGGCGTCACCACCGCCCGGTACACCAGCTTCCGCCACGCCGCCGTCGACTGGGATGCCGGCCGCCTGCAACCCATCGCCGACACGCCGCACGCCGACAGCAGCCCCGAGCACGTGCTGCTGCGGATGCGCGCCCACCTCGCCACCCACCGCGCCGGCGCCGCCGATGCGGTGAAGCACGCCGCCTGAGACCGCCATGACCTTCGACAACCCCGACAACCTCGACACCTACGCCGACCGCCTTGCCGCCAACGGTGGCGACCTGGAGGCCGGCGTGCTGCGCGCCTTCGCGAAGGCGTGGCACGAAGACCGCCGCCGCATCGATGCACTGCAGGACGAAAACAGCGCCCTGAACATCCAGCTCACCGCCACACGCGATCGTCTCAGCACGCTCAACCGCCGGCAGGTTGCAGCCATTCAGTTCCTCCAGGGGCAGGCGGCCTAATGCGCGGGCCACAAACGAAGCGCCTGCAGCCGATGCTTCCGCGCGCTTTTCGCGCTCACGCGAAACGTGTGCTCAGCGATGCGCCGAAGATCAAGCATGGCGGCACGCGCGACTACTACGTCATGGCCAGCGGAGCGATCTACTGGCGCCGCAGCGAATTCGTGCCCGACACCGCGGTGCACGCCGGCTGCTTTGTGCCCGAGACCGAACCTCGCCACGTGCTCGACTCGCTGTGCGAAGCCCACGCCGAGGCGCTGGCCGCGCACCTGGCACAGAGGGCCGCCGCATGAGGCTCGGCCGCGAGTACCAGCGCCACTACACCATCGACGGCGAGCCCGGCTGGACGCTGCAGCAGGTGATGGATGAACTTCCGGGCGCGCGGTACGACGCCATCGGCAAGCGCCTGCGCCGCGGCGTGCGCAGCTGGGCCGAACTGCGCCTGCCGGCCCGCCCCAGCCGTCGACCGCGGCGCGCCAAGGTCGAGCTCCAGCCCGAGGCGCTGCTGCCCTGCCCCTTCGCTCCCGTCTTCGCTGCCTGGACGCACACCACGCGCGGCCGGGCCCTGCAACAGCTCGACGTCAACGTCGACCCACTGAGAGCCAGCCTGTGAGCACCGAACCCATGCCCCTCGACGAAGCCCTGCGCGTGGCCGATCTCGTCTCGCCGCTGCCGCAGGTCGCCCACCGCGCACTGCAGACGCTGGCCGCAGCCGTCACTCAGCCGCAGCGCGCCCTCGACGCGCTGCCGATCAGCGACATCACGCGCACGCTCATCGCCCACCTGATCCAGCGCGACCAGCACGGCCGCGCGAAGTACGGCACCACGCTCGACCGCACCGACCTGACGCTCGCCGACTGGCTGCAGCACATGGCCGAGGAACTGCTCGACGGCGCTGGCTACGCGCTGGCGGCCAAGCGCACCCAGCGCGACCTCGCTGACCAGGTGAGCCGCATGGAAGCCCGCGAGGCCACGGCCCACGCCATCGCGCAGCAGGCCGTGGCAGGCACGTCGCTGCTGACTATCGACCAGCAGATCCTGCTGATGCGCTTCGCCGGTTGCGCCCTGGCCGGTTGGCCGGAATGCGACATCGCCGAGCCCGACATGCAGGCGTATGCGCAGCAGGCCGGATTGCTCAGCGGCGAGATCATCAACGCCCCCTGCGGTGATCACTGCGGTTGCGCCGACATCGGCGAATGGCCGATGGAATGCCTTCGCCCCACGCCGCTGCTGCGGCGATGCCATCTGGCCATGCAGGAGCCCGCCGCATGACCGCCAAGCACGCCACCGCCACCGTCGAGGTGCGCCTGCCCGAATCCACCTTGGCACCGCTGCGCGCCGTGGCGAAGGCCGCCGGCCTCTCGCTGCAGACCGTGCTCAAGCTCACCATCGCCACCGAACGCCTGCGCGAGCAGCAGCGCGAGATGGCCGAGCGCGCCGCCCCTTTCGTGCTGCTGGCCGACATCCGCGCCGCCGCGGGTGACCGCGAAGGCAAGCTGATGCAGGACGAACTGATGGAACGCATTCGCCAGCAGCGTGCCGACAGCGTGCGCCTGGACTTCCTGGAGTCCCACGCCATCTCCATCAATCTCGGTCGCAGCAACGGCTACGCCCACATCGCCCCGAACCGTGATGCCATCGACAAGGCGATCACCGGATGAGCACCGACCACACAGCCGCCATTCTCCCAGGCACCCGCCTCGCCATCATCGTCGACTCGCTGCAGGGCCTCGGCGAGCTGTCGCCGCAGCAGCTTGTGCGCTGCGACCCGCTCAGCTTCGACGTGCTCGCACGTGAGCTGGGCGACCAGAACATCGTGCTGACCGGCGACACCACACTGCGTTTCGGCGGGGACGACGCATGACCCGCTCTCCCAACCTCCGCCCAACGCCGCGCCGCCCGTGGTCGGACGAAGACCACGCGCGCCTGGTCGCGCTTTACCCCGACACGCCCACCGCCGACATCGCCCGCGAGCTGGGCCGCAGCGTGCGCGCCATCTACGCCCGTGCCGATGCGTTCGGCCTGGCCAAGTCGGCCGACTTCTACCGCAGCCAGCACGCAGGCCGGCACAACCTGCTGCGCTGCGGCGTCGACTACCGGTTCAAGCCCGGCCAGCGCGCTTGGAACAAGGGGCTGCACTACCAGTCTGCCGGGCTCAGCGTGACCACGCAGTTCAAGCCCGGGCGGCCTGCCCATGAGGCGCACAACTACCGCCCCATCGGCAGCCTTCGCATCAACGCCGACGGCATCCTCGAGCGCAAGGTCAGCGACGACCCCGCCATCGCACCCACACGCCGCTGGGTCAGCGTGCACCGCCTGGTGTGGGAAGCGGCAAACGGCCCGACGCCGGCCGGCCACGTCGTGGTGTTTCGCACCGGCCGCCACACCACCGAGATCGACGCCATCACCCTCGACGCGCTCGAACTGGTCAGCCGGCAAGAGCTGATGCGCCGCAACACCCGCCACCGCCTGCCAAAGCCGCTGGCCGACCTGATCGCCCTGCGCGGCGCCGTCACCCGCCAGATCAACAAGCGCACCACGAACACCCAGGACGCCACCCCATGAGCAACGACATCAACGCCCTGCGCGACGTGCTGTTCGAAACCCTGCGAGGCATCAAGGACGGCAGCGTCGAACTCGACAAGGCCAAGGCCATCAACGACACCGCGCAGACCATCATCAACAGCGCCAAGGCCGAAACCGACCACTGCCGCGTCACCCAGCAGCTCCCCGGCAGCGGGTTTATTCCCGCGCACGCGGAAGACAAACCGCCCGCACTGCCGCATTCCGCCAAGGAGAAGGAAAAGCCCTACGTGGGCACGCCGATCCGTGGGCCGCTCAACGGCAACAGCGGACCGCAAGCGAGGGTGTGAGCCCCGCACGCAACCACCACAACGACTACCACCAAGGCAGCCCAGCCATGCACATCACCATCCGCACTACCAACGCCGCCACGCAGACTATGCAGGAAGTCGAGCTCGATCTCGGCGAGGCGCTCGCCCTCGAGCAGGCACCGGCCATCACGCACGTCGCCGCCCCGCGCTCGGTAGCTCAGCCCACCCCAGCCGCCCGTTTCGTCGGCCTCGGCCACGACTACCAGCCGGCCGACAAAACCGCCACCGCGCCCTACGTGCTCGACACCAGCACCGGCCTGATCTGGGCGCGCACGCTCGCGCAGGGCGGCGCAGCGAAGCGCCTCGATCACGCCGCCGCCATCGAAGCCGTGAAAGACCTCGGCGAAGGCTGGCGCCTGCCGACGCGCGCCGAGCTGCTGACGCTCGTCGACGACACCCGGCACGAACCGGCCATCGACGTTGCAGCGTTTCCGGATACGCAGAGCGGTTGGTACTGGACCAGCACGCCCGCAGCCTGGAACCCGTCTGCGGACGCGTGGGTCGTCGTCTTCGACTACGGCAGCGCCCACACGCTCAACCGCAGCTACGACGCCTTCGTGCGCGCGGTGCGTTCGGCGTCGCCCGCCGGTCAGTAATTGCACTTTGGCGCTCTGATTCATCACCAGGAGACTCACCATGGACCCTCGCTTCACCCTGATTGGCGCCGATGGCGCACCCGTCGCGGCTGGCCAGCCGCATGCAGCCGTGCTCGACGCGAAGTCGGGCCTCATGTGGGCCGCGCGACACCTTGTGCCCGCCGCCACCGATGACGACGACGCGCCCAGCAGCGAGATGAACCACGCCGAGGCAGAGGCCGCCGTCGCGGCGCTCGACCTCGCTGGCTTCACCGACTGGCGCTTGCCCACCGTCGAAGAGCTGTTCGCGCTCGCCGATCGCTCGCGCCAGTCGCCGGCGATCGACACTGAAGCCTTCCCCGACACGCCCAGCGATTGGTTCTGGACCAGCACGCCGGCAGCGTGGAATCCGTCTGCGGTCGCGTGGATCGTCGCCTTCAGCCTCGGCAACGCCAACACGCTCTTCCGCGGCAACGACGCCTTCGTGCGCGCGGTGCGTTCGGCGTCGCCCGCCGGTCAGTAATCGGCCCTTTGGCGCTCTAACATGACGTTCCAGCTACCTCCAATCGTGAAACTCGCCGAACGCATCCTGCTCGACATCGAGCAGGCCGTTCGGCGCTTTCCTCGCTACCACCGCTACAGCGTTGGCGCGGATCTGCGCAGTCAGGCGATGGAGGTGGCACGCCTAGGCCACCGCGCGTGGCGAGCGCAGCAGGAGCGCCCCGCCGTTTTGGAGCGCCTTGCCGAGGCCGTCGACGACCTCAAGCTGACGCTGCAGCTCGCCAGTCAGCTCAAGGCCTTCGGCAGCTTCGCGCAGTTCGAAGCGATATCGCGCCAGGCGTTCGACTTGGGTCGCCAGGTCGGCGGATGGCGCAAGCAGCAGCACCCCAAGGGCCAGAATGCCGGCGCCGACGCGCGCCCGCAGCGTGCCCAGACACTGAGTTCCCGCGCCGCCTGCAAGCAGGCCACGACATGACGACGCACCGCTACCAGATTGGATGCGATGCCGGGTCGCAAGTGCGCGGGAGTGCGTCTGCGGACGCGTGGATCGTCAACTTCAACAACGGCAACGCCAACACGAACAACCGCAACAACGACGCCTTCGTGCGCGCGGTGCGTTCGGCGTCGCCCGCCGGTGAGTGTCAGGGGAACGTGTCGCTGCGCGCGCTGCACGCAGCATGGAAGGCCGCTCGCCGCGCAAAGCGGCCGAGCGGCAATCAGCTGGCGTTCGACACGCGCTGGCTGGATGGCTTGATCCGCCTGCAACATCAGCTGCAGTCAGGCACGTGGCAGCCGCGCCCGACCACCTGTTTCATCGCGACCCGGCCAAAGGCCCGCGAGATTCACGCGCCCGACTTTGCCGATCGCGTGGTGCACCACTGGCTGGTGCCGCAGCTCGAAGCGATCTATGAGCCGCGCTTCATCCACGACAGCTATGCGAACCGCCAGGGCAAGGGCACGCATGCCGCCGTGCGACGCCTGCGCGACTTCGTGCACCAGGTCGACAGCGGCCAAGGCAGCGGCTGGTACCTGCAGCTCGACGTGCACAACTTCTTCAATTCGATTCACCGGCCAACGCTGTACACGCTGCTCAAGCGCCGCATGCAGCGTCACGGCATCAGCGAGGCGGCCCGCCGCGCCACGCATGCACTGCTGGCCAAGCCTGTCGGCGCGCAGGGCGTCATCTACCGCGCAACCCCGGCCGAGCGCGACCAGGTGCCGGCACACAAGCGGCTGGAGAACGCGGCGCCAGGCTGCGGGCTGCCGATCGGCAACCTTAGCTCGCAGTTCTTCGCCAACGTCTACCTCGACCGCCTCGACCAGTTCTGCAAACACACCCTGAAGGCGCAACGCTACCTGCGCTATGTCGACGACTTCGTGCTGGTGCACCACGACCGCGGCACCCTGGAGCACTGGCGCGACCGCATCGAGGCCTTCCTGCGCGACGAGCTGCGGTTGCGCCTCAAGCCCGACCAGCGCCTGCGCCCGCTTTCCGCCGGCATCGACTTCCTTGGCTACGTCCTTTACCCCACGCACACCCTGGTGCGGCCGCGTGTCGTCCGCCACCTCACCGGGGCACTCAGCACCTGGGAACGCGAGCACGTGCGCGGCCGAAACCTGCGCACCACGCCCAACGCCCTCGAACGCATCCGCGCCGTATGGGCCAGCTACGAAGGCCACCTGCAGCATGCTGACGCGCAGGGCCTCCGGCGCGCGCTGAACGCCCGGTTTCCCTGGCTGCAAAGCGCGACGGGTGTCCGCAGACGGTTTCCATTCTCGGCGATGACTCGCCCCCTTTGGATTGGGATCCGCTGATGCTCGGCCCCCTCGTCCAGTTCCCCGACCTGCAGCAGCTCACCGGCTACGAGCGCATGGCAGACGTCGAGCGCTGCCTGCGCGACCAGGGCATCCGCTACTTCCGGGGCCGGCATGGCGTGCTTTGGACCACTCTCGGCCTCATCGAGGCCGCCGGCGGCCTCACACCGGCGAACGCCCCCGACGCTGGCTACAGCGCCGACCTGGTGGGATAGTCACCCGATGGCTCCCGCCGGCCGCCCCCGCAAGCGCCCGCCCAATCTGCCGGCGCATATCGACCTCGAGCGCGTGCCCGCGGGCATCCTGTGGCACCCGCAGCGCGCCTGCTGGTACGTGAAGGAGACGCGCCCGGACGGCAGGCGCACCAGCAAGCGCATCGCCGGCGCCGACGCCCGCATGAGCGAGCTGCACGCGCTCGCCGAGGATCGCCGCGGCACGCCCTCGGGCACGCTCACCTGGCTCTGCGGCCAGTTCGCCGCCTCTGATCAGTTCAAGCGGCTCGCCAAGGGCACGCGCGCCGACTACACCTACTGCCAGGACGTGCTCTGCACCTACCGTTTGCGCGACGGCCGCCAGCTCGGCGAGCTGCGCGCTGCGCTCATCACCCGCCCGCTGGTTCAGCGCCTCATCGACGTGCTCGCGCGCGGCAAGGATGGCAAGCCCACGCCGAGCAAGGCCGCGCACGTGCGGCGGTATCTGTCGCGGCTGTGGGAATGGGGCGCGAACCGCGGCCACGTGCCGCCGGCGAACCCGGCCACCGGCATCGACAACCCAGCCGAGCGCCAGCGACGCCGCCTGCCCGACGCCGCCACCATGCAGGCCGTGATCGCGTTCGCCAGGGAGCGCGCCACCGCCGGGCCCGGCAACAAGGGCGCCGTGGCGCCGTACCTGTGGGCCGCCGCCGAGCTGGCCTACCTGTGCCGGCTGCGCGGGTCCGAGCTGTGCGACCTCGCCGACAGCCATGCGACCGACGACGGCGTGATCAGCCCACGCCGCAAGGGCAGCCGCGACACCATCAACCGCTGGTCGCCGCGCCTGAGCGCCGCGTGGCAGGCCCTGGCCGACTACCGCGCTGCACGCTGGGCCAAGCACCGCACGCCCACGCCGCTGCGCCCGGCCGATCGCCGGCTGCTGGTGGCGCAAAGCGGCCAGCCGCTGAGCAAGTCGAGCCTCGACACCGCCTGGCAACGCATGATCCACCAGGCCATCGAGGACGAGGTCATCACCGCCGAACAGCGCTTCGCCCTGCACGACCTCAAGCGCCGCGGCATCACCGACACCGCCGGCACCCGCGCCGACAAGCAACAAGCCAGCGGCCACCGCAGCGCCGCCATGCTCGACGTCTATGACCTCAGCGTGGCCGTCGTAGACCCCGCCGGAAGCCCGGAATTGTCTACGGAATTGTCTACAGGTCCGACGTCAGGCACAAAAAAAGACGCCTAAGCGTCTGTTTTTGCTGGTGCCGATGAGAGGAATCGAACCTCCGACCTACTGATTACGAATCGGCCGGA
>JACCDR012403717.1_pt1 | contig 12576 bp, 25 predicted proteins | sample 7446431 | NCBI WGS metagenome assembly JACCDR01 (sample SAMN15323443, study PRJNA562643) | freshwater metagenome | isolation source: river surface water | place: USA:Blue River Watershed | collected 2017-08-17
CGAAAGGAATCGAGAGATGATGTACTACATCGGAGTTGACCCAGGAGCCAGTGGGTGCATTGCGGTCATTGACCACAACGGCAGACCATGCGAGCGACTGCGACTAGAGAATAAATCCGAGCATGAAATTAGCAGCTTCCTGCGTGAACAAATCGAAAACTGCAACGACCGCGAATACGAGTTCATTGCCGCCATTGAACAGGTATCCTCATCCCCGCAGATGGGTGTCGTTAGTGCGTTTTCGTTTGGTAAGTCCTACGGAACGCTGCTTATGGCATTGGCTGCAAACCGAATTTCGTATGTCACTGTCAGCCCATCCAAATGGCAAGGCGAAATGAATGTTCGTCGAGCCAGTAAAGAAATCAAGCAAGCCGAACACAAGCGCAACCTCAAAGCCGCCGCACAAAAGCTCTGGCCTGCCGAGAAGATTTTGAAGGATGACGCCGATGCCCTGCTCATTGCCGAGTATGCCCGGCGAATGCACAAGCAGGGAAAGATTTAACCACCCGCGAACTTTAACCGGAGAGAGTGATGCCCGCAACCAAGAGCGAGACGGCGAACGCTGACTGGAAAAAGCTGCTCGCAGGAATGATTCAAGACATCCGTTTTGCCAGCGGATATGGCAATAGTTGGCGGCAATACCAAGACCGTGTTGAGCAAACAATCGACCGCTACGCTCGGGCGATGGAGGAATTTCAAGACGACACGCCCGCCGACCCCGCGCCAGAAGCGGAGGCAGCGCCATCCGTCGATATCGTTCGCCACGAAGTCGAGCAATTGCGGAAGGCGAATGCGGAGTTGTTGGAGCTACTTACACTCGAACGCGCCAAGGTCACGAAATGGTGTGAAATTGGGCGTGACTTAACTGCCGAACGCGACCAACTCCGCGAGCGTGTTGCGTTTCTTGACAAGTCAGTTGCTTGGACTGATGTTGGCAAAATTGTGGCCGAACGCGACCGGCTGAAAGGCGAACTGGATGAGGCGAGGGCAGACCGCGACAAGAAAACGCTGGCACTTGGCGATGCGTTAGCAGACCTTGCCGAGGCGAAGCGGTACGCCATCACTATTTATGATTGTTGGACTAATGCTAAATCCGTGCCACCTGGGGTCTGTGAGGCGATTAAGTTTTACAAGACTGAACAGCCGCCCGCCGCGCCGGTGGAAGAGTGGCGAGAGCTTTCCAAGGGCGAACAGTACAGCGGGCCGGGGCAGGTGCGGGACCAACAGCACCATGACTGGATAAATGCCGTTATTGCAGCGTGCGACAATTACGGTGGACCGTCATTTGTTGCCAGGGCAGATGGTCATCGCTCTTACGACATTTGGCGATTCGCCCGCGTCCGCGTTTAACACCCCTTCGGTTTTGTGAACCGACACCCCAACCCAAGGAACACCAATGACCCAACCAATCGAAATCCAGATACCAGACGATGCGTGGCGTGAGTGGCCGGATGAGGAGGGATGGCACTTCGTCGGCAGCCCAGGTGAGCATGAACCTAGAATCGCAAACATCCGAACAAAGCTCAGAGAGTCAGTCATCACTGATGACGACTGGGTAATTCACAAGGCAAATCAATGCGGCTACCGCTTCGCCCGCATTTCCCTTCCCGAAGTGCCGGAGGCGAAGCGATGAACACCACAAGAATTGATATCCACGACTGCCCGTACTGCAACGGCGATGGGTTGAAGATTATCAGCCGTGCGGATTTGCGGGGAACGGTAACTTGCCAGGACTGCAAGGGAACGGGAAGCGTGTGCAACCTTTGCTGCGAGCCAATCTTGCAAGATCACGAATGCCCCAAAGCCGATGACGTTGTAAGGGAAAAGTTGCGATGAAACTTTAGGCGATTGAGGATTTTATTTTCAGGGCAAGGAGAAGTGAGATGGCAAGAGCAAAGAGAGAGACGCCAAAATTTAGCGAAGCGGAGTTGTGCGCCAAGTTTATCAAGTGGGCGGCAATTCATGGATGGATCGCATATCCAGAGACGGGCGGATTTGATTTCATTCTTGTGCGAGATGGAGTTCAAATCGGATTTCAAGCAAAACTTGTTTTGAATCTCAAGCTTCTGCAACAGATATTGCCGGGGGCAACCAACGGGAGTCCGGTAAACGAGGGACCGCATTACCGCGCCATACTTGTGGGAGAGCATTGCTCAGAATATTCCGGGCTTCTTGATTATCTGGGCATTAGTGCTTACTGGATGTACTACAACCACAACACCAACGGCATAGGCTTTGCGCCGCGGGTGATCGACGTTGACACAATGATGCCGTGGAACAATTTTGGCAATCCAGTTGTCTTGCCGCGATATGTACCAGACATGGCAGCCGGTGCAGCAAGTCCAACAAAACTGACTGACTGGAAAATTAAGGCATTGCAAATCACCGCAATTCTTGAAATTAAGGGCCACGTTGATTTGGATGACTTTCGCCGCTTCGATATTGATTTTCGTCGATGGACAAGCATGGGGTGGCTACAAAATCAGGGCGGCAAGTTGATTCGTGGCAGTCAGCTTCGGTTCGATGAACAGCACCCAATTGTTTATCAAACAATTCTCGAAGAACTGCGGTCAGAGGAAGGGTTTGCTGGTTGATTAGGAGTCTTTAGTGCTAGGAGGCACACAATGGAAAAGTACCACGTTGACATCGTGAAGCCGCTATGTCCGATATGCGGGGCAATAACAAACATTCGCGTCACCAAGAAGCTGCTTGTCATCGGCATGAAGGTGCGATATTGCTATTGCTCGACAAAGAAGAAAACGGGCTGTAAGGGAAGTGCATCATTTAGCGAGCCACTGGAGCCAAAGAAAGTTTTATACCAGTATAAATTAGAACAGCACGAATCGAGCGAATGACCTGTATGATGCTAGACAAGTTACCCCATAACTCTCTAGCGAGGCGATGAAATGGTTCCTTACGCATCTCTCAGCGAAGCTCTGGACAGCGGCACACGAGCCATCCAGATTCTCAAGGCCGGGGAAGTCCCAACACGCAAGGCAGAATTTGCCAAGCACATCTGGGTCGTGCAAGGCCATGCCCAATACCGCCTCTTGGGCGACTTCCCTCAAAACTTCGGCGCTGAAGGCGACCCAACTGACGCCGATGCTGCCGTGTTCCAGTCGCTCGAAGCGGAACTCGTGAGCTACGCCGACTTGGATGACACCTGCACCTATGGCGGCATCTTCGACAAGATCGACTGGAATAAGTTGGTGGCGTTGATTATCAAAATCGCCCCGCTGTTCTTGGAACAAGAATGAAACGCCGCGAAGTCCTAGATTTTCACCTTGGCCGCATCACGACACGCGGCAAGGCGTTGACCGCCGAGAAGCGGGTGAATGACTACAGCTACAGCAACGGACGAGTCTTGAGCAAGCACGACAAGACCTTTTGGGATTGGCTTAGCAATGCAATTTTCGACTACGAGGACCGTGTGAAGCTGCCAGCAAACAGACGCGGGAAACTATGACCGACCTGCTCCTAACGCTGGCGCTGATGCAGCCCGTGTACTGGGAGCAAGATGTTTTGCTTTGGGGCGGACAGGTGACGCGGTGTTTTAGTCAGGTAGGTGGTGGGCTTGAGGTAACAAGATGGCCCGCAACGGAACAGTGGTTTGTGGCGATTGGCTGGCGAGGAGCGTGGTTGCGGTGTTGGCGAATCCTCTAGAGCCGCTGGCGTTGCGGCAAGCATTGCGGAAAGAGGTGATCTTGAGTCGAGGTCTTGGAGAGCAAGCTGATGGCAGAAGCAAACGACCAAAGGGCTATCACCAATGGCTCAAAAGGCAAAAGCATCGTCTTGAGCGCCATCGAGCAAATCGAAATCCCGAGTGTGTTCCATCCTATGGAAAATATAGAGGCTATGAAACCTAATGCCTGACCCCGAACCAAAACCCGAACCAAGCGACACCGACAAGGATGTCGCCATCGAGCAGCTTAAAAAGCGGCTTGCTGAAATCGAAAAGAACGAGCCAAAAACATTCACGGTCGTGAATCAAAGCTCGTCTCTGCCTGCGTGGTTATCGCTGGCGGGGTTTGTTCTGTTGGCTGGCTCGCTGTGGTGGACCAATGCGGTTAATCCGACGCCTGGACCAACCACACCAGTCACGATTGAGAAGCCCGCCGAGCCACCAGCAAAGCCCACGATTGCCGACTCAATTGCCAAGCGCAACGGCATTCGGAATGACGCATCTAAAGAACCGCTCGTCAAGCTGATTGAATCTGGCACGGCAAGTTACACGCTGCACTTCCAGCCCGATGGCAAGCCTGAAATCGTTTGGACTGTCACGGTTACGGGTGGCGAGAGGCCTGCACCTGTCAAGCCGGTCACGCCTGTTGACCCTGACAAGCCGCTGCCGCCTGCTCCGGTTGACCCAGACACCAAAGTGACATCGGCGGTTTACGTTTTCGAGAAAGACCAAGGCGGTGTGCCAGCGGCGGTGATGAGCGGCATGAATCGCTTGAACCGTGAGAAGAAAATCGTTGCCACGGTGTACGAACAAGACTCCAAGGACGGAACCGGCGATACACCCGACCAATACAAAGTCCCACTTGAGGAAGCCAAGAAGGCTGGATTGCCCGCGTTAGTTCTCATGGCTGACAAGACCTTTTTGAAGGTCGTCAAAGCCCCCAAGACCGAGGCCGAAGTAGTGGAGGCAATCAAGTGAGCATCTGGGGACCAATTGATAAATCGCTAGTTGATGTTGTTCTTCCTGAGAGCGGCTATCCCGAAGAGCTAGCCAAGCTCGACACGCGCGAAGCCCTTTGGGATATGTGCGGCGAAGCATCGCGGGAGTTTCCGCAATCGCTGTTCATCGAGCGCCGGGACTGGGAAGAGAAGGCCCGCGAAAACGACAAGAACAAGACCTGGGCGATGAACTATCTGGATCGGTACACGAACCAGAACCCGACGCACGAATGCACGTGTCATTCCTTGCGAGCAAACTTTGAAGTAGCCCGCAATCGGCATCGAGCCATCAACTTTCCAGAAGGCCCGAAAAAGGATTTTCGCTACGCAGAATCAGCAACGTCTGGCAGCGTGTGGGTGTCCGCTCTTTCGATTTACGCCGAAGCGAACCCCGGCAAATGGGGTGGCGCGAATGTCCAGCAAGTCCTGAACATTGCCGCACGCCGCGGATTCTTGCCCGACAAAATCCAGCCCGCTGAATACGGATTCAAGCACACGCTTGCCGGTACGAACGGCCAAGGCAACTCGAATCAATCGAGCGGCGAGTGGGTCAAGGTCTCGAACTTCCCGAGTGGATGGGAAGAAACGGCCAAGCATTTCAAACCACTTGAGGTTGTGTTTCCGCGATCCAGCGAAGAGGCGATGTGCTTGCTGCTTCACGGTTACGCCGTGAGCGTTGGTCGTCGTGGTCATGCTGTGCCTTTGTGCGGCTGGGACGTAGAGCGGAAAGTGTTTCCATACGTAGATTCGTACAACATAACGCGCTTTGACTCATCCATTGCCTGGAGTGGGTCATTCTCGATTATCTCAACAACTATCCCAGATGATTGGGCAAAGCCCGCAGGAGTTTAAGCATGGAAATTTGGAAGTCAATTCCTGGCTATGAAGGCAAGTACGAAGTGTCAACGCTTGGGCGAATTAAGTCGCTTCCACGGCTTGTCGTGAAGCCTCGCGGATCTTTTATGAGCAAAGAGCGGATTCTGCCCGGAAGTGTTTCTGTGAATGGCCCCGGCTATCGAACGGTCAACCTCGGCAATCGCACCACCTACATCCACCATCTTGTTCTAGAAACATTTGTTGGTCCGCGTCCCGATCGCCACGAGGCCTGCCATAACAACGGGAATCGCTTGGATAATCGGCTTGAAAACCTGCGATGGGACACAGCGAGTCAAAACCAAAATGACCGAGCTAAGCACGGCACAAGCAATCGTGGTGAGCGTTGTGGGTCAGCCATTTTGAAGACGGAAGAAGTCCAAGAGATTTTCAATTCCAAAGAGCCTGGATGTGAGCTGGCGCGACGATATGGCGTAGCCCAGCAAACAATTTGCAACATCCGCAAAGGGCGGCGATGGACACACCTAACAACAGCAGCAGGTTAAACAATGTACAACCAAAAACCCCATTGGTTCGGTGGATGCACAGCAAACGCGATTTTGCTTTTGGCGACATTTGCGGCAATGGCAGCAATTGCTTTGTCGGCATCGGGGCAAGTCCTGATTGTCGCCAGCCGCCAAGCTCCGGCAGCAACACCCACCAAAGCCCCCTGCGATTGCCCCTGTAAGCCTGAATGCAAGTGCGATCCGTGCCTCTGCAACGTCGCCACAAAGCCCGTGGTCAGCGTGGTCAAGGCAGCGGCCACAAAGTACACGCCAATTGAAGCATCGGTTAAAGTCGTCACCACGACAGCAACAGGAGGGATTCGCCCCTATTCAGGAACCGCGATCTGCAACCGAACCGTCTTGACCTGTGCGCACGGCATGTCCGCCGACACCGACGTTGTAACCGTGGATGGCAAGCCCGCTAAGGTAATCACGCTTGACCACGACCGCGACTTGATGATCTTGAGGACTGAACACGATTTGAAGCCCGTCACGATTGCGAAACAATGGCCGAAGCGTGGCGAGCAAGTCACCGGCTACGGCTATGAAATCAAGAACAATGGCGTCCTATGGAAATACCCCAGCGTCGTCACTCTGGCCTATCGTGGAAGCGGTATGGACATCGCTCTTGTGACCGGCGCAGCGACCGCAGGACGAAGTGGTAGCGGGTTGTTTAACTCTGCCGGCGAACTCATTGGTGTTTGCCGTGGCGCGATGGTACGACGTAACGAGAGTATTTACACCGGCTTGGATTCAATCGGCAAACTCATTGGTCAACCATGCGAGGACAAGGTGGTTGACTCGAAGGCGTATGCTGCACCGGATTTTACGGTGATTGCCCCGAAGCAGAATACACCGCAATCGTGTCCCAACGGGCAGTGCCCGCTAGTTCCGAAACGAGCCCCAGTTCAAAACTGCCCGAACGGGCAATGCAGCAAAGCCCCCGCCCAAGCGAATCCGCTCTCGTCGAGCAAACCAACCGTGAGGGCGCGGGGCTTTATCTTTCGGCGGGGGCGATGATGAAGGACGCAGTAATAGCCATGCTTTCGATTACCTGCGTCTGCTTTCTTGCAGTTGGCGGCGATAAATGCAACCAGCTACGCGAAGCCAAGAAAAGAATCAGCGCGGAGATTGCTGCCACCGAGAAACTAGAAAAGCAAAAAGAGCAGCTAATCGGCATCATCAAGCGAACTAACACGGAGCTCGTCTTGGACAAGGACGGCAACTATGACGCTTTGATCCCGATGACACCCGAAGAATTCGAGCGGCTCAAGGAAGAGTTGCGGAAGCGGAAAGAAGAGCAGAACAAGTGAAAAGAGTCATCCAACTCCTGCTCCTGCCCTTCATCCTGCTTGGCTGTCAGGCGTTGATTTGGGCTTACCGTTTTCAAGTGTGGCTGTTTGAGAGTGACGAAGTGGTCGTGGAACCAAGCAAGCCGATGCGGATTGACCCAAAGGCGATTCCACATAGCGGACCTTGGTACATCAAGACCGATGATGACGATGTAAATATGGCGTTTTGGTACTACAGCGAAGAAGAACCGGGATTTTCGATTTGGTCGTCGTGTCGGTGGGTTCCAGCAAGCAGCGTTCTTTGGGTGCGTGAAGTACCAGACCTTGATGCGATGCCAATCGTAACAGGGAGTGAAACATGATCGAACTCGCCATAATCGCCGCTTGCCTAATAGCCTATGCGCTATGGCGTTTAGGGCGTGAGATATTAGCCGCCGCGTACATCGAGGGATTGCACAAAGGCCACGAAGTGACAGCGGAGATTTATGAGAAGCATCTGACCATCGAACTTCACAACGCCTATCGACTAGGCAGACAGCACGGACATCAGGAAACGATTCAGCGGGCAATTTTACAACGCAACTAGCCTACGGGCTTACAAACCTAAGCGAGCAGAGAGATGACAGCAGGTGAAGCAAACGACGCGATGAACTTGGCGGCAAGAGACCAACCTTGGTGGCTTCCGGCAGTTGGCACATACGGCATACCCGCCGTGCTAATGATGCTCTGGTACTTCCAGGTTTACAAACCAGACCAGGACACCCGCCGCGAACTGGACCGCGAAAACAGTAAGGTCATGCACCAGATGAGCGAAAGCATGACCATGCTTGTTGACCAAGACCGTCGCCGCGAAGTGAACATGAGCGAGATATTCAAGGCGATGCAGGACCAAACACGCATCCTTCAACAAATCATGCTTGACCAACGCAACGGGGCATGGCTGGACCCCAAGAAGCCGGGTAATCATGCCGTTGGGTCGGGAGGGTGAATCAGTAATGTTTTTCCTTGGCTGGCTGTTCGCGTATTTGTGTGAGCTTCGCATTGAAGAAGCGGTTCACAGCGCTTCGTGGCGATGGGGTGACGCTGCATTTTGGGGCTTGATGGCAATGGGCTGCTTCCTTTGTGAAACCAAGGTCACAAATAACATCACGAAGGAGAACTAAGCCATTGCCAAACGCTCCAAAGAATTTGAATCCGCCCTGCGGTGGTTGCGAAAAAACTTCCCCGTGGATTGCCGAGTTGTGGTCAAGGTTTGTCCACGCCGCGAAGTTCATGATGACGCCAACGCTGACGGCAGATGCCACTACCTCGAAAAGTCGTTTCGCATCTTGGTCGCCGACGACCTTAGCGAAGAAATGAAGATCGTCACCCTAGACCACGAGTGGGCGCATGCTTTGGCGTTTCCGAGACAGAATAAGAAGCACCATATCAAGACTTGGCAACTGGCTTACGGCAAGATTGCTGCGGCTAAGGAAGCGAGGTTAGGGAATCCATAAATGGAAATCAGAACAATCTTTGACCAGATCACACTTATTCCAGAAACAGACCCAGAGCGTGAATATGTCGAATTCATGTTTCAGGCGATGGCAAACGGTGGAAAAGTCATCGTGGAGCATGACGGCTATCGCAAGACGTTTGAACAGGTCAAGCAACCAATGATTAAAGCCAACCCAGCCGCCGCGAAAGCCAAGAGGAGGGAAGCCATGAGTAAAGACTTACTGCGAGAGATGACACCGGAAGAAGCCGATGCGGAATATGATACCGCGCCGTCAATTCCGATCAGTGACGAGGAGATTGAGCGAATGGTGAAGGCGGCAACGGAAGCCAAGCCAATGAAGACGCGAGCCAATCACGAATGACAGATTTGCTTTACATTTGGCTCCCCTGGATTCTAGCTGCGGCCCTGTGGCTTGCTGTCTTTCCGTTGATTTGGAAATGCGAAACCCTCTGGGATGAAATGGAGAAGCCATTCCTAGTCGTCATGCTTACAGGTTGGGCGTGGATTGTGTGGATAGCCGTGAAGCTATTTATTTACTGGGTAGTTCAAGGCAATGAAATTGTGCCTGGACCATACTTTAACCGCTAAGAATCCATGAATCCTTACGAACCGCCACAAGTCAAAGACGTTGCTGTTTGCGAATGCCTTACTTGCCAATGCAGTAGAGAGACTTGGTTCATTACTGGATACGTGACTGCGGTGTGTTTCATTACGGCAATGCGTTGGTTCTTTGGGGTATAGCGCATGATTAAAGCCAATCCCGAAGCCGCCAAAGCCATCAAGAAACTCGCCAAGCGCGGCGACCGCAAGCAGGCGTCCAAACTGAAGCCTACGAAGAAGGGGAAGTGATGTATGAATGACAAGCATATAGCGGAGGCAGACTTCGTGATTAGCCACGCAGCAATCAAGAAAATAGACATGCTCGCAAATGACTACCGGCAGAGATTGCTCGACAATGCCCTGCTTAATGCGCAGCGACTTGGTCGGTCAACAGCAAGCGGAAAAACCCGAATTGATGTCGAGGATGTGGGTTAAAGCCCTAAAAAAGAAAGAAGGGGAAGTGAATGGCGAAAGCATCACTGCTTGACGACATTTTGAATCACCCAATCAAGCCAAGACACAAAACTTGGCTAACCCGATTACCAGAAAAGGCGCAAGCGGAACTGCAAAGCGTCAAAGAGGCGTGGCTAGCAGGGAAGATCGACAAACCCGCGTCAATCGTTCATGCGGCGATTGTTGCGAAGTACCCGGTGACGGTTCGAGCCTGCGAAATCCGAAGGTGGCTGAATGGCTAAACTGCTCGACAAATTGAAGTTCGACCCGCGTGAAGCGATTAAGAACGACACCAAGGCCAAGCAGGAGCAGGTTAAGCAGAAGCAGCTAGCAAAGAAGTACGAACAAGCATTGAAGGACAAGGAAGAGGCAGAGAAGCGGTTAGCGGCACTTGAGGCGCTCGACACACGCAAGCCAGTCAAACCGTTGACCACAAAGGCAACCAAGGGCCAGAAGCCACACGCAACGGCAATCGTGGTGTTTAGTGACTGGCATGTTGGCGAAACGGTAGACCCGCGTAAGGTCAGTGGGCTGAACGAATACAGTTTGGAGATTGCGAAGCAGAGAAGCGAGGCGGTGACGCGGCGAGCCTTGACCATGATTGAGGACTCACGCGGCCTAGCAACGGTTGACACGCTTGTTGTGGCACTCCTGGGCGACTTCATCACGGGATGGATTCACGAAGAGCTTGCACAAACGAACGCCTTGGCCCCGCCGATGGAAGTGTTCTATGCCTCGGAACTGCTAGAGCGAAGCCTACGGACCTTGCTTGAGCAAAGCGGATGCAAGCGGGTTCACGTTGTCACCTGCGTCGGCAACCACGGGCGAACCACGCACAAGACACAGGCAGCGAATCGGAATGAGACGAGCTATGAATACCTCATGTATCGGAACATTGCCAAGTTCATCGGCAACGATCCGCGTATCACATGGGACCACGGGGAGGGGTATGTCGCTTATGCCGAACTGGGGAATTATCGCGTTCGCTTCATGCACGGCGATTCCATCAAGTTTCAGGGTGGTGTAGGCGGTATCACGATTCCCGTAATGAAGTCAATCCTTCGCCGCAACGTAGGACCAAAGAAATCGCATTACGACATCATTGGCGACAAGCACACGTTTACGCCGGGATTGAATTGGCATTGCAACGGCAGCTTGATTGGCTACTCGACCTATGCGGAGTTCAAAGGCTTTGAGTATCAAGAGCCGCTGCAATCGTTTTGCTTAATGGACCACGAACGCGGAATGGTCTGCGTTAAGAAACTCTTTTGCGACTAACACCAATGACCGAATCACTCCAAGACGAAGTTTGCATCGAATCCGTCACCCATAGCTGCTGCGAGGGAGGCAAGGGGCCTACGCCGTGGCGGGATAGGGGGCGAGTTCAAACCCAGTGCTGCTTTGCTCCAATCCCCGCTGACAAGATTCCCGTGATGATTGATGGGGATAGGGCCAAGCCAACGATGATCTACACCGACATGAGCAACCCAGACATCGAGGAAGCCATTGAGGGGATTGGGTTAAAGGAGAATGTTAAGGTTTATCCTACGGGCGCTAAACGCAGCACGGATGCTGATGATTGGCGATATGACCTAATCCCGCCGATTGGCCTACGACGACTTGCTAGAGCATTTGCAGAGGGTTCTGTGAAATATGGGGATCACAACTGGATGAAGGGCTTTCCAACGTGGGATGTCATAAACCACTTACAGAAGCACATCGAGCAATTCAAGATTGGCGACAAGAGCGAGGACCACCTTGCTCACGCCGCGTTTGGTTTATTCGTCTTGATGCACGATGAAGAGGCGCATCCAGAGAGGATTGAATTGCCGTTTAAGAAGGGCTGCTTGCAGATTGCGGAGGGGGCGAAGTGAATAAATACAAGTTTGCATCTCGCATAATCCAGCAAGGCGAGAAGCGATGGAACGGCGAAATAATGGTGGCAGGAGACCTCTATGAGGATGACGCCATTAATGAGCCAGAGGACGAATGTCCGCCAATGGATTGGCTCATAGAGAGACAGCTAAAGAGTTTGCCGCCCACCCAGACCAAAGGGTGAAAGCAGAATGAAACGCACAATGACTTAATAAGTCAAGTGTGAACAAATAAATAGCGTACACCAACGTGGTAGACGCAACTGGACAGTTTCGCAATTCAGGAGCAAAGCAAGATGAGTACAGCACGGGTCACGAACTACCAAGGGGGCAATGATGCGTCTTTCGCCATCACCGCAAGCCTAAACACGACGGCAGTGTTGGACTTTGGAGGATTGGCTGGGGGCATATTCGCCGTACCGGCAGCGTCAAGCCTAACGTCATTGGCATTCCATCCGGTGTTCGTCGTTAGCGGGACAGACACAACCTTTACCAACGCACACAAGGACGATGGGGCCACGCCTAGCAGTGTGACGATGACCGTAGCCGCCGATGGGACGTACACCCTGCCCACCTGCTTGCATGGGGCAAGGCATGTGGCGATCCTGGGCAACACTACGGGGACGATCTATGTGCAGGCGAAGAGCTAGGAGGATAGTGTTTCTATGTATCATTTTGAGACGCCTGCCATTTTGGCAAAAACCTCGTGAAAAGTAGTTCAGAAAAAAATCGCGCAGCTGGATACCTTGTGAAAATTTTGGGTCCTTTTTGACGCCCTTGTCAGGGCGGTCAAAAAAAGC
>JACCDR010831763.1_pt1 | contig 12570 bp, 9 predicted proteins | sample 7446431 | NCBI WGS metagenome assembly JACCDR01 (sample SAMN15323443, study PRJNA562643) | freshwater metagenome | isolation source: river surface water | place: USA:Blue River Watershed | collected 2017-08-17
CACATCAACTTTGGTACCAGCCGGCACATCAAGCTGTACAGGCTTACCATCAGGTTTTGCCATAACTTTACGAGTCACAGAGCCATTTGATGATGTCAAAGTAATAATGATTTGCTGCATGAGAGGCCCCTTATAATCCTTGAAAATTACTTTCAATGTATTCAAATTTATCCATATAAATAAATTAATAGGCACCTATTAGGGAATTAAATTCCGGTATTAGATAGAGCTACCTCTCCGATAAAAATTACCCTGATGCTTTAACGAGAGGCTTCGTGAGATAGCTGAGTACACTGCGTTCCAAAGCTTTTATTTGCACGCTAGCAATTAACCCTGAGCGCGTTTTGATATCACGGGCCTGCTCGCCATCAAACTCAATGCCCGTGAGGCACGAACAGCGTGCATCAACGCAATCACGAAGGCTTTACATTGCTCACGCCTTATCAATACAGGAATTATCAAAAGAGGTTCGGAAATAGCAAGAAACGAAGGTGTCGAAGTCAGAATTGTGAACGAGCTGCTCGACTAACTTTGCTGAAGCCAAAAATCATTGATGAGGCTATTAAATGATACACAACCGCCCAACCTAAATATTCAATGATTCACGCGTAAACCCTTGCCCGCGAAATGGCGCAAACAACAAACTTTAATCCACAGTTTGAACCAAACAAAAACTAGACAGTAATCGCGAAAGAAATTACAGAACCTTTGTTCCAGCAAATGTATCAATCTAAAGGGAAACGCCCGGACTAGTCACTAGCATTATTTGACTAAATTAAGAGCCAGAAATGACAATATACGTACTTGAAAACCACCCTTTGATGAGTCAGGCGATTACGTTTTTACTACGACGCATCGACCCTACAAAGAACGTAGTTGAAGTTCATGCGTTCAGCAAACTCCAAGAGTTGATGCTGATCAACGGTCAACCAGAAGCGTTCATCGTTGAGCCATTGATGATGGGAATCAACGGAACGTCAGGAATTGAACAAATCAAAAACAATTACCCAACAACACCACTGATCATGTTTTCTAGCCTTCCAAGCGAAGAAGCAGAAAAGTCTTGCCTCAAAGCTGGGGCAGACCTATTTATTGAAAAAACGACAGCATTGAAAGATCTGCTCAAACTAATTCACGACCAACTAGACTGGCTAGGCGAGCTAAGATTTGATCAAACTCATACCCCTTCAACCGAAGGGCTGCTCAAACTATCAAAGCGACAAAAACAACTGCTGCTGCTTGTAGATGCAGGTTTAAGCAATGAAGACATTGCAAAAAAGCTAGAAATCAGCTCACACACTGTAAAAGTTCATCTCTGGCGGTTCTACAAAAAATTAGGCATCAACAGCAGAACGCAACTTATTAAAGTTTCCCGGGATAACGGTTATCTGTAATCAGATTTACCTTTCTGAACCAATCTATTTTTCGATTTGTTTATTTGAAAGATCCCATCCTAATGGGCGCCACTCGATGTCAAACCATTGCTCGAACAACGCCAAATTTCTCGCTAACGACCAAGGCCTCTCATCGTTATACCAATCGTACAATGCTTTATCAAACAAAAATTTCCAGTTCCAATAAGCCCAAGCTTTAGCACCTTGCAACGTTTCAATCTCCGAAATAGAAAGCAATAGAGCATCTTGTTCAACGAGTAACCCATCAAGAGGCTAGGCTAGGCGAGACAGTAAAAATCCATTCCAAAAAGGCAACTCATGACGATGACTCAATACACTTGATAGCTATCAATTTCATTCATTGAACTTTTGACTCCAAAATATTTAATGCATGAAAAAGATCTGTACGTTTTATTGGTTTTAGCAATACGTTATCAAACCCTACAGACTGCAAATACACCACATCTGCGATTTGTGTATTGGCCGTATAGGCAATCAAACGAATTTCAGAATACTTTGGTACGGAACGAATTTTCAATGCAAGGTTAACACCATCCATATCAGGCATGCAAATATCGAGCAAGACATGTGTGACTTGATGAATTTCAAGCATGCGCAAAGCATCAGCGCCGGTTTCGCACTCTATGACCTGCACAGTCGTACTTAAAGGGCGAAGAATAAAACTAGGTAATAACCTACTCACCAAGTTATCGTCCACCACGATGATCATCATTTTTTTCATACGCTCGCCTTTGATTTTTTGTACCGTAAAGGCAACCGAACAATCAAACGAGGATGTTCGCTAGGTCTAACCTGATACTCGACATAACCTTGCAAAAAATAGATCAATGCTTTTGCCAAAGCCAGCTCTACGCCAGGACCTGCTTGCAATCTGAATTTATAGCGTTCGCTGTTCCAAAACTTCTTGAATAATTCCTCATGTGAGCCATCTGACGGGGTCCCCACCGTGATCAACATTAGCTTCATATAGCTTTTGTCTTCATCAAGCGATAGATCTACGTGTATCGAATTTCCTTTCGTAGCAGACTGAACCGCTCCAAAGATGAGAGCATCCACCACCTGATGGACTCTTTGGGCGTCAGCGAACATTTCAGAAAAAAAAGTCTCAGCAGAACAAGCGAAGACTAAGCTCACTGTTTTATCCAAAGCTTGTTTTTGATAAATTCTGACAACATCACGAACAAGCTCACTGATAGAAAAAGTGGTTGGATCAATCTGTATTTGACCCAACTCCAAGCGATGCAAATCAAAAAATGAATTACTGGCGCGAGCCAAACTAAGGCTGCTCTCTCGAATTATTTTTGCGGTGAAGTTCACCATAGGCTCAGCTGAACTTGACTCCACAAACTCCGAGTAACCAACAATGCCAGTCAGTGATGTCCGCAACTCGTGCGACAAACGCTCCATCAAATTCGATTGTTTTCGCCAAGCACTGCGTTTACATCTGAACTTTCGATAAATCCAATTCTTAGCACGAGACAAAAAAAACTGCATAGCCCTCCCTAATGGAACACGCATTCGCACGTATCCAGTAGACGACCTTAACTGCGAATATTTAAGTTTTGAAAAACTCGCTTAGATTCATCGGAATTGAGTACCGCTATTTTTTTATCAGATACAAATTCACCAGTACCCATATCAAAATAAATACGCTCGAAGTAGTACTCATACTCGGCGGAAGACGCCTTGCAGAACTGAGAAACGGGATCTAACCGAATGATTTCAAACAGATAGTGATTTAACGCCTTTATAAACACGAAAAATCTAGCTAATTTGTGTACTTAACCAGTTGATTGGATCAACCAATTCGAATGCGGTTGCCAATAAATTACAAAACAATATTTGAATCACCGTCATACGCCATGCGGCCGCATTGCTCAAAGTCATACGTCAAACGCCCCACATAGTCGCCTGCACGATCTTTATTGACAATGATTGATCGAGGAAATATTTTGAGGTACGACATAATTTTTTTCGTTATCAGATCAATGAAAAATAAAAAAACGACTTCGCGAATGATTTACAGGTAGTTAATACCGGCAATTCACACTCATAACTTTTGTATTCGAAAGTAAAAGGATATATTGAGAAATTATCAAACTCAAACAACAAGTTCGTAACTTGTCAAAAAACCTTGAATTCAACTCAAACCATCAAATTACTTGCAATCTTCTGCATGACACCAACCATTTCATTTGCGCAAGATGCTTGGCAATTCGGCTCATCTGTCACCGCCATGACGGGGCACTATGCAGACTCGCTAACCATGAACAACCAGCACGGCTTAGGTGTTCGCATGTTCGGAGAAAAAGATCAAAAGTGGGGCTTCACTGCTGGGCTGCAATCTACTCGCATCGACATGGCGCCAATCACCCAAGTCTCAACACAGAATCAAGACAACTGGCTGCTCTCTGGTTTTGTACACATGCCAACGATACAGTTACCTGGTCGTTTGACATTCCAAATCGATGCACACCAAGTTCATAACGATGCACCAAAAAGCAATACCAGCGATGTCCGTGCAATAGCACCACAAGTCACATGGCTCTCTTACACACTGCCTCTTAAAGTTGATTTCAGCTACGCCAGTTCGAATTACAAAAACACACCTGACGCTATTCACCAACTCAGCTCTGCTATTGCCTACGGCTTCAATGATGCCAAAGATTGGCTCCAAGTTCGTAGCTACGCCATCAACAATCTAACAACATCTGAAGCACTAGGGCAATCCAGCACTCGCGCCACCGACTTCAAACTCACCCACTTTCTAAGTGGCAACTTGAAATGGGCTCCTACCACCATCACCCTCGGCTTAGAACGTGGAAAACGCATCTATGTCGTCGACATGGCATCTCAAACTGTTTACAACCTTCCTATGCTCAACGAAGGTGGAGAAAACATAGCAGCCTCTTGGCAGATCAGCCCCAAAACCAACTTGAACCTGCAATTCAGCAAAACTAGGTACTACGCAGAGCCCCCAACAACACCTTTAGCTCATAGATTCACACTCAGCACCCTCAGCGCTCAACTGGCAACATCTTGGTAAACAGAGGTTCATAAAAAGCCTATGGCGATAGATTTCAAGCGGGGCCTCTACAGCAACATTCGCAACAAACTCCCACACAATCTTCGCAGCGTTGAGGACTATTACTTTTTATCGTTCTCAGTCTCTGCCGTGTTGTGCTTGGTATTGCTATCGCCTTTGCTTATCTATGTGGGTCAATGGCGTCCGGGCTGGTCGTCTGGCTTATGCGCCTTACTTATCTCAGCTTGTCTCGCGCTGTGGCGTGCAGGCATTCCTATTCCTTTAGTCCAAATCGGCTACCAAGCCACACTTATGTGGGGCATCTTGTTCAACGCCTACCACTCGGGGGGAATTGCATCCCCTGTCATGATTTGGATGGGCATCGTACCTATCTTGCCGCTGTTCACCGTTTCACGACGCTGGAGCTATGTGTGGCTCATCATCTCGTTCATCTCTGTCGTTGTCATCTATTGGGCTCAGCTGCATGGTTTAATTCCTTTATCTGAAGGAAAAAGCCAGCAAGAGTTAGCGCTTAGCGCCATCATGATTGGCCTGCTTTGCATTACTCAAGTCATGCTTGTCATGACCTACGACTCAGCCAATGCACAAAACATTCGGCACATCAAACGCAAAAACGAAACACTCAATACCCTGTCACAAGACCTGCAATTGGCCAACGTGCATAAAGACCGATTTTTAGCAACCGTCAGCCACGAAATGCGCACACCACTTAATGCCATCATGGGTTACTTAGGTCTATTGCGCACTACCGACAACCTACCCACCATCGCCACTAGCTATGTACAAGGCGCACAAAACTCTGCTGCACATTTACTGACCGTCATTAACGATTTACTTGATTACTCTCAAATACGCCAAGGCAAGCTCGTCTTCACTCCGCAGACCGTCAACCTTCATAAGGTACTCGAAGAAACACATCAAACACTGGCACCTAAAGCGGCTGGACAAGCGATTGACTACATACTCGACATCGATGCCAACCTGCCTCAATGGGTGCGTATTGATCCCCACCGCTTCGCTCAAATTTTTCTTAATCTGCTGGGCAATGCGTTGAAATTCACCGAGCATGGCACGGTCACTACACGCGTTAGATTTGAACCTACCCCTCTTGAGCTAGATGCTGGGCTACTCATCATGCAAGTACAAGACACCGGCATTGGCATACCGAGTGAATCCATCCATCACATTTTCGAACCCTTTGTGCAACTCGATGCCAAATCTAACCTAGGCAATGACAACTCATTGCGCGGCAATGGTTTAGGTCTTTCCATCACACAAAACTTGATCAGAAATTTAGGGGGCACCATCTCCCTCGTTAGTAAAGTGGGCGTGGGCTCAACCTTTGAAGTTCACCTGCCCGTCAAAACAGCCCAAGCACCAGCCGCCAGCAACCAAGCCCCTGTGGATCAGACCCATCAAGATGAAGTTTATTTACTCTTAGTTGATGACCATGCCACCAATCGGCTTGTAGCCTCAGCCACTATTAAGCGAGGGCTGCCCAACGCCCGCATAGATGAAGCACGCAATGGAACGGAAGCCATCGAGAAGATGAGAGCCAATCACTATGACCTCGTACTAATGGACCTCATCATGCCCGACTACTCTGGCATTGAAGTCACACGCATCATCCGTACCGAATGCCAACCACCGCTGTGCGACGTAGAAGTGGTGGCACTTACTGCCAATGTTGCTGAAGATGCGGTCAAAGCGTGCTTAGAAGTTGACATCCATGAGCTGCTCCCCAAGCCCTTTGACCGAGAAGTGCTGATTCGCACCATCCTTCAACACGTTGCTTGAAATCGCCAAAGAAAATACCAAAGTAACAATAAGTTAAATAAAACTGTCAATAGCAACAAATAAATATGGACATTAAATATTTAATCTTTTAATACGCCAATATGTGGATATTGACAAATTCAGCAGAGTGGACTTCCCACGCAACGGTAGACAAACTCGAGTCTCAAATTGAGGCGCGTTCAAACGCCTCTAAACTAACGCCGCCCTGCGCGCAACAATTTAACTCGCAGGATTGATTTCCTCGAACAACTGACCATCCCCCTACGGCGACTAAAACGTTATTTACTGCTTTGAAAGCTTCAATGTCGTTTTTTACTCAAACAAGTGATCAAACCAAACGCCGCACCTGTGGGTTAAGTTACCGCTCGCCCATTGATTGACTAAATGTTTTGGAAATCGGCTTTGTGAGATAGCTCAACACCGTGCGCTCCATAGCTTTGATTTCCACGCTGGCTGTGAGACCAGGACGCATGTGAATTTCATTGGCTTTGTCGCCTTTGAATTCAGAGCCCGTGATGCGTATGCGCACGCGGTAATACATGAAGGGGCCTTGGCGGGTCTCTTCGGTCAACACATCGTGGCTGATGTAACTGACCTTTCCGTGCAGCGCACCGAAGATGGATGAGTCATACGCATCAATCTTCACACTGGCGTCTTGACCAATAGCCACGAAGGCAATGTCAGCGGGAGGAATTTTGGCTTCGGCAATGAGGTTATCGCCAGTGGGCAGTAGCTCCATCACCGTGTCACCGGCACGCACCACCCCACCCAAAGTGCTGACTTTGATATTGTTTACTACAGCGTCGACTGGGGCAACTAGCTCGGTGTGCTCTAGCACTTGGCTGCGGTCACGCAGCTGTTCAACTTGTGTACTCAGCTCTTCTTGCGCTTTTGTCATTTCAGCCTGTGCATCTTGAAAGTACTTGTTTCGCTTGCTAGTCAACTGAGCTTTGATGTCGGCTACGCTACGCTGTAGGCGCAATATTTCGGCACGGCTTACATCACCCGATGCTTCTAACTGGCGATTAATGCGCAGTTCGTCCTCGCCCAGTCCCAAGATATCTTGCAACGCATGGATGTCGTCATTAAATGCGGTTTGGCGTTTGTTGTAGAGGTCGGTTTGGTTACGGATATAGTCGGTGTAGCTGAGTAGCTCTTTGTCAAACACTAAAGGTTTGCCATACACCTCGGCATGCAAACGCGCAAGAGTGATGTTTAAGGCAGCGACTTTAGCGCTACTGTCAGACACAGCTGCAGCGGCACGTTCCTTTTGCAAAGTGGCTAACAACTGCCCTGCTTTGACCACATCGCCCTCTTTGACATGCAACTGTGTGAGCACACCACCATCCGATGACTGCACGAGCTGAGTGCGTTCAGCCGCAATGATTTGGGCTTGTGCACGGGTGACTTGGTCAATCTTTCCCACAGATGACCACAGCAACAACAGCAAGATGCCACCCACCATAACGCGAATGCTCCAACGTGCGTGCAGGGGTGCATGTAGGTCATGCGTACTGGACGAAGCGGTGGTGTCGACCGCTGATTTGGGTGAGACGAAGTCGACCCCACGTTCAAAAAAATCAAGTGTGGTTTGAAAGACGCGCATGAGGCGCTGCACTTGGCGTTGCTTGAAGTCGCGTTTAACTTCGACATCGGTGATGCCGTCATCGATGGGGGTTTGATCTGGCGTGGTCATGTGCGGGATGCTTCGGTTGCAGATGTGCCTGTGGCCTGCGTTGCTTGCGCCGCAGCTTGTTGCTGCGCGTTGTTTTGTTGGAGCTGTTGCAGCACGAGGTCACGCGGGCCATCGAGCACGATGCTATTGCCCGCGATAACGATGATGCGTGTGACCAATGGCAACACGCTAGGTTTGTGGGTGACGATGATCATGCTCTTTTCCGCTTGCGCTTCTTGCGCGAGCACTTGCAAGCACCGGCGTTCTTGCTCGTCATCCATGGTGGCGGTGGGCTCGTCTAGCAACATGATGCTGGGGCTGCATAGCACCAAGCGTGTGAAAGCTACGAGTTGTTTTTGGCCCCCGCTCAAGCCTTTGCCACCTTCCATGATGGCGCGGTCTAGCCCCTTGGGATGGCTGGCTACAAAGCGATCCATGCCGGTGCGACGCATGGCGGTGAACAGGGCATCGTCACCGGGGTCGGGCAACCCAATGAGCAAGTTTTCGCGCAAGGTACCTTGAAACAAACGATGGTCTTGCTGCAAATAGCCCACGTATTGGCTAACGACTTGGCGGTTGATATGGGCAAGGTCAAGATTATCTAGCAACACCCTGCCCTCTTGCGGGTGATACAGGCCACTGAGCAAACGTAGCAAAGTTGACTTGCCCGCGCCAATCGGCCCGAGGATAGCAATGCGTTCTTGGGGTCGGATTTCTAGCTTAGGCACCACCAGTGCGGGCGGGTTGTCACCATAGGCAAACTTGATATCACTCAAAACATAGTGGCCGTGAATTTGTGAGGGCACCAACGGACGGTCTGTGCCATGGTGGTCGGTTTTGAGGGTGTAAAGTTTTTCTAAACCTTCAAGCGCTGCTTGCGCATGGGCATGCTGCACCAACAATCCAGGAATGGCCATGATGGGAGCCAAGATGCGGCCACTCAAGATAGAGCTGGCAATCAAGGCGCCCATGGTCATGTGACCTTGCATGACAACGAGTGAGCCCGCCACTACTAATGCGGCATAGCTGATTTGCTGGACGGTGGCAGACAAATAACCCACGCTTTCGGTAGCACCGCGCATTTTCAAATCGCTCTCAATAGTTTTGCCGTTCACGCCAATCCAGCGTGACAAAAACTTCCAACCACCCGAGCCTGCTTTGATGGTTTCGATGCCCTCCACTGCTTCGACCAATAAACCGGTTTTCATGTTGCTCAGTGCTGCACCTTCTTTAGCTTGACCCATGATTTTTTTACGAATAGAAAAACCAATGAATAAGGCAATGCCGCCAAAAATCAATGGCACCACCGCCACCCAAGGACTGGCCACCAACATGATGACGACGATGAAGATGACGGCCAAGGGCAAGTCAATGAGGGTGAACAAAGTTGAGGCGGTGTAAAAGCCCCTCACCTGCTCATACCCGCGCATTTGTCCGGCGAGGCTACCCACGGATGCAGGGATTTGATCAACACGCAGCTGCAACAAACGATTGAAAATTTCACGCGACAAGCGGTTGTCTAAGCCGACAATGACGTAGTCCATAATGTGTGAACGAGCGTATTTCATGGCCAGCTCAATCAAGATGCTAAGTAGTACACCTAAACTCAAAATTACCAAGGTGTATTCGCTGCGGGTGGGGATGACGCGGTCATACACTTGCATAGAAAACAGCGAAGTGGCCAATGCCAAAAATCCGATAAAAGCTGAGGCCACGCAAGCCTCAATCAACTCGTACCTGTATAGGTGTAGCGTGTCTTGCACATGCGAGAAGAAGCTAAGTTTTTCGTCTTTTTTGCCAAAAAAGCCAACGCCAAAACCTAAATCGACGGTGGGGCCGAGGCGAAGAATGGCGACTGAGTTTGTAAGGTACGCATCTTCTACCGGCTGTGGCCCTTTGGGGGTCATAACCACCCACAAACCCAATGGGTTACGGTCGACCACCACGCCCCAGCCTAGCTCGGGGGTGTGACACAACAGGGGCAGGTGCACGCGATCGGGTTGCTTAACAAGCTTGGGTTTACTCAAGCCCATGCGTTGGCACATCAATGGCAAAGTTTGGATAGGCGGCAAGGGCTGCTCTAGCGCAGAAGCGCTGGCGTTGAGGCTAAGCATGTCAATGCTGCTGCCTTGCATTTGCGCCAATCGCTGCATGGCCCAAGCGAATTGCTGAAGAGGCGTAGGTTCAGGCGCAGATGCTTGTGCTGATTCGGATGTAAATGTATTCATGACGGTGCGGGCTTACTTAGGATCTTGCCCCATACGAATTTGGAGGCGGTACATAGAGCCGACCATGGAGGCTTGCGCATCGGCTAAGGCATATTGGTTTTGTGCCAGCTCGCGCACTTGGTTGAGCAAGTCTTGCCACTGCTTGCGGCCTGCTTGGAACTGGCGCTGGTACGACTCCAACACCAAGGCCGAACTGGCCACCGATTTTTCAAGTGCAGCAATGCGCGAGCGTGCGTTGACAAACTCTTCGCGGTCGTTTTGCAGGGTTTGCTGCATTTCGCGAATGGCGGCTTCAACCGCTTGCTCCGAACTCGCAATGCGAGTGCCGATGGCTTGCGCTTCTACAAAGTTAGAGAAGCCTGCACCCGGCGAATAGCGCATACCTAAAAATGCGGTGGTGGTGGTGTCAGTGCTAGTGGGAATGGTGCCAATGGGTTTGTACACACGCACAAACACTTGCGGATAAGCCTCGGCTTGTTTGGCATCAAGGCGGCGACGAATTTGGAGGACTTCTATGCGGGCTTTGGCAGACAAGGGGTGTTCGCTAGCGACGATGAGCCAATCAGTTTCGGCCAATTGGTTGTTGAACACCTGGGTGTCTGACAAAGCCAAGGGGTACGCGGCATTGGGCACGCGCAGGGCCAAGCGTTCTTCACCCGAGAGTTGCTCAAGCCGCGTAACGGCAACTTGCAAACTGGTTTTAGCGCTGGTAAGTTCGACTTCGGTTTGCAACAAACGGGCATCGGCTAACTCAAGGTCGATGCGCGGCGAGGCTTCGGCGTCTACACGGCGACGCATTTGTGCCTGGTAGCCTTCAAGACGTGTGAGGGTGAGCTTGGCAGCTTTAACGCGTTCACTTGAGGCAATCATGTTTTGCCATGCAGCAACGATTTGCACAAACAAGTCTTGCTGCTGCAGATACACCTTCAGCAGACTGATGTCTGCCAAGGCTTTGGACTCTGAAATGCGAGCGGTGTTGCGACCAAAGTCCCACACGGTTTGATCAACCTGCACAGCACGCGAGGGGTAAGAGCGCAAGTTACCGCTATAGGACTCAACCGTGGCCGAAATGGTAGGCCAACGAATGCGCTCGGTGGCCGACACATCTTCGCTAGACGCACGCGCTTCTAAGCGCGAGGCCAAAAGCGAGGGGTAGGTGGCGGAAGCTGCATCGAGCAGGTAGCTGAGTGTCAAAGGCTGAGTTTGTGCGTGTGCTATCCCTACGGTCAAGACGCAACACATCACAACCACGACACTGGCGACAGAGTGCCGTTGCTTTACAGCGGTTTTTCGAAGCAAGGAAATGACCATCATGTTGACGAATGGCGCATTAGGCGTTGATGATGGCTTGGCTCACCAAGTCTTGGAGCTGTTGCCACGTATTGATGGTCGAGGGGGTTGCGTCTCCGATACTGCCCAGTCCTGTGGTGCTGGTAAACCTACCGTACTCCGCATCGGTGATCCAATAGGTTCCAGTACCGCTGTTGATGTCGGTGAAGGAGTGCCCTGCGCCATCGTTTAGTCCTAAGTTAGCCAACTCTTGGCGCGAAATACCTTGTGCTGTGCCGCCAGACAATGTAACGATCTTGTTGGCTGTGGTAGCCAAGGCGATGAGCTCGGACACTTGGTCAAGGCTGCTGGTGGCAAGGCCGTTGATGACATCGTTGAGCAGCGTCGCTTCGTTGGTGCCAGCAACTGAGACGCCCCAAATTTTGGCAAAATCGGTATTTAACAAATTTGTCCCAGCAGTGAGGCGGCTGCTGTCTGCGGAGTCGAGCAGTAGCGTGTATTTAGCCACCATATCTTTCACACCAACTTCAGTGATGGTTGTCTGCGAATTGACGGCATCGTTGTAAGCCCCTAAATAAGCACTCTTGACACCGGTGTAGGCCGCTGTATCGCCATTTTTGAAAGCGATGGACTGATAGTCGGTAATGGTGGGCGTGGTCCAGCCATTAGAAAGGGCCGCGTAATCATCCAAACGCACCAAGCTAACGATGGCTTGCAATTCGTCCCAAGTATCCACAGCTGCGACATCCGTCGTGGCAAGAGCAACCGTATCAATCGCGGACTTGATGTCGGCGATGTTGTTGATGTTCACGCCTGTGACGGTATTGGTATTGAGCAGCGAGTTGAGCGCTGTCACCCACTCGCTGTCGGTGTAGCTGAACACGACCCCTGCAGCATGCTTCATCACCGCCTCGGCGTAGCCCGTCAAGTTGTTGAGTTCGTACAGGGTGTCCACTGAGGTGCTGGACAAACTACCAATGGCGCTGGCAAGGAGCTCACCCGTTTTCTGGTAGTTCAAGCCACTGCCTTGCCCTGCGCCGGCACCATAAATCGTAGCGTCATCGGTGTTCCCGTCTTTGTTGACACCGAGAAAGGCTAGGTCAGCCTGAGTGACATCGG
>JACCDR010647679.1_pt1 | contig 12565 bp, 15 predicted proteins | sample 7446431 | NCBI WGS metagenome assembly JACCDR01 (sample SAMN15323443, study PRJNA562643) | freshwater metagenome | isolation source: river surface water | place: USA:Blue River Watershed | collected 2017-08-17
CGCAGTAGGAAGCCTCGCCGTACAGCCGCTGGTGCATGGCGAAGTAGCTGTAGAGCAGCGAGGACTTGCCGGCGTTGTCCGGGCCTGCGATCGTGTTGAACGAGGCTGCCGGGAGCCCGCCTCCGCAGTCGATGTCGAGCTGCATCACTCCGCACGGCCGTCGCAGGTACGAGTTGCTGTTCGCGTCGGCCGCCATCACGACGACCTCGCTCTTGTACTCCTCGTTGATCTTGTTCTGCAGCGACTTCACGGCGGCGAGGCGCTGCGCGTGAGTCATCTTGGGGGTACCCGCGCGGGGTGTGCCGGTTGTGGACGGTTGCCTCGTCCGGGGCGGGAGCACAATGGGCTGGGGAGCCGTGGCTCCCCGAACCTGTGGCTTACGAACTGGCGCTGTTTTGGCTGTGGTCTTTTTCTTCGCGGCCATCATTCCTTCTTTTTCTCGAAGGGCTCGGTGCCGCACCTTGGGCATACCAAGATGCTGCCGTGGCGCTGCACCGGCGCTCCGCATTGTGGGCAGCCGTCAGCGGCTACCTTTTCGAGCTTTTCCTGGTCGACTGATTCGTCTACGCCGAGTTTTTCCATGTAACTTCTCCTGGTTGGCCTTGATGAATTCACCGAAGGCTCTTGCTTTGATGAAGCTTACACGGAAACACGGCCCGTTCACGATCTCTTTGCCGCTCAAGCGCTGGCTGGGTGCCCACTCGAGAAGCTTGAACTTACCGAACCCTGGCAGCGTCACTTCTTCTCCGTGCGCCAGGGCTTGCATGAGCTTCCGCAGGAATACCTGGGTGGTGAGGCTCACGTCGTCGATCGGCTCGTCGAGCTCCGCCGCAGTGTCGCGATCGAGGCCCGACTTCCTCACGGTCTCCTCGTGCGCTCCGCCTTTTCGGCCTCGTGTGCCAGCACGTTCGCCAGGTGCCTAATTTCCTCGGCGCACGCGGAAGTCTTAAACCCATTGCAGTCGGTGGCGATGACCACGCTGTTGAATAGGGCCAAGTACTCTTGTCTGGTGAGGTGGTTAGGCCCTTTGGTTTGCCCAGCTAAAAACATCACGAAGAAGTAACTGGCAAGGAACACGAGCGCGATGGAGCCTACTGCGATGAAGTAGTATCTCACTTGGCTTCTCCCCAGGAATTGCCGCTTCCGATTTCTGCGAGCAGCGGCACGCCGATGTCCGTTGGAAATGGGTGCTCCATCCATTCGCGGATCATGGGGATCACCTCCTGCGTAGTCTCTTTGGGGCACTCCCCAACGATTTCGTCGTGGACCTGCAGAAGCATCATGTACCCGTAGTGGTTGCGTAGGCGGTCGTCTTCGTAGATGTGGATCATCGCCATCTTGCAGGTCTCTGCCGCGGTGCCCTGGATGGGCATGTTCGAGGCCTGGCGTTCGGCGCGGAAGCGTGTGTAGTCATCCAGCGCGTCCAGGTCGGGCAGGCGGCGCCGGCGCCCGAGCAGTGTGAAGGCGAACCCGGTCTTTCTTGCGTCCTCGACGGCGCTGTCGAAGAAGGCACGTACTGCAGGGTAGGTGCGCATGTACTGTTCGATCTTGGCGACTGCCTCTTGCACGGTGCAGCCCATGCGGCGTGCAAGCGCGTGTTCCTTCATGCCGTAGTTCAGACCGAAGCCAATGGTCTTGGCGTCACCACGCGCTTTCAGGCAATGCAGCACGTAGTCGGTGAGGGCGGTTTCCGGGAGCAACCCTTTCTTGACCTGCTTCTCCGCATCCTTGGCGGCGACTAAGTCCTCGTACGGGATATCGAACACGAGCGAAGCGTTGCCCATGTGGATGTCCCAGTTCTTGTGGAAGATCTCCATCATCGCCGGCTCCTGCGCTGCCGCTGCCAGCAGGCGCATCTCGAGCTGCGAGTAGTCCGCCACGACCATGTCGTTGCCCGGCGAGGGGATGAACGACTTGCGTAGGTGGAAGATGTCCTTCTCCCCACCTGTTACGTTCTGCAGGTTCGGGTCACTGGACGAGAGACGGCCCGTTCTCGCCACGTCTTGGTTCGAGCGGGGGTGCACCCGGTCATTCTTGTCCAAGCGGCCCGGCATCTTGTCGATGTACGTGCCCTTCTGCTTGGCGATCTTCTTGTACTCCGCTACCAGCGTGCACGCCTTACCCGCCACGCCTGACAGGTTCGAGTAGCGCTCGAAGAACTTTTCGTCGAGCTGCGGCTGCTTGACCCCGGACTTGCCGCCCTTCGTGAAGCTCAGCTGCTGAAGGTTCAGCGTGTTGATCAAGTACTCCAGGCACTCGGGATTACTGTTCGGATTCAGCCGAACGCCCGTGGTGGCGGTCAAGTCGATCAGGATGTCGTCGAGTTGGCGTTGGATCTTGGGCGAGAGCTCTTCCAAGTAGGTGCGGTTGACCCGTAGCCCGTTCCGCTCGCAGGCGTACAGCACTCGTGTGAAGGGCATTTCTGTTTTGTAGAAATAGTCCTTCATGGTCACGATGTGCGGGTACGCTTTACCGTACAGGCTCCACGTCACCTCGTTCGCGAGCATGTCGTCGAGCTTTCGGAACAGGTGCAGCGTTCCGTAGGCGTCATTTGCGGCATAGTCGACGAGCTGATCCAGGTCCGTCTCTTCCATCTTTCGCAAGACGTTGAGCGGATTGATCTGGATGAAGTTCGTGCAGCCGGTCTTCTTGCAGACCTGAGCTTTGTTCTCGTGTGAAGCTTTTGTCCCTCCGCAGATGCAGATGCCAGCTCGTATTTTCCCGAACGTGTCGCCGAAGTCTGTCCAGCGCCAGCCGAGCAGCTCCTTGGCCATGTCCTTCAGGCCGTGGGATTCCTCCTCGAAGAGTAGGGCATGCATCACCGCTACGTCGATCAGGTTGCCCTTGAGCTCGGCGCCGGCGTTCGCCAGCATGTGCATGTCGAACTTGGCGTTGACGAAGACCCAGCGCTTGTCGTAGTCGGCAAATGCTCTCTTGAAGCATTGCAGGGTGTCGTCTCGCAACGTCACGCGGCGATCACGCCCGTTGGCTCCTTTCCAGCTGAGGGACCAGTAGTACGCACGGCACTTGTGCAGTATCAGCCCGTCGGTTTCGGTATCGATGGCGACGGTTCTCTGATCTTCGATTTCGCGTACGAGACCATCAAGGCCTGCGTACCCGTAGCCGAAGTATTCGGCAGGTGGCAGCTCAATGTTCCAAGGCATAGGCTCAAAAAGAAGGCTGCGCCCCGCCACTTTCGTAGCGAGGGCAGCCCTCTCCTCCGTGCGTTTGGTGCGGGACTTACGCTAGGCGCGCGAACCCGTGGTTACCGGTTGACGTACTGGCGTATCGTCTTCGGGCGGCTTGCCGAAGATCTGCTCTTGCGTGGCGAGCGGCGTGGGGGCCAAGATCTTTGGGAGGTCGAGCGGCTTCCGCATGTCCTCTCCGTAGATGGCGTCGATCGACTTTGGGCCGATTGCACGGGCGATCATCAGGTTCGTCTGATTGCTGTTGTCCCCGCCCGTGGCCACGGTGTGCACTTCGAGATCGTAGTCGAAGATGGTGGCACGCTCCGGGTTGCTGCACGAGGTGCACCCGATCACGTCATCGAGGTATCCGTGGGTGCGACATGCCTGGCAGGTGACCTCTTCCGCTCGCATCTTGGCCAGGTCTTCTTCAGAAAGACCCGTCGTGGCGAACTCGACTACGGCCTCACCGCATTCCTGGCAGATGAGTGCGATGTCCTCGATCGCATTCTGCGTGTGGCAGGAGCGGCAGTCTCGGCTCAGCGTATCGGAGAAGTCGAGCAGCGTGTTCCAGTGCCCGAAGCCCATGGACCAGTGCTGCAGGTGACCTTCTTTCCGCTCGAACCCGCCAGCGGCGAACTCGTCGTTCCCGCGCTTAGAGCCCTTGACCCAGTTGTAGTAGGGCTGCCCGGTCTTGTCGTTCTTCTTGATGTTTCCCTGCGCGTCCATCTGCGGGACTTTGTAGAAGGGGGCCATCACGAGGACCGTGAGCGCGTATTGCTCGCTACGACGGAAGGACTTGGGGCTGGTTTTGTTGCCGGTTTCGTTGCGCTTGCGCCACTCCCACCAGTACCAATCGGCGGCGATGCAGGGCTCCGCCTTGCCTTTGAAAGCACCGAGCCATCCTTCCGTACTGATGCAGCTCTTGCCGCTGCCATCGGGCTGGTGTTTGTAGTAGGAGACGTATTGCCAGTGCGGGGCACTGTCGTGGACAATTTCCCCATTCGCGTCACGCACGAAGTCCCGGCGATCCAAGTCGATGCGCGGGATCTGATATTCCCCGCGAATGATTCGGATCGTGTCCGTACCTGCCGCCCCCTTTGGCGGCCTGTACTGGTTGACGTAGTGCGGAGCTCCGCCGCCGGTGCCTCGCGGCGGCCGTTTCGTGCTGCGCCGCATCTGCTGGCGCAAGTTCATCCTACCAATGCCTTCTCGGTCTTTTCCAAATGCCATGTTCTTGTTCCTATCTGCGTCCCGCTAAGGGGCTCTGTGGCTCATGAGAGAGCGATGTGATTGTAGCTCCTGGCGTTGGCAATCAGGCCAGGAATTTCTTCAAGCGGTAGGTCTGTAGGTTGTTCTGCATCATATTCCACAACCTTGACCCGGGAGGTTTTCAAAAGAGCGGTGCCGATGTCGATTGTTCCGCCGATACCGGCCTCGTTCATGTCTAGCATGAGCGTGTAGGTGGCTCCGAGGCGTTCCAAGATCCATTTCTGCGCTTTGCTCATGTGCGCGGTCATGAAGGCCATCACATAGGGCACGCCAGCCTGCCTCAGCCACATACAAGCCTTGAAGCCTTCAACCAGTACGATTTCGACGTCGTTCTTTCGGTAAACCTCGGGGTACACACGGTGGCAGTTCCAGAGGAGTTTGTCCTTGTCCGTGCGGTACTCCGGTAGGTCCCATTTCTTGTACTCCCTGACGTAGACCTTGTATCTCTCGGGGGCCTCCCCGGTCATGTCACGCCCGCTGATGCCCACGAGGTTCCCCTTCATATCTCGAAGAGGGAACGTGATCCGGTCGTGGTCCTGGTCTACGCCGACGCCAAACTCCTTCAAGATCTTGGGATCGAATGCTCGGAAGTCCTCGAGTATCCGCTTGTCGCAGACGATTTCGTTCAGGTCGGCGATGGGATATCTCTGGAAAAGCCCCAGCAGGTTCTCGGGGACGTGCGCGTTCGCAGCCATTTCCATTTCAGGCTGCGTAGGATCTGGCGCCGGCGGCTGGTGTCGCTTCAGGTCCTCGATGGTCTTGCCGTAGTTGAGCTGAATCTCTTGCTTATTCAGCCCCAGCATTTCGAGGAACTTGCGGAAGGACCCGCGTACGTTGCAGGCGTAACAGATGAAGAGCCCGTTGTAGATGTTCATGGCGAACGACGGGGTCGAGTCGTCATGGAACGGGCACAGTGCGACCGAGTTCTCCGGACCCGCCGGGCGAACTCTGGTCAGTTTTTCGAACATGACCTCTTCGATGCGCGTTCTCGGAGCGCTCATGGCGGTAGCAGGTTGTTCAGCCTATGCATGCCGAGCTGGCGGTTTTGCTGCACGGCTTTCTTCCGCGCTTCGACCGGGTCTACGGGCGGGTGTGCCTTGCCGTTGGTTACCGGCTGACGTCCCGCCGTCGTCGGGCTGTCTTTCTCGTCCGCCCGATCGTCGCGCTGTTTGATGCGGTCGACGTCCCTCTGGTTGAGGGCTTCGATCCAACCGAAGTTCGTGGCGGGAATGCCGTGGATGCGGCAGCCGCTGAATCTGAACTCACGGGAGCCGCCAAAGGCGATCGTGATGGTCTGGCTTTCCTCCTCGTTGATGATGCGCATGGCGGCGGTCACGTCTTGGGAGATGGCGTCGGAGTACGCGATCTCGTCCAGGTTTGCGTTCTTGTGCGCGGCCGCTGTGCGCGTAGCCTGCATGGTGGCCAACACGGGCGTCTCCGTCTCGAACACCATTTGGCGTGTCGCGCGCGAGATATTCATCACGCGGTTGTTGTCCTTCTGCCTTCGGCCGCCGGCGGAGTCGCTCATGAGGTAGAGCCCGTCGATAGCTGTGACATCCGGATGGTACTTCTTCACTTTCGACTGCAGCCACTCCACGGTGTCGCAGCCACGCGGGGCATCCTTGGCGCTCAAGCAGATCATGTTCTGCTGCTTCTGCAGATCGCGTGCGAGATCGCTGACGTACTGCAGGCGCTCCCGGTCATCTTTCGACAACTTCCCTGTGCGCAGATCTTGGTACGGCAGCCCCGCTATGCAGGCGGCCACGCGCATGAAGATGTTGTCCGCCGTCATTTCCTTCGTGTAGATGAGCGGTACCTTGCCCTGGTTGTAGATGTCTGCGATGAAGAAGGCCAAGACCCAGCTCTTCATGCTCTTGGGGCGACCGTAGAGCACGATGTAGTCGTCGGGCTGGATACCCATGGTGATCGTGTTGAATGGATCCCACGGGTATTTCGCTACCGACAAGTCAGCCCCTGAGGCGAGCAGGTCGTGGCGCTCGATGGTGCGCCCGAGAGACGTGTGGAACTGCACGTCGGTTTGCATTCCGTACCCAAGTGAGATCTGCATGTCGAGATGCTCACGAGCCTTCTGCATGGCGTCCATCGGGTCGCCATGGTCGGACTCATCCACTAAAGTACGTGCCAATGCTTGCGCCTCGATGCGTAGGCGGTTCTTCCTCACCAACGTGCAGTACGCCTCGAGCGTCATGCCGTCGTCGTGGCAGAATTCGAACGTCGAGTAGAGCTCTTTGAAAGCGTTCGGACCCAGCTGGGCGCCCTTGCTGCGAGGGTCCCGCTTGAACGTGGTCATGTGGGCGAAGAGTCCGCGCCCAAAATCGGTCTGGAAGTCAGCTTCCTCCAGCCCCCATTCCAACGCCGCGTCCAATTTTCCGTGGGTAACGACGTAGCTTAAGAGCTGGATTTCAGGGTGGGCGATGGCTACTGCGCTCCTTTCTGCAGCAAAAGGGGGAACCCATGCTGAAGGGCGGTGGCGTTTTCGTCAACCGCATGCATGAGCTCCCCAAGATGTAGTGCCGCCGGGCTTTGCGTGCCCAACGGGTTGTGGTTACAGCGGCTCGATATTGTCTTCTTCTTCGCGTAACACTTCACCCAAGCCGCCAGGCCCTTTGGCTGCGATCGCGGAGCTTTGCCCCGTGGCATCTTCGAAGACCATGCCGGCCATGTCTTCCTCCATTGTGGCGCGCAGTTCGTGGAGAAGCTCGATAGTGCGGCGGCTCCACACGCGGCATGTGGTGTGACCATACGTTTTGCCGTTGTTCGTGTTTACGAACGCGCCGTGGCCCACCATCTCCACGTCGGCGTTGATGAAGTTGATTTTTTCGACCTCGAGCAAAACGATGCCGTTGAACGCCGGTGTTCCTGTGACAGGCATAGCTAGCCCTGCTCTTTCTGGAGCTCGCTCCAACCATCGCGCAGCAGCTCGACGGCTTTGTAGAAGGCGAGCTCGCCCGCCTTGTCGATGGTGCGCTCGTTTTGGTCGCAGTTCAGGGTAACTGTGACGGACACTTTTTGGGCGCCGTATTCGGCACTTTCGCCAACCCCAATCGCCACTTTGGCGGGTGTCTTGCTCTTGTCCGACCAGAGCTTGGTGAACTTGTCTTCGACCAAGAGCTCTGTGTCGGTGACCTCCCCCTTCGGGCTCTTCCGTTCGCGTGTCGCGGTGCTCACGTCGTTACCTTTTTCGGTTCGTGGTACTTGTGCGTGACGTTGATAAAGTGTTCGACGGATTCCTCAGGCAGGAGCTTCCCGGCGATGGCGGCTTCCACCTTCTTCTGATCCACGTCGTAGACCGTCGTTTGGGAGAGGGTTCCGCCGCACTTGAGGAACAGGTCTTCCCCGAGCTCTTCGTACATTTTCTCGGGGTCGTATTTGACGACTGTGCTGAAGTTTTCGAAAGGCCCGCAGGACACACCTCTCGCCCGCACCACTTTGGCTGCGATCTCGAGCTGTGCGTTGTAGCGGTCGACGAGGTCCGCCAGTAGCGTGAAGACCTCGGGGTTCTCTGCCTTCAGCGCTTTGATCTCGTTCTCGATGTCGACGAGATCTTGGACTTCACGCACGTCGGCGATGGGGATTCGCGGACCTTTCTCCTTACGAAGCTTGGTGCCAGGGGAGGGTTGAGTTTTGTTCTTCTTAGCCATCTTCTTCGATCCCTTCTGGATCGGCTTGAATTTCGTAAGGGATTTGCTCGTCGTATTCTTCGGGGACCAGCCCGTACTGCTCGTACTGCATTCGGTCGTAAATGCGTTTCGCGAAGCGTAGGTCTGCCGCAAACCTTTCGAACGGATTGTTCGCGCTCTCGTCGTGGACGTTGAGCGCGACGAAGGCCGGGTGGATGGTAGGGATCATCAGGTAGCGCACCTGATTCTGCTCGGTGGGCATGACGATTTGCCCCTTCACTTTCCTCACCCACTCCTTCTTCTTGTCGGTGAACACGGCGCGACTTCCAGCACCCGGGATTACTATCTCCTCAGGTTCTCCGCGCTCCTTCGTAATCTTGATGGGGCGGCCCGCCAAGAATTCGGCTGCCGGCTGCCCCATCGCGACGATGAGTAAGGGGTCGACCAGATAGAGCTCCTCGTAGAAACGAGGGGCGCAAGCAGCCAGCTGGGTCTTATTCGGGCTTTCGTCTTTGTACCTTGGTTGGGGAGGGCTCCCTGGCCAGCCCTGCGTGTATTTCGGCTGCCCCATCGAATCGAGCACCGGAGCGCACGACCTGCAGGCCACCAGGTTCATGAGATAGTAGTTCCGGATCTTGAACTTCTCCATGATGCGGCGAAAGTAGAAGGAGGGTCGCCCAACGAAAGGACGACCTTCACGCTCTTCCGCCACACCTGGGCTCTGCCCTACGAAGACGATACCGCGAGTGGTTCCCTCCCCAAATACCATCTGCCCGCGGACATTTTCTCGGTGCTCCCCGAGCGAGCACCTGGTGCACCTATCCCATGCCTGTCGGAGCATCGGGAGGGTCATACGCGCGTCCGGAGAGACGACTGGTTTCTCGTCCGCCATGGTCAACCCATGGTGATGAGTGGGCCACGTTCTGCGCGAGCTCTCTCTGCAATCGTGCGCGCTTGCTTGACGAGCTTCATGTACGCCTCCTGGTCCCCCGCAGACATCTCGTCCAGCTCGTAATACACGACGATCTGCGCCGTCCGTAGTCGCGCAGGGGTTCGTTCCAAGGTCTGGTCGATCCGGGAACAGGCGGCGATCTTCTCCACGGAGTACCCTCCCGTCGAATTTGGCCTAGCTTGTGTGAAGCAGGAGAGCTCGTAGAGCTCTACGAAGTGGAGAAAATCGTCACAACCTTCGCAGTCTTCCCCCTCGGGATCATCTCGCGTCAACCCTAAGTACTTACCGGCTGCGGTGTGCACGATGATCCAAGCGTGCGCAATGCTCTCGTCTGTTGATTCCATGCTTGTCTTCTTCCTAACGATGGGTGGTCGATATTCTCGTACTTGAAAGGCCCGCCCTCTTCCAGAGGCCAGTAGCGCAGGAGCTTCCGGAGTTTCTGGCATTGCCCAATGAGGGGCCCAACGTTGTCCTCCAGGAACACCAATACGCTGTTGTCCTTGTCCCGTGGACGCCCCATGACTTGCTGGAGGATACCTCTTTCGCTGAAGGGCGTTGAGACGATTACCGCTGAGAGCTTGTCGTCGTCCAAGCCTTCGCGCCCGTACTTCTTGATGGCAAATATCACCTGATACTTTCTGAGCAGACGCATGCGCTCCGTCGCGTTGATGCGTCGTGTGAACGGACACGCGCTCGTGTTTTTGCTCATCAGGTCTTTGACGTACTGGTTCTGGCGCTTCTTGTATTCCTTCTCGGTCTTCTTCCAGACCTCATGCCGTTTGAGCGCAAGCTCGTACTCTTTGACGCGCTCTTCGAACGACACCCGCTTCGCTGGGTTGATGCCCGCGTTGAGCGCCAGGTTCTTCTTGATGTCCGCGATGGCGGTGGTCAGCTGTTTGATGCGGCGCGCGTCGAGCTGAGCCGGCGGCTCTATCTCCCCCACGTCTGTGGAGGTGGGGTAGGGGATGTCCGTGAACAAGGCGCAGTTGGGGTCCCCGGTTGCCCAGATGGCAGTGAGGTTGAAAACCTCAGCTACCGAAGACGAGAGGACGAGGACCTTATGCCCTTCATTGACCCGCTTCTGCACCTCGTCCAGGACTATGTTTACGAGGCGGTCTCGGCGGCTCCCGAAGTAGTTTGCCAAGCGACCGAAGTGGAGCTCGGAGTTGCGGTCCAGCACGCTCTCCTGCACGCTCGCATCGTTTGGGTCGAGCTCGAACCCCGTCCATCGAAAGCAAACCTTCGGGGGCTTGCGCTGGGTCACGTCCTTGAAGATGACGCCTCCAACGTGGTGCTCGCAGATGACGTGCTTGCCGTCGGGGCGCTCTGGCGTTGCGGTCAGCGAGATGCGCATGCCGTAGAACAGCGGTGCCGAGCGCGAGAAGGTGGGCGCGTTCATGTGGTGGCCCTCGTCCCAGACGATGAGACCGAACCACCGTCGCACTTCCTCTGGCATGGTGGCTGCCCAGTTCGCCAATGTCTGGTAGGTCGCCAGCACGATGGACTTTTTCCACTGCCGGACGTCGCCTTTGATGAATCCCACGCCACCTGGGACGTCCAGGAAGTTGGCGATGGCCTCCTTCCATTGTTCGAACAGGTGGGTGTTGTCCACGATGATGAGGGTCGGCACCTGAAGTCGGGCTGCGAGCTCGAGCGCGGTGGGGGTCTTACCCTTCCCGCAGCCAAGCTGCAGCGTGCCGCCATTGCTGGCTAGGAGCGCAGCGATTGCATCTCGCTGCGTGTTCTCTCCGGTGGGCTCGAGCTTCTTCGTGGTCGGATTCGGCCGATGGTCGAGCTTAATGCGGCTCCGCACCTTTGTTTTCACGTAGGTGCGGGGCCGGACATCAACGCATTCAAACGGCAGATCCGACGGGCTCCACATCGCACGCGGGACAATCAGGTGGTGCTCCGCTTCTTCCCAGAGGCGGAGGATGGTCATGTTGTCCCGCTCACTGATCTCGAACTCCAGTGCCCGCTTCATACCTTCCACGTTGAAGTGTTTCTTGGGCACCCATAGCATGTTCGAGATGTAGCCCTTTTCTGGATCCATTCTCACGAAGCGCATTGTGAAACCCTCCGGCGATTGTTGGCTTGCTGCTCTCTGGTAGCCCAGCGGCAGTTACGCTTACTGTAGCCATCGTCGTTGTTTATGCGATCGAGGGTCCGCTCTGCCGAGGGCTTCCTTCCCATGTCTGCCAGAAAGTTCTCGAACTTCAGCCAGCGTTTGCACACAGTAATGCCGCGCCCGCCGTAGTCTTTGTACTGCCGTACGTTTGGGTTCAGGCAGCGCTGCTTCATGGCGTACCAGGCGCGGTACTCTGCGGTTCGACCGCGCCCAGATTCGCCATGCGTTGTATGCGTCGCTAGCACCGCCGGTAGTCTGAGGCAGCCGCAAGATCGCACAGCTCTTTTTTCTACGAGGTTGAACGAGAAAACTTTGGTGACGTTTCCACAGGAGCAGACGCACAGCCAACGTGTGCCGCTGACCGTGCGATCCGCTACCTGAAGTACCTTGAGTTTTCCCGAACGCAGCCCTTCTAGATTTTTCTTGATGCCCTTCTCGGGGTCGCGTCGGATGAGCTGCATGTAGCTACCTTAGCGGTTGCGTTCCATAAGATCCACGCAGCGCTTCATTTGGCGCTCCACCGCAGCGTCTCGTCTTACAGTGCGTGGCTCGTCCTCTTCTGCATGCGGGTCTTCGAACATGACCGGCACCCCGGCGATCACGGGAACCAGAGTTTTCCACCCAAAGGCGCGGAGGAATTCAACCTCCGCTGCCTTCAGACGCGCCAGCGCGTCACTCTGGGATGTGCTCAGGCTTCTTTTGGCCACCGAAAATCTCCACGTCGAAGAAGTGCGCGATCGTATGCCCGAGAGACTTCCCCATAGCGCGCACCACTTCGATCGCCAGCCGTTTGGGGATGGACCCCGACTCCGTTGGCTCGCGTATCGTCAGGTACTGCGGCATGTAATGCTGAACCGGGATGTTTTGAGGCAAGACCGGTTGCGCGCGATAGGTTGCGGCTGCCTGCTGCGGAGGCCCGCTAGTGGGGCGACCCATCTGGTAAGCCGCAGGCACGGCTGTTGGTGTTGTCGAGAAGGTCGTCTTCGGCCGAATCAAGCTAGCTGCGGGGACGATGCTCGTCTGCTGGTTTGCTTGCTTACGGGCCTGTGTTCTAGCTGAGCACGAGTTAATGAAGTCACACGTCCCACGAATGTGACTGCCGGTGTCCTTGTCGGTGTACGCGGGGTCGTAGCCGCCGATACATTCTTTTGCGTTTTTGTCATAGAGGTCCCCAAAGCAGCTGGGGACCGGACGTTCTGTCTGTGTATTCAGCACATATCCTCCTTGGAGCTATCTGTTCTCGCTGTGCTCGGTTCCCTTATCCCCAGGCTCCGCTTACGATTTCAGCATGCACACGGCCGGTCTTGTTCTCGATTTCTACGACAACCCGTCAGACTTGAAGGAGATCTTTCCTTCCCAGGATGTAGTCCCCGACCACATCCAGACGGCC
>JACCDR012715991.1_pt1 | contig 12565 bp, 14 predicted proteins | sample 7446431 | NCBI WGS metagenome assembly JACCDR01 (sample SAMN15323443, study PRJNA562643) | freshwater metagenome | isolation source: river surface water | place: USA:Blue River Watershed | collected 2017-08-17
GGTTTTTGGTACAAATAATACAGAGAGAATGCGAATCACTTCAGCAGGTAACGTGGGCATCGGCACAACTTCTCCTTCGGGCACTTTCGAAGTTGCTGGGGGAACTGCCGCTGCTGCAACTCACGGTTCAAATATTACCCTCACGGCCCAAAATGCCGGTTCCGGTAATCAAGACGGTGGCGATATTGTGCTGGTGCCGGGTACCCGCACAGGAACGGGCAGCGCCGGAGCTGTTGGTATCGGAGGAGCGCCACCATCTTGGGTCGGTCAAAATAGTCTCTCTGTGGCCGGTGGCGTTTTAGTAAATGATGGAATCACAGTTGGTGGGAATGGTTCTTTGGGGATCACGATTAATAATAGTGGTGGATCTGGTAGCGGTATGCAGTGGGTAGATGGGCTCACCAGTATTAGAAAGACGGCGTCCGTCTCAAACTTAGAGTTTGTTACAAACAACACTGAGCGAATGCGTATCACTTCGACAGGAAATGTGGGCATAGGTACCACAAATCCGCAATCAGCCCTCCAAGTCTCTGGTTACGTGCAACTGGATACGGTCACCGGTGCACCGCCAAGCACGGACTGCGACGCTGCGGCTGAATACGGGCGCATGAAAGTGGACCCTGCGGCAGGTAGCGCGAAACTTTATGTTTGTACCGCTGATGGTTGGACAGCGATGAACGGCTCTGGTGGTGGTTCATGTAGCGGCGCCAGCTATGCAGGCGGCTGCTGGTATCTCGGAGCTGAAGGAGCCTCTTGTGCTGCAACATGTGCAGCACGAGGCGGCTACGACAGTCGTACTGCGACGGTCGCTGGATCAAGCGGAACGACGGGAGCTTGCAAAGATTTGTTGTCTTTACTTACCCCTTACGTTGATGGGGTCGATGTATACCAAGAGATGGATTTAACCACTATTATTCCAAGCCCTGGAATTGGTTGTTCAGCTTTTTACGATACCGGAGTTTACGACAATGCTGCATATCGTGACCTTGCACCTACAAATGATACCGCTTCTTACTCTCTAAGTGGCGAAAACTTTAGACGTATTTGTTCATGTAATCAGTAAAGGTTAAGTGATGTTTCGAAGGCCGGTTTTAATTCAAATTGGAGTGGCGGCCCTGACAGCAGCAGTCACCGCTGCTGTGACCACATTTTTAATTTTGAAAGGTGCGGGGCCTGTTCAGTCTCGATCTATCGAAGAGAAAGTCTCAGAGACAAAAATTGCACCTAAAGCAAACAGTCTCAGCCTTATCTTGCCTCTTCTCGATCTTCCTGAATGTTCGGCAGAGTTTGCAAAGATCTGTAAACAAAAGTTCAAACCAGCTCGAGCGAACTGTGTGGTAAAAAATAAGGCTCAGTTTTCGCCATCCTGCCAAGCAAAAATTGACGAATTCACGGCATCAAGCATCTAGGCCAAGTCTTTCTCATGATGACAGTCAGCCCTTGATTGCACGCTTAATCATAAAATCTATGGCGGAATTCAGATTACCGCGCTATTTCCGTTTCATTTTCATAAAAACGTAACCAGCTAAAGCCATCAATATAAAAGCAATTCCGAAAAACAAAGTTTTTGTTTTATTGCCTGTCCCACTGCCTTCACCCTCACCCAAGGCTAATTCCGAACCGTTGATGTCCGAAGGCATCGTCAAGCTTCCCGGAGGCCCAAAGGTATCGCCACCGGGGCGAAGGGGCCCTGTTTGAGGATTATTTAATAAATTCGGAGTCGCGATTACTCGCAAGCTCATCACCGATTTGAAAAAATCTTGGCTGTACTTGGTATAGAAATTTTTATGCGCGCTCAAGGTCACGAGCACGGCAATTTTATCTTTAATTGTGGTCAAATAGCGGGTGAAATAATTGGGAACTTCGCTGGCCATATGAAGGCCATCAATCCAAATATGATCATTGATCTTTACTTGTTTAGGTGGGTAAACAACTCGGGACATGGCAGAGCCGCCGCGGCCCTGCGTTGGCTGAGGCGTCGCTAAATGCTGAGTATAGGCCGAGAAGGAATCGGTCGGGCCGACCTCTTTGGCCGTTAAAATAATAATCGCTTCTTTGGCTTCCTTGTTAACTTCGCTGCGGCAGACCCACTCGGTATGCTCTAAATTGCATTTCCAGGTATCAGGGAGCTCAAATGATACATAAGCATTGCGAAAAACTTTTGCTTCTAAAGACAAACTCGCTAAGATAAGCGCAAAGAAAAATGACCATCGAAGGCTGATTTTCATAAGATCTCCCTGTTCTGTTTTTGAGCTTAAGGGCTTGAAAAGAAATGGTCAAAGGAGATTCTCTAAAGGAGAGCCGCCATGCTGAATCTATATCAACTACAGTCTTTTGTTACCGTGATCTCTGAAGGAAGTATGACCGGAGCAGCCGATAAGCTGTTTCTAACCCAGCCTGCGATTTCTCAACAAATCCGTAATCTCGAAGAAGATCTCGGAGTCGATCTTTTGGTGCGCGGTGTTCGTCAAATCAAGCCGACCTTGCAAGGAGAGGTTCTTTTTGATTACGCAAAACGTATTCTTCAGCTCTCTCAACAAGCCGAAGTGGCAGTGAAAGCAATGGGTGCTGAGCTGAAAGGTCAGCTTCGGGTGGGGACCCTGGATTCTGTCGGTGTTCAGTTGATGAGCCCCATTGTTAGTCGCCTTTTGAAATACAATCCAGAGCTGAAAATTAAAATCGAGTACGGAAAAGGTGATGACCTGATTCAAAAATTCAAATCGCAAGACATTGATGTTTTGATTTTACCTGAAACAGAGACCGAATATAAAGCGGACCTAGGGGATGTCGACAAAAAATTTCTGTTCAAAGAAGAAATGTGGCTTGTCGGAACGGGTAAACACACGGATATGCCAAAGCAAATCAATGTGGAAGAGTATCAAAAATATCCAGTGATTCTCTTTACGGGCGAGTATCCTAATTTCAATCGATCGCTCAATAAAGCTCTCGATTCTTCAAAGGTCGAAGCAAGGCCTACATTTGAATCTACTAACGTTGGAACTTTGAAGCGCGTGATTGAGTCAGGTCTCGGCTGGGGATTTTTGCCGTCTTTGGCGATCAAAAAACAGGTGCGTATGGGGCGTCTGAATCATGTTCTCATGCGTGGTTTTAATTATGAATCCGAGTTCTTCTTCTATTCGAAGAAAGCTCCTGAGCTCAAAGCCATTACCGAAGTTCTCTATCAGGCACTTCAGCAGCAGGAACGATCTTAAGCTCCTAAAAAAATTTCAAAGAGAGGGCCTTTCATGGGAAACCGGGGGGTCTCTATGCTATATTGGTCGAATGAAAACAATTAGCTGCTTATTTATTCTGATCCTCTCATCTTTGGCTTACGCTCAGGATACTTGCTATCAGGCTCAAAATGCAGAGAACTTGATTATTTTGACTGATTCAGGAGTTCAAGAAAGAGCACAAATATCACTTTTGAAATTCACTCCTCTCAGTGGTGTGACTCGATTGGAGCTATCAGCCCAATCCAAAAACCTCGAATTTTCAACTCTTGCATTTCGATTTTCTTCAGAAAACTCTCGCTACGGTGTTGAATGTGACGGTGGGGGTGTAGATATCGCAAAATTATCCAGTGGAAATATTTTGCTCAAGACGTCTCGCATGACCGGTATGGTTAACAGTCTTACCACAGGATGTTCCTCAGGAATGATTCAGATTCAAGATGTGATCTATAGCCAGGTTTCTTGCAATTTATTCGTCTCAAAATAAGACAAGCAAGGACCCGTCTTTGTTTTAGTCATTTTCAAAGACTTATCCAGCCATAAACTGATTTAATCTTTCATCTCTTCGACAGCTGACCCGCGCTCAGGTCTTTAGATTGCAATACCGACAAGGGTGTATTGCAGGAATGCATTTTGAGGGGGGATTGATGGGTCAAGTATCAAAACGAAATATCACAATGGCTTTATTCTCAACAGCTTTCCTCATGTTGAGTTATCAGAATTGCTCTAAACTGAATGTAGAAAATGCTTTAGGCGGATCTGAGAAAGGTATTTCTGATCAGGTCGGTCATGTTGAAATCCCTGAGTCTGAGGAGACGGGTGTTGAGCTTCCGGGTTCGCCAGTGTCTCAGTCTGAAACGCCTGTCGCAGGAGAGCCTCGTAAAGAGGTTACGCAACCGTACTACCAACCAGAGGATGAAGCTGTCGACTATGACGCGAATAACCGATTCACGACGATCCATGAGGATTCATTTTTACTTGTCTGTGGAAAACAGATTAACTCGATCACCTCGATTGAGAAGACAGCGAAAGTTGTTCTCGTGAACTCGAATTTATCTAAAATTACGGGGGTCAAGGGGGAGCTGATCTTAGTCAACTCTCGATCGGCAAAGCCAACGGGCGGCCAAGAAAATATCCGCACTGTGACCTATGCAGATGAAGTGGCTCTGTGGGAAGCCCGCTGCCAAGCTTACGAAGTTGAAGCGATTAACCCGGATGACGAGTCTTTCCAGATGACCCGTGTAAATGCTGATGACGTCGACGATATTCCTCGGTCGGCACCTTCTTACCGATTTACGACGATTCAGGGGGTAGCTTTAGTGAACTTGCACACGAAATTTTTCAAAGCGACGACAATTCAAAAAGGTTCAATGCTCAAGGTCAAAACAGATTCATTTCGTTTCACGGATTTATCAAGTGGCACGGTTATGGAACTTTATTAATCAGAAAGTTAAAGCTTAAAACAAAAAAAGGCGCCTCTTCGAAGCGCCTTTTTTTGTTCTAATGCAGATAAAAATTGAATTACTTTGCTGCCGGAACCACGAGAGCTTTTGTCATCAGCAAAGCCTGGTATCCGGCCGGGCATTTTTCGGACCACTGTTCGCAAGCACCCGTAATAACCAATTGGTCGCTGGACATTAAGTTGACTGTCTCCAGACTAGAGCGGCAATTTCTGAGAGCTGCTAGGGAGTCTTGAGAGCGAAAGCAAACGCCACTCAAAGTTATCCAACCATCAGCGGCACCGACCTCTGCGGCAATCACCTGGGAAGGAAGCGCATATTTTTCTACATTTGCGAAAACAGTTGTCGATAGCAGAACGATGATTGTGGTCAAAAATAATTTCATAAGAACCTCCATGAATGATAGTCTCAATGGAGTCAAAAAACGAGTCAACTTATATCTCAATCACTTAAAATATAACAGAATCTGGCAAACCCATACGAGCGGCGACAATACGAGTAATCTCTGTGGCCGTTTCTTCTAAGGCTCGCTCTGTCACATTGAATACAGGCCATTTCTTATTCTGTTTAAAAACTTGGTGGGCATATTCGATTTCTTTAACAATGTGAGCTAGGGAAGCGTACTCGCCACCAGGGTCCTGTCCAAATTTTTCCAAACGGTTCTTACGAATTCTTTGCAGGCTTTCAATATCAATCATCAGGCCGACAATTTTTCTCTGATCGACTTGGAATAATTGCGAAGGCAGTGGAGTATTTAACACCATCGGGATGTTGGCCACTTTCCAACCCTTGTGGCTCAAGAAAATAGAAAGCGGAGTTTTCGATGTTCTCGAAATTCCCACTAAAATAATGTCAGCTTTATCAAGTTCAGAAAAAGTTTTCCCGTCATCATGTTTGACGGTGTATTCAATAGCTTCAATGCGCTTGAAATAATTCTCATCTACAGCTCGCAAAATTCCAGCTTGTGGGGTATCTGTAGCCACGCCAAAATAATTATCCAGAGTTTGCAGCACGGGTCCCAAAAGATCGATGCTCGCAATTCCTTTGCTCGAAGCCATCTCTCTGATTTTTGTTCTCAAGCTGGCGCTCACAACCGTATACACAATCATGCCTTTTCTCTCAAAACATTCATCAATGAGCGGAGCGGCCTGAGCTTCGGAGCGAATATTTTTACAGCGAACCAGTTGCACATCGCGGTCGGCATACTGAACGAGAGCTGCGCGGACCATGGTCGCTGCCGTTTCTCCAGTTCCGTCTGACATGATATAAATTGTATCCATTAAAATTGATCCACCAGCAATGTGAGAACTTCTTTTTGAATGCGCTCAATATGAGGTTTCAACCAAGGATCTGCTAAACCCGAGGTCACCATAAAAATAAAATCAGGATGTGGGGTAAAAATCAAAGCTTGGCTTCGATCATTTTTAATCACCTGAATTTCTTGGAGATGATTGAAAATATCTGTCGAATTCACTTTTCTGACTTCGATCAAAGACATTTGGGGAAAGCGAAAGGGGACTTCGATTTCAATTCCTTTCAAAGGGAAATACTCGCCTTGATCAAAGCCGCCCATGGCTCGCCAAGACAAGGTCTCATCTTTTCTAAAAAGAAGTCCGGAATCAAAATACACAGAAAGACGAGAAAACAAAGTTTCTACCCGAGGCAAGGTCTCGGCAGGCAAACCCAAGCCAATGGATTCAATTTGCGAAAGATCTTGGCTTACCTCGAAAGCTTTGCCCGTATTGATGACCTGAGGTTTTGCTAGGTGTTTTGAATTTGACTCTTTATCTAAAAGATTTTCCAGCTGCCTTTGCAGGAGCTGAACTTGATTCATAAAAAGTTTTGAAAATTTATCCATTGGCATCCACCACCAGACTCAGTTGATCTGTGCCCCCGGCTGAGAGCCACAAGCTTTCAAAGCGGTGAGTATCAGCTCCTTGGGGCAAGAAGACACGCAAGCTTGGGTAGGCAAGGCCACGCCATTTTTCGAAAATATGATTCACCCAAGTTGGTAGCTCGTCGCTCCCTTTAATAACCAAAATCCATTGAGCAGGCACGAGATGTCTGGAAGCAATCATCAGGCAATCCTGCTCCACATTTTTAAACTCTGTTGAGGTCAATTCGGTTTGATTCAGAACAGTGCGAATATTTTCAGAAATTTCCAAGCTTTGATGCTGCGAAGTTTTGGCGATTTGAAAATTCAAGAGCCAATCCAGCTGGCGTGCAAGCGTGCTATATTTTCTTTCAGGAACGACCCAAAGGTCGGATCCTGAATTAAATGCGCTAGCGAGAGAGAGAACTTGAGCTGGCATTTCGCTTTCCTCATAAACCGGCGGTCTTAGCCGCCTGATCAAGGAGACCATTGACGAAAGCAGCTGAATCCGTGCTGCCATATTTTTTCGCAAGCTCCACAGCTTCGTTGATGACGATATTGGCTTTCAGTGGATCCCTCATGATATTCATTTCAAAAATCGCCATGCGGAGAATATTGCGATCCACAATGGCCATTCGTTCAATTTTCCAATGTTGAGAAGATTTTTGAATAACGGAATCAATTTTATCTTTATTGAGTTTAACGCCATTGATGAGCATGTCGGCATAGTCGATGACTTCTTGGTCAAAACTCTGTTCAAAAACTTCGAGAAATTCCGCGTACTGAATTTGTGGCGCGAACTCAATTTGAAAAAGTATCTGGAGGGCCACTTCTCTTGACAGGTGTCTTGAAGAGGGGCGAGTCGCTGTTGGCATCTGGAGCTGACCTTTCCGTCATCGTCGGACTCAGGTTTAATTGAGTCATCGGATCATAAGTTTCAATGCCGTCAGGGCCTTCCAATGTTTCGACAAATTCTTGAACGTCTTGAAAAGTTCGATAAACACTGGCGAAGCGCACGTAGGCAACATCGTCCAACAGTCTAAGCTCTCTCATGACTTTTTGTCCAATCAAACGAGCAGGAACCTCTTTTTCACCCCGATTGACAATCCAAGTAGCAATGCGGTCAACCACAGCATCGAGTTGTCCCAAGCTGATAGGACGCTTTTGGCAGGCCGCTTGAAGGCCACGAGAGATTTTTTCTTTGCTAAAAGGCTCGCGGCGTCCGTCTTTTTTAACGACAGAAGGAAAGATCAGATTCAAAGATTCAACGGTGGAAAAGCGAGACTTGCACTGCAAACATTCACGACGACGACGAATGACTTCGCCTTCTTTTTGCTCTCGTGTATCGAGAACTCGATCTTCGTTATGTCCGCAATATGGGCACTTCATCGACTTTGGTCCTGCTTCCTATCAATCACGGTAACGAGGGTCCTAACACGGGGTCAAGCGCGTTGACCCAATTATTTTTTCGCGTAAAGTCATAGGTATGCGGAACATTATATTAGCTCTCATTTTCACAATTGGCTTGTTACCCTCCATGTCGAGCGCCCAAGCTCCCAAAGTAGGAAGAAAAGCGGCTGCAAAATACTTTGAAAAAGACGTTGAGCCGAGCCGTCAAGTGGCCAATGAAGAAGCTGGTTTCGCTGGTGGCAATAATGTGCTGATGCTTCATCTGGGGGGTTATTCGAGCAGCACCTGTTATCGCTGCAAAGGCGCCGATACTCGCCAAGGCGTGGGAAAAGCGAGCTACGGCGTGACTTATCTTTATGATCGAACTCAGGGCTTAGATACAAATATCCGTTTTGATTTCAACGAATACAAATTAGATGACGAGCGAGCAACGAAACTGAGTATTATGCCTTTGTGGACTTTTCCAAAAGCAGACACCCAATTTCCTCTTTATTTTGGATTTGGTGCAGGCTTAGGAATTTTCTTCACCCAGGTCGAAAGTGAATCCAATCTATCCTTGGATTATCAGTTGGTGGCAGGTGCTCGCTTTATGGATGTGATTGAGAATTTCGGAGCTTTTGTTGAATTTGGTCTCAAAAATTCACTCTACATCCTTTCGGATGGTCAATTTAATGGAACCGCTCTCACAGCGGGCGCCATTTTTACTTTCTAAATTGATAGACTTTGCCAGTGGTGCCGTTTAAAAAACCATTTCTTATATTTATATTTGCAGCACAGTGAGCGGGCAAGTCATGAAAGAAAAAATCCATCGTCATATGATCGAGTCCGTAGTGGGTGCTCTCAGTGAGATCTTTTTCGAGAATCGCTACGCCGACAAAGTCATCGAGAAGAATCTAAAAAGCCAAAGACAGTGGGGATCTCGAGATCGTAAATTCTTCGCTGAAAATGTGTATTCTTGTGTTCGCTGGTGGAGAAAATATTGGTTCTTGCTTCAAGCTGAGCCTTCGCAAAATAAAACTCAGTTGATCCGCCTATGGGCTGTGCATCGATTAAGCACCGGGCAAGAGCTGCCAGAGGATTTGGCTGTGGAAAAATCTCGTTGGCCTGAGTTGAAAGACTTTGAAATTTCTCAAGAGAGAAAAGCTCTTGCTGAGAATGATTTGGCGATTAAAGAATCCATTCCTGATTGGTTGCAAGAACAGGGTGAAAAGGAAATGGGCTCGCATTGGCCTTCAATCCTGAGAGCTTTGAACCAAACAGCACCAGTGGATCTGCGTGTGAATCCTTTGCAAAAATCCAAAAAACAATTGCAAGAAATTCTGCGCGAAGAGGGAGTGGAGACTGAATTCATTCCTGGCGTGGAGCTCGGGCTCACCCTGAAAGAGCGAAAAAATATTTTTACGACCAAAGCTTTTCATCAAGGCTTTTTCGAAGTCCAAGACCGAGCATCACAATTGGTCGCTCCCATTCTCCAAGTCGACGCTGGTATGCGAGTCATTGATGCCTGTGCGGGAGCGGGAGGAAAGACTCTGCATCTCGCTCAGCTCATGGGAAATAAGGGAAAAATTATTTCCATGGACATTCATGAATTCAAATTGAAAGAACTGCGCACGCGTGTGACTCGAAATAAAATCGATATTGTGGAAACCAAGTGGATCGAATCCAGCAAAGTGATCAAACGCTTAGAAAAAACAGCGGATCGTGTTTTGTTGGATGTTCCTTGCACGGGGCTCGGTGTTTTAAGAAGAAATCCTGATGCAAAATGGAAATTGAAGCCAGAAAATGTGCAGGAATTGTTGAGACTGCAAAAAGAAATTCTTTTTTCTTATTCTCAAATGGTGAAAAGCGGGGGAGCTTTGGTTTATGCGACCTGCAGCTTTTTTCCTTCGGAAGATGAAGCTCAGGTGGAAGCTTTCTTAAGCGAGCACGGATCGCATTGGACTTTGGAAGAGTCCGTTCATGTGAATCCTGACGAAGGTCGCGGAGATGGTTTCTTCGCGGCAAGACTCCGTAGGAAGTAATTCTCTCCCGTTTCGCTCGCAATGACGGGTCTAGACTCTTGGGTGAGCAGTTTCAATCCGATACAAAAGCATGAGGATTTTGTTAAGTATCCTTACATTTTGTGTAGCTTCGGTGGCGCAGGCAGGCCTTTATGGAAATGTGGATGCCTTGTATACAACGGACAGTTTTGTGACGGCGACAAATGCGGATCATTCACGGACCTATGTAGCGCTCGATCTCATTGCCAATATCGACAATAATTATAAATACTATGCGGGCTTTCATGTGCATCAGTATGCTTTCACGGATACAATGGGGACCACTCAAAGCTCCTTGAGCTCTCTCGATATGGGCCCCTTTTTGAAGTGGGTGATTGATCGCAAGCGAACTTTTGCTCTGAGCTTAGGATATAATATTTTAGCCACAGGTTCTTACAATAATGGGTCGCAAAATGCCGAGTTATCGGGAACGAGCATCTTAGCCACTTTTGATATCACTCCGGAAGTCTCGGAAAATCTTTACATCGGAGTGAAGTTCAATTACTTGGCGATGAGCTATACTAAATCTGTCGTGGGTAGCACAAGCAGCGATGTCTCGTACAGTCGCACTGTGATTTTTCCTAGCCTCAGTATTTCTTGGCGCCGGTAGTTCACAAATTAAATTCTCTGCTCATATAAAACGCGGCGTTCACGGTCTTCAGATTTTCTGGGCCCATTTTGCTTGAAGCGCGGGTCCTAAAGTATAAGAAATATGTCGCCTGAAACCTATGCCGCAATCAATGAATAATGAGCCCGAAATACAGTTCTCATTTGCGAGCAACCCACTTCAAACATAAAGCGCCCTATCATTTTTGATCAATTCTGATAATTCATGAAGTTACCAGTGCAATTTCTTTGAAATAACTATCTAAGAAACCTGAAGAAAATTGAGAATATCCTCAAAAAGCAGGCGGCTTTGGCGGGTGTACGGCTGGATCGTTTCTCGATCAATTCGAATCATTTGCACCTCTTGATCTCCTTTAAGCGCCGTGAATTTTACTTTCGCTTTGTGAGAGCGATTTCAGGTCTTATCGCTCGGCAAGTCTTGGGCAAAGAGAGAGGCTTAGGTCTGTTCGAGAGCGAGGTAAAGGCCATGGCAAGTGCAAGGCTTGAGAATTATTTAGCCAGCTCTCGGTGTGAGAAAAAAGAAAACTTGGCGGGCTGTTGGGATGCGCGACCCTTTACGAGAATCGTCAAATGGGGGAAAGCCTATTTCACACTAGCGAGATATATTCTAAGAAATGAATTGGAAGCTCTTGGATTTATTAAATACCAAAGAGGTCCACGGATGGACTTCTTCCTTCGCCAAGGCTACTTTTCAACGGCCTGAACAGAGACGATTATTTGCCATCTCTGCCACGCTTTTTCTTAGGGCGAATTGATTTTGAGGCCTAGAATCTTTTGACGAACGTGTTGTTAAAAAAGTTTTGCTCCAACAAAATAAAGAACCCGAAGTTTTCGCTTCGGGTTTTTTTGAACAATCTTATTTAAAGATAACGGAATTTATAAATGAGGTCTTTTAACATCATTTAAGCGCCGCATCCCGAAAAGGGGTTTGCGTCGGCTGCGCAGTCTCGCTGCGCATTTTCCGACTGGCGTCTCTTGGTTACATTGCCTTAGCTGTGCAATTTCCCATGACAATATAAGAATCTGTCATTGTGACTTCGTTAACGACATTTTTAGCCACGTATTTCACTTCCAGTTTCATACCTGCCACTGGATTCTCGGATGTTCCCATATTGAAAACAGCGGGCGCAGCGACTTGGACGTCAAATTTGTATCCGCCCCAAGCGACATTGATCTTAGCTGGTTCAATTGTTGCGTAGCCAATGTACTTGCCGCGTCCATTAATATTTCCGTTACAAGTGAAAACCAAACGGTAACTGAAAACAACCGCATTGCGTTTTCCAGTCAGGCTCATTTTATCTTGAAAGTAAACGTCTTGGGTTAGGAAAGAAGCTTTCCAGCCTTGCATTTGTGTCCAGTCTTGAACACCTTGTGGAAGAGCTGTGGCAACGTACTGTTGATAGTTTACAACCGCGCGACCTTTTTCGATCAAATTCCAAAGCTTGGCACCCATGTTGACAATTGTATCCATGACAATTTCGGCTTCTTTCAAAGGATTCATCAAATCTTCAATTCCGCCAGTCAACTCACCGACCACGCTTGATAGAGGTCTTGAATTTTGGTCCAATTCCATCGTTTGAAAATCAACGGTGCGTGATTTTAATTGAATATCGTTGTTTTTATTTTGTGCGCTTGCAGTTGTCGTCAAAACAAGAGCTGCCGTTACGGTTAACATTATTTTATACATGAACCCTCCCCAGGTTTTCTTTTTACTTTTTTGAAGGCTTACCCAGTTTCTGAGCGTTGAGCTACGACTAGTAAGAGCTTGTGTAAATCTTTCAAATGGGTTCCAATAGGGGGCATGTACGTACACGACATGAGCCCCACTATTTTCCAGTTTTCTGAGACTTTTGGAATTCAATGGTACGGCTTCAGTTTTATGCTGAGCTTCTTTTTTGCCTATATTTTCATCCGGTGGATGGTTTA
>JACCDR012618086.1_pt1 | contig 12564 bp, 8 predicted proteins | sample 7446431 | NCBI WGS metagenome assembly JACCDR01 (sample SAMN15323443, study PRJNA562643) | freshwater metagenome | isolation source: river surface water | place: USA:Blue River Watershed | collected 2017-08-17
GACAGGTCCAGGTGTCGACCGCTCGTCTTCTCCAGCGTGCCGCCAAGGACCCGGAGTTTGCCAAGCTGGTCGACATCGCGCGTCGAGATCCGTCCGCCAAGAACAAGTTGGAGGCCGCCGAGTTCACCGACCAGGCGCCCGACGCACTCAAGCAACTCACGGCTGAGGCAAAAGCCCAGGCGTCCGAATCCAAGGGCACGACCAACGACCAGCAGGTCGACGAGATCGCTGCCGAAATGGCGGCACGTCTCGACAAGGTCATGCCGGCGCACCTCGATCGCTCGATCCTCAAGGAGGAGGCCGGTCTCGTTGCGCGCATGATCGGCAACCTCGCCAGGGAGTCGGGGAAGACCCCGCGCGAGTTGTTCCGCCTCAAGATCAAGGGCGACGCCAAGCGCCTCCTCAAGGGCCAGGATTTCGACCTTTTCGACGCCATGCTCGAACGTCTGCGCAAGGACGAGGTTCCGAGCGACCGCGAGGTGTATGGCGCCAGCCTGGTCGACTTCCTGCGCGAGAAGGGCATCACCGATGCCACGCTCGCCGGTGAGTTGAAGTCTCTGCACGAGTCGGACCGCACGCGCAAACCGGGCGAGCGGAACCTTGTCCGTGACGATGGGCGTCCACTCGACGAGGCGCGTGCCGCGGCGATCGAGGCCGGATTCCTGCCCGAGGGCGCCAGCATCAACGACCTCCTCGCCAAGCTCGACGACGAGATCCGTGGCGGCGTGCCGGCATTCAGCAGCAAGGGCGGCAACCCGCAGGCCGCGGCCATGCGCGACGCGCTCGAACTGCTGTCCGATTCGCTGCGCCAGGCCGGCGTCAAGGACCTCAACCTCAGCAATAAAGAGATCCGCGAGGCGTTGGAGGCGTTCGATCGCAGCGGCGGCACGTCGCTCCAGCAGGGGGCCAACGTGGCCACCCCCAAGGGCACGAGCCTGGCGTTTGAGGACATCGTCAAGCAATACCGCAAGGCCACCGGTGACCGTGCTCCCGTGGGCGGCGAAAAGGCATGGAAGGACCTGGTTGAGGAATCCAAGGCGATCGACGAGGAGCGCGGCACCGTTCTGCATCAGAAGGTCAGGAACCTCCTGGTTCAGCACAATCTCACCGCTGAAAATCTCCTGCATGTCGACAAGCTGGGCGGCCTTCCCGTCCCGTCTCTCGCCGTCTCCCGTAAGGAGCACCCACTCACCGGGTTCGGCGAGATCACCCTGCTTGCACCTTCGAGCATCCTGGAGAGCGACAAGGCGCGCACGTTCGATGCCGATGTTTACTCACCTCGCTACCCGGAGGTTGTCAGTCGCGTCGACAACAAGGTACTGCGCAAGGCGTGGGAAAAACTCGGGAAGGCCAGCGTCGACCTAGGACACGTGTTGTCGAGTGAACTGGACGACAGCGACGTCGAAAAGAACGGTCTCGAAGCGTTTGAGAAATCGTCGGCTGCTCGCCTGACCTTCCTGCGCGAGAATGGCGTCAACATCGAACTGCCGAAGAAAAAGGCGGAAACGAGTTATCTGGAAGAATACCCGGATCTGACTCCGTTCATTCGTAAGGCCAACGATGGCGATTCGTCCGTCTATGATTCCAAGGAGTTTCGCGCGGTTTACGACCGAATGGTCGACGCCGAGGTCGCCAAGTACGAGGGAGCGGTTCCGGGAGAGGATTCGTCTGACTTCCGTTCGACGTTCTACTCTAGCGACGGAGACGTATCTTTCCGCGTATTCGATCGCATGGCGCAGGAAATGCGCCTAGCGGATCGTCCGTCAGTCGACCGCTATGCGTCGGAGCGAGTCATTGCCGACGAGATCGCGAAACACGAGCAAGATTTCAAGGCCTGGGTGCGCTCCAACTTCTCTGGAGTTATCAAGGGTGAGGACATCGTTGTTCGCTCAGAAAATAGCTGGAAGGCACGCAAGATCCCTCACAACCTTGAGAACGTGGTCAAGGTCCTGACGAAAAAGGTCAGGGATGGCGAGGGTTTCAACTATGGAGTCGGCAATCTGAGGGCGAATCTCGCCAAGCAGTTCCGCAGCGTGAAGTCGATTCAGGGCGACCGTGACCGCATTGTCTCACGCAAGGCAATGGAGGAAGTCAAAAAGGAGAGCAACGAGGAACTGCACGCCATCGCTTCCGAGCTTGGGGCCTCCAAGCTCGGAGATATGGACGCACTCGTCGAGAACCTCAAGGAGGTGTCCGAGCGAGGGCCGCGCGTTCTGGATCAATACTATTCCAGCGTCAGCGACTCGACCAAGACGCGCGTTGTCGAATACCTCGCCAAGCTGCGCAATCTTCCGTCTGAGTATTTCGAGGCAAAGATTGGCCGCGCCGTTGATCTTTCTGAGTTCACCGCGGCAGTCGTCCCGGAAGGAGTCGACCCGTTGGCGGTCAAGATCCTAGAGGACAAGGGCATCACGGTGTCGACCTACAAGAAGGGCGACGAGAAGTCGCGCGGCGAAGCTATTGCCAAGGCATCCGAGGAGTCGGGTCTCCTGTTCCAGGACGGCAAGAATAAACGCCGCGGCGAAATCAACATCGACGTCAACAAGCCACGCAAACCCGGACGCACGTTCACCGTCACGATGTTCGAGACGGCGGACGTTTCCACGTTCCTGCACGAGGCCGGCGGCCACATGATGCTGGAGCTGTTCGCCGAACTTGCGGCCGATCCCGGCGCGAGCGATGCGCTCAAGTCCGACTGGCAATCCATCCTTGATTGGCTCGGCGCCAAGGACATCGGCTCGATCACCGAGGAGCAACACGAGACGTTTGCGCGCGGCTTCGAGGCCTACCTCATGGAGGGAAATGCGCCGTCGTCATCGCTGCGCAAGGCATTCGCCCGCATCAAGACGTGGCTGGTCGCGATCTATCGCTCGCTCCGCAACCTCAACGTCACGCTCACCCCGGAGATCCGTGGTGTGTTCGATCGCCTCGTCATGGCTGAGGACCACGCCGACCTTGCCGAGGCGGCGAACGATCTGGACGCGTTCCTTCCGCCCGAGGCCTTCGACACGTTGGAGGATTGGGGTCGCTACCGCGAAGCGATCACCACCAGCCGCGAGGCGACCGCTGACCGCCTGCGTGCTCAGTTGGTGGAGCAGTACGCCAAGGATGCGAAGCGCGCCTATGAGGAGCAACGCGTTGAGGTCTCGGCTGAGATCGAGCGCGAGGTCGACAGCCGGCCGGTGTATCAGGTCTTGTCTGTGCTCCAGCACGGTCGCCTGCCGGACGGCACCAGTTCGGACGCCATGCAGGGGGTCAAGCTCGACCGCGCGGACTTGGTCCAGCAGTGGGGCGAGGAGGTGCTCAAACGCCTGCCCGGTCCGGCCAGCCAGAGCGACAACAAGGCCAACCGCGGTCCGTTCCTCTACGCCAACGAGGGCGGACTCCCGGTCGAGCAGGTCGCTCGCTCGTGGGGCTTCCCGTCGGGTGATGCGATGATCGAGGCCCTGATCCAGGCAGACGATCGTGCCAGCCTGATCGAGACCGAGACGGCGAAGCGCATGAAGGAACTGCGGCCGGATCCGGTCGAGACGATCACCGACCGGGCGAACGCGGCACTGGCGACGGATGAGCGCGCGGAACTTCTGCGCCGCGAACTCTCTGCGCTCGGCCGTCGCTCTGGCCAGCAACCGGCGCCGGTTGAGGTCCTGCGTGAGGTGGCGCGCGAGCGGATCGCCAAAATGCGGGTGTACGATCTCGCACCGGACAAGTTCCGCGTCGCCGCGGCCAAGGCCGCACGTCGGACGATCGACCACGCTGCTCGCCAGGAGTGGAGCGACGCGTACCGCGCGAAAACCCAGGAGATCCTCAACCTCGAACTGTACCGCGCGGCGAAGGAGGGGAAGGATGCCGGCGAGCAGGGCCGCAAGTACCTGCGCACGTTCGACACCCTGGCCAAGCGTCAGCGGATCGGCAAGGCCGGCGGCTGGGAGTTCGCGGTGTTCGACGAGGACGAGAACCTCGTTGCCAGTTTCACGAACGTCGAGGAGGCACGCGCTCTGTGGACCACCTTGGAGGGCGCCACCTATCGCCAGACCAACGGTTACCTGGAGCAGATCGAGGCGATTCTCGACGGTTTCAAGCTGCGCCGCACCAGCAACCTCGAACTCCGCCGCAAGGAGCAGTTCCGCAAGTGGATTGCCCGCAATCGCGAGGAGGGCGAGGACGTCGTCATCGACGACAAGGTCATCGACGACCTGGGTGAACGGAACTGGAACGACCTGACGGTTGAGGAGCAATCCGCAGTCATCGACGCCGTCCGCAACATCGAGGCGCGTGCGAACTTCAAGGACCGCCTACTCAAGAACCACCGCGCCCGAACGCTGGAGCAGGCGCGCACGGATCTCGTCACGTCGATCGTCACGAACAAGCCGAGCGTCGTCGAGGACCGCCAGAGCAAGGACATCGTCGGCGCCGTGCTCGACGCTCCGGGTCGTTTCCTGGATGCCGCACGCAAGGACTCATACCTCGCACTGTCGATGGACGGGTACAAGGACGGCGGCATGGCGTGGGAGTATTTCATCCGCCCGCGCAACGAGGCCACCACGGCGGCCGAACTGTCGCAGATGCAGGAGGCGGAGGCCTTCCGCGCGTTGTTCAAGGAGTGGGGCAAGACCAAGGGCATGATGGCCGGCTCGATCCCTGGGACGACGCTGCGTCTGCGGCTGGAGGAGCGCATCATGTTGGCGGCCCATTGGGGAAACGCCGAGGGTCGCGACCGCGTGCTCAAGCGTCTGCGCCTGACGCGCCACGGCATGCAGGATGTCACTGCGGTCCTGGACAGTCTCGACGCGAAGGATTGGGCACTCGTCAACGGCATCGTCCGCTTGATCGGCAAACACTGGTCCGACGTGGCTGCGCTTGAGCGTCGTGTCACCGGTCTCGCACCGGAGAAGGTGCGCGCGGTGCCGATCGTCACCAGCAAGCACGGCGTCCAGCCGGGTGGGTACATCCCGCTCAAGTACGATGAGGACCTCAGCAAGAAGGCCGGCGATCTGGCTGGTGAGACCGCGGCGCGCGAGAACGCCCGCGCGATGGGGGCACGTGCTCAGACGCGTCACGGACACACCAACCTGCGCGCCCGCATGACCGAGGGCCTGGCGGTTCGCCTGGACTTTGGCGTGGTTGCCGAGCACCTCGCCGAGGTGGTGCACGACTTGCATCACCGCGAGATGCTGATGGATCAAAACCGCTTGCTTCGCGATGAGGAGATCGCTGGCGCCATCATCGACCATCATGGACGGCGTGCCCTGCGGGAACTGGTCCAGACGAATGCGAGCATCGCCCTGCGTGGAGCCGCCAGCGGCGTCCTGGGCGCGATGTCGCCGTATGCCGCCAAGCTGCGCCGCGGTGTCAGCGCGTCGGTCTTTACCTACGCACTGACCTCGGCGCTGATGAACGTGACCGGCTTCCTCAACTCACTCGCCCGCGTTGGACCGCTGCGCCTCCTTGGCGCCGTCGGCCGCGTCGGCACGGATGCCGTCAAGATTGAGAGCACTTTCTCCTGGGTAGAATCCAAGTCCGGGATGATGAAGTCCCGCGGCGGGAACGTCATCCGCGAGGTCGGCGAGGCCATGCGCGAGATCGGCACCGAAGGCATCGGCAAGCGCGTGGTGCGCTGGGGATATGGCCCGATGCGTATGGTCCAGCGCGTCGTCGACACCGTCACCTGGGTCGGCGCCTATGAGCAGGAGATGGCCAAGCAGACCAAGGCCGGCTTGACGTTCGAGCAGGCGGAGGCCAAGGCCATCGCCATCGCCGACCAGGTCGTCATCGATACCCAGGGAAGCGCCCGCGTCGGCGACCTGTCGGCGATCGAGCGCGATGGCGAACTGTCCAAGCTGTTCACCATGTTTTTCTCGTGGATGAACACCACGCAGAACCTCCAGCGCAGCCAGTTCGGCCGCATCCTGCGCAAGCCGACGGATCCCGCGACGCTGATCGGAGCGGCGACCGTGCTGCTCCTCACTGGTCCGGTCCAGGTCGTGATGACGGACCTGATCCGTGCCGGTCTACGTGGCGATGATCGTGACGATGAGGAGCGCGTCGCGCGCATGCTCCGCCAGCAAGCCGGATTCCTGCTCGGGCAGTACGTGCTTGCCCGCGAGTTGTCCGGTCCGGTGGAGGGTGGGTATGACTACGCTGGTCCGGCAAGCCTGCGCTCGATCTCCGAGGCGGCCAAGCTCGCCCAGGCCGCGGCCACCAACAACCTCGATCTCGACGTCCATGAGGCCCGCACGGCGATCAACCTGGCCGGCGCTCTGACGGGCGCCCCGTCGCGAGCCGTCAATCAGCTGGTCGATGCCTGGGATGCGGCCGAGGACGGCGCCACTGGCCTGGAGGCCTTGCGGATCGCCCTATTTGGCAAACCCGTGAAGTGATGCGCTGACCGGCCGGTCTGGCGGTTATCAATACCATTTTTGCATCGTCATGCTATGCACCCATGACGAGGGCGCATAGATGACCACTACGGCCACGCCCCCCCGCAGCGACTACGTGGGGGAAGATTCGACCCCGACGTACGATTTCGATTTTCCGGTCATCGACCTCGCAGACCTCGCCATCTACGAGGATGGCGTCGAGCAAAGCGTCCCAGGCGACTACACCGTTTCGTTCAACAGTGACCGCACGGGCAGCGTCACCCGCGTCGCTGGCAATCTTCCCGATGGTGCGGCTCTCGCGCTGGTGAATGAGGCCGAACTCACCCAGCCGGTACGCCTGACGCGCTCGAACGGGTACCGGCCAGACGTGATCGAGCGGTCTCTCGATCGTCTCGCCATCCAGGTGCAATCGCTCAACGAGCGGATCCGCCACTCGATTCGTTTCCCCAACCATCAGGACATGGACGCCATTTTGCCGGCGGCGCTGACGCGTGCGCGGAAGGTCATGGGGTTCGACGCATCGGGCAACTTTGAACTGATCGACCGCGACGACTTTGGCACCGGTTCCGGTTCCGGCTCATCGTCAACCTCAAATGGCTACCTCATCACCGACACCGAGTTCGGCGCCATCGGTGACGGTCTGAGTCATCCGCTGTCGGCGGAAGCCGCTGCGGACTACAATGAGCGCTTTTTTGACTACGGCTGCCACGACGAGAACGCCATCCTAGAAGGCGATGAGACCGACTTTGCCGCAACACAGTGCGCCTTTTTCAAGGCCGCATGGACTGGCCGCCAGGTCGTTGGAGACGTCGGAACCTTCCGGATCAATCGGTCGGTTGGTCTGCTGTGGACCGCGACTCCCGCTGATGATCTGCCAGGATCGCCGCTCGTCTCGCGTTTCACTGGCGCCGGCCGCGGCACCATCTTCAAGGGGTACGGCATCGCGGCAGGCCGCGCGGTCTTCGAGTTCCTTGGCGAGTCCAATACCTACGCCGCGAACATCGAGATCTCGCATATGCAGATCGAGGAGGACGAGTCCTGTAATCGCTATTCGTTCTGCCTGCGTCTTGGTGACGGATATTGTGGCATCGGTCTGCACCGCGTTATTTGCAAGGGTGCTCAAGCGATGGCGCTGCGGGTGGCATCGTCGGGATCGTACGCACAGATCTGCTTTTCAGCCACTCAATGCCAGTTCTGGTCGAACTGGGATCGACGCTGGGGCGACGATGACATTTCGATGGACCTGTATTGCATCGTGCCGGAAAGCCTCGGTAGTTATTGGGATTCTGCTAAGTTCGATTCCTGCTTTTTCTGGGGGCAGGTCGACTGCCGTGCGTTCTCGCTGACTTTCTTCTCCTGCATGTTCATCAATCAGGTCGAGCGTGCGCTCCCGTACGGGGCGACTGTTTACCTGGGAACTGCCGCCTGGGATGGTTGCTACTTTGAGGATCACCTCATCGGTATCGCCACCAACACGGCACAGGTTGGCGTTCCGATCACCAACATAGTCATCAGGAATACCCACTTTAGTTCGGCGAATAACTCCGGAACCCCGGCAAACGCACAGTCCTCCATCCAGTGCGCTCGCTACAACGCCGAGCATGGTCCGTTGCTGGTCGAGTATTGCCGGTTTGGTGGTACGACGACGTACTCTGACATCGACCTCTATGGTCCGATGACGGTGAACGTCACCGGCTGCTGTCGTCCGTTTGTGACGATCAACGTGGCGCCGACCATCACCACGGCCGGCGACGTTCGCATCATCACGCTCAACCCGAACGGTGAAACGTCGTACGACCTCCTTGAGTTTGAAAAGGTCCGCATCAAGTGCGACACCTTCGTCGGTCCTTTCACGTTCACCGAGGCGAATGACTACGGCGCCGAAAGTACGTTCCAGAACGAGACGGACGGGACCACGTCGTTCGCTGCGCACAAGATCAAGGTCGGCACGTCCGTCCTCCAGTTCACGGTTTACGCACCGTCGCACGCGACGCTGCCTGGGTACTGCTTTATCGGTCCTACCACCGACGTCCCGTTTGCGCTGACCCACAACGGTCTTCCTAAGATCTGGGTCAGTGATGAGCCGACGTATCTCAACTACGCGAAACTCGGCGGCCTCTGCTACAACCAGACGGCCGACAAGACGATCGCCAACTCGTCGGCGATCACCTCGATATTCACCTCTGGCTATGGGACTCCGCAGGTGCCCGCCGGCTTTATGCGGGCAGGTCGCAAGCTCGTGATCGAGGGCGGTGGCCTGCTGTCGAGCACCGGCACGCCGACGCTTGATTTTTATCTCAACTTTGACGCAACCGCCATCTGCTCGATCCTTGGGATGGCGGCATCCGCGCTGACTAACGCCGGCTTTTATTTCCGTGTCGAGGTCACATTCCGCACGATCGGTGCCACGGCTGCCGTCATCGCTGTCGGGTTTTTTGCGCTCAACGGGGTCACCTACTCGATCGCCATGTCGGCGACCGTGGCAGTTGACTCCACGGCGGCGATCATCGTCGACCCGGACCTCAAGTGGTCGGTCGCTGATCCAGCCAATACGCTCAAGGTGACCGCTTACTCAGTGAGGGCGGAATGATTGGTCTTGGTATTGGTCTCCAGAAAAGGGACGGTGGTCCTTTTTTGATTCGTGTTCCGTCGCCGCTGTCGGATGTCCGCGACTTCGTCAACGTGTTCGGCGTTGGCTGGCTTCTCACCAACCTCACGGTCAACGAGGGCGTTGTCCCGGATTACGAGGGAACCGACGTTGCGGCGCAAACCAGGTCAGACGCAACGGTCGGATTGCACGGTCTCGGTCGCACCGGCTCGGCTCTCGTCTCTGGTGTGCAGTATTACGCTGACCTCGTTTTGAAACCGGATGGTCGCAACTTCATCCTGTTCCAGATCAGCGGCGCAGGGATCAACAGTTACGGCATTTTCGATTTGGATACCAACACGATCGGCGACCAGCTTGGGCTTGACTCCCACGACATCCAAGACCTGTCCGATGGCTGGAAGTTTATCCGTATGGTGTTCACGTCGCCAGCCTCGGCGTTGCATGCCTGTAACCTGTTCCACGCGACCAGCGGAAGCAACTACACCATGGCCGGCGATACATCCAAGGGCTTCCTCCTCGATCGCTACGTCCTTTCTCGGAGTTAAACAATGGACCCCGCCTCTGCCGCCACCGTCGCATCTGCCGGAATCAGCATCTACCAAGCCGGTGGCTTGGCGCTGCTGCTCATCGTGATGGGTGCGGTTGGCATTTCGCTCATGGCCCGCTGGTTCATGGGCATGGTGTCGGCGCTTGGCGCTGAACTGAAAAGTGTCCGCGACGAGATGCAGCGGACGCTTGTCGGAGTCATCAAGGAGAACACCGAGGCGAGCCGTGAGCTACGACATGAGATGGCGGCACAGACTGACATTCTGAAACAGCAAAACAGTGCCATGCGCGACCGCCCGTGTCTGGTGGATGCAGGCCAGAAACCATCCCCCACCCCGCTTCCAGTGCTGAGGGGCGGATGAGGACCACCATGCCACAAGTCATGCGCTTCGTCACTGGCCTGGTTGCGATCTGGCTGGCGTTGTGCCTGTGCAGCTGCACCGAGGAGCGGACCGAGGCCAAGACCACCACCGATGCGAAGCTCGACCGCAACGAGTCGATCGCCGTGTCGGGCACGATCAGCATTCCCACCGCCGCCGGTGTCGTTCCCATTCCCGTCGATCTCCATGTCGAGCGCACGGTCACCGAGACCAAGGCGCAGGTCGCCAACAGCCAGGCCAACACCACCAAGACCATCGACTCGGCCGCCATCGCCAAACAGCTGGGCGGCGTGCTCGGGCAGACGATCAACGTCGCCCTGGCCAAGATGACGGGGGGAGTTCTGGGCGGGCAGTCGAGTTCTGCCGGTTGGCTCTCCACTCCCGAGGGGCAGATCCTCGGCGGCAGCGGCATGGGCGGCGCCCTCGCGTTTGCCATCCAGCAAATGCTAGTGGCTCGCCAACACCGCAAGGACAGCGACGAGGCCTGGAACGAGATTAAGGAAAAGGCCCGTAGTGCATCCACGGCACCAGATACCCAAGGAACCAAGTCATGAGCGACGCCAACGTCATCCGCACCCTGGCCAGCGATTTCGCCATCGTCGCCATCACCATTCCGGTCAACGACTCGGCCGCGACGCTGCGCGCCCTGATCGCCGCGGCGGATCCGGCGGTCGACCTGACGAAGGTCATGGGCATCCGCATCGACGACGCGTCCGCGGATTGGATCTACGGCAAGACTGCCGCAGACACCGACGGCCGCACGGTCGACGTGTCCGTTGATCCGGTGTGGGATCTGCCGGTCGCCGGCCCTGGCATCCTCGACACCTACGTCCAGGCGGTCGCCGCCGGCACCATCGCCGTCAAGGCGCTCATCTACCTCGGTCAACCGGAGTAACCATGGCCACCATCCCCAAGCAAAAGATTCTCCTGCCCGATCGCTCGGAATACGCCAAGTCGCGCGTATTCGAGTGGCCGAACATGACCACCGGTGACAAGGGTGAACCGGTCTCGTTGACGAACTTCGCCGACCGTTCGGTCGTCGGGCTGGGCGATTTCAACGGTGGCACCCTGGCGTGGGAGGGGTTCATCGGCAACCCCGACGATCCCGCGGAAACCGATGATGATGCGTTCTGGCATCAACTCACCGACCCGTCCGACAACTTCCTCACGATGACGGCGCCCAAGCTGGAGGCCGTCTGTCAAATCTGCCTCCTGATCCGCCCGGTAGTCACCGGCGGCACCGCTCCCGCGATCAATGCCCGTCTGATGGTGAAGGAATAACCCATGAGCGAACTGTCCACGCACCTCCAAACCGTCCGCAAGCTCAAGCCGTTCATCGACGCGCTTGATGCGCTCACCAAGATGGGCGAACTCCTCCAAAGCATGGAGGGGCAGGTGGCCAGCGCCGAGGCTCGTCTCGCCAAGGCCAACGCCGAGCGGGATGCTGCCCTGGCCGACGCCGACAGCGCCCGCGCTTTCGCCACCGCCACCGCGGCGAAGGCGAAGGAAGACGCCGAGGCGGCCAAGGTCTCGGCCGATCGTCTGATCGCTGAGGCCAAGGATCAGGCCGAGACCATCGTCCTCGATGCCGGATCCAAGGCGTCGACCGTGCTGGCCGAGGCGTCCGACCTGGTCACCAAGCGCGAGGCGGAAATCAAACGTCTGGACGTCATCGTCGCCGCGAAAAACGCCGACGCGGCAGCACTGGAGAAGCGCGTCGCGGACGCGCGTGCCACGCTGCGCAAGTTGGCGGAAGGCGTGGGGTAAGCCATGAGCAAAGGCAACACCACCGAGAACGACCTCGTTCAGTTTCTGTTTAATGCCGTGGCCATGCCGTCGTATGGCGCAATCTTGTACTTGTCGCTTCATACCGCCGATCCGGGCGAGGCAGGATCACAGACGACCAGCGAAGCCGCATATCCAGACTATGCGCGCGTCGGCATCACTCGCGATGCTTCCGGCTGGGCTGTCTCTGGCCCGACCGCGACACTGGACACCGAGGCGACTTTCCCCGAGTGCAATGCCTCATTTGGGCTCAGTACCGAAACCATCACGCACATCAGCATCGGCACGGCGGCCAGCGGCGCTGGACAGATCCTTTACAGCGGCGCCCTGACTGCTCCGGTCATCGTGTCCGCCTTGGATACTCCGCGCATCCCGGTGGCCGCCCTCACGATCACCGAGGACTAACCCGTGGCCACCTCATTCACCCAAGTCCCTCCCGACTCGACCGGCGACAAGCTGTTTATGCGCGAGCGCATTCGTGGCGCTGACACCGTGCTAGAGCAGGCTGTTTTTATCGGCGAGGCTCCGACCTATCAGTATTGGGCGAATGATGTGGCACCAGCTGCGTCTAAGTCCATGTTTGCCATCTTCAACGCGGCAGGCTCGGGCGTCGTCGTCAAGATCCACAGCCTTCGTGCCTACCTGCTCCAAACGGCAGCGGTGACCGGCGTTGTTCTGCGCTGGGACATCCTCAAGGCATCGGCGGCATCTGCCGGAACGACACTCACCGCGGAGAAATGGGACAGCGGCAACGCCGCGCTACCCGCAGGTGTCACGGGTCGCACAGGCGGGACGATCACGTCGGGCAATCGCCTCCGCGGCATGATCGTATCGGGCGAGGAACACACCACGGCACTGCCTCAGC
>JACCDR010777351.1_pt1 | contig 12563 bp, 13 predicted proteins | sample 7446431 | NCBI WGS metagenome assembly JACCDR01 (sample SAMN15323443, study PRJNA562643) | freshwater metagenome | isolation source: river surface water | place: USA:Blue River Watershed | collected 2017-08-17
ATCAGCGTGGATTGCGGCGCACCCGCGAACCGGGCTTCCACCGTCGTGACGCCACCAGCGCCAACCGCCAGCGGCATCAGGAACCATCCCGAGCCGCCCGCCGCGCCCCGCACCGTGCCGTCAGCATCGGTCGGCAGGTGAACGTCGTATCCGGTCTGCACCCGCGCCTGCACTTCGGCGATGTTCAGCGATGCCGACCCGGCCCCGGCAAAGGACGTGTTGCCGCTGCTGTCCAGCGCCGCGACACGGACCAGCGGCGTAGTCGCGCCGCTGCCCAGCCCGGCAGTCATTTCGATCCGATACCAGCCCGAACCGCGCGCCGTGATCGTGCGCGTCGCGTAACCGCTGCCCCCGGTGAACGCCGCCGTTGTCAGGTCAACGTCAACGTAATCTTCGGTCCCGTCGCGCCCCACGATGGACAGCCGCGCCTTGTCCCGGCCGCGCGCCTTCAGCGTCGCGCGCGCAACCAGAACATCGCCGTTCGCGGTGCCCGTCGTGATGGCAATCTCGGCATTGTGCGCCGATGTAGCGCCGTCCTCGACCAGCACCGGCACAATGATGGCTTCCGGCCCGGCGACCGTCGAAAGCGTGGCGCCGGTCAGCGTCCATGCGTCCAGATCGTCAGTCGATCCGATCAGGCTGTAGAGCGTGGCGTCCTCATACCAGTCGCGGAACGCCTTGAACTCCCGATCCGACATGCGGAAAGCGACACGCACCTTGTCGCGTTTCGCCTTCGTGACCCGCCGCACCCGCACTTCGCCGGGCACGTCCATGTCCGAACGGATCGACTGATCGGCAGGCGTGATGCTGTAACCGCCGCGCTGCGTCCCGCGCGGCAGGGTATCCGGCCAGCGGCGCGTCATCGCGGCGCCCTGCGCAGCCCATAGGCGCTTTCCATGGCCTGCGCGACCGGCCCGCCGCGCTGAATGTCAGCCGCCGCCGCGTTCATCATGCGTTCGTTCATCACGGTCAGGAACGTGGTGTTCCCTTCCTGCCGCATGTCCTGCACCTTCATGGGCGCGCCCTGGTTGTTGATGACGATGTTCGGCGCACCACCGCCGCCGCCGCCCGATGCCGAGCCGATCACACCGCCATCGGCGAAGGCGCGGACATTGCCCATCGTGCGCGCAATCAGTCGCCCGCTGGCATTGCGCCCGAGCGGCAGGATGCGCCCGGCATCGGTCATGATCCCGCCGCCCGAAAGCGGCATGATGGCTTCCGCCCCGGCCTCGCCCATCAGCCCGACGCCGCCCGCGAACGGGAACAGCGTGGGCCGGTCAACGACCGTGTTCGATGCTTCCTTGATCGAGCCAATCACGCCGCCGTTGGCAAAGCCCGCGACACTGAAGATGCTGTTCACCAGAGGCATGATGAAGCTGTCGGTGAACCGCTGCGACATGATGCGCGCAATGGTGGACAGGATTGTTTCGCCCATGTCTTCAAACGCTTCGCCCGCCGACTTCGCGCCCGTTGCCATGCTTGCCAAGGCGCTGGAAATGCCAGACCCGACGCTTTCAGCAGCTTTGCCCGTTTCGCCCAGCTTGTCGCCCAAATCGTCAAGCGCGGGGCGCAGTTCTGCGGCCGCCGCCTTCCCGGCCGGCCCCATTGCCTCCATCTTGGCGATGATTTCGGCCAGCGAGTTGCCCGCGCGCGCGTTCGCCTGTTCGACGCCCTTCGCCGCTTCACCGGCACTCATGATGCCAGCGCGGACCTTTTCGTTGATCGTGGCAATGGCGACACTGAGTTGCGCAAGCGCCTTAGATGCGTCTTCCCGCAGCCCCGGCACGCCTTCGCTACGCCCGCCGCCGCCACCACCTCCCCCGCCGCCTGCGTCGATCAGATCGTCAAGCGTTGGAACATCTGGAATGTCAGGCCCGGCCGAAGAACCCGTCCGGCCGCCACGTTCAAACGCCGGGCCGGTGGTGGCCTTGGTGAACGCAGTTTTCCCCGCCGCCGCAAAAACTCCGGCGATGTCTTGGGCGACCTTGCGCAGGGAAACCGCGTATTTCAGGGCGCCTTGGAACGGCCCGGAAATGTTCATGGACGCGATCTGCATCATGGCAGTCTGCGTATCCAGAACATCTTGCAGGAACCTTTGGGCGATGGCGCGGGTGCGCTCCTGCGCGCCCGCCAGCCTTTCGGCTTCGTCGCGCGTTTGCCGATAGGCATCCATATTGGCCTGCGCGACCCGTACCTTTTCATTCAGGATCGAAAGCTGCTGGTTTAACGCGATGGCTTCGGCGGCGGCATCTTCGCTCAGGCTTGGGCCGTTCGCGTACAGGGCGCGCAGTTCCTGTTCGACGCGCGCGCGTTCCGCGATGGCTGCGTTCAATTCCTGAACGGTTTTGACCTCGACCTCATCCACGCCAAGGCTCAGTGCATCCACCGACACTTGCAGTTCGCGGGTGCGGGCGATGATTTCTTCAACCTGCTTGGCCGTTTTCTTGGCGGCTTCTTCCGTCTCGCTGAAAGCATAGACCAGCAAAGGCAGCGTGACGGCGGCCAGCGTGCCCAGCAGCGCGCCAGCCGGTCCGAACGCGGACAGGATTTGCGGCCCTTGTTGTGCAAAGATGATGGACTTGTCAGTCCCCATCTGAAGCTGAACGGCAATGTCCTGAATCTGGTAGCTGAAATTTTGCAGACCAGCCCGCGCGCTGCCGGACATTACGCTGACTTGGTTAAGGCCCCCCGCCGCGGCGGCGGTGTGATCCGCCACGACGCGCGCACGATTTCCCGCAGCTTCAAATGCCCCCGCCGCCGCATTGGCGTCGGTCGCAAGCCCCTTCATGGCCGTGCCTGCCGCGCCGATGCCTTCGCGCGATGCCGTGCCGACTTCGCGCATGGCCTGTTGCAGCAGGCGCACGTCGCCCGCGGTCAGGCGCCCCTCGGCCTTCAGGCGGTCAAACCCGGCGACGACATCGCGGATGCCCGCGACGACTTGCGCCGTGTCAGCCTTCAGCTTGAGCGTCAGTTCCGGGGTCATTTTCCACCTGCTGTTGCCGCGCCAGTGCCAGCGCCTCTTGCAGCGACATGCGCGGGCGCACGTCGTCTTTCATGAAGTCTTCCACGGCCTCTTTCGTGCCGTTCGTGGCAATCCTGACGGCGACCAGAAGTCGCCGATCCTCCTGCCGGTCAAATTCGCCGTGCGCTTCGATCAGCGACCGAACCGCCATCACCGGCATGTCGAGAATGGCTGCTAGGCTGAACCCGCGGCGGGTGAGGTAGGCGAAAGCGCGGTCCCACGAAGTTGAGCCGCCACCGTCTCCCTCGCCCTCTTCGCCGCCGGGATCAGCCGTTGCGCGAAAAAACCCATGTTCACGGTCAGCACCGCCTCCGCCAGCAGGGTCAGTTCGTCGGTGCGCAGATCGGCCAGAAACTCGCGGTCAACGCCCGTGCCCGCCGCGACGAACGCAATCACGTCGTCGGGATGGTGCATCACCATGAACAGCATCGGGTCGGCCGGGGTTTCTTCCGCCGCCGTGGCGCCGATGTAGGCCCAGACCGGCGCAATGGCCGCCATGAACGCCTTGATCTGCCGAACGCGGACGGCGCGGACCTCGATGGTCCGGCCGCCCACGTCCACGGGCAGCGGTTCGTCCAGATAGTCCTCGAGCGCCATCAGCGGGTCACGATGGTGAGGGCGTCATTCGCGCCGCCTACGGTCGAAAGGAACGTCAGGTCCAGCTTCAGTAGCCATTCCTTGTTGTGCTGCGACCATTCCGGGTTGTGCCGTTCCACGCGCGGCCCGAACACGGACAGGCGGCGGCCGGTGGCCGATCCGATGGTGAAGGACAGCGACGTTTCCGTGCCCGCTTCGACTTCGCCGATGACGGTTTCGAACTGATCCGGCGTCAGGCGCAGTTCGACTTGCGCGGTGATCGACCGGCTGGCGATGTAGACGCTTTCGCCGCCAAGCAGCGGGTCATACACGACCTCGTTGCCGATCCGCAGTTCGGGGATGCCTTTCGACGGATACGCCGTGCCGCCCGTGATTGCGCCCGTGGTGCCGTTCAGCGACGACCCGAATTTGATGTCGCCCGTGTTTTTGTCCAGCACCGTCCACGAACGGTTCCAGCCGGTGAAGTCCGGGGCGATTTTGGTTTCCGCCGACTTGACCAGTCCGAACGCCTTGGCCGTCCACGTCGCCCGCGCGATGTCGTTGTAACCCAGGTTCAGCGTGACGTCGTTGTAGGCGCCTTTGCATGTGATCCGCAGGCCGTCCATTTGCCACCAGTAGGCGCCCGAGGTCAGGCTGTCCGTCGCGGTCGTATACTTCACGCAGTTGGACGAAACGACCGTGCGCGAGAACCCGGCCTGTTGCAGCAGGCGACCCCATTTCGGGATGCCGTCTGCCGATCCGGCGCCGAAAAGTTCGGTGCGGAAGGAAAATTCCATGTATTCCGAGCCGGGCAGGTTGTCCGACGCCGAAAAGTCCTGCTGATGCAGCATCCGGTTGAACTGTTCGACGATCATCCGCGGCGGGTTCATGTCGGTCAGCAGTTGAACCGCGTCCGTGCCAGCCCAGCCCGTACCGCCGTCGCCGTATACGCTTTCCGACTGGTTCAGCAGGTGCGACTTGTGCTTCAGGATCATTTCCCGCGCTCCTTCTTGGCAGGCGCGGCGACCTCAGAGGCAAGCCGCAGTTCGCCCGTCACCGGGTCCTCGACGTATTCCCGCCCATCAGGCGGCACGACATTCGACCGCGCAGGCGCGGCAGGGGTATCGGCGGCCATCCGGCGCCTCCTTAGGGTTGGGCAGCTTCCACGGTGAAATCGTCCCGCCAGACAGCGGGCGCGCCGGTTTCGAACTGGCGCAGCGCGCCACCGGCATAGCGAAAATGCGACCATGCCTCGTCGCCGCTGTTCCATCCGACCAGCGCGGCGCGCAGTTCGTCATGCAGCGTGTCGAAAAGATCGGCGCGGGTGTCGCCTGACGCCGGATCAGATGCGCGGCGCATCAGGATGTAGACGCCGAACGTGCGGCGAAGGTCTTGCCGCACCTGCGTATCGTCCAGCAGGTAATCGTCGGATGCCTGATACTGCACCGGCGACACGATGGCGGCGGGGAAGTCGTAGTCTTCCGGCGACGTAAAGGCGTGCGTCACGCTGGCGAACGAAGGGCACTGCGCCTTCACGCGGTCGAAGACTTCGGCCAGCGTCGTCATGCCGTGACATCCTCAAGTATGAACAAGTCCAGCCCGTCGGCGGACGGATCGCGCAGCTTCGCGCGGAAGCTGATCCGGTATGTCTTGCCCACGGCGTCCGGTTCGCCTGTCACGACGACGGTCCAGCCCTTCTTGGCCGTGGTGGCGCTGCGGGAACACCGCAGCGTGATTTCCGTTCCGAGAAACGGCATCGTGTCGGCAACCGGCGCCTCGTCCAGAAACTCGGCCGACCGGAACATGACACGATCAACCGTCTCCGGGCTGCCCGTCGGCGGCGTGAAGACAGCACTGGCGCCGTTGCCGAAAGCCGACAACAGCGCCGATGCCATACCGTCGAAGATGCTCACAGCGTGAAGGCGCCCGACAGGCGAACACGGCCCGTAGTTTCGCCAGCGCCCGAACCGACGGCCGCAACGGCAACGCCGATCAGCTTGTTCGTGCTGGCCGTGGTCGTGCACGCCTTGGCGCTGTCATCCCAGTAGACGCGCACGCCGACCGTCCACGCCTGCGAACCGGCTTTCACCAGATCGAACACGCCTTCGGTGGCGATCTCCACGGCTGCGCCCGAAAGGACGGTCGTGGTGGCAACACCGAACAGCGAGCCGACAAGGCAGCCCGCGCCCGATGCGACGTTGTAGGGGGCGGTCACGCTGATGACATCGCCCTCTTGGATGTAATTCTTCATGGATTTTCTCCAGGGGATGGGGTGGCGCGGGGCAGTTCATCCGCCCCGCAGGAAGATTATGGCCAAGGGATGTGAACCCAGGCCCTGTTCGCCTTAATCTGCGTCACGCTACCACGCGGTACGCCGGTCGCCCGGCTTACGTCCGCTACCCTCTCTCCAGACGACAAGCGCCGCTTTACGTCGGCGACCTGCGCATCCGTCAACTTGGCCCGATAAAACCGTTCTCCACGAGGCATCGTGTTGTGGACGATCTTATCGGCTATGTTTTCCGCTTGGGTTCCATACGCCAAGTTGTCAGGACGGTTATCAGCCGGGATGCCGTTTATGTGGCGGCACACCAAACCTTCCGGCCTTGGGCCGTGGTAGGCTTCAGCGACAAGTGCATGAACAGCGAACCGCTTTTTCACGCCGCCATCAAAGCGCAAGGTGACGTGCTGGTACCCTTTCGGGTCGGTCCATAGGCTCAACAGGTGAGGTTCTACCCACCTGTTGAAACGCCCCGGCTTAACGCTCCAGATACGGCCAGATTCATCAGCCAAGTAACCATCAACGCTCGGGATTCTCAGCATTATTTCCCCCATTTTCATGGGAGAACAATACCAGAATCCCGATTTGGCTACAAGGCTAGGGCGCCTTATGCACCGGCGTTTTTAAAGCCGCCGCGGAAGTCGATGAAGCCGGTTCCGAAGTCTTCCTCGACCGAGTAGCGGATGCCCTGCACGCCGAACGGTTCATCCATGCGCAGGCGCGGCCCCGCCTGTCCGGCCAGATAGCCGTACATGACGATGGGCAGCACCGACGGGGCGGCCAGCATGTACCAGGCGTTGCCGGTGATGTACGGCGTCACCACGATCTGCATCGAACCCGAGAACGGGTTGACGTTGCTGTTCTGCGTGGCGTTGACCGGCGCCAGAAGCTGCTGCGCTTCCGTCTCCTTGTCGGGGCCGACAAGCAGGATGGCCGGGGTCACGTTCAGCAGTTGGCCGGTGCCGCCCGTGGCCGGGGCGATGCCGCGCATCTTGCGCATGTTCGCGCGACCGATGGCCAGCGACGCGACGGTGATCGCCGCGTTGGTGCCCGCCTTGGTCAGATCGGTCGTGTTGAACACCTGGCGCGAGGTTTCCGTCAGGGTCGCGCCGTCGGCGTTGGAGCCGGACAGGAACGATGCCCAGAAGGTTGCGTCTTCCCACAGCGCAACGGCAGTGCCGCGGCCCGCGAGAACGCGCTCGATGGCGTTCAGGTCGTCGTTGACGATCAGCTGGCGGGAAATCGACAGCCCGACGCCATAGGCGGCCAGCGTGACGCTTTCCTTCTTCTCGCCGACGGTCCCGAACTTGATTTCGCCCGTCTCTGCCACCGGCAGAAGGGCGGGCATGTCGCCCACCTGCGAAATCGGGTGTGCGCGGAAGTCGGTGAAGTCCATCCGATCCGCGATGGTGCGGTAGGTCGGCGTCGCCTTGTTGTACGAATCCGCGAGGCGCTTGTTCAGGGCGTTCTCGAGGATGATCGGGAAGTCCGACGTGGTGTGCATCGCCATGCGAACCACGTCCTCGCGGCCCGCGGCGTCGCGCGGCGCGCGCTTGCTGCCGGTCACTTCCATGGCCATGGAAATGATGCCCATGTCCATGTACGGGTGCGCCACGTCGCTGGCCGGGTCTTTCCGCGCCAGTTGCGATTCCAGCGCCATCGTCATGCCGGTCATGCGGGTGTCGCGCTCGTCACGCAGGATGCGCGCGGGCTGCGTCGCCGGGCGGGAATGCTCGTCGCCCACCGCCTTCGCGCGGGCTTCGATGATCTTGTCCACGGCAAGCGCCAGCGGCGTGCCGTCGGCGATCAGCGCGGCAGCCATTTCCGGCATCCCATGCGATGCGGCCAGCGCCATGATGCGGCTGGAACGCTCACGTTCGGCGGCCAGAACGGCGGCGGGCGCTTCGGTCTTCGGCGCGACCATCACGGGCGCGTCGTCCTTCTTCGCCGCGGGGGTCTGCTCCGCAGCCTTGGTGTCATCGGACATGATGAACTCCTTCGGGGTGGCGCGGTTGGTTCCCGCGAAAATGGCCATGACGGCCTCTTGGACCGGGGCTGCCCCCAGTTTCTCGGATGCGTCGCGCAGCACCTGGGGCGCGTGCGCGTAAATCCGGTAGTCGAACGCTGCCGCGGCAACCGCCGCTTCGCTGTCCGTTTCGGTGGCGAAGCCCGCCGCGACCGCTTCCGCGGCCTCGTACATGGTTTCGACCTTCATGATTTCCCGGCATTCGGCGGGCGTCTTTCCCGACTTGCGCGCGTAGACGCGGGCGTATCCGTTGGCGATCTTCGCCAGCGTCTGCGCCGTCTTGATGTGGTCATCTTCGGTGCCGCGATTGACCGACCACGGCTGCGCAGGGTCGTGGATCAGCATCCACGCGCCTTCCCGCATCACGATCTTGTCGCCCGCCATGGCGATCAGCGATGCCGCCGACGCCGCGACGCCTTCCACGATCACCGTCACGTCGCCGGGGTATTCGGCCAGCATTGAATAGATGGCCTGCCCTTCGCTGGCGACGCCGCCACCGCTGTTCAGGCGAACCGTAACCGGCCCGGACGCGCTGGCGAGTTGCTCGCGCACTTCCTTTGCGGTGAAATGCTGTTCATCCCAGAAGGATTGCCCGACCGTCCCGTAAAGGACGATTTCCGTGCCTTTCATGGCGTTTCTCCTGCGCTTTCCGGCGCGTCTGCGGGCGCGTCCGGCACCGGATCAGGCTTCGCGCTGGTGCTGAATTGCAGCCCCGCCGCGTCCTCGCGCGTCTTGTCCTCGACCTGTTCCCGGTGAACGTCTTCCGGGTCGTAACCAAGCCGCCGGATGACCTCCTGACGGCTGGTAAAGCCCGCCGCCACCATGTCGGCGTAGGCGGCCATTTCCTTGGCCGGATCGACCATGAACCGGGCTGGCGGCACCCATTCCAGCCGGAAATCCGGCACGGCACGGGGCAGAGATTGCGCCGCTTCGATGATCCACCGGCCCAGCGGGTCCATCATCTGCGGAATCATCAGCAGCCATTGCCAGGCGCTGACGTTGCTGTTCATCACGCCCTGCCCCATGCGGCCGGAACTGAAGTTGACCCGCGAATAGTCGCCGGTCAGCGATTCATAGGTGATGCCCAGCCCAGCCGCGACCGCGCGCAAGCCTTCGGTCATGAACTCGCTGTAGCCCTGCACCACGGGCGGCACCGCGAAGTTGACAGTCTCGCCCGCTTCCAGCGTCTGAATGCGGCCCGGTGTCAGGGTCGAAACCTGCATCGGGTCAGGATCGGTGACGACTTCCGACATGGCGCGCGTGCGGAACGCCATGAAGCACGCCGCCATCTTCTGCCGCAGAAGTTGCGCCTCCTGATAGGACATCAGGTCCTGCATCTGAAGCGCGACGGCGTGGAACCACGTCACGCCGCGTTCCTGTCCCGGCCGATCCTGCCGGTAGACGTGGATCACCTCGGATGCCGGAACCCGCGTGGATTGCGTGCCCCGGATGGTCCGGTAGCCTGTCGCGCCGGGATGTTCGTTCCACAGCCAATAGGCCACGCGGCGCCCGGCGGCGTTGAACTCGATCCCGCCCCGGATATAGCCGCCGCCCGCAATCGTCGTGTCGCGTCCATCGTCCAGGAAGTCGGCTTCCAGCACCTGCACCTGCACCGGCAGCGCCATGTCGGCCCGCGCCGCGCCGTAGCGCCAGTGACGGCGCAACAGCACTTCGCCATCGGCCACCACCGCCATCGCCGCCAGACGTTGCAGCCCGTACAGGTTGCAGCGCCCGTGATAGTCGATGGCCGTCGATTCCAGATGCGCCCTCAGCAGCCGCTGCGTGTCCTGCGCGGGCGTTCGCGCGCGTCCTTCTGGCGGGCGTACCTTGTAGACAATGCCGTCACCCACCACGGCGCCAGCGATGACTGCCTGCGCCTTCGTGGCGAACGGGTTGTTGCGGATCATGTCCCGCGACACCCAGGACAGCCGCTGCCGCGCATCGGCCGCGCTGTCCGCGTCCGCGCTCGTCGCGCGCCACACGGACGCCCGCTTGCCCCGCGTGGCGGCGTTGTAGTTCATCAGGGCGCCGATAGCCGCCCGCGCGCGCAGCCTTTCCAAGGCCCGCTGCGGCGCGATGCTGGCGATCACCCGGTCAAGGACGTTCATCAGGCATCGTCCGAATAGGTCGGCACGATGTAGCGAACCGCCGTGGTCGAGGTGGCCCCGGCGACCTCCGCTTCCATCGTCGTCAGCAGCGACCGCATGTCTGCAAGGCTGCGGTATGTCACCAATTCGCCGTTCGCGTTCCGCACCGAAAGCGCGCCCGTGGCGATGGCGCGACGCAGATTGTCAACGTCGGTCTGCGTCCAACTCACAGCCAACCCTCCATGTTGCCGATCCATCCGCCGTCGTCGCTGCGGCGCGGTTTCGGCTTCGGTTGATCCATCTGCGAAAGCGCATCCCGGTGCGCCGCCCAGTTGATCTGCAGCACCTGCCGCGCCGCCATGCCGTACACCACACAGTCCAAGGCTTCAGCCCGGCGGCCGGGGATGCGTTCGAAGCGATGCACCGGCATCCCGCGATGCTTGGTTTGCACCAGCCGTTCCGACACAAGCTGCTCAAACCACCACGGCGGCAAATCCGACGAGAACCGCACCAGCGCACCGGCAAAAGGCTCGTCACCGGGCTTGGACACCGGAAGCCCCTGCAACCGCAGGAACAGCGACCGCTTCCCGGTGTCCGCACCGACAAGGTAAAGCTGCTTGTCCTTGCCCTTTGACCTTTCGATCAGCGCGCGCTTGAAGCCGTCTTCGCCCTTGATCGCCATCGCACGCCGCCGCCCGCGGCAGAACGCCATCACCTGCTTCGTCGTCGCGCCGTCGCCGCTGTCCACAGCCGCGGACGTGATCCCGATCTTGCCGCCCAACTCGTGCGGGAACGTCTGTTCCAAGAAGCCCGACAGTTCGCGCCAGACTTCATCATCCTTCAGCACATCGCCGTTGATGACGTGGTGCCCCATCACCCACATCGCGCCGTCTTCCGACCAGCCCAGCACCGTGACCTCGAAGCGGTCATGCTGCACGTCCACACCGGCCGTCAGCGCCAGCACCTGTTCCGGCACGCGGTCAAAGCCCCAGCCTTCACCGCGCAGGATCAGCGCGCCATCGTCCAGCGCGCCAGACCGATCTTCCCACGTCTCCCCTAGCGCCGTGTTGACCCAAGTCTGCAACCGCTCCGGGCTGTCCTTGGCGTCCAGAAAGTCCTGCACCGTCTGCGACAGCTTCCGCCACGGCGAATACAGTTCTGACAGGTGGAAGCCCGCCACCCCGCGGAACGGTGCCGTCGCGTGCCACCGGCCCGCCTTCACCGCCCGATATCGTGCCGTGTCATCCCACAGCGATCCGCAACCGTCGCACACATAGCGGGCCGACGTCGGGTCGCCTTCCGCGAAGTGAACGCCCGACCACATCAGCCGCTGTTCGTGGTCGCAGTCTGGGCACTTCGCCAGGAAAACCCGCTTGTCGCTTTCCTCATACGCCGCCTCGATCCGGCTGGCGCCCTTGACCGTCGGCGTGCTGACCAGCAGCGACTTCGCATTCCAGAAGTTGTTCTGACGGCGCCTTGCCAGCGCCACCGGATCGCCTTCCGTCCCGGCGCTTTCCGGGTATCTGTCCACCTCGTCGGCCAGCAGCACCCGGATCGGCCTAGATGCCAGCCCCGCCGCGCTGTTCGCCCCTACAATCGTCACATGGCCGCCCGGAAACTGCTTGTGCAGCGTCGTGTTTCCACTGTCCCTCGACCGGGCATCCTTGACCTTGCCACGCAGCGCGGGCGTGTCCCGCAGCATCGGCGCAAGGCGGTCCTTCGAATACGCTTCCCCCATTTCCACGGTCGGCTGAAGCAACAGGATCGGCGCCGGGTCGTGGTCGATGTGAAACCCGAGAACGTTGTTGATGATTTCCGTCTTGCCCACCTGGGCACTCGTCATCATCACCACTTGCAGCACGGCCGGATCGCTGATCGCGTCCATCACCCCGCGCTGATATTCCGCCCGCGACGTTGACCAGCGCCCCGGCTCGGCCGCCGATTCAATCGACAGGTGCCTTGTCGCGTCCGCCCACTCGCTGACCGTCATCTTCGGCGGCGGCCTCAGTATCGGCCACCAGCGCAGCGTCATCTGCAACCATGTCGGCAACGGTCGTTCCGGCAAGCTCAAGCAGCACCTCGTCAATCGCCGTCAGGATCATCGCCTGCGCTTCCGCCGGTCCCGTCGCCGTCACCACAACCGGCGCCAGCTTCGGCGCAATCGACCGCATCCGCGCCTTCACCCGCGTGAAAGCCGCCTCAACCGCCTGATCCACGTCACCCCGCAGCAGCACGTCGCCACGAAGGATCGACGTCTTGATTTCCTGCGCGTCAGCCTGCGCTTTGGCGAGGCGGGCTTTCTCTTGCGTCAGGTCCAACCCTTCTGGGTTGAACAGCCGCCCCGCTATGGTGGCAGGGAACCACCCGTCCTTGCCGTCTTTCGTCTTCCCGTCAGGCGGAACGCCCGCCATAGCGTCCGCGACGAACCGGCGATCCTTTCGGAACTGCGCGGCAGCGGCGCTGACAACCCAGACTTCAGGCGCCATCGACATTAGTGATTGATCCGCCCTTTTCGTTCATTTGTGGTGGCCTAGGCAGGCCAGGCGCTGGATTTTCATCGGGGCGCGAACTACC